>ENA-OQLC01000829-OQLC01000829.1-human-gut-metagenome-genome-assembly--contig:-NODE-829-length-17203-cov-3.617833_pt1 | contig 17203 bp, 16 predicted proteins | sample MGYA00242653_ERZ504807 | MGnify/ENA primary metagenome ERZ504807 (study PRJEB26092, sample SAMD00036381) | human gut metagenome | host: Homo sapiens | study: EMG produced TPA metagenomics assembly of... | reverse complement strand
CGGAGATGACTTCATTTGTGTTCAGAGAAACACTGATGAGTCATCTTTTAATTTGGGGAAATGCGTATGCACAGATCGTACGAAACGGGAAAGGAGAGGTGCTTTCGCTGTATCTGCTTCTGCCTAACAAAATGAGTGTGGAGAGACAGCAATGGTGTTCTGTATTATGTGTATTCACGCTATTCGGATGAAAACCTCAATATGAAAAAGATGGGAGATGTTACCTTAAGGCAGGAGGATGTGCTTCATATTCCCGGACTTGGATTTGATGGTCTTATCGGTTACTCACCTATTGCGATGGCAAGAAATGCTGTCGGTATAACAATGGCCTGTGAAGAATACGGAGCCAGCTTTTTTGCCAATGGCGCAAATCTCGGTGGTGTATTAGAGCATCCGGGAGTATTGAAAGACCAAGCAAAGGTAACTGTATTATCAAAGAAGACGGCTCTGTTGTGACATGGGGACTGAAAGGTTACTTACTTGGAACAGATAATCTTGGAAGAAACGTATTCTACCGTATCTTAAAGGGTGGACAGATGACTATGACAGTCGGATTCATCGCTGTTATCATCCAGTTCGCGATCGGTATCTTAGTAGGGGGTATTTCCGGATACTACGGTGGAACTCTTACCGATATGGCACCGCTTTATGTAGACGAAACAATCAAAAATATTTCTTCTGGTAAAAAGAAAATTGCCGAATTAGAAGCGAAGGCAGAAGCATTAAAAGCGGAATATGAAAAAATGGAAGATTCTGCGGAAAAATTCCAGAAACAGGCTGAATGTGAAAATATCCAGAAGAAATGTAATATGGAATTCCTGAATCTTGTTCAGATCATTGGTGGATTCTATAGCTTAGATGACACAAAAGAAGCAGAACAGTTACTGCTTGAAAAATTCAAAGTTGCCAGAGTGATCAGCGGTTTAAATGAAGAAAACCAGATGGAAGGTGTCGATAAGACAAAAGAAATCGCAGAGAAGAAAGTGGAACTTGAAAAAGCGGAGAAGAAGTTAGAAGAACTCCGCAGTAAATATAAAAACGATGAAGCTTTTACAAAATACGAAGCATACCGTGATAATGGAGTAGATCTTGCGAGACTGAAAACACAAGAAATGCGTTTCCTACGTAAAGATATGCAGATGATCTTCCAGGATCCATACTCATCACTGAATCCGCGTATGACAGTTGGACAGATCATCGGAGAAGGTCTTCTTGCACATGGCATTTTTAAGAAAAATGATGAAAAAATGCAGGCGTATGTTATGGAAGTCATGGAAAAATGTGGACTTGCACCATATATGATCCATCGTTATCCACATCAGTTCTCCGGTGGACAGAGACAGAGAATCGGTATTGCACGTGCACTTGCATTGAAACCAAGATTTGTAGTCTGCGATGAGGCGGTTTCCGCACTTGACGTTTCCATTCAGTCGCAGATCGTCAACCTTCTGAAAGATCTCGGAAGCGAAGACAATCTTGCATACTTATTTATTTCACATGGTTTGAGTGTTGTAAAATATATCAGTGACCGAATTGGTGTTATGTACCTTGGAAACATCGTAGAGCTTGCAGAGTCACAGGAAATGTTTGATCACCCTACACATCCATATACAGAAGCGCTGTTATCAGCAATTCCGACGACAGACGTAGATTCTAACAGAGAGATGATCCCGCTTGAAGGAGATATCCCAAGTCCGGTTCATCCGCCGAAAGGATGTAAGTTCCATACAAGATGTAAATACTGTACAGAAATCTGTAAGCATATTACACCGGAACTTGTGGAAATGAGACCTGGACATTTTGTAGCCTGTCATAATCCACTCGGAGTAGAAAAGGATTCATAAAATCAGAAAGGAATTAGCATGAGCTTTTTTGGAGGATACAGCAAACGAGGAAGACAGTTGGAAGAACAGGATAAAAAGTTCCTGGAATTTAAAAAGCAGATGAGTGTCCAGAACATTGTTTTTGAAAAGGGAGATTATCTGGCAATGGTTTTGGGGGCATTCTGGGCACTCTGGCCGGCTCTGGCCATTACATTGGCAGTAATTGTGGGGATCAGCCTGTTCTTTTTATAAAAAAACTGCAAAAATCTGAAAGGAAGAATGAATGGATTATACCAGGAAGGCATCAATACAAAGAAAAACTCTTTGGCAGCAAATCGCTGATGTGTTAAGAGAAGACATCATTCGGGGGAAGATCAAACCGGGGGAACGAATTGTAGAAGAAGATATTGCGGAGAAGTTTCATGTAAGCCGGGGACCGGTCAGAGAAGCCCTGCGTCATATCGGGGAGGAAGGATTTGTTGTTTATGAGTCTCATAAAGGCAGTACAGTAAAGACGATTTCCTATGAAGAAATGCAGGAAAAATATCTTGTCCGCTCTACCCTGGAAGTTCTGGCAATCAGGATCATTGCCGGAAAACTTCCGGAAGAAATCGAACGGGAAATGGATGAGTGTCTGGACCAGATGGAAAAAGCTGCGAAAGAAAAAGATGTGTACCACATTATGTGTTATGATGAACAGTTTCATTCATGCATTGTTCGGGCAGCAAAGTGCGAAACCTTATATAAAATATGGGCAATGCTCCGGGAAAGCAATTTGTGCGGATATTATACAATGGGTGTTGAATCCATCATCCCCTTTGATGTACTTCGCTACAATCATGAGATCCTTTTAAAAGGAATAAAAGAATTGCCTGTTGAAAAGACAGCAAAATTGATTGAGGAGCATTATATGATCGTTCCGGAAGTTCTGCATGAAAAACAGTGTAAGAAATCCGAATAGAACGAAGGATAATGTGATTTCAGTTGTTTTAGATCAGGTGACTAAAAAGACCACCTGACAGCGGCGTTCTACTTCAAAGCTTCGTCACAAAACAGTCTGTGTAAATACTTGCAATTACAAGAAAAAACGAATACAATATAGAAAAAGAGGCAGGTATCAAGCGGAAATGAGACAGATGGAATTTAAAATGGAGCGTCCGGGACTGGTTGAACCCGGACAGATTGTTGATGTGACAGAGGGCGTTGTAGCTGCGTATTTTTATTATACGATTGAGCCGGCTGTGGCAATGAGCGCTAATTATCGTTCATGGCAGAGACTTAAGTCAGGACAGGGAAAGGTGATTGACGTAAAGCAGACACCGCAGGGGTATTATGTGGTGTGTGAATTTGATGAAGAGGATATGGAATAAAGAGAAGGAAAAATCCACTGGAAAGAATTCAATATAAAAAGATCAGAGATTGATAAAAAATGTGATTATCAGACTCTGATCTTTTTATATTGTCATGTGTATGGAAGGAAACTACCGGTGGCAGACTCTGCAGATGCTGAATGATGGAAAAAACTGCTATATAATCCTGAACCAGGAACATAAACAGAGAAAATCTACAGTCCAAGAAGAGCAGGAAGTTCCCTGATTGCGCCAATCTGTCTTGGTGGATTCGGAACATCACCAAATCCATACGAAGCATAAATAAAAGGCACGTCTGCTTTCTGGCAGGCATCAAAATCACCTGAGGTATCTCCGACATAAACCACATCCTGCAGATGATTGCGCTCCATCAGAAGACGGATGGATTCGTTTTTTGGAACCTGTGTCTGACCAAAGCATAAAAAATCTTTGATGTATTTTCCGAGTCCCATCGTTTTTAGAAAAACTTCGATATATCCACATTGGCAGTTGCTGACGATATAAAGATCGATTTTCTGAGAAAGGCTTTCCAGTGTCCGTGCAACATCCGGGTAAAGAATACCATGATCGGTTTCAAGCAGCCGGTTTTCATAGTCAAAGCAAAGATAGCCGATCCGGTCACGTTCTTCTTTTGGGCAGGAAGGAAAGAGTGCAAGCGTGATCTCATCCATAGTTTTTCCGAAAAGTGACTTAAGCCCATCAGCTGTAAGTGAGAGGGAAAAATCCGTATTCTCATCTATCGCCTGATTCCAGGATCTGGCAACTGCTTCGGTTGAGTCCCAGAGTGTGCCGTCTACGTCAAATATAATACCATCCATAATTCAATCTCCTGTATCTGAAAAAAATATTTAACAGGTTAAGGATAGCACAAGGCGAGTATCCGGGCAATGATCTGGAAAATATTTTATCGAAAAGTTACAGGTGCTGTCGAAAAAATGCGAATTAGTAAGATAGAAGAAAAGAAGTGTAAGATAGTAGAAACAGAGAAAACAAAAGAAATAAGTGGGGGAAAAGAAATGGCTGAGGGGAAAATCAGGATCAAAGATATTGCAAAAATAGCCGGAGTGAGTGCAACAACTGTATCGAATGTGATCCATGGAAGAACGGAAAAGGTATCAAGAAAGACGAGAAAAAGGATAGAGGAAATCCTGAATGAACAGGAATATGCCCCGAGCATGGGAGCACGTATCCTTTCTGGAAAATCTTCCGGGATGATTGCTGTAGTTGTTGGAAAAAGGCAGGAATGGGAGCAGGAGAGTGAAAAATTAGAAGAAATACTGCGTGAGATTGAGAAGAGTCTGGATGAGAGAGAATACTATATGCTGCTGCATTTTGTAAAAACAGCAGAAGAATTTGTACGATATGCGGCGGTATGGAAACTGGATGGGGTTATCTGTATCTGGCTCAATGAAGAGGAGTGTACAAGAATCCGGCAGATGTGTGCAGTTCCGGTGGCTGCGATATACAGAACAGACCGGATTTACGGAAAAGCCGGTGAGGAAGTCGCAAGGTTTCTGTTTAAAAGAGAGGAACGGAGAATCTGGTTTCTGGATGGAACGGAAGAGTACGGAAAAGCGGTATGGCAGGGAATGCAGAAAATATTTTCAAAAAAAGGCTGCTGTCTTGAAGAAGAACAATATCTGGAAATTCCAAAAGACAGGGATCTGCGGAGAATGTTCTATAAAATCCGGCTGGCAGGGCTTGCTTTATCCGCAGATATGCTCGTATTTGCATCTGCCGTACAGGGAGCAGAAGCTGTCGGTTATCTGCATGATCTGGAAATCAAGGTGCCGGAGGAAATTGAAGTGATAGCGGTCGGAAAAGAAGAAACAGCACTTATTTGCCGCCCACAGCTGACAACAGTCGAGTTTGACAAAAAACGATTAGTCCGGCAGGCAATCGAAGAATTATATGTTCAGATGATAAAAGGATATATTTTAACAAAATCCGGAAAAATCAGTGTGAAAACGATAATTAGAGGTTCCTGTAATTGATAAAATCGAATTAAAGTGATAAAATTTTAGAAAGCTACTTGACAAAGGTGGTGTCAATTGCTACAATAAAAAAACAGAACGCACTCTGTTTTGTAAAGTAAAGGAGTATGTTATGAGAAAACAAGCTTATTCAATTTTGGTTTATAACAATCCGGGACTATTAAGCCGTATGGCAGGATTGTTCAGCAGACGTGGGTACAATATTGAAAGTATTACCGCAGGTACAACTGCAGATCCGAGATTTACAAGGATCACGATCGTAGCAAGTGGAGATGAACAGATTCTTTCACAGATCGAGAAGCAGGTTCGCAAGATGGAAGATGTGATTGAGGTGAAGCCGTTAAACGACAGCAATTCAGTATGCAGAGAACTGGTTATGATCAAGGTTCGTGCAAATGCATCTGAAAGAGCAGACCTTATTTCACTGGCAGATATTTTCCGTGCGAAGATCGTTGATGTTGAAAAAGACTGTCTGATGATTGAACTGACGGGAACCGAATCAAAGCTGAAAGCGTTTATGGAGCTTCTGGAAGGATATGAGATCCTGGAACTGGCAAGAACCGGTATTACCGGACTGAAGCGCGGAAGCGATGATGTGATCATGTTTGATTAAAGCAGAGAGACGTTTTGAAAAGAGCGACGAGCTCGAAAGCAGCACCTTCAGGGATGCAGCAGTAGTTACATAAGAAAGCTAGGGGCATGGAGCCTTTAACTCTATAGAATCAATAAGTCATAGGAGGAAATTAAAAATGGCAGCAAGAATTTTTTATCAGGAAGACTGTAATTTATCAGTATTAGAAGGACAGACAATCGCTATCATCGGATATGGTAGCCAGGGACATGCACATGCACTGAACCTGAAAGATTCAGGATGCAATGTCATTATCGGTCTCTACGAAGGAAGCAAATCATGGGCAAAAGCAGAAGCTCAGGGATTTGAAGTATATACAGCAGCAGAAGCTGCAAAGAAAGCTGATATCATCATGGTCCTTATCAACGATGAACTTCAGGCTGATATGTATAAGAAAGACATCGAACCAAACCTTGAAGAAGGTAACATGCTGATGTTCGCTCACGGATTCAACATCCACTTCGGATGCATCACACCTCCGGCATACGTAGATGTAACAATGATCGCTCCAAAAGCACCGGGACATACAGTAAGAAGCGAATATCAGGCAGGAAAAGGAACACCATGTCTGATCGCAGTAGAACAGGATTACACAGGAAAAGCCTGGGACAGAGCACTTGCTTACGGTCTTGCAATCGGTGGAGCAAGAGCAGGACTTCTTGAAACAACATACAGAGTAGAGACAGAAACAGACCTCTTCGGAGAACAGGCTGTACTTTGCGGTGGTGTATGTGCCCTTATGCAGACAGGTTTCGAAACACTCTGCGAAGCAGGATACGATCCAAGAAACGCATACTTCGAATGCATCCATGAAATGAAACTTATCGTAGACCTGATCTACCAGAGCGGATTCGCCGGAATGAGATACTCAATCTCCAACACAGCAGAATACGGTGATTACATCACAGGACCAAAGATCATCACAGAAGATACAAAGAAAGCAATGAAGAAGATCCTCTCAGACATCCAGGACGGAACATTCGCAAAAGAATTCCTTCTCGATATGTCACCGGCAGGACGTCAGGTACACTTCAAAGCAATGAGAAAGAAGGCCGCAGAACATCCATCAGAAGTAGTAGGAGAAGAAATCAGAAAACTCTACAGCTGGAATGGTGAAGACAAACTGATCAATAACTAAGCGATAGGCAACAAGCCGGTCAGCTAAGCGGAAATAGAAGGAGTCCCGGAAAAACATGCTCGCATGCTTTTCCGGGACTCCTTCTATTTCTGATTAGTTAGTTGGCGCCGCCAACGGTCGAACAAGCTCTGCTTGTGAGACTCTGACCGGCTTGTATGTAAATCATTCGACCCACAAACTCACAAACACACCCAGCGGAATCGCGCTATGCGCCAATTCCGCGTCCCCTCAAAACAAAAGTCCCGTCCTTCCACAAACACCCCCCAGCCAAACCGCGCTATGCGCCAGTTTGGCGTCCCCTCTAAACACCCATCCCGTCTCATTCCATCCCGTTCCTCCACCATACTCCTTCACAATATACATATTGCACAACCCATCCCTCTGTGCTATACTAAAACCAGTCAAAACCACCAAAACAACTTAAAGGAGGAACTAGAAATGGATGAAAGACTGGAAGACCTTCGCTCCGCTAAAAACCCAAAGGCGCGAATTAAAATTTTAAAAGGACACTTTGCAACAAGTCATTCCCACATCAACACCTACATCGACATGTCAACGGTCAAATCCCGTCACAACAACGCCCGTGAAACTGCAAAAGTTCTTGCAGCAGCTTACCTTTCTAACACAACGGTAGATACCATCGTTTGCATGGAAGAGACAGAAGTGATCGGAACCTTCCTTGCCGAGCAGCTTGCCGATGAGAACCAGTACTCACTCAGCAAAGGAAACAACATTTCCATTATTACCCCGGAGATGTATCAGGACGGACAGATCCTGTTCCGTGACAACAAACAGAGAATGGTTGAGAACAAACAGGTTCTGATCCTTGCAGCGTCCATCACAACCGGTAAATCTGTCAAACAAGCAATCGAGTCTGTTCTCTACTACGGTGGAAGAGTCTGCGGAATCAGCGCAATTTTCAGTTCAGTCAACAAGATTGCAGGAATGGAAGTCAATACGATCTTCACAAGCAGTGATCTTCCACATTACAGAGCATATTCTCCGGAAGATTGCCCGAAGTGCAGAGAAGGACAGCGGATCGAAGCTATCGTGAACAGCTACGGTTATTCTAAATTATAAGAGAAAATCAGAAGACAAAAAAAGTCTGTACCGAATACAAGCAGCATTTCAGTACAGACTCTTTTTTGAAAGATTTATGAAAACAAAAAAGACAGCCACTGACGGGATGGCTGCCTTTTTATCATTCATTATTTATCTCGAAACCGGAATTAAGCAATTTCGTTAACAGCTTTTGTTAAACGAGAGATCTTTCTTGCGCAAGTATTTTTGTGGTAAACACCCTTGCTTCCTGCTTTGTTGATTACAGAGATTGCTTCTTTTAATGCAACCTTTGCAGCTTCAACGTCTTTCTTTTCAACAGCAGTTTCAACTTTCTTTACATAAGTTTTCACTTTAGATTTGATTGCTTTATTTCTAGCTGTCTTTGTCTCAGTTACTAAAATTCTCTTTTTTGCGGATTTAATATTAGCCATTTCCGACACCTCCAAATTATCATTTCATAAATTATATAATCATAATATTGAATTCGACGAAAAGTGACACGGAACATCCGTCGAACACACTTATTTATTTTAGGCGAAGAAAGATTGCTTGTCAATACATAATTCCAATTTTTTGCGAAAAACTAAGTGAATAAGACAGAAAATACAGAAATGGGAGAGGACTATGGTTGAAAAGTATAATATCAGGACGGATCTGGCGCTGGAAGAGAAGGAACGGTTTGAATCTGATCATGTTGAGGTTCAGGGTGTGATCTTGACGGAAGAGTATGATGAGGAAAATGAGATTCGCATCACGACCGTGAGGATTGAGACCGAAAACGGAGCAAAAGTGATGGGGAAACCGGTTGGCAGCTATATCACGATCGAGGCACCGGAAATGGCAGTTCCCGATGAAGGATATCATGAGGAGATTTCACAGCAGCTCCAGAAATTCATTGGAGAACTGCTTCCTAAAAGAAAGATGGAAAAGATCCTGGTGGTCGGTCTTGGCAACCGGCAGGTGACACCGGATGCACTTGGTCCTTATGTGGTAGACAACCTGCATATCACAAGGCATATCATTGAGGAGTACGGAAAGTATGCGGTAGGGGAAGATGAGGTCTGGTCGGTCAGCGCGATCGTGCCGGGGGTTATGGGGCAGACCGGAATGGAGACTGTGGAGGTGATCCGGGGGGTGGTGGCAGAGACAAAACCGGATATCCTTCTGGTGATCGATGCGTTGGCAGCGAGAAATTCAAAAAGGCTGAACCGGACGATCCAGATTGCGGATACGGGAATCAATCCGGGATCCGGGGTGGGAAATCACCGAAATGCAATCACGGAAAAGACAGTCGGGATCCCGGTGATTGCAATCGGTGTGCCGACTGTAGTGGATGCGGCAACCATTGTAGGCGATACGATGGATAATCTGCTCAGTGCAGTGGAAGTATCTGAATCTTTAAAAGGCATGGCAAGTGTGATCAAAGGATACAGTCCGGCAGAAAAATATGAGCTGATCAAAGAACTGATCGCGCCACATTTAAATGGAATGTTTGTAACACCAAAAGATATTGATGAGACCGTCAGGCGAATCAGTTATACGATTTCGGAGGCACTGAATATGCTTTTTGCAGCTTCAGCGACATAATCAGGCAGTGAGCTGCATATATTATGTCAATATGACACAAAAGGTCAGGGGCAGGATCCAGTCTGGAAAGATATGGTTTTGCTACAGCGATCTTCAGAAACTGGCAGGGAGGCGCGCAGATGAAAAAAGAACAGAGAATTTGTGTGCTTCTTGCCATTATGATTTTGGGAATCTGGGGACTGGAAGCAAAAAGCAGCGGTTCACTGATCCCGAAATCCTGGAAGATCAGGATGATCCAGAGTGTTCAGGAGAATGCGGAGCGACTTTATATGCCGGGAGTTACATATACGGAAAAAAAACAAGGGGAAATCCGGGTGACGGAGGCTGTTGTCCACATGGCATCTGCTCTGATTCCTCTTGGCAATTATGTGACTGAACGGGAGGCGGCAGAGCTTCTGACAGAAGATGAGGCTACCTATGCGATTCTTGCAAAAGAGCAGGCAGAAGAAGAGAATTCGGTGGATGAAAATGGACAGCTTATCGGGAAAGACAAAAGTGAAGAGACAAGGCAGGCGTCCGTACCGACGATGGATCTTTCGATGGAGCGGCTAAATGATTTTGAATATCTTGTGAGCAATTTTTATACGGTGGACAGCGTGACTTATATCAATCCTTCGGAATTGAACGCTTCGGAGCTGCTTGGAAAGGATTTGAGGATCGATCTGAGTACGGGCGGTTCGAAAATCCTGATCTATCACACCCATTCCCAGGAGACATTCGTAGATTCGGACAATGATCCGTCCACATCAATTGTAGGGATCGGGCGTTATCTGACGGAGATTTTAAATAACAAATACAAGATTCCGACCATGCATCATGAGGGTGTATATGATCTGATCAATGGGAAACTGGACCGGAGCGAGGCCTATGAATTTGCCAAACCTGAGGTGGAACAGATCCTTGCGGAAAATCCGAGTATCGAAGTGGTGATCGATCTGCATAGAGACGGAGTGGCGGATACTACGCATCTGGTGACAGAGATAAATGGGAAACCGACGGCACAGATCATGTTTTTTAACGGACTGAGCCGGACACGGGTAAACGGAGACCTTGTCGGAATGGCCAATCCATATTTGCAGGATAATCTTGCATTTTCCCTGCAGATGAAGATTGCGGCAGAAACAAAATATCCGGGATTTGCAAGGAGAAACTATCTTCGCGGCTATAAATACAATATGGATCTGATGCCGCGGATGCTTCTTATTGAGGCGGGCGCGCAGACCAACACGGTAGAGGAAATGCGAAATGCCATGGAGGTGCTGGCAGACCTTTTAAATAGTGTGCTGACCGGACGATAGAGGGAGTATTCTTATGACAGAATGGAAACTACAGAAGTTTAATGATATAAAATATGTTATAATGGTAGGGAGGGTCAATTTGGCTTGACAAGAGGATTGAAATTGAGATAGAATTTTTCTTACTGAATTGAAGAAACAGATCAGGGAATCCGGGAAATTGTAAGGAGGCTGCTGCCGCAGGATTTTACCTGGATATTTTAGGATAGATCATAAGAGGAGAGAAAGAAAATGGCAAAAAAGACTACATATGACGCGGAGAGTATTACCATTCTGGAAGGACTTGAAGCCGTCCGGAAAAGACCGGGAATGTATATTGGAAGCGTCAGTACCAAGGGGCTTAACCACCTGGTGTACGAAATTGTAGATAATGCGGTAGATGAGCATCTGGCAGGATTTTGTTCACAGATAGAGGTGACACTGGAAAAGGACGGTTCTGCAACGGTAACAGATAATGGACGCGGTGTGCCGGTAGGTATGCATGCAAAAGGAGTATCGGCGGCCAGAATCGTATATACCACCCTACATGCGGGAGGTAAGTTCGATGATTCGGCATACAAGACAAGTGGCGGTCTGCACGGAGTAGGTTCTTCGGTTGTTAATGCACTATCTACTTATATGGATGTAAAGATCAGCCGTGACGGTGCGGTCCACCACGACCGTTATGAGAGAGGAATTCCGGTGGTAGAACTGGAGGATGGGCTTCTTCCGGTGATCGGAAAGACCAAAAAGACCGGAACCTGTGTCAATTTTCTTCCGGATCCGACAATTTTTGAGAAGACGAGATTTAAAGAAGAAGAGATCAAGAGCCGACTGCATGAGACAGCCTACCTGAATCCGGAACTGACGATTATATTTACAGACAAAAGAAAGATACAGGAAGAGAGGATTGAGTATCATGAACCGGATGGGATCATTGGATTTATCAAGGATCTGAATTCCAAAAAAGAAGTGATCCACGATCCGGTTTACTATAAAGGAGAGGCAGAAGGTATCGAAGTGGAAGTTGCATTCCAGTATGTGAATGAATTTCATGAAAATGTATTAGGTTTCTGCAACAATATTTATAATGCGGAAGGGGGAACTCATCTGACCGGGTTCAAGACGACATTTACGACGATCATGAACCAGTATGCCCGTGAAATTGGTGTGTTAAAGGATAAGGATGCCAACTTTACCGGTGCGGATGTACGGAACGGAATGACGGCGATCGTATCGATCAAGCACCCGGATCCGAGATTTGAGGGACAGACCAAGACAAAGCTGGACAACCAGGATGCGGCAAAAGCGACCGGAAAGGTGACCAGTGATGAGATCCCGCGTTTCTTTGACCGGAATCTGGAGACACTGAAAAAGGTTCTTTCCTGTGCGGAAAAAGCAGCAAAGATCCGTAAGACCGAGGAAAAGGCAAAGACGAATCTTCTGACCAGGCAGAAATATTCTTTTGACAGTAACGGTAAGCTTGCCAACTGTGAGAGCAGGGATGCATCCAAATGTGAAATCTTCATCGTTGAGGGAGATTCTGCGGGAGGAAGCGCAAAGACTGCCCGCGACAGAATGTATCAGGCAATCCTGCCGATCCGTGGAAAAATCCTGAACGTGGAAAAAGCAAGCATCGATAAGGTTCTGGCAAATGCCGAGATCAAGACCATGATCAATGCATTCGGATGTGGATTTTCAGAGGGATACGGTAATGACTTTGATATCACAAAGCTGCGGTATGACAAGATTATCATCATGGCGGATGCGGATGTGGATGGAGCGCATATTTCCACGCTGTTGCTGACCTTATTCTACCGGTTTATGCCGGAACTGATATACGAAGGTCATGTCTACGTGGCAATGCCGCCGCTTTATAAGGCAATGCCGAAAAAGGGAGAAGAAGAGTACCTTTACGATGATAAGGCACTGGAGAGATATAGAAAGACACATTCCGACTTTACCCTGCAGCGATACAAAGGTCTGGGTGAAATGGATGCAGAGCAGCTCTGGGAGACAACCCTCAACCCGGAAACTCGAATGATGAAACGGATCGAGATCGAGGATGCACGTATGGCATCCGGTGTAACAGAGATGCTGATGGGAACAGAAGTTCCGCCGCGCCGCGCATTTATTTATGAAAATGCGACAGAGGCAGAACTGGATATTTAAAAACAGATCGGAAAGGCATGGGTTTTCAAAAGGAGAAAGTCTGTGCATCAGAAAACATAAATTAGAAGAGGTAAGAGAAAATGGAAGAGTCACAGATCATCCGGACGGAATATTCGGATCTGATGAAAAAATCATATATTGACTATGCCATGAGTGTTATCATTTCCAGAGCCCTCCCGGATGTCAGGGATGGTTTGAAACCGGTACAGAGAAGAACACTCTATGACATGTATGAGCTGGGAATCCGTTATGACAGACCATATCGTAAATGTGCGCGTATTGTCGGGGATACCATGGGTAAATATCATCCACATGGAGACAGCTCGATCTATGAAGCGCTGGTTGTTATGGCACAGGAATTCAAAAAAGGAATGATCCTGGTAGATGGTCATGGAAACTTCGGCTCCATTGAAGGAGACGGGGCTGCAGCCATGCGTTATACTGAAGCAAGACTGGCGAAAATCACACAGGAGGCATATCTTGCCGATCTGGACAAAGATATCATTGATTTTGTACCGAATTTTGATGAGACAGAAAAAGAGCCGGCAGTTCTTCCGGTAAGAATTCCGAACCTTCTGCTGAACGGTGCGGAAGGAATCGCAGTTGGTATGGCAACCAGTATTCCGACACATAACCTGGGCGAGATTGTAGATGCGGTTAAGGCATACATGAAGAACAATGACATCACGACAAAACAGCTGATGAAGTACATCAAAGGACCGGATTTCCCGACAGGCGGGATCGTCGTCAATAAAGATGATCTGGCAGAAATTTATGAGACTGGAACCGGAAAGATCAAGATTCGTGGGAAAGTAGATGTGGAAGAGATAAAAGGCGGACGGAAGAAGATCGTCATTTCCGAAATCCCGTACACCATGATCGGAGCCGGAATCGGTAAATTTCTGAACGATGTCTGTAATCTGGTGGAGACAAAGAAGACCAGTGACATCGTAGACATTTCCAATCAGTCTTCCAAGGAAGGAATCCGTATTGTAATTGAAGTGAAGCGTGATGCAGATGTGGACAATCTGATCAACATGCTTTATAAAAAGACCAGACTGGAGGATACTTTTGGTGTCAATATGCTTGCGGTAGCCGATGGCAGACCGGAAGTACTGGGACTCAAACGTATCATCGAACATCATGTAGATTTCCAGTTTGAACTTGCAACCAGAAAATATAAGACGCTGCTGAAAAAAGAGCAGGATAAAAAAGAAATCCAGGAGGGTTTGATCAAGGCGTGTGACGTGATCGACCTGATCATTGAGATCCTGCGTGGAAGCTCGTCCATCAGGGATGCAAAAGAATGTCTGACAACAGGTGCGACAGAGAAAATCAAGTTTAAGTCGAAAAGATCTGAGAAGATGGCATCCATGCTCCGGTTTACCGACCGACAGGCACAGGCAATTCTGGAGATGCGTCTGTACAAGCTGATCGGTCTGGAAATCGAGGCACTGATGAAGGAGCATGAGACAACGCTTGCAAACATTGCAAAATATGAGGATATTCTGAATAATTATGATTCTATGGCGAAGGTGATCATTGATGATCTGGATGCGCTGAAAAAAGAATATGCCGTGAAGCGTAAAACGAAGATCGAGAATGCAGAAGAAGCTGTGTTTGAGGAAAATAAAGTACAGGAGCAGGAGGTTGTCCTTCTGATGGACCGCTTTGGTTATGCTAAGACGGTAGATGTATCCGTCTATGAACGTAACCGGGAAGCGGCAGATAAGGAGAATAAGTATATTCTGTGCTGTATGAATACCGGCAAGCTGTGTCTTTTTACATCGGATGGCAAGATGCATCAGATCAAAGTGATGGATCTCCCTTATGGAAAGTTCAGGGACAAAGGATTTCCAATCGACAATGTAAGTAATTTTGACAGTACAAAAGAAGAAATCGTATATCTGTGTGATGACAGAGAACTCTTTTTCTCAAAATTCCTGTTTGCCACGAAGCAGGGAATGATCAAAAAGGTGGCAGGAAGTGAATTCCAGGTAACTAAGCGGACAATCGCGGCAACGAAACTGCAGGACGAAGATGCACTGGTAAGTATCCAGCCGATCCGGGATGTGCAGGATGTAGTTCTGATGACGGAGAATGGATTTGTGCTCCGTTTCCCTGCAGAAGAAGTTTCGGAGAAGAAAAAGGGTGCAGTTGGTGTACGCGGTATGAAATTACAGAAAAATGACAGTGTAGAAGAGGTATATCTGTTTGAAGAAGGAACGGAGAGCAAGGTAATCTTCCACGAAAAAGAAGTGACACTGAACCGTTTGAAACGGGCAAAAAGAGATGGAACAGGAACACGAATGAGAAAGTAGGTCGGTCATATGGCAACGGTAGGAATTGATCTTGGAACAACAAACAGTCTGGTAAGCGTATGGCAGGATGATAAATGCACGTTGATTCCAAATAATCTGGGAGAATATTTAACACCGTCGGTAGTAGGAATTGATGAAAACGGTGAAATGCTGGTGGGAAAAACCGCGAAAGAGCGGCTGATCTCCCATCCGGAAAGTACAGTGGCAAGCTTCAAGCGTTTTATGGGGACGGAGAAGACATTTATGCTTGGAAACAGGCAATTTACAGCGGCAGATCTGTCATCCATGGTCCTGCGGCAGCTGAAAGAAGATGCGGAAAAATACCTGGGTGAGCCGGTTGAAGAGGCAGTCATCAGTGTTCCGGCGTATTTTAATGATTTTCAGAGAAATGCGACGAAGATGGCAGGAGAGCTTGCCGGACTTACTGTGGAGCGTCTGGTCAATGAGCCGTCGGCGGCAGCACTTGCCTATCGCTTTGGAAAGACTAAGGAGGATCAGACCTTTCTGGTGTTTGACTTTGGCGGAGGAACTCTGGATATCTCGATCGTGGATGCATTTGACAGTGTGATCGAGATCGTGGCAGTTGCCGGGGACAATCATCTCGGCGGAGATGATGTGAACCGTGCAATTGCGGAAAAATTCCTAAATGTCAATCGGATTGATGAAGGAAAGATCACTAATGAAGAAAGAGCCAGCCTGATCCGGGAGAGTGAGAAGCTGAAACGTACACTGACTGATGCGCCGGAGGGCGAGATGGAGGTTGTGATCGGCGGACAGATTTACCAGATGAAACTGGATGCGAAAGGACTTCTGGAGGTGTCTGCAAAGCTGCTGGAAGGAATCGGGATTCCGCTGAAACGGGCGATGAACGACAGCGGTTATGAATGGGAGGATATTGACGAGATCATTATGATCGGTGGATCCGGTAAGATGAAGATCGTGCAGAATTATCTGCAGTTTTTGAGTGGTAAAAGACCGCGGTGTGAGATCGATCCGGATGTTGCGGTTGCGGTCGGCGCCGGAATGTATGCCGGGATTAAGGAACGACAGCAGGCAGTGCGGGATGTACTTCTTACAGATATATGTCCGTTTACACTCGGAACCGAGATCATTCACGGGGATCCGAAAGGACCGGCGATCATGTCTCCGATCATTGAGCGAAATTCGGTTCTTCCGATCAGCCGGGTGGAGCGATACTGGACGGTACATCAGTTCCAGGAATACTGTGATATCACGATTTTACAGGGCGAGCACCGCTATGCAGACCAGAATCTGGAGCTCGGGCGGATCCGTGTGCCGGTGCCACTGGCAAGAAGAGAGGATCAGAGGGAAGCGGTGGATGTCCGATTTACCTATGACATTAACGGAATTCTGGAAGTGGATGTGACCGTGGTGAGCACCAAGGAGCATTTCAGTAAGGTGATCGTCAACAAAAATATCCATCTGACACCAGAGCAGATTGAGGAAAGAAGAAAAGAGCTGCAGAAGATTAAGATCCATCCGAGAGAGCAGGAAAAGAACCGGCTTCTGCTGGAAAGAGGCGACCGTCTTTACGAAGAAAACACCGGAGAAATCCGAAAATATCTGGACAAGATCCTGGCAGATTTTTCAGTTGCATTAAATGCACAGGATCTGCGGACGATCGAGAAGGCGTATATAAGGACAAGTGAGCTTCTGGATATTGTGGAGAATACACCGAAGAGATCGGTGCCGGTCAAGATAGAAGCTTATCTGCATGATGAGTGGAGGAGGCAGCAGTGATGAACTGTTTTACGGTACTTGGGATTGAACCAACAACGGAAAAGAAAAAGATAAAGAGAGCATATGCGGC
>ENA-OQLC01000814-OQLC01000814.1-human-gut-metagenome-genome-assembly--contig:-NODE-814-length-17533-cov-17.357470_pt1 | contig 17533 bp, 15 predicted proteins | sample MGYA00242653_ERZ504807 | MGnify/ENA primary metagenome ERZ504807 (study PRJEB26092, sample SAMD00036381) | human gut metagenome | host: Homo sapiens | study: EMG produced TPA metagenomics assembly of... | reverse complement strand
CTTACTCTTTCTGAACATGAAAATACCCCCATATAGGACTTTTATATTTCATTGTCCTATATGAGGGTAGCATATCACATTTCATAAAATGTCTGATGGTTCTTATTTTTTATCTTATAGCAATTCCATAAAATAATGCAATCAAGACAGTTCAGCAGAGTGCGAGTTTCCTTCTATAGCCCTCCTCGTAAATTATGTATATAAGAGGATTACTATACAGAATTTCGTCGCAAACTGCCATAAATACTGCTATGAATAAAGGTTATATATCATAAACACTGCGCACTTTCAGTCCATCCGGCTTTCCATCGAGTATCTTCACTCTGTATTCTCCTGCATTCATGTCAAAATAATTATCTTCAAGAATCAGATCATCATTCTCATTCCGGATTTCCACACTCTTTGCATATGCTTCTGCCTTAACAACTATCTCATCTCCGTCTACACGCACAGTCAGTCCGGGATTCAGATAGCGGAAGTATTTCGGATAGGAAAAGATCACAGTTCCCTGAGAAATAATCTGATCATTTTCCCATGCCTCATAACTTACATATTCATTAAAACAGTCAATCTGGGGAAGTTCAACCTTATCCATCCATACAGCAGACAATGCCGGTACTTCCAGCCACTGTTCTTCCTCCCTCAGAATTGTGGCATCTGTCTTTCGCACTGCCCATTTCACCAGGACCCTGTGAGCATCCAGCGTTTCATTGGTCACATTCAGACGGATGGATTTTTCAAATTCAAAATGCTGACGGTTCATATCCGCTTCCACTGTCATCCAGCTCTGCTCCTCACAGGAAAGCATCACAGGTGCAAAGAATCTCTTCGCATAATAATGAAGCGCTTTCCAACGTCCGTAATAATCAATGGATGACCAGGAAATAACAGGCCAGCAGTCATTTAACTGCCAGTAAATTGCACCCATACAGCGTCCCCGGTTTCTGCGGTAATGTTCGACTCCATAACGGATTCCATCTGCCTGAAGAAGCTGAGATGCATAAACAAAATCGCTGAAGTTCTCAGGATAACGGTATGCTGCCTGCATGTATTTGGCAATTTTTCCATTTCCTCCGTAATTTCTCTGATGTTTCTCCATCACATAAGAAAATGGATTCAATTCTTTCGGATCATCTGTTACTGTTTCAAGCGTTTTTACAGACGGGAATGACTGAAAACCAAACTCAGATGCATATCTGAAGAAATATTTACGATATTCTGAAAATGGCTTATTGCCATGCCATACTTCCCAGTAATGCACATCTCCACGGTTCGGATCATTGGGTTCATCAAAGGAACCGCCTGATGACGGGCTTGCAGGCCAGTAGAAGGTATCCGGGTCGTATTCGCTGAGAACTTCCGGAATAATGCGCTCATACATAAACAGATAATCTCTCATTTCTGTCGGCTTTGTCACCCAGGTGCCCTGCTTTACAAACATTTCCATCTCATTGTTTCCGCACCACAGGGCAAGGGATGCATGATGACGGAGGCGTTTGATATTATCAATAAATTCCTGACGGATATTTGCCTCAAACTCCGGTGTCAATTCATAGACAGAGCATGCAAACATAAAGTCCTGCCATACCATCAGCCCCAGTTCATCACAGAGATCAAAGAACCAGTCCTCAGGATAATAGCCGCCACCCCAGACACGTACTGTATTAAAGTTCGCTCTCTTGCACTGAAGAAGTAATTCTCTGGTACGTTCTCTGGATGTTCTCTGCAGAAGATTGTCCTCAGGGATATAGTCAGCGCCCATGGCAAAGACCTGATAACCGTTTACTTCATGAGCAAAGCTCTCGCCCCACTGGTCTTTCTCTCTATGCATGGTCAGCGCACGGAGACCGATTTTTCTGCACCAGGTGTCTACAATCTTATCTCCGGCTTTCAGGTCTACCTGCACCTGATATAACGGCTGTTCTCCCAGTCCATTTGGCCACCAGAGCTGCGGATTTTCAATCTCCATTTCATCCGGACAGTCATCCCATATGGTTTTTGTTCCATTCGGTGCAGTTACAGTCACCTGATATTCCAGTGCCTGTGCACCTTCATACCCATCTGCTTCGCTCTCTTCCTCATCAACAGTCTCCACATCTACTTCCGGAACCAGCAGGACTTTGCCATCCTTATGTACCTGACGGATATACACGCTGTCCAGTCTGGCAGTTTCAATTCCCAGAAGTGTTACAGGACGGAAGATACCTCCATCCGGCAGACATGCACCCCAGTCCCAGCCGCACATATAGTGAGCTTTGCGCAGATGCATAAATCCCTCAATTGTGTCTTCATTTCCCCTGTTTTTATATTTCTTAAATGCCTCTGCCATGAACTTCAACGGAGAGCGAATGATAACGCGTAAGGTATTTTTGCCGTTTTCAAGCAGCTCTCCTACCGGGAATTCCCAGATTCTGTGCATGTTATCAACTTTTCCAAGACAACATCCATTCAGATAGATGTCCGCAATCGTATCAATCCCGTCAAATCTCAGGATCACTTCCTGACAATCTTTAAACTGCGCTTCTTCATAATTAAATACCGTTCTGTATTCATAATCCTCCTCCATCAGTGCTTTCGCCTGATATTCATTATCCCCAAAGAACGGATCCGGCATCTTTCCGGTCTTAAAAAGTGCCGCATAAATATCCCCCGGAATCTGTGCCGGAATCCAGTCCAGTTGTCTGATATTGCACAACTGCCAGTTTTCATGAAGCTGTAATTTTATCATTTGTCTTATCCCTCTTTGATCATTTTTTACATATGTTTGCATTCAATTATATATATAATAGCATACTGCCCTTTTCTGAATCAACTCTGCAAAAGAAATCATTACTGTTCACTCCGTTTACAGTAACCCGTTTACAGTAACAGGAAATCTTTTGCTTGACATTCCCGGAAATTCTATGCACAATAAAGGAAACAGAAACTATGATGTATGGAGTATATAGAAATGAAAGAAAAGTTATATACCATTCCACTTAATGATGCGGTAAATGCCAGTGACGAGTGTCCTTTCTGTTTTATTGAGCGGGAACTGGAGCAGAACTCGCTGGATTTTGTACTGGGTAACAGTTCTTCTTATATGGAAAGTGACATCCGGGATCAGACGGATAAGGCGGGATTTTGCAGGGTACATATGAAGAAAATGTTTGATTATGGGAATACTCTTGGGAATGCATTGATTCTTCAGACTCATTATCATAAACTTCGGGAAGAGATGAGAAAGCAGTTTGATTCTTTTTCACCCGGAAAATCCTCGGTCCTCGCGCATTTCCGCCGTTCAGATTCCAGCGCAGATAAGAATCCGATTGCTGCATGGACTGCTTTTAAGGATTGCAGCTGTTTTATCTGTCAGAATATTGAGGATACATTTAAACGGTATGTGGAAACTTTTTTCTGGCTGTATCGGCAGGATAATGAATTTAAAAATAAAATTCTGCGCAGTAAAGGCTTCTGTCTGCATCACTTCGGGATTCTGTGCAACGGTGCAGATAAATATCTGAATGATAAAGAAAAGGCTGAGTTTTATCCTGCCATGTTCAGGCTGATGGATGAAAACTTCCAGCGTATGGAAGAAGATCTGGTATGGCTGTCAGATAAGTTTGATTACAGAAATAAGGATGCTGACTGGAAAAACTCCAAAGATGCGCTCCAGCGTGGAATGCAGAAACTTCGCAGCGGATACCCGGCAGATCCGGTGCATAAGGCAAAATAAAAAATTCTCTCTTAACATTTATGAACCAATATACTTCATGATCATTTGTTAAGAGAGAATTTTTTATTACATTACAACTCCATCAATTTCTATATCAGCATCCACATCCTGCGTATAGTCGATATCTTCATATCGGAATCCAAACATATGATAGAAATCTTCCCAGTAACCATCAATATCGCAATATTCCTTTACAGTGTCTGTAGTAACAGCTTTCCAGCATTTTTTTACTTCTTCCTGAATCTCCGGCGTCAGTTCGTAATCATCCATACGAATGAAACCATTCTCATCTGTCTGGAAGCCTGTTGGTGTGTAGAGTTTCTGTGTAAATAGTCTGGCAATCTGCTGAATGCAGTTTTCATGATTTCCGGCTTTCTTCATTACTTTATAGAGGATTGCAAAATACAGCGGCACAACCGGAATTGCTGCACTTGCCTGAGTTACAAGACCTTTATTTACTGATATTACCGCACAGACATCCGGGTGTGCCTGGTTGATCTCAGACATTGTTTTCTGTAAATGCTGTTTGGCAGTTCCGATGGTTCCGTGATAGTAAATTGGATAAGTAAGTTCCGGTCCGATGTAGGAATATGCTACGGTTACTGCATTCTCAGTCAGTACATCTGCTGCTTTCAGCGCATCAATCCAGTCTGCCCAGTCTTCGCCGCCCATAACCTTTACAGTACTTAAAACTTCTTCCTCTGTAGCAGGTTCCACTGTTTTCTCTGTAATCTCATTATTTCTCAGATCCAGACTCTTCTCTGTAAATGGCTCACCTGTAGTTTTCAGACAGGAAGACCAGGTCTTTCCTTCTGCATCTGTACGTCTCGGTGCTGCCAGGCTGTAGACTACCAGGTCCACTTTTCCAAGATCCTGTTTGATCAGTTCAATCGCCTTCTCCTTGATTTCCTTTGAAAAAGCATCTCCGTTAATGGTCTTTGCATAAACACCTTTCCCGGAAGCCAGTCTGTGAAACTCTGCTGTATTATACCATCCGGGTGTAGCTGTCCTTCTGCCATTTGCCTGACGTTCAAACATGATTCCAAGAGTATCAGCACCACAGTTTTCCAGTGCACAGATACGGGATGCGAGGCCGTAGCCTGTAGAACATCCGATGATCAGTGCTTTTTTTGTTCCGTTTACCATTCCCTGTTTACAGGCGTAATCTGCCTGGTTGCGCACACTCTCTGCACATCCCTGCGGATGTGCGGTTGTACAGATATATTCTCTTACTTTTGGCTCGATGATCATAACTTTTCTCCCTGAATTTATTTCTTTGCCTGATATTTTTTAGTCAAGCGGATAAAATCATCCGCTTCGTTACTTGTTCATAATCGAATAACTGCTCCGCAGTATATACGCTTGAATTGTATGTATTGCAAATATTTTGAATCTCAAAATATTATAACAAAGAAAAAGCAGAACGTAAAGTAAAAATCTCAGATTCTTCCCTATGTTCTACTTTTTTTACATTCTGGCTCTGATTTCATCTATAAACTTTGTGAAATATGCTCCGCCAGAACATTACATTACTTTTACCCACTATTTCGCAGTAGTACTTCCAAATCCACCATTGCGGATTTCTGTAGCATCATCATCTACCGTGATTCCGTACTCTACAAAGATTCCCTGCATGAATCCTGTATCTGCCGGAATTGTCAAAGTTTTGTTTTCATTGGAATCATTTGTGATCTTTGAAAAAATGTGGCCTTCGTTATCTGAATAGAAATAATCACTGTCAATGATACCAACTGTGTTGTTAAGCTGAAGACGGTATTTAAATCCCAGTCCGCTTCTCGGATAACATTTCAGCACCCATTCCGGCTGCATTTCTACCCGGATTCCTGTCGGGATCTTTACTGTTTCGCCTGGCTTCAGAGTAAATTCTGCCGGTGCGAAAAAGTCATAGCCGGCACTTCCTGCTGTCGCTCTCTTCGGCAGACGGATAGCCTCGTATACTTTCTCTGCTTCTTCCTGAGACTGTGCGAAGGTATCGATCCAGTCTGCTGTGAAGCGTTCTTTGCTTACTTTATGAAATTTCGCGATTCGTTTCATCTGTTTTCCTCCTGTCTGGTCATGCAAAGCTAACACACCTGCTTTGCAGTACACTCATAGCTGAATATTTGGTTACTGTTCACACACCACTATCCCGCGAGGTGTTTTGGCATGAATATGCCAAAATCCCGAGACATACAAGCCAAAATTCCATTGACGCAGGCAATCTGGAATGAATTTTGGCTACGTTACTGTGAACGTAGTGAACAGTAACAATATTTTGTGATCATCACTGACTGATTCAGTAAAAAAGCAGTTCAGGTACACCTGACGCATACTTGAACTGCCTGTATATTTCTTATTTATGCAATACGACTTTTCCTTCATGAAGAGTTTTGGGAACATCGATCACTCTCTGATTGCTGGAACCTTTCCATTTCAGGGAAAGTTCTTTCTTGTCCACCTCAAATTCACCGTCTACGCAGACATCCAGATAACGCACTATCTCTTCTTTGCAGATCTCCTCCCAGAGGAAACCTGTATAAAGCCAGATTGTTTTACCAGGATATCTCTTTCTGATCTCCTTCGCAAAGGCTGTTACCTCAGTGATATTTGCCGGGTGCAGTGGATCTCCACCTGAAAAGGTAATTCCGCTCACATAATCCTTATCCAGTTCCGCAAAAATCTCCTTGCGTTCTGCCTCACCGAAAGGCAGTCCGCCGTTTGGATCCCAGGTGACAGGATTCTGGCACTCCGGACAGCAGTGATTGCATCCTGCCACCCAGAGCACTACACGAAGTCCGTCGCCATTAAGCATATCGTCCTTGGTAATATTGTGATATCTCATAATTTTTTACGCTTCTTCCGGTACGTCCTTCATGCTGAAGCTGATTCTTCCCATCTTGTCTTTGCCAAGGCAGACAACCTTAACTTTATCACCAAGTGTGAGAACATCCTCAACACGATTGATTCTTTCTTTACAGATCTTGGAAATGTGTACCATTCCCTCTTTACCCGGTGCAAATTCAACGAATGCACCAAACTCTTTGATGCTGACAACTTTACCTGTAAAGATCTGTCCTGCTTCAAAATCAGTTGCAATGATCTTAACCATGTTAGCTGCCTCATCCATGCTCTTCTGATCAACTCCACAGATAGATACCGCACCTTCGTCTGTGATATCGATCTTAACACCTGTACGCTCGATGATCGTATTGATAGTCTTTCCTCTCTGACCTACAACATCACCGATCTTCTGAGGATCGATCTGGATCTGGATGATCTTCGGAGCATATTCTCCTACAGATGTACGGGGAGCTGCGATGCATTTCTCCATAACTTCTGTCAGGATATATTCTCTTGCTTCTTTTGTACGTCTGATCGCTTCTTCCACGATCGGTCTTGTCAGTCCATGGATCTTGATATCCATCTGGATTGCTGTGATACCGTCATGAGTTCCGGCTACCTTGAAGTCCATATCTCCGAAGAAATCTTCAAGTCCCTGGATATCTGTCAGAACGATGTAATCATCATCTGTATCGCCTGTTACCAGACCACAGGAAATACCTGCTACCGGTTTTTTGATCGGTACACCGGCTGCCATCAGAGACATTGTGGATGCACAGATACTTGCCTGAGAAGTAGAACCATTGGATTCAAATGTCTCAGATACAGTACGGATCGCATATGGGAATTCCTCTTCGCTTGGAAGTACAGGAACTAATGCTCTTTCAGCAAGTGCACCATGTCCGATCTCACGACGTCCCGGTCCTCTGGATGGTTTTGTCTCACCTACAGAATAGGACGGGAAATTGTAGTGATGCATATATCTCTTTGAAGTTTCAAATTCGTCAAGTCCGTCAAGCTTCTGTGCTTCTGCAAGAGGAGCCAGAGTTGTGATGGTACAGATCTGTGTCTGTCCACGTGTGAACATAGCAGAACCATGTACTCTCGGGATAATATCTGTCTCTGCTGCCAGAGGACGGATCTGAGTAATGGCACGACCATCCGGACGTTTGTGGTCTTTTAAGATCATCTTGCGGACAGTCTTCTTCTGGTACTGATATACAGCCTCACCCAGAACTGCAAGCCACTCTTCCTTGTCGGCAAAAGCTTCTTTCAGTTTCTCTGTTACCTGACGGATATTTTCTTCTCTTGTCTGTTTATCGTCAGAGAATACGGCAACTTCCATTTCTGCCGGAGGTACGACCTCTTTGATCGCTGCGAAGAGTTCTTCCGGAACTGCACATGATTCGTAGCTGTGTTTCGGTTTTCCGCATTCTTCTACGATCTTATCGATAAATTTAATGATCTCCTGGTTTACTTCATGAGCTTTATAGATAGCTTCGATCATCTTGTCTTCCGGAACTTCTTTTGCGCCGGCTTCGATCATGATTACTTTCTCTCTTGTAGAAGCTACTGTAAGCTGAAGGTCAGATACATCTTTCTGTGCCATGGTAGGGTTGATGATATATTCACCATTGATCAGACCAACCTGTGTGGTAGCACACGGACCATCAAACGGAATATCGGAAATGCAGGTTGCAATAGAGGAACCAAGCATAGCCGGAATCTCCGGATTACACTCAGGATCAACAGACATAACCATGTTTACCAGTGTTACGTCGTTTCTGTAGTCCTTCGGAAACAGAGGACGCATTGGTCTGTCGATCACGCGGGAAGTAAGGATTGCATGCTCGCTTGCTTTTCCCTCTCTCTTGTTAAATCCTCCTGGGATTTTGCCTACTGCATACATTTTCTCTTCATATTCAACGCTTAACGGGAAGAAATCAATTCCTTCTCTTGGCTCTTTGGATGCTGTTGCTGTAGATAAAACTGTAGTATCACCATAGTGCATTAATGCTGCACCGTTTGCCTGTTTTGCAACGCGGTTGATATCTACTGTCAAGGTTCTTCCGGCTAATTCCATGGAATAACTTTTGTACATATGTTCATTCTCCTTTTTTCATAATTCTGTTGTCATTTTCTGTTACCGTTCACTGCATGTCCGGTAACTACTTTATTCTTTTCAAATTTGTCTGTTCCGTCTGCTGACAATCTTGTCCATCAACGTTCAGACTTTTTATGAAATTGTCACATTAAAACAGGAGTCCGAAACAACTGAAAAAACTACTTTTCAGGCAAATATATCTGCCTGTTTTGTTACTTTCATATACAAAATAATCTTTTCAGTAGTCTCGGAAATAACTCCTGTCATGTTTCGCAGCTTCTGAATATGCAGATGCAGTCGAAACAACAAGCCACCGCAATCCTGAAAAACACCATATTTTACAAAACTGCCATATACATAAAAAGGGAGGCGGATGGAAATCCGCCCCCTTCCGCATACTAAAAGGCTATTATTTTCTTAAGCCTAATTTTTCAATCAGTGCACGGTATCTTTCGATGTCTGTTTTCTTCAGGTAAGCTAACAGTCCACGTCTCTGACCTACCATTTTCAGAAGACCACGTCTGGAGTGATGATCTTTATGGTTGCTCTGTAAATGCTCTGTAAGTTCCTGAATTCTTGCTGTAAGAACTGCTACCTGTACTTCCGGTGATCCTGTATCGCCTTCAGTTCTTGCATATTCTTTCATGATCGCTGCTTTCTTTTCTTTTGAAATCATTGTGATTTCCTCCTGTATTCTATAATTATTATTGATTGACCGCCACACATTAAGAGATGGTCGGAGCGTCCGGTCCCTGAACATGGGCTAAATTCACCTTGGTTAGTATAGCACATTGATTCTGGCGTGTAAACCTCTTTTTTACAAAGTTTCAAAATATTCCTGTCCCTTCACAGCATCCCTCTCCAGCTGTGCCTTCAGTGCCTCCAGCGAAGAAAACTTCTGTTCAGGTCTGAGGAATTTTTTGAAATCTACCTTGCAGTATTCCCCATACAGATCTTCATTGCAGTCAAACAGATATGTTTCCACACCAATAAACTTCTCGCCGCCAACAGTAGGCTTATGACCTACATTGGTAATTCCCTGATAACTTCTGTCTCTGAAATGGGATACTGTGATATAAACCCCGTTTGGAGGCATCAGTTTCTCTACCGGAGGGATCAGGTTGGTGGTCGGAAGCAGATATTTATGTCCCATTCCACGTCCATGTTCAACGATTCCTTCTACTGAGAAATCTGTTCCCATAAGGAAACGGAATTTTTCCATATTTCCTCTGTTCAGTTCTTCCCTGACAAAGGTACTACTAATCTTACGGCGTCCGTCCATTTCTTTTGGCAGGACTTCCGTATGAAATCCATATTTCTTTCCGAACTCTTTGAGCATGGCAGGAGTTCCTTTCCGCTCATAGCCAAAACGGAAATCCTCTCCAACTGCCACATAGGAAACCTGCAGATCTCCTATCAGTATTTCTTTTATAAAATTCTCTGCTTTCATGTGCCGTATTTTCTCTGTGAGCGGACATTCCAACAGTATATCCACTCCCATTTCTTCCAATATACGACATCTCTCTTCCTTTGTGAGGATTGTTCTTGAGGCAGTTCCAAGCGCAAGTACAACCGCCTGTGCACCTTCCTGTTTCTGCTCAATAATTTTCTCAACCAGTTTCTGATGTCCGCGGTGTATGCCGTCAAACTTCCCAAGTGTTACCGCACTGTGTGAAATTCTGGGAAAATCATTCTCAATCCTTAAATATTCCATCATGTCTCCTAAAACATTTTTACAGGGAAATACCTGTTTCTTTTCTCGTCCCACTGGTAAACTCCGGCAAAACCGCCTTCACTGCTGCACATACGGATCCATCCGTTTTTCTTCTGTGCATCGACCAGTGCCTGTACAAGAGGATTTCCATTAGCCAGAAGTCTGTCCCCTTCTTTTGTACAGCATACCCTTGGATACTCTGCAAGAATCTCCTCAATACCGAGGATTTTACTCTCTATGGTTCCTTTCTGCACTGCCTCTTCTGTCTGCGCCAGGGTAATGGCATCATCCAGTGTAAATCTGCCCACCTTTGTCCGCAAAAGACTTTCCATGGCAGCTCCACAGCCCAGCTTTTCCCCTATATCATGGCACAGAGTACGGATATAGGTTCCCTTGCTGCAGGTCACACGAAAACGCACCAGCGGAAAACTGATATCCAGAATTTCTATCTCATAAAAATGTACAGGTCTTGGTTTACGCTCCACAGTCTTGCCCTCTCTGGCAAGTTCATAGAGTTTCTTTCCATTGACCTTCAGTGCTGAATACATTGGCGGCACCTGCATATAGTCTCCCACAAAAGAACTGACCACTGTGCAAAGCTCTTCTTCTGTAACGGAAAGCTCTGTGGTCTGTGAGAGAACAGTTCCGCTCATATCCTGGGTATCCGTAACAACACCCAGACGCATCACTGCCTCATAGGTTTTCTCTTTATCTGTGATCATATCCACCAGACGGGTTGCTTTTCCCAGAGCCACCGGGAGCACTCCTTCTGCATCCGGATCAAGAGTTCCGGTATGTCCGATTTTCTTCATATGAAGGATTCCCCGAAGCTTTGCCACCACATCATGGGAAGTGAATCCTTTTTCCTTACGGATTACAATTACTCCATCCATCAGACTTCCTGCTCCTGAAACTGTTTGCAGATCTGTTCTGTCACATTGTTGATCACATCATACACAGAACCCTGAAGATCACATCCGGCTGCTCTCATATGACCGCCGCCGCCAAAATATACTGCAATCTTGCTTACATCCACATTTCCGTTGGAACGCAGGGAAACTTTGAAAGCCTGAGTTTCCACTTCATAGATAAACATGGCAACTTCCACTCCCGCTGTAAGGCGAAGCTGACTGACGATACCGTCCAGATCCTTGCCATCCACACCATAGAACTCCATGTCTCTTTTTTTAAGATATCCGATAATACATTTTCCATCCAGAAGCAGGATACTCTCTGCAAGAACACGCCCCATTACCTGATTCTGCACATAAGTTTTCTGATAGAAAGATTCGTCAATGATCTTACTGAAATTGAATCCTGTCTTCATCAGTTCCCCGGCAATACGCATGGTCTCCGGTGAAGTTGAAGAGTACTGAAATACCCCTGTGTCATGAACCATTCCCGTATAGATCGGCACTGCAATGGTACGGACCACTTTCTCAGGATCAAAAAGCCCATAGAGAACTTCACAGGCAGAACTTACCTCTCCCCTGATATGATTCACCTGTGCAAATCCGGAGTTACTGATATGATGATCAATACATGCTGTTCTTTTTGCAGTGTCAAAATATGGACCTGCAATGGCAAGTCTGTCTTTTGCACTTACATCACAGGTAACAAAAAGGTCATACTCTTTGTCACCGTCCAGCTCTGTTTTAATCTCATCCATACAGTCAATATGTCCGAAAACAGGTTTGGGATTATCCAGGTACACATCTGCCTGAATTTCCGGATAATAGGTTTTTACATATAAATATAACGCCATACAGGAACCAACGCAGTCACCATCCGGACGGATATGTCCGCCGATTCCCATTGTTTTCACACCTTCCAGTATTTCCGCAATATTTTCCATGTTCTCATCCTCTTTTAATTCTCATCCTGCTCCTCATCCTGTCTGTGGGAGTTGCTGTCTTTCTTGGTAACATCATCAATAAGCTTTGACATATTTACACCATACTCAATAGATTCGTCCAGGATAAAACGGATCTCCGGTGTATTTCTCAGGTTTAAATTACGCGCCAGCTGGCGTCTGATGTAGCCTTCTGCACTGTTCAGACCTTTGATCGTCGCCTCCTTTGCTTCTTTTTCACCCAGCACACTGATATATGCTCTGCAGGTTTTCAGATCAGGAGCCACTTCTACAGCCATGACAGAAGTCATCGGATGAATACGCGGGTCCTTGATCTCGTTGCGGATAATGGTGCTGAGTTCCTTCTGGACTTCCCCATTGATCCGGGTATTCTTAATACTGTTTTTTCTCATTTTAAGTTTTACTCCTATATATCCGGCAATTCTGTCAAATACTGTGAGCAATCCGGATCATCGACTATCCTGATCACATTATTTTCTGAATTACCACAATCAAGTCAAGGTGCGCACCACACTGTACCTGACACTATGAATCGCGCACCCTACCTTTATAAACCATTACTATCTCGGTACTTCTACCATGATATAAGCTTCTACTTTATCTTCCTCTTTCACATCGTTAAATCCGTCAAATACAAGGCCACATTCGTATCCTGCCTTAACTTCCTTAACATCATCTTTGAATCTCTTCAGGGATGCAAGCTCACCTTCAAATATCTGCTCGCCTTCTCTGGAAATACGAACCTTGCAGTTTCTCTGGAAGATACCATCCAGAATATAGCTTCCTGCAATCGTACCAATACCGGATGCCTTGAACAGCTGACGCACTTCCGCATGACCGATAACTTTCTCCTCAAATATAGGATCAAGCATACCCTTCATGGCAGCTTCTACATCTTCGATTGCCTGATAAATAACTCTATACAGACGAAGATCTACACCTTCCTGCTCAGCAAGCTGTTTTGCGGTTGCATCCGGACGGACATTAAAGCCGATAATGATCGCATTTGATGTAGCCGCAAGACTTACGTCAGACTCATTGATCGCACCAACACCGCCATGGATCACCTTTACAACCACTTCTTCGTTGGAAAGTTTGGTCAGACTCTGTTTTACAGCTTCCACAGATCCCTGTACATCTGCTTTGACAATGAGCGGAAGTTCCTTCAGATCGCTTGCCTGAATCTGATCAAAGAGATTATCCAGAGATAATTTGCCCTTAGTCTCCTCAAGAAGACGGTTCTTGTTCTCAGATACAAATGCACCTGCAAAGTTCTTGGCTTCCTTATCACTGTCAAATGCAAGAAGAATTTCACCTGCATTCGGCACATCACCAAGTCCCAGGATTTCTACAGGAGTAGAAGGACCTGCTTCTTTAATCCTGCGTCCCTTATCATCCATCATAGCACGAACCTTACCATTGCATGCTCCTGCTGCAATAAAGTCTCCCACATGAAGAGTACCTTTCTGGACAAGGATCGTGGCAACCGGACCTTTACCTTTATCAAGCTGAGCCTCGATTACAAGACCTCTTGCGGAACGGTTCGGATTTGCCTTTAATTCACATACCTCGGCTGTAAGAAGGATCATCTCAAGAAGAGTATCGATTCCCTCTCCTGTATGTGCGGATACAGGAACAAAAATCGTACTTCCGCCCCAGTCTTCCGGAATCAGTTCATATTCAGAAAGTTCCTGTTTTACACGCTCAATATTAGCACTTGGCTTATCAATCTTGTTGATTGCAACTATGATCTCAACGCCTGCCGCCTTCGCATGGCTGATAGCCTCTACTGTCTGAGGCATCACACCATCATCAGCTGCTACAACCAGAACTGCAATATCTGTGGAGTTTGCACCACGCATACGCATAGCTGTGAAAGCTTCATGTCCAGGTGTATCCAGGAATGTGATCTTCTGTCCGCCAACCTCTACTACAGAAGCACCGATGTGCTGTGTGATACCGCCGGCTTCTCCACGTGTTACATTTGTCTTACGGATTGCATCCAGAAGAGATGTTTTACCATGGTCAACGTGCCCCATAACACAGACTACAGGTGGTCTTGAAACCATATCTTTTTCATCTTCTTCATCCTCTTTGAGGAGTTCTTCGATAACGTCTACCTTCTCTTCCGGTTCTGCGATGATATCATATTCCAGAGCAATCTCCTGAGCTTTCTCAAAATCGATCTCATGGTTTACAGTAACCATCATACCCTGCATAAAGAGCTTCTTCACAATTACTGACGGCTGCATTTTCATAGCTTCTGCCAGTTCGCGGATCGTCATCTTCTCCGGAAGTGTGATTTCCTTAACCTCAGGTTTCTTCTCTTCCTGTTTTGGCTGCGGAGCCGGTTTCTGCAGAGCTTTCGGGATTCTGGAATTCTTATTGAATCCACCCTGATTTGGTCTGCGTCCGCCACTCTGTGTCTTATCAAAATCTTTTTTCTTGTTTTTGTTCTCTCTGTCTCTTTCTCTCTTGCTGTCTTTGGAAGTCTTTGTCAGTTCCGGTGCAAATGCCATATCGTCATTCTTTCTTGTATTCTGGCGCTGTCCCTGACGTCCCTGACTGCCGCCGAAGCGTCCGTCACGTCCTTCACTTCTGTTTCCGTCCGGACGACCCTGGCCATTGCCCTGCGGTCTTCCTCCCTGACGGTTTCCATCTCCCTGTGGTCTTCCCTGTCCGAAACGTCCTCCCTGACGATTTCCATCGCCCTGGAATCTTCCGCCCGGACGGCCCTGGCCATCGCCCTGGGATCTTCCCTGTCCGAAACGTCCTCCCTGGCGGTTATCTCCCTGGGATCTTCCTTCACCCTGAGGTCTTCCCTGACGGTTCTGTCCGTCCGGTCTTCTGTTGCCTGTACCTGGGCGGTCATTATTATTTCTTCTTGGTCTGTCACCGTCTGTTCTTGAACTGTCGGAATTTCTTCCTTCTGCATTTCTTGGTGAACCTGTTCTCTCGCCTTCAGCTTTCACAGGTTTCTTTCTTGTTTTTCCTCCGTCACTTGCATTCTGTGCATGAAAAACGCGGATAATATTTTTTTTCTTTTTAGGTGTTTCAGTTTTATCTCCTTCTGATTTTGCTGTTACAACCTTTTCTTCTGTCTTGGGAGTCTCCAATTTCGCAATATGCTCCTTTCCCCTGTTATTATTGTCTTTTCTGAATCTATTCTTTACTTCCGAAACCGCAGGCTCATCCACCATACTCATATGGCTTCTCACATCAACGCCTTTTGATTTCAGAAACTCGATTACTTCTCTGTTCTGTCGTCCAAGCTCTCTGGCCAGCTCATGTACTCTTAATTTTGACAATCGCTATACCTCCTTCATGATTGCTTTCGCAAAGTTCTCATCCTGGACAGCCAGACAGGCGCGGTACTCCTTTCCCATTGCTCTGCCTAAGCTCTCTTTATCTGAGAAGAAGAAAATCGGAACTTCATAAAAACTGCACATATTCCTGAATTTCTTCTTTGTATTCTCGGAGGCATCCTCAGCAACGATCACAAGCAGTCCTTTTCCGGTCTTTACAGATTTCTCTGTGGAAAATTCTCCGCTTACGGTCTTGCCAGCTTTGGTAGCCAGCCCTATCAGCGACAGTACTCTGTTATTTTTCAATATCTTCCAGCTCCTTCTTAAGTCGTTCGTATACCTCATCCGGAACCGCAGTTTTCAGTGAACGCTCAAGTCCATGATTTTTAATCGCTTTATCCAGACATTCTCTGGAAAGACACAGATATGCGCCTCTGCCGTTTTTCTTACCGGTAGTATCAAGCACGATCTCATCTTCTGTAGTCTTAAGAACTCTGAGCATCTCTTTCTTGCTTTTCATTTCCCTGCAGCCGGTACACTGGCGCATGGGAATCTTATTCTTCGTCTTCATTCTCTCCTGCTTCCTGAGCCTGTGGCTCTTCTTCTACAGGAACTTCCTCTGAAACTTCTTCTGCTTCGGTTTCTTCTGTCAGGGAATCTTCTGCTGAAGTTTCCTCTGCTGATGCCTCAGCTGCATCTTCTGCAGTCTCGTCATCATCATAATCATAGAAATCTCCGGCTTCTTTTGCCTGAGTCTCACTCTTGATGTCAATCTTAAATCCTGTAAGTCTTGCAGCAAGACGTGCATTCTGACCTTCTTTACCGATTGCAAGGGACAGCTGATAATCAGGAACAACTACCAGAGCTGTCTTCTCATCAGGATCTGCCATAACTGCGATAACCTTTGCAGGGCTCAATGCATTCTCGATCAGGATCGCAGGATTCTCATCCCAGTTGATGATATCGATTTTCTCACCGCGAAGTTCCTCAACTACTGCATTGACACGTGCGCCGTTCATACCTACGCATGCACCAACTGCATCTACATCCGGATCGTTGCTCCATACAGCGATCTTTGTACGGGAACCGGCCTCACGTGCGATGCTCTTGATCTCAACAGTTCCGTCTTTTACTTCTGCAACTTCTGACTCAAAGAGACGTTTCACAAGTCCCGGATGAGTTCTGGATACCAGAATACGAGGTCCCTTCGGGGTATCCTTGACTTCAAGAATATACACCTTAATTCTCTCTGTCGGCTGGAAGGTTTCCCCTTTCACCTGTTCATTCTCACTTAATACTGCATCTGCCTTACCAAGATTGATGCTTACATTCTTGCCCATCACACGCTGTACAATACCGGTTACTACTTCTTTCTCTTTTCCATAATATTCATCATACAGCACTTTACGTTCTTCCTCGCGGATTTTCTGCAGGATAACGTTCTTTGCATTCTGTGTCGCAATACGTCCGAATTCCTTAGACTGGATCGGAACCTGTATCATGCCTCCGATCTCAGCTCTTGATGTGATCTTCAAAGCATCTGCCAGAGAAATCTCCATTGCAGGATCCTCTACGTATTCTACGATACTTCTGTCTGCATACACTGAAAAATCGCAGGTTTCCGGATTAATAGTTACATGTACATTGTCAGCTTTTCCAAAATGGTTCTTGCAGGCCTGGATCAGAGACTGCTCAATTGCCTCAAGCAGAGTATCTTTGCTGATACTCTTCTCCTTTTCAAGGATATCCAGTGCCTCCTTTAACTCTCTGCTCATTTTTTTCTTATCCTCCCGAATTAACTAAAACTCTATTGCGAGGCGTATCAGGGCTGTGTCTTTCTTATCAAAAACACGCTCGGTTCCATCCTCATCGATTGTCACACTGTTACTATCATATGCGGTCAAAATCCCGCAGAACTCTTTTTGCTTCTCGATTGGCCGGTAGGTACGGATTTCCACCAGTTTTCCCATGTTTCTCTCAA
>ENA-OQLC01000812-OQLC01000812.1-human-gut-metagenome-genome-assembly--contig:-NODE-812-length-17604-cov-4.090261_pt1 | contig 17604 bp, 10 predicted proteins | sample MGYA00242653_ERZ504807 | MGnify/ENA primary metagenome ERZ504807 (study PRJEB26092, sample SAMD00036381) | human gut metagenome | host: Homo sapiens | study: EMG produced TPA metagenomics assembly of... | reverse complement strand
AGAAACAACGCAACCTTCAAGGCTTATTATGATGCCAAGAGGGCTGAAGGCCGGTCTCACTACAATGCACTTGGGCATTGTTCCGGCAAACTTGTCAGAGTCATCTGGAAGATGCTCACCGACAATGTCGAATTTAACCTCAAATAAGAGGTCTGTATACCAATATCGATAGATTTTGAAAAAGCACCCTAAGGGAGCTCTATTAAAGTTACCCTTTTTTACCACCGATATGAAAAAGAAATTTTTTACTAATTTATGGTTGACTTTTCATAGCTGGTCTCCTCCTCAAATTCCGCAAGTTCGGTCTCCGTCTCAAGCATCCGCTCTAACAGACTCTCCTGGTTCTTTTCCTCTGCGTCAAGTGCATTCTGCAGTTCCATCAGCTTCGGATAGTCACTGGCAAGCTCCGGATCCATGAACTGCATTTTTATTTCAGCGAGTTTTTCTTCGCTCTCCTCTAACATTTTTTCATATTTTTCTAACTGGTGCTGCAGTCTTGAACGGATTTTGCCCGGATTGTAATAAGTTTTTTTGTCAAACACATCCGTTAAAGTAGGAACATCTGCGTCTGTTTTTATGCCACTCTGATGCTGATTGTGTTTCTCATTCCCCACAGAATTTTGTGTATCATTTCCTGACACATACCTCGCACTCTGTGACATTCCTCGCCCTTTTCCGGAAATCTCCATCTCTTTTTGTTTTTCTGCAAGATACTCCTCATAGCTCATGGCATATTGTTTCACACCACTCTCGGAAAACTCCAAAATCCCGGTTGCGATCCGGCTGATAAAATAACGGTCATGTGAGACGAAAAGTACTGTTCCCTCGTACTCTCTTAACATCTGTTCTAACGCCTCTTTTCCAACAATATCCATATGGTTCGTCGGCTCATCTAAGATCAAAAGATTCGGTTTGGTCTGCAGCATTTTACAGAGTGCGAGACGGACTTTTTCTCCGCCGGAAAGCTGTCCCATCTTCTTTTCTACATCTTCTCCGGAAAATAAAAATCCCCCCAGTGCACTGCGGACTTCCTCCCTCATATAGGAAGGATATTCCTCCCAGAAATTTTCAAGCACGGTCTGATCTTCCCGGAAATGCTCCTGCACTGCTTTCTGCTGGTCAAAATAACTCCATTCTACATTTTGTCCAAATGAAAATTCACCACCTAACGCAGGCAGTTCGCCGACTAAGGTTTTCAAAAGTGTGGATTTTCCTTTACCGTTCTCCCCAATGATTGCAAGTCTGTCTTTCTTTTGAAGCAGAAATGAGACTTTACTTAAGACGGTATCGTAACCGATCTCAAGATTTTTGGCATGAATCACATTCGTGTAGCTTTCCATGCGCGGTACATATCTCGCATGAAATGCTTTCGTATCAAAATGTCTCGGCTTTTCGATTTTTACCATGTGTTCGATCGCCATGCGCTTTGAACGTGTCGCCGCCACTTTCGTCGGCGTATTTTTCCATTTTTCGATCCAGTCCGTCAGACGTTTGATCTCCTTTTGCTGCTCCTCATAGTCTTTTTCCTGTTTGATCAGTGCCTCTTCTTTTTGCTTCATAAATGCCGTGTAATTGCCGGTATAACGCTTGATCTCATGATATTCGATCTCGTAGGTCACATCGATCACTTTGTCTAAAAACATACGGTCATGTGAAACAATGATGACCGCCTTATCATAAGTCTTTAAATATCCTTCTAACCACTCGATTGTCGGAAGATCCAGATGGTTGGTCGGCTCATCGAGCAGCATGATATCTGGACGTTTTAACAGCAGTTTGATAAATGCCACTTTCGTCTGCTGTCCACCGGAAAAACTTCTGATCGGGCGTTTCAGATCTTCTAACGCAAACCCGAACCGCTGAAACATAGTCTCCATATCCTGCTGCCACGAATATCCCCGCATTGCCTCCATACGGCTTTGTAAGTTGTCATATTCGCGCAAAAGCTGTTTGTCCGCGGAAGTTTTCATTTCATTTTCAAGTTCCCGCATCCGCTTTTCACACGCAAACACCGGCTCAAATACTTTCTTGATTTCCTCTTCCACGGTCACATCTTTTTCCGTAAAATTAACCTGACGCAGGAAACCAATCTCCTGTTTTCCTGCCATCGTAATACCACATTCTTCATCGCTGTCTAAATTATTCATCGAAATATCGCCCGCGATCAGACGCAGCAGCGTGGTCTTTCCACAGCCGTTTCGTCCTACAATGGCGATTTTTTCTTTATCATGCACCTCAAAATTGACATCACGTAAAATCACATCTCCGCCAAACTGCACGAGGGCATGACTGATCTTATATCTCATGTTTATCTCCATTCCTGCGTAAAATCTTACTTTTACACTAACTCCTCTATCTTTGATAGACTACCTACCTTCTAACACCAGCCGAAGTAATTCATTTGCCCAGTACTCCGTCAATTCAAAGTGAGGCACAGGCAGTAGTTATTCTCTGCTATTTCAGGATCATCTTCATCGCCGGTCTTCCCATAGCCCAGCATCACAAAACCAATCAAAAGACCATCATCATACATACATCCCAGACATTTTTTGTTGTAATTTCTTCAAAACGAATCATATTAACCCCCTTTCTTGCGTGTGAAAAAATGTATTTTCACACAAATCTCCATTCTTTTCCCTCACAGCAGCCGAAATACCTGCTCTGCCGTGGCGGCTATATTTTCCATTGCATTTTCTTTTTTCATTGCTTCTTCTAATGTTGTCACGCCTCTTACGATCGGGAAAAATGCGTCAATCCCTGCCTGATTACAGACGGAAGCTTCCGGTGCAACACTCCCTGCAAATGCAATGACTTTCGCATTATATTTTTTTGCCAGCGCAGCAACACCAACCGGTGCTTTCCCCATGACCGTCTGTGCATCCAGACGTCCCTCTCCGGTCACCACAACATCTGCATTTTTCATTTTTTCTTCCAGACCGGTTGCATGCAAAATCAGTTCCACACCCGGTATCAGTTCTCCCGCAAGATACGAAAGGAACGCGTATCCGAGTCCTCCCGCTGCACCAGCGCCCTCACAGTCCGCAAAGTCACAATCCAAACTTTCTTTGGTCACATCCGCATAATGTCTCATTGCTTCATCGACCTGCTCTTTCTGTTCTTCCGTCACACCTTTTTGTGGTCCAAATATGTAAGTTGCACCCTGTTTGCCGCAAAGCGGATTTTTCACATCACAGGCAATCTGAAATTTTGTACCGGAAAGCAGCGGATTTTTATTTTCAGTCCGGATCACCTCAATCTTTGCAAGCGCAGCCGCGCCCTCTCCCACATCATTTCCATCTTCATCAAAAAATTCAAATCCAAGCGCCTTTAACATTCCGATGCCGCCATCGTTGGTTGCACTTCCACCAATTCCAATCATGAAATTTTTACAGCCGCGTTTCAGGGCATCTGCAATCATCTCCCCCACTCCATAGGTAGATGCACGCAATGGATCTTTCTTTGTCACAAGCGTGATTCCTGCGGCAGATGCCATTTCCATGACAGCCGTTTTTGTCTCTTCTAAAAAACCGTAATAACACGACACTTTTTCTCCAAGCGGTCCTGCCACGGTAACCGGTATTTTTTCTGCTCCCAAACCTTCGATCAGTGCATCCACGGTTCCTTCACCGCCATCTGCGAGCGGATTTACCACTACTTCTGCATCCGGTTTTGCTGCCAGAATACCTTTTTTTACAGCATTTCCAGCCTCCATGGACGTCATGCTTCCCTTAAATGAATCGATTGCTGCTATTACTTTCATATAATCACATCTTTCCGTGAAAATCACCTGTGTCATAAATATACCGGCTGACTTCCACTGTAAAATTCTCTTCCCCTGCCGTCACCTTATCGTCAGACGAAACAATAATCCGATCTATGCCTGTCATTCTAAGAAGTCAGTTTGTTACTGTTCGCACTTCATCCCAAGCTGCCAGAATGCCACCGCACTTGCAGCCGCCACGTTCAGTGAATCCACACCATGTGTCATCGGAATTTTCACCGTATAGTCACAGTCTGCGATCGTGTGATCTGCCAGCCCGTCACCTTCCGTTCCGAGAACGATTGCTAACTTTTCCTCCGCCATCATTTTTTCATCATCTATACTCACGGAGTCATCCCGAAGTGCCATTGCCGCCGTTTTATATCCCAGCTTATGCAGCACATCCATCGTACCGTCCGGCCAGGATACATTTTTATCAAAATATGTCCACGGTATCTGAAATACCGTTCCCATGCTGACACGGCTTGCTCTCCGGTACAGCGGATCTGCACAGGCTGGTGTCAAAAGAACTGCATCCATTCCAAGTGCCGCCGCAGAACGGAAAATTGCTCCGACATTTGTTGGATTTACCACATTTTCCAAAATTGCAACACGCCTTGCATTCTTGCAGAGCTGCTCCACCGAAGGCAGTGTGGGACGGTACATGGCACAGAGCATGCCGCGTGTCAGCTGATAACCTGTGATTTTTGCAAGTACTTCAACTTCTGCCACATAAACCGGGATTACATGCTCATCCTCCCTATAAACCAAAGACTTCTGTGTAAGATCTCGGCTTTGTAACTTTTCGCAGCGCGCAAGGATTTCTTTTGCCTGTGTCTCCACATGTTTTTTTTCCATCAAAAATGACATCGGCACACAGCCGGCATCTAAGGCACGCTCGATCACCTTCGGACTTTCCGCAATGAAAATCCCCGGCTTCGGCTCAAAATAGTGAAAAAGCTGTGCTTCATTTAAATTGTAATAAATCTGCAGCTCCGGGGCATCCAGATCTTTGATTTCTATAATATTTATCATTGTGTTCCTCTTTTCTCTCCTGTATCAGCGCTTGAGCATATGGCAGATAAATTCATTGATTATACCATGTGCAAAATGGCACATGATCAAATTTCAAGCCGGAAAAGAATTCTTCCCTCCTCAAGCTCTCCCCAACAATTTACCGGCGGCTCCTTCGTTTCTTTAAATCCACAATCCGAATGCATTTTTATTGATGATAAATTACTTTTTCCTATAATGCAATCTATCTTTTTTGCGCCTGTGCCTTTCAAAAACTCCATTACATGACGTATCAGTTTTTTACCATATCCTCTGTTTCTCTGCCCCGGCATCGTCTCAACTGCCTCAAAAAACCATTTCCCCGGCTCTGACTCAACTGCCCTGAGTCCGCATACCCACTGTTTTTCTACAGTTTCAACAAACACCATCTGCTTTGGATTTTCGATAAACTCCTTTAAAAACGCCGCATATGATGCCTCCATTTCATCACGATTTTTAAATTCCCCCTCCATATCCGCCATGGATTCTGCATATAATAAAAACATTTTTTTTATTACCTGTTCATTTACATTTTCAATCCGTTCTAACATTTTTTATCCTCCTCTTCTGATCGCCAGATTACAAAAACGGTCGGATCACAGCTTTACAGTTCCACGACACGCGTTGCGATTTTCTCCTGAAACCTGATATCATGATCGACAAGGATCATGGTCGGCTGATACCGAAGGATCAGCTGCTCGATCTGCATTCTTGAAAAAACATCAATATAGTTGAGCGGTTCATCCCAGATGTACACATGTGCCGGTGTCATCAGACTCGCGGCAATCAGTACTTTTTTCTTCTGCCCCTCCGAAAACTCTTCGAGTCTTTTCGCAAATTGTACACACTCCATATCAAGCTGGCGCAATAATGTAAAAAATAAACTTTCTTCTAAATTTCTTTCCCTGCAAAAAGCTGGTATCCTGATTAATATATGACACCACCAGATTAGACGCTGTTCGAATTTCTCCGTCTGTCACGAACAATTTTTCATATCTACTGCCTGATTTCTGCAAAATTGTCTTGATCAGCGTCGATTTTCCACATCCGTTTTCTCCATGTAAAAAGACTCTCTCCCCATGCATCAGTTCGAATGTGAGATTTTTCAATGTATCACTTTCTGCACCTTCATACCGCACCGAAAGTTCCCTGCATGAAATCAGACGTTCCTTATGATAGGAAAGCGGCATAAGTTTTAAACTGACAGGCTGTTCAACATCCTGCAAAAGCCCCTCTTTCTCCTGTATTTCCCTCTCCATCCGGCGTTCATACTGTGTCACACGGCTCTGCACCTCGATCGTCTTTCGGTTTAAAACCAGCACATGATCAATGTAGGCATCTAAAATATCCCTGTCATGCGATACCAAAATAAACCCTTTTTTGCCGCACAGATATTCTTTCACACATTCCCTTGCATGCATATCTAAATGATTTGTCGGCTCATCGATCAGCAGAAAATCATTTTCCACGCAGCAAATTTAAAAAAGTTGTTTTTCCTTTTCCATTTCTCCCGATCAGACCTAACTTCCAGTCCGTATCAATCCCAAAAGATACGTTTTCAAAAACCGTATCAAAACTTCCCTCATAACCATATGTGAGATCTGTTACCTGAATCTATGACATAAAAATCTCCCCATTTCCCTTCCATACAAAAAATCCCATGCTGCCATGGGATTTTTCTTACACCTCACATATTTTATGATCACATCTGGCAGACAATAGATTGCACATTGTAAGATAAAATCGATTGTCCCGGACAACAAAATGTCCGTTTCCGCCATTTTTTAACACAAAAAAGAGAGGATACAAGAATCAAATCCACTTTTGGCAACATGATATGCAGTACTGCACCTCTGCAATACTGCTGTAACTTCAGATTTACACAACATATCATGCACTTTATTCCTTATACCGGTGCAATATATGCCATGTATCATCCCGAATCAGCAGACAAATGTATGGCATATATGACACACATTCTCTTGCTGACTCTGTTTTCTTTCATGTTTCAAAAGTAAATTATCTCCGCATTGGTTCCTCTCCTTTAAATTTCTATTGCAATAGTAGCACAATGCCATTTTTAATGCAACCAAAAATTTTTACAAAAAATCTTTCGTTACCGGTCACACAATAAATATGCACAGCAGCAATCTCTACTCCACATTTTTTAATGCCTGATCCATCGGGATCTTTTTGATGCGCATAAAATCCAGTATCATGACAAACAGATATCCGATCAGCACAAATGCAAACATTTTCACATATCCGGCTGGCTGGATCACAAATGCAAACCATCCACTGTAACTAAACAAGATCGCCTTCCATGCCAGATTCATAACAAACGCTCCAAGTACAACACTGACCGCATCTTCGATCACAACCATGATCGTTGTGGAAAGCAGATACAGGCTGGCGATTTCTTTATTCTCATATCCAAGAATCTTTGTCATTGAAATTGCATTCTCATTTTTCTCAATGATCAGCTTTGTCAGAAGATAGATCAAAACTGCTGAAAGCAGGATACAAAGTATCTGGAAATAATCCATATAAGATCCCATGGAATGATCTAACTGGTCACACATCTTTGTGATATCACGCTCGGTGATCACCGTTGCAATATCATCTTCCGACAGATCTGCAAGCTCTTCATTTGAAAAATATCCACTGAATGCCTCTTCATCCAGCTCAAATACCATGCGGTAATTTTCAATCGGCATAAATACTGCAATGTTTACGCACTGGTCATAAATTCCGGCTACCGTAAACGTATACTGTTTGTTTTCATATTTTTCATCCAGTGAAACGGTATCCCCGACATTAAGTTCATATTTTTCTGAAAATGATCTGGAAATATAAACTTCATCTTCCTGCAGGGACTGCATACCTTTTATTTCTACATACTTACTATCGTCTGAAATACCGTAAACAGAGACTTCCTCATCTATTACATCGCTTTTTTTCTGCAAAGAACACATACTGAATTTTTCTGCGTCTTTATTGTCCGTCGTCAGTACATTTCCATCTTCATCCTCAAAAGATTTCAGAACATACTGATACTTTGCAAACATCATATTTTTTGCATTTTCTTTGTAATAAGAAAGCGTATCCGGCATTCCCACTGCCATTGCAAGCATCACCATGATAAAGAAAATTCCCACAAACAGGATCAGATAATTTGCCACATTCTGAAACATGATGCGCAGACGGAATCTGTTAAAAAATTTAAAATGCGGCAGCCGCATTGCTTTTTTGCGTTTTGTTTTTTTCAGATCATGCCTCAGAAACTGTAACGGTGTATGCTGCATCATTTTAATAATGACGATCAGATTGACCATAAACATCAGCACGACCGGTATCAGGGTTGTCTTAAAAAATGCATCCGGATTCCAGATCGTCTCATAGGTCGGAAGGCTGTAACTGTTATAATACATGGATACCACAACATCTTTAAATACCGTATAGCCAAGCACATTTCCGACTAATGCGGAAATCAGGGTAACGATAACCGGCATAGACAGATAATGGCGTACCAGCTCCCCTTTCGTATAGCCGGACGCACGCAATGTTCCGATTGCAGATGACTCTTTTGTGATCGTATTGCTGATCGTAACTGCAAAAATAAATGCGATGATGACAATCAGAATATCAAGCAGCACACCTCCCATTGCCTCATCAGAGCCCATGTCGTCGGTTGCAAAATGAATCGCCGGATTCGCATATTTTGGCACATAATCTTCAATCTCATTGTCATTTACCACGGTCTGTGTGAGCAACGCCCGCATAAAATCATCCGACTGGTTTTTCTCTTCTTTTTCATCTGACGGCTCATTTTCATACTTCCATGCATAATCGTAATGAATCGTCTTATGTAACTTTGCAAATCCCTCATCTGTTACCATTGCAACGTTAAACTTTAAGGCATCAAACATCAGATCCGTGCTTTTTTCGTGCAGTGTGGAATAGTTGACATATGCGATCAGACCAACGACCTGATATTTTTCTTCTCCGACTGTGATCTCATCGCCGACTTTTATCCCGACATTGTCAGCATGCATACGGTCAATGGCAATTTCATCCTCTTTTTCCGGGAAACTTCCGTCCATCAGGCATGCAAAATTGATATCATCTGTCTTTGCAAAAACACGGACTGTTCCATCCGAAGTTCCGTCGTTGTCATGATCTTCCTCTTCATCCCTGTAAAAATTTTCATACAGATGAACCGGAGTTTCCTTAAAATCAGGATCGTTCAATTCATATTTTTCTTCTGCATCCGCATATTTCTCGTTGATCTCATCTAAAACCTTGTTCCAGGCTTCGTCGTATGCTTTCTCATATGCCTCGTCATGTGCCTCATCAAACGCTTTCTCATACGCCTCATCATGTGCCTTAGGATATGCTTTTTCATATGCTGTATCATAGGCTTTGTTGTACTGCCCGGACTGTTTTGCCTGTGCCACTGCTGTATCAAGCATAACTCCCGCAGTTGTTTCATCAAGTCCCTGCGCCATCAGCATCTGCTTTATCTGTGCATTAAAAGAAACATCAAATTCTGACTGGAACTCTGCATCAAATTTTTCCCTAAATTCTGTTTCAAACTTCTCATCAAATTCTTTTTTGAACTTTTCTTCAAATTCACTATCGAACTTTTTATCCAGCTTCTTTTTTGCCTCATCAATGTAATACTGTCTGACATCTGCTTTATCGCCTGTCTTAATTGCATCAAGCAGTGTTTCGTCTGCTTTCTTTTTTAATTCAAAGTGTCCGTCTTCCAGCTTGTATCTGCCAACACCCTCATCAGCCGCTGTCATCATACTCTCGTTTGCAACATACATGCCTGACACAAAGCCGATCATCAGAATCAGGAACAGACTTACCACAAGATACTTTTTCCAGTCTCCTGTTAATTCTCTCGGTATTCGTCTGATAAGCGGATTTTTGATTTTTTTCTTTTTCATACTAATCTCCATTCTTGCGCTGTTTTTAAGCGCATCACAAGTTTGTGCGCCAGTACAGCTCCCTACCACTCCAGATCTGCCGCTGAAATTTTATGTTCATTGATATCGTTATGACGCACTGCCCCATCACGGAGTTTGATGACATGGTCTGCCATATGCCGGATTGCCTCGTTATGTGTAACCATGATAACTGTATTACCATATTTGACATTGACATTCTCAATCAGCTTTAATATTTCCTTGGAGGTATTGTAATCAAGTGCTCCGGTCGGCTCATCACAGAGCAGGATATCCGGATTTTTCACAATGGCACGACCGATGGAAACTCTCTGCTGCTGACCACCGGAAAGCTGGTTCGGCAGTTTGTGCCTGTGCTCATAAAGTCCCAGCGTATGTAATAAATCGTCAATATCGAGCGGACTGTCTGATAAATATGCACCGACCTCAATATTTTCCTTGACATTTAAATTTGCAATCAGGTTATACATCTGAAATACATAACCTAAATGTTTTCTGCGGTACTGTGTCAGCTTCTTCTCTCCGAGTTCTTCTAACTTATCGCCGTTGATGGAAATATAACCGGAGTCCGCACTATCGATTCCACCGATAATATTGAGAAGCGTCGACTTTCCGGAACCGGATGGTCCAAGCAGCACACAAAATTCTCCTTTTGCCACGGAAAAATTCATTCCACGCAACACCTCCTGACGGGTCTCCCCGCTTCCAAACCCTTTTTTCAGATCAACAATTTCCAAAAATTTTCTTTCTTCTTCTGACATATGCTCCCCTTTCCCATTACGGAATTGTTCTTATATCCTTATCTATTCTGAATGGTATTAAAGTCTTTCCTTACTTTTGTTAGTGTTATCTAACTTTTGTTTGTATTATATCACAGCTTTTCCAGATTACAAGCAAAAAGACGATTCCTTTTGTCAGAATCGTCTTTTTGCCTTATATAATGTCTTTACTGTCTGTTTCACTGTAAATATTGTTCTATTTCTGAAACTGGCTTTCCTGTCACTTCTATGATTTTCTCTATTGTGAAACCGGACTTGATCATATTACAGATGATTTCTGCTATAGCTTTATCTCTGCCAATCTCAATCCCATCACTTTTACCAGCTTCATACTCTGCCTTTCGGAGTTTCTTTTCTTCCCACTCTTTATCGTACTCTAATATACTCACCATCTTTTCTCCTTTTTGCGCTGTCTTTTGCGCATAACAAGTTTGGACGTAAGTACAAACTTGCATGTGAAAAATCTCATTTTTCACATTACCTCCGAGCGATTCTTCCGCAAGAAATCGACTAAGATTCCTTCTTTGATGCATTCCGTGATTGCCCTTTCAACTGCATCATTCAGATTCTGCGCTGATGCATATTTTCGGACTCTCGCAACATAAATGGCATATTCCTTCAATGTCTGACACTGTTCCATCAGGTCTTTGTTGTGTCCTTCGTTCACATTCAGCATCAGAACTTTTAACTCTAAATCCGGCTCTCCAGCCAGATGCTCATATGCTGATGAAAGTTTCAGTTCCATACGGTCTTCTACGTCATCGGTTCCATTGTAAAACACCATAAACTTCGGTGCCGGAATCTTCTGCAGCTTTGACGAATACAGTGACTTATCATTCAGATACTGCTGATACTCGATTCCAATATAGATCAGATCCCGCAATGGTATATTGGGATTGATCGTCGACTGATGCTCATAGAGATAAATATTCGTCTCTAACATAAATGCCAGATCATTTTTCATTCCCATATAGATTGCGTTTTCCAACGTGACGATCTTAAGGGCTTCCGCATTCTGATAATGGCTTCCGGTCACTGCGTTGTACAGGGATAAGAGATTTTCTTTCTCTGAAAACAGCATGCGGAATACAGTGTCTTTGTACTGACGGTTGGCTGTCGGCGTCTTTTCTGATACCTGCTCACTCTTCTTCATATTCAGTTCCTCCTGTGTGCAGGAGGCTCATCCAGATCTCCTGCTTTTCATTTCTGTGGATAAAAAGCATAGATTTCTGAAATGTTTTTTTGAATTTTAGACGGATATATACATCCTGATAGTCATACAGACAGAATTGCCGGATTCGTAATTATAGCACCGGATAGATGTCTGCATCGTAGAAATATGCTTTGAGTTATTTTATCATACGTCATCCTTAGTATGCAACCAATTTGAAATTTCTTGTGCAGGTTGTACAAAAATCAAGTTACTGTTCACAAGTTACCCTGCGGACTGTAACTTCGCAGCCCCATGTAAAGTTTTGCTTCGCAAAAGGGGCTGCTCACCCCCACATCATGTTCATACGCGCCTGAACAGCAAAGTGTTCAAGTGATAAGTGAACAGTAACAAAACAAGCTGCTATTTTTAAAGAAAGACAGTGTCCGGCTGAATATCAATCCGGACACTGTCTTCCCTGTCATTTTCTAATAGTTACACACTTTAAATTTTTCTATTTGCTGATTTTTACTTTTTTCACGGACGAATATTTTCCATACACTTTTTTGCCTGTGGAATCCACTTTATAAGCCCGGATGCGCACATAGTATGTCTTTCCTTTTTTCAGTTTGCTTATGGTATAGGATGTCTTCGCCGTATTTTTCTTTGTGACCGCCTTTTTGAATTTTTTATCCGTACTGTAAGAAATCTCGTAACCTTTTGCGCCGGATACTTTCTTATATTTCAGTAAGATCTGTTTACTCTTGCTGTTTTTCGCAGACGTAAGAGAAGCCTTCGCCACTTTTACTTTTGTCCACTTTGCATACAAAATGTAATCGGATTTTGCGCTGCTGCTGATACTTGTGATCTTCTTTTTAAATTTTGCATCCGTATACCAGCCTGCAAATGCGTATCCTTTGCGTGACGGATTTTTCAGCGTTACTTTCTTTCCATAATAAGTTGACGGATTCGAGGCATTGTTTTTACCTCTATTCAGTTTGTAGGTAATTTTATATGGTACTGTAACCGTACAGGATGCCTGATAACTGCTGTTTTCAACCGAAGTCACCGTGATCTTTGTTCTGCCCGGTGCCTTTGCTGTCACACTGCCGTTGGCATCCACGGTGGCAATCTTTGTATTTGCCGATTTCCAGACTACCTTTTTGTTGGACGCATAAGACGGTGATACAGTCACATTTAAGGTGAGTTTCTCTCCTCTTTTTACCTCTGCTGATGTCCTGTCTAAAGTTATTCCTGTTACTTTCGCCTTTCCGGTAACAGTCACATAGCAGACTGCATATTCATCACTGCCATCCGTTGCCGCCGCCCGGATTTTTGCTTCACCCTCCGATTTTGCAGTGACAAGTCCGCTTGCAGAAACCTCTGCCACTTTCGTATCAGAAGAAGTATATTTGAGTTTTTTATTTGTGGCATCCGAAGGTGAAATATATGGTTTCAACTGATAGGTTTGACCAGCTTTTAATTCGATCTCATCCTCATCAAATTCGATCCAGTCTATCAGCTGCGGTACGGTTATCTTACAGGCAGCTTTTACATTTCCAGCCGTTACCGTAATGACTGCTGTTCCAACACCACAGATCTCCACATATCCGGTATCAGAAACAGTGGCAACCTCTTCGTTGGAACTTGTCCATACCACTGCATCTGTGAAATTCAAAGGTGCGATCGTCGCTGTCAGCTGGAAATCGTCATAGCGCTCCGCCGTTTTTTCTGTACTATCCAGACTGACTGAGGTTGCATGAATATCCTGTGTGACGTACTTGATTCCTTTTCCGCTTGCATAAGTCTGGGCATAGCAATCAGACGGACCGTACATCGTCATTTTCTTTGGATAAGAAAATGCATTTGATGCGATCGAAGTTGTGTTGCGCGGGACTGTGATCTGCGTCAGCTTCGTGCAGTTGACAAAGGCACTGTCACCGATCGTGGTCACATTGTAAGGAAGCACGATGGATGGCAGAACTGTGCAGCCGTAGAATGTCTGGCTCTCAATTTTCTTTAACTTGCTGCCTAATGTAATGTCGGCCAGAGCTTCACAGCCATAAAATGCAGAACTTCCAATGGATGAAACGGTATCCGGCACCACTGCCTTTTTCATGGCTTTACAGTTTTTAAATGCGTTGGTTTCTATTTTTTCCACCCCGGACGGAAGGATTGCTTCCGGTAAAGATTCACAGCCGGAAAATGCGGAATTTCCGATTGTGGTCAGGGTGGATGGGAAGTTGATGGCGGTTAACTTTTTGCAGCCGGAAAAAGTATCTGATGGTATCTCTTTTAAACTTTTTGGCAAATGCACTTCTGTCAGGCTTGTACAGTTTTGAAAAATACTGTTTCCGATAAAATTAATAGTATCTGGCATAACAACTTTTTTCAACGATGTACAACCATAAAACCCATCATTTTCGATCTTCGTTAATTTATTTGAATATTTAACTTCCTCTAACTTAGTACAACCGCTAAATGAACTATTTTCTACTACTGTTACAGTATCAGGTATATTTATTTTTTCCAATCCTGTACACTTTTCAAATAGATAACATGGTATTTTTGTTATTCCACTCTCAAAGATTACTGTTTTCAATCCTATACAATCTCCAAATGGTCCATAATCAGATAATGTGCTTCCACACCACTCTAAACTCTTTGGGATTTCAATCTTCGTTATTTTTTCACAACTACCAAATGCCCTCCCTCCCATGTGCTCTAAATTCTTTGACAACGTCACATTTGATAAATTGCTACAGCCATCAAATGCATATCTGCCTATCTCCGTTACACTATCCGGTAAATATATGCTTGTAAGCTTTTTACAGTCCTCAAATGCAGAATCATCTATTGTTGTAACACTATCTGGTATATTCACATTTACCAAATTACTACAATTGCTAAATGCACTGTTTTCTATTACCGTTACCGTATTTGGTATATAAACCGTCGCCAAATTACTGCATTTGTAAAATGCATAATTCCCTATTGCTGTTACTGTATCTGGTATACTAATTTCCCCCAATCCAGTACATTTTTCAAACAAACTACCAGATATCTTTGTTATTCCTTTCTCAAATATTACTGTTTTTAATCCTGAGCAATCTGCAAATGGTCCATAATCAGCTGAACTGCCACACTCTTCCAAACTTTTCGGTATTTCAATCTTTGTTATTTTTGTACAATCTTCAAATGCTCCCCATCCCATATATTTCAAATTCTTTGATAAAATTACATCAGCAAGATTGCTACAACCCTCAAATGCAACAGCTTCTATTTTTGTTACATTATCTGGTATATGAACCCTTGATAAATTAACACATTCACTAAACGCGCTATCTCCTATTACCGTTACTGTATCTGGTATATTAATTTCTTCCAATCCAATACAATTTTCAAATAAATTACTAGCTATCTTTGTTGTTCCATTCTCAAATATTACTGTTTTCAACCCCGAACACTCTGCAAACGGTCCACCATAATTTGAACCACCACATTGCTCTAAACTTTTCGGAATCTCAATCTTGGTTACTTTTATACAATCTCCAAATGCTCCCCACCCCATATATTTCAAATTCTTTGACAAAGTTATATTAACAAGATTGCTGCATCCTCGAAATGCTACCTCTTCAATTTCTGTCACGCTATCCGGTATCATCACCGTCCTCAAATCCGTCCGGTTCTCAAATGCCCTATCTCCGATTGCAACAACCTCATGCCCGTCAATCTCCCCCGGAATATAAAGTGCCGTCGCATTTCCACTATATCCTGTGATCGTAGCCCTGTTTGCATCGTCAAGTGTATAGGTATAAATCGGTACGATTGCACCGCCTGCACCTGCTCCTGCATCAAAATAGCTTCCTGCGCCCGCCGGATTGAAATATCTCGAACCTGGAGATGTCCAATAACTTGTCCAGCCTCCCTGCGCGGCAAATTCTTTTCCACGCGTGCATGATGTCCGAAGTACGCCGTCCTCAATATGATAGTACACGCGCACCGGACTGTTATTCTTTCCCCAGATCTCTATACTTTTGCTAAAGGTCTTTGATGCAATACCAACTCCGATCTTTGCACTTGCCCCCACCGATGCATACAGATATGCAGCCTGTGACGCGCAGTATGTCGGTGTTCCGAAACTGTACCTTACGTATTTGATATTCATACGTGCACCGGTTTTTGCATAAATATCTCCGCTGACAATTCCGAGCGTTGCTTTTGCAGAGAGTACAATACCTGTGGTCAGATCTGCTTCTGCTGAAAAGGAAAATCCTTTTTTATGACTGTTTCCAACTATACGGAATCCGTCCGAATACGCAAATCCGGCTTCAAATTCCTTTTCCACGGTAAGCGTTGCCTCCCCGGAAAGATTATATTCCATTGCCAGTGTCAGCATACCAACACCGCCGAGCGGCACTGCCCCTAACGTCAGTGTGTGGTTAATATTTTTAAATGCATCCCCTTTTACATTGCAGGAGTATTCCATATCTCCGCTGACTGAAAAATAATAGTCATTATTATTCAGACTGTAATTTACTTTCATGTTTGAAATCACAACACTTACTGTCGCTGTGACATCATCTGAGACGGAAATCGTTTTATCTGCACGCAGGGTATTGTTTTTATAGGATATCCCCCTTGTCATACCTTCTGTGACTGTAACACCATTTACCACATATGTTTCTTCATCTGCCGGAATAAATTCCGTCATATCAACATCCAGTTCGCCCTGCTGGTCAACATTTAAAACCGCGCCATCATCCGCATCTGAGGTTGTAATATATGTTGTAGTTCCGTCTGTCCGTACACTTTCTGCCTTATATGCCATGACAATATCGTTAACATACACGGCAAATGTTGTTCCCTGTTTGATCGTAACCGGACAGTTTTCGATCATAACTATTCCATCCACATCAATAGATACGGCTGTTCCCTTTGGTACAACAACTACTCCGGACGCAAATGTACAGGTATTTTCTTTTCCGGTCTCTATCTGCGCATCTGCCAAAACCTTTTTTGCATCCGCGATCATTGCATCATGCTCTTCCGTTGTAAGTGACTGTTCCGGGAGAAATTTACCGGCAGCAACCGTAACCCATCCTCTGTCGATTGCGATCTGTGCTGCTTCCTTATATGTAACATCTGCTGTATCCTGATAAGTATAACTGTCTGTTTCCGGCACAAAACCAAGCATCGCATTCATGGTCTGCGCTGCAAATTCACGTGTCACTGCATCTTCCGGTCGAAATTCTTCTCCTGCCTCAAGATCGATCATTCCGAACTCGCATGCCACCATCACATCACGATAAAACGAATCATCCGTTGATATGTCACTGTAATAATTATCCGGATAATTGTCCTCATCTACCGTAAGATCAAATAATGTTACCAGTTCCTGTACCCAGTCGATACGGCTGATCTCATCACCTGATAATGCCCTTTTTAAAATCTCCTCTGTACGCTCCGTTTCTTCCGTAACGTTCTCTGTTTCAGCCTGTTCTGGCTCTTCTGTGACATTCTCTGTTTCAGTCTCCTCTGTTTCTTCTGTAACAACCTTCGTTTCTGGCTCTTCTGTCTCTTCCGTGACGATCGTCGTCTCTGGCTCTTCTGTCTCTTCCGTGACAATTTCCGTCCCGGCCGCCCCAGACTCTTCTTCTGCCAGACGTCTGGCATTATGATCTTCTTCACCTGCCTGGTCTGTCTCCGTTTTCTCTGTCACTGCTGACTTTTCATCATCCTGTTCTACAGTCTGTGTTTCCACAGTCCCTTTCTCTTTAAAACTGTTTTCTTCCTGTGTCTGCTGTGCATTCCCTGCCACATCCGCCAGCAGCATCTCCGGTGCCGCGGTCAATGTCATGCAGGCACAAAGCAGCCATGCGATCATTC
>ENA-OQLC01000808-OQLC01000808.1-human-gut-metagenome-genome-assembly--contig:-NODE-808-length-17646-cov-6.847231_pt1 | contig 17646 bp, 18 predicted proteins | sample MGYA00242653_ERZ504807 | MGnify/ENA primary metagenome ERZ504807 (study PRJEB26092, sample SAMD00036381) | human gut metagenome | host: Homo sapiens | study: EMG produced TPA metagenomics assembly of... | reverse complement strand
CCAACACAACGCAGACAGGCAGCGGCCGATACCGCACACCCTGCGGAAAACCCGCTGCCTACACTGCGGAAAAACACTGCACAAAACGCAGACCCCAACTTGACAAAACACAGTCGTTGTGGGATTCCGCCGCGTAGTGCACGATCGCGTCATGCCCCGGCACCAGACGATCCAACAGCTCCGCGTCGCAGATGTTCCCATGCACGAACTCCACACGGTCGCCCAGGATCGGACGGATGTTCTCCAAGTTGCCCGCATACGTCAACGCATCCAACACCGTCACATGAACATCGGGATGATTGTTATACACGTAATGAACGAAATTCGAACCGATGAAACCACAGCCACTGGTCACAATGATGTTATGAGGAGTAAACACTTCATCAGCCATGCTCTCATATCCTACAAGGGGGTGGGTACCCCGTGGAAACGCCCCGTTGGATGGGCCTATTCGGCGATGCCGTTATGACGCAAGCCGACAAGACACCTTTCGGCTTCCAGCCACCTGCAAGCTTCAAGTTCCTGGTCCGGTTTGAACTGGCGTTGGACGTGCATAAAGCAAAAACAGGCCACATTGCGATCATCTATTACATATGTCTCAAGCTTGTTGACTGCTTTTAGCCAGAAAGATGACTCATGAGTTTAAGGATGATTTGTCTGTCTTTGTTCAAATCGAATTTTCTAGCAAAAATCATCCCGCAGTTAACGAGTTCATCATAATCCTTTATGGTGAAAGTGTAAGGGCTGCCCCTCATCCAATCGATATGGCGGAGGCATGATTCAGATGAATCGTCTTCTTTGAACCTGTATATACGTTTCTTGTAATCGGGATTGTTGAATGCAAGAGTCTGTATAAAGAATTCATCAGGGCTGCGAGTATTATTAAATAGCTTCTTTATGCAATCCTGATGGTCAAGGACGTATCTTGCGAAATCGTCAGGGATACTGAACCAATTCGCTCCTTTTTTGATTACAATATCAGTCGAAATACGGTTCAGATGTATTAATCGCTGGATTAAAATCGATATTTTTTCAAATACTTTGTAGATAGAAAAAGTATGATCTCTGTTTGCTACACAAAGTTGTTTTTGAAATAAATGGTAGTACCGTACAAAAGGTATAGTTAGTTCAACATTTTTATGTGTAGTGAAATGAATGAATATATCGTTTCGATTTCTTAACATGGTATGGATTTCCTTCTGGTTCTTCAAAGGGAAATCCATACCAGATATCAGATGATAGTAATTATACTTACCAATCCGAGTAGCGAGGCGCAATAGATTTAACTCACATTGCACTTGACTGTATTCCGCCCAATATACATTGATTCGATCACAGAAATAAAGTTGGGAAGAAACAGGTCTAACAATCTCATCCGGATTAATTTTAGATTTAGCGTCGAGGTGAAGAAAGATATCACTGAATTCTGAATCTAAAGATCTAATTAGGAAGTTAAGCTGCTCAAGATTGTTGTGTGCCATGAGCAAGTACGCCTGCTTATCGGATTTATCAGTCATTTACTATGCCTTCAATATATTCAAAAGCTTCTTCGCGGAGCTTTGCAAGCGCTTGATCTGGTTGGGTGTAATCGGGAATTAGTGACAGGTCTGTCTGCAGAAGTGAAGAAATTGTTTTGTAACGATCTGTGAGCTTAAGCTGAGTGAGGAACGATACAGCACGATCGTCCTTGGACAAATCATTATGCCCGGAATCGATGTACCAAAAGTTCTTATGGAAAATCGTTGAGAAAGCTGTTCCATGGAAGGAAGTGGTGAAGACCATCTTTGCGTATTTCATGTAATTCAAGAAGGCTTCCGGGCCATATTTCTTTACCAGACGAATCTTGTTCTTCCAGCAGCAGCGAAGAGCCCATTCTTTGGGTTCAAAGAAGTATACCGGCATACCGGTTTTCTTGGATACTTGGTGGAGGAAGGATGCTATCTCCTGTGAGATGCTGAAGCAGTAATAGAAGATGTAGTCGCCTTGGATGATTGGGGCACTACCGAGCTGTACTGTTTTTTCCCATTCTCCTTGAGAAAGTAACATAGTGGGGTCCACACAAAGCGAGACCTCTCTGCCGGTGGCTGTGGAAACCCATTTCTTTGCGTTCTGCTCGCGAACCGAAATCTTATTAAACTTATTGACAAGATTAAGGTAGTGATCCTTAAGAGAGCTGTCCGCAAATGGATTGTTAGCGCCGAAGCTCACGGCATATGCGTATCGTCTGTTGAAATCAGAAACAAAGTTCAAATAATATGCATCATCAGCATCCATGCATCGAATGTTCCATACCTGATCACTGCCAGTGATGAATTTCTGATACTTGGAATTCGTGGCGGTTAATTCTTTATTGGAAGTGTAGGTATCCTGTGACAGACGGAAATATTTATGTTCAAACGCTTCATATGCGGCAGCCTGCTGCTTGATTCGCTTATAAACGGTAGCCCAAAGTGCATTCTTGATAAATGATTTAAAGCCAGTAACTTTCCAAAAGGTGCTGTACATTTCTTTTTGTCCTTGATTTGAAAAATCAAGAATTTCATTATCGACACCATATTTGTCAATTAAAACTTTTTGAAGAGCTAATGCTTGCAACATGGATCCACAGTTGTAAGAATTATGGAATGTAATAGTAGCGGTTTTATCATTACGAGACATTATTTCTCCTTTTCGTTGATACTTAAATCAAACAGATCGATGCTTCGGTAGGCGTGAATTTGCGTTAATATGAAAAGTCTTTTTGAACATAGAGATGAATATGTCGTCTTTGATTGCAATTAGATAAATCAGAGACCCAATCCCGTAGATGAATGCACCAAGAATAATTTGAATAATCAGAGTGATAATCGTTGGGCCAAGAATCTGACCGACAATCCAGACAATGATACCCATTAATGCCCCTATTGGAAAGAATATGATTCCTGATTTCAGGTATTGAAGAGTTGGAAGGTCTTTCCTGGTGAATAAGTATTGAACGCAAAATACAGATAGCTCGGCTAGAATGGTGCCAATCATCGTGCCTACCGCCTGCAAATGAGGAATTAAGAGCAAGTTTACTGAAATATTAATAGCCGCGCCAAACAATGTTGAGATGACATATGGCATATCTTTTTTGTTTGGAATCAAATATTGGGTTCGTATGATGTTAGCCCAGATCATAAAAATGAGGCTAAAGCTTAAGCCAAATATAATAGGTGAGCTTCCTTTGAATTCGTCTCCAAAATAAACGGGAGCAAGAATATTACTGATTCCTGCAAGACCAAAAGCCGCACCGCAGACAAGCATAGTGAAGTAGCGGAACGAGATGGCGTTGTATTTCTTTATTTGATTAGAGTCCCCGGCGGCGATGAGATTGGAAATCCTCGGCAGCATAACCGTGCCAAAAGCGGTAATGAGGCTGACGGGGATATTTACGATTCGTTCAGCATTGTCGAATAGACCAACTTGAGTCATGTCGGACATGGCGCCAAGCATGATTTTGTCTAACACTTTGTAGATGCTATAGGCAATTGCAGGTATGAATAATATTATTACTGGCTTGACGTTCTTTTTCACTTCAGACCATTCTGGTTTGCAGAATGAAACGAACTTATGGACATTCATCCAAAGATAGATTTGACTTAGAGAAGCTCCCAGAGCCATAATCAGCGTGTACAACCATAAGTCATTGCGATCTTTTACGAAGATAAAAATTGAGCATGCGGTCGCAACTTTGATAATCGTGTTCCTGATGACTGTTATTTTGAACTGTTCAAGACCAAAGAATAGCCAATTAATATCAAGTAAATACGAAATAACAAAAAGAACATTAATATAGGCAACTATCTTATTGCCATTAAATAAGACAAAAGCAAAGATGGTATATGAAAAAACGGCAATTCCTGTACTGATAAACTGAATTGCGTAGATATTCCAAAATGTTTGCGCAGTCTGAACCTTGTCCGTTCGGTACAATGCGATGCTTCGGCTACCGTGGTTGGTGATACCAAGCATGCCTACAAGACCAAAATAATATGAAATGGAATATACATACGAATACGTACCTAGGCCAGCAGCTCCGAGAACCCTAGAAACGTAAGGAGCCGTAATAAGCGGAAGTAATATGACCAATATCTGATAGGCCATATTATAAACAAGGTTATTTTTCAAACTAGTCATGATTATCCTATTAATTTTGACCTATATACCTATGCCTAGTTGAATAATCACATATGTTGATATATGCAAACATGAGGAATAAACAGAAGTTAGTCGTATATATTTCAACAATGGAAGCAAATAAATATACTACTATTCCCCACCAAATTAAGGTATTCTTTTTATTCAAAAAGCTATCGTAAGATTTTTTAACAGAAATCAGAATGCAAACGAATATACATAATGCCGGAATTCCACCCATAAGCAAATAATCAAGGTAAAGATCATGAGCGAAAATATCTTTCACCAAATAGCTAAGTTTCAAATGCACATTACCTGATAGCGAATCTGTGATTCCAGTTCCAAGTATTGGGTGTGACAAGATGCTTTCAATTGCAGCGTCCCAAATATATGTTCTATCAGAAAGCGTCAAAGATTTATGCAAAATATCGACAATAAGAAAACTGAAGATATTCTGAATTCTGAAAATAACAATGGCCAAGAAGGATGCAAGTAACACGATTAGGGATAAGTTGGAACTTATTTTCTGATGTTTTAATTCAAGCAAACACAGAATAATAAATGCTGCTAAAACAATAAGGCCAGTTCCACTACCGCCTATTATTAATTCAAACGCACATATAAAGCACATAAATAACGATGTTTTCGTTATAATTTTATTATAACTTCTATATGCTGTTTCCATATTAAAGAACAAACAAGTCATAATTGGCGCAACCATCTGATTCTTTGCGCCAAACAAATAATAATATGATATTGTATTCGAACTTATTGTTTGATATAAACCTTGTGGAAAAAATAACATGATGGAAAGATTTATAAGGACAAGTGTATTTAGACCATAGGTTATGCCTTTACATATGTTTAAAGTACCTGTCGAGCTATCTGCCCATACAGAGAACAGCAAGAACGGATACAATAGATATAAAGACAACTGAAAAACTGACACGATATTCGTGTTATTCACAACAGCAGAAATGAAAAATATAAATATAAGCGAAATGGTTAGATATATTTTCGTATTTCTAGTTATAAAACTAAAAGCATGGGTATTAATTAGAATCAGAATAATTATTATTCCAAAGAAAAAATACCTCGAGTATTGAACACCAAGTCCAAGTATTGGATATTTGTACCCAATTGTGCTTTGGAAGAAGGGGATAATAGCAAGCGCTATAAATAATATCTGAAGATTCTTACTTAATTTCATATCATCCCCAGTTAAAACATTTTCCTTGTATTTTTTTCACTGCCCTAAAGATGTTCATAGAGAAATATGCGACACCTATATGTCTGCTTTTAAGAATTTCCAAAAAAACGGTATACTTTTTACTGAGATTTATATTTGAATGAATTAAATCATCTAAATAACCATTTTTTAATACTTCAATCAAGTCATTATGTAAATCATTGGATTCCAATAATGAGGTATATATAATGCGTAATTTCTCTTTATATATTGCATTCATTGGATAATTTCTTCGTTTGAATAAATTCTCCAATTTATCCAGTTGAGACAATCTACGTTTAAGATTATTATTCTTATTTGCAGAGACTTGTAAACCATTATTAGATAATTCGTAGATATATAAAGATGAAGATAGTGCTTTAAAATCTTTTTCACTCTTTTCGCAGTAGTCTACGACGAATAGATAATCTTCTCCCATATCAACGGTTGTATCCATTTTTATATTATTATCGTTGATAATACTGCGACGGAATATTTTATTCCATAAAGGATTGAACGCTTTTGCTTCTTGGAGGTTTTCGATAAATTCATATAAGCGATTATTGGGATATGATTTGTCGTCAAGCTTTTGCTCGAAAGCGTAATCTCCGTTATTGGATCGGACCTTGTATCCGCATGCCACTAGATCTGTGTCGTCCTGCATATTGGATACCAACTGTGAAATCATTGTAGGGCTCATCTCATCATCTGCGTCCATGAAGCAAATGAATTCACCTTTGGCTTGTGATAGCCCGTAGTTGCGTGCTGCGCTTGGGCCACTATTGTTTATATGCCAGATCTTGAGCCTATTGTCTTTATCAGCTAAGGCATTGCAAATGTTCAAAGTCGAATCAGAGGAACCATCATCGATTACAATTATCTCTAAATCTGAATACTCCTGGCAACGCGCTGATTGTATCGCTCTTGCAATCGTCTTTTCAGCATTATACGCAGGAAGAATTATTGTAACTAAAGACATTAGTCTCCCTCATACGGATAGGTTATATAACCTTCGATCGTATTGTCCTTATGGATTTTTTCCGGGATTTCCTTATATAATTCTATTCATAGAGCACATAGAATATGCGCTAATAACTTAGTGCTTCAAAGGCATTATTTTCAATCTTCGATTTTTTTTATTCTTTGCCGTAAAATTCTGTTTCTTCTATCTAAGACAATGCTGTAGTCAGGAACATCCTTTGTAATTAACGTACCTGCGCCGATTACTACATGACTGCCAATCGATACGCCATCTAAAATAATAACGTTGCTACCTATCCAGCAGTCATTACCGATTGTGATTCCACGCTGCTGAACCCCTTGACTTTTAATGCTTTCATCTGAATTGCTGAATACATGGTTTTCTGCAAATAGACTACATTTGGGTCCTATCATCACATTATTACCGATGCGAATAGGGCCAGAACATCCTATATAACCATGAGGGCCAATTGACGAATTATCGCCGATGGCTATTCCCTGTCCACAATCGCCGCCGTAATAGCTCGATGGACGAATCATGGTGGCACGGCCGATGGTAACGTTATCGCCAAAATTTAAACCATCAGAACACAGTCCCTGTATTTCTGCGTAATCTTCGAACTTTACGTTCTTCCCACAGCGCACATTATGCGCATGAGATACAGTAACATTCCGTCCTATCAGCAATAAGCCATGTGCTTCGCGAAGAAATAAGCGCATCCATAATCCACGTATAAATTTGATGCCTGTGTTCACGAGGACGATGAGTTTGTCAAAATTTGTAATATCTGGGCTGAAGCTCATCAAATTATCCTCTTTCTAAAGTGGATTGATAGATATTGATTAGTTGCTGATAGTTGTTTTCAGGTGTGTATTTGTCCTCATAATCCCGACGGGAATTCATACCCATCTTTTTGCATAACTCTGGCTCTTTCCATAGGCCGCGAATGGCTGTAATCCAACCATGCATATCACCCAACGGAACTTTGACACCGTTGACTCCATCGTTGACTGCTTCCGCGGAAAAGCCAAGGTCGGTCGCGATAAGCGGCAGTCCGAGACTTTCAGATTCAATTTCGACCATCGAGCAGCCCTCGTACCAAATCGAGGGAAACACCACGAACTCTCCGGCTTTCGCAATAGCCATGCACTGCTCATGCGGCGTATATCCAAGGAAATAGACATTCGGCTTCTTATCCGCCCAAGCCTTGAAATCGTCCTCCAACGGGCCTCCGCCCATCACCACCAGCGGAATGTCGTCAATCTCATTCCATATGCGTTGAAGTACACGAATGCCTTTCTCAGCACCAATGCGACCATAAAAAACTGCATACCGCTCAGGTAACCCTGATACACGTTCAGCGGCCATATTCGCCTGAGCATCAGGAACAAAATTATATTTTTTAACTACCTTCGATGAATCGAATCCGATACCCTTCAACAAGTCAATCTGATTATCATTGAGACAAATATATCTATCGATTTGCTTATAGAAGCTTCGACGAGCGCGATGGTATTTGAAGATGCCTGCCACGAGAAGACTCTGAAGACGAGATCCTTTGAAACATGCATGACGAGTCATACGCAGATAATGGCCGTCACCACATTCATTGCAAATCTTCCCATCGCGCAGCGAGGTTGCCACAGGGCATACAAAACGTGTGTCATGCAATGTAGCCACTACCGGCACACCCATACGTTTTGCTGCATACAGAATTGACGGGGACAACAGCGGGAAAAATGTATGCACATGCACTAGGTCAGGATGGTGCTCGCGAATCAAAGAGACCACCGCTCGGTAGTTCTTAAACGACCACAGCATTCCGAACGTGGCGGCCAACTTACCCGCTGCGTCCGCCTTGTCGAACTCATCATTCGACACCGTATAACGGATTACTTCATGACCATGTTCCTCGAGCATACTGGTTTCACTCTTGAATACTTGATCATCGCCACTTGCGGAACCTGAACGATGGAAGTTGTGAATGGCGAGGATTTTCATCGTTTCACCCTTCCTTCTGCTCTCTGCCGAGGAAGAGGTTTTTGTATTGGTCGGCGATGTGCTGCCAGCTGTACGCGTCGGCGATGCGTTGTTTGGCCCTGGCTCCCAAAGCGTGGATCTCGTCCGGGCTCATGGCGTCGGCATGGTCAATCAGGGCGGCCAGGTCGCCGGGCTCCTTAGACCAGTACAACGCGGCGTCCTGCGCGACCTCGCGGTTGAAGCCCACACCCAACAGCAGGTTCAGATCCGTGGACGCCAACGCCTCCAGCAGGCTCGGGTTCGTGCCTCCCACCTCGTGGCCATGGAAGTACGCGTACGCTTCCTCGCGGATCTTCATCAGAAGCTCCTTGTCGTACACGGTGCCCACGAACTTGATGCGCGGGTCCCGGTCGAAGTGCGTCTTCTCCTTCAACTCCTCGAGGAACTTGTCGCTCACGTTCGTCACCAGCGCGAAGTCCCTCTTCGAGTTGCTCACCATGAACTCGCGGATCATGGTCTCGTAGTTGTTCTCCGGCACGAACCGGCCAACCACCAGGTAGTACGACTTCGGCTCCAAACCCTTCGACCTGAACCAGTCCAGGAGCTTCGGGTCGTCGTCCGCCAGACGGCTCCGCCGGTCCTCCGCTCCGTAGGCGATGAACGTTGTCTGCGGACGGTACCTCGCGTACTCCTCGCGGATGTACTTCTCCATGTTTACCGAATCGCACACCATCAGGTCAGCGTGCTTCGTCATCATCCGCTCGGACACCTTCCAGTACCTGCGCACCGGCGCGCTCCACTTCGCGCGCATCCACTCGTGCCCGTCCGGGTTCACGTACAGTTTGCCGCCCAGACGGTGGACCGCGCGCGCGAAATGCGCCGTGAACGGGCCGATGCGGCACGCCAGCACGTACACGATTGGATGCGGGATACGGTTGCGGCGAATATACGCCACACAATCCGCCAACGCCGCCACGTCATACCAGATTGCCTGCGCCGGTCCGATCTGCGGCACCCGTACCCGGAAACAACGCGCGTTATGGTACGAGAACTCACCCGACTCCGACAGCGACTTGCACGCTACGTGGTATCTCAACCCCGGCTCACCCTCGTGGTACTCAGTCAGACGATCAACGAACGTCTCATAACCGCCGTAACTGCCCGGAATCCCCTTCGACCCCACAACGAACACATGCTGAACAGCCGACACCCCACTCACGCCACAACCCCCACAAAACTGATATAACGGCCCTTATCGGCGTTAGTAAGCTCAGAACTGCCCATAACCGCACCTTCTCTGGCAATTTTTGGTAGTAGCTGCTGGCCGCACCCGCTACCAACCCGCTCTAGAAATCTACACCTAGCCATGGAATTTACCTAGGCTTTCTTTTCTCTCATCCTCATCGACTTCACCGGCAGAATCGCAACGGGAACGTGACCAGCGACAAACACCACGCTGAATCTCGCGCCCTCTGCAACTCGCATCTGCGGAGCGACTAAAACTTACGAAAAGGATAGTAAACGATACCCCCCATACCTAGCAAAAGTGGTGTCTCTCATTAAGAAACACCCTTTCAGCCACTCTGATCCGACGCCTTACACGACTGGTAACGACACCAATTGAACGCATCTTGGGCCTCGTGCTCAGATTGGCAACAGACAGCGTTGCTCATTGCTGAGCAGCTCACCCAATACGCGCTTTTTCACCAATCCGTCACAACACGGGCGGCAACGCGGAACAACATCGTGCATCCTTGTTTATTTGCACCGACTGTGGACTTGCCCTCTGAGTTGCTTAGAACATGGCGGCATACACGAATTCTCTTTTGCCTGCCATTTGCTTCTCTTTTGATTCTCTTTTGCATCTAAAAGCAAAACCAAGCTGGACGTGGATTGGTACCGCCAAGAATTCGACATACCCCAGACGGCATCAACTCAACAGACGCTCCATTTACTTGCCAGCGAACAGCTTATCATCGCCCAAGATGCGGGGAACTACGCCATCACCAATCTTGATGCTCTCCTATTCGCTCGCGATTTCAATGATTTCCCAACCGTGGCGCGTAAAGCATTGCGCGTTATTCGTTACGATGGTCCATCACCAATCTCCCCATCTCGCAGCAAAACTTTTTTCTCAGGGTATGCCAAGTTGGATCAAGCGTTGGAATATGTCGAAGCACTGTTGCCTGAGCAGGAAGTCATTCAAGGTGTACGACGTGTCACCCTGAGGATGTTCTCACATATGGCACTTCGTGAATTGATGGCAAATATGCTTATTCACCAAGTTTTTTCTATTACCGGTACCGGATCTATGATCTGTATTTTCGATGGCCGTATCGAATTTACTAATCCAGGAAGTTCTCTTGTAGATGTCGCCAGATTGCTTAATGATCTTCCTCATTCGCACAACGAGAAAATGGCAGCTATTTGCCGATGACTAACGCCAGCCTTCGCAAAAGATTTGATTTGCCGGCGAGTGGAGCCTCCCAAGTATCCAAACTTATTAAAACCTGCATCAGTAGTAATCTATTGAAAATAGCAGATCCCGATGCCGGTAAGCGATATGTCAGGTATCTGCCATATTGGGCTTAATGAGGCTATTCTTCACACGAGCAAGAATAACTTCGAGTAAACCGCCGAAATAAGCCAATGCACAATCACCATGATCGGAATACTCCAAATATATGAGTCATCAGAATTCTCATTTTGATTTAAGCCTTGGCACGGCAGCCACTGCCCATAGGAGTAGTGGAAGGGCATAAAAGGCATATCCTTCGAACTGCACATACAGGTATATGGTCAACAGCAGCCAGCAGACAGTGGTCTTGTTCCAGGCATGGTTATGGCTAATCCACCACAGCACCAGCGCCACGAGAATTACTGAGGCAATCAGGCCGAACTCCACGAAAAAGCTGGTGTAGGCGCTCATCGTGAACATGTTTGCTGGTGTCACTTGTGCGTACCAGCCCTTCGGTGCCGAAGCGTTCAGGCCCAGACGTTCCAGAGACCGCACTGCGGTATCCGCACCCTGATGGGTGGCATCGGATAGATTACCTGCGCCATAGCCGAGCAACAACTGCTTTGGATGCTTCAACGCACCCGCACCTGGTCCCAGTGACTGCCATAAACGGGCATAGAACGAACCGTCACCGTCAAAGCCAAGCTCGGCTATGGAGCTCAACCGATGGTTCACTGCCACGCTGCATGCGCCGAGACCGACCGTGACCACCAGTTCCCCGAACGCCACAAGCCGGCCGCGCCACGTGTGCCAACTGTTCATCTCGATAATCACAAACACCAACGCGATAATCGAGTCAAGAATGATGCGCACGCCTGCACCCATGAGCACCGAGCCTGCAGCGAATACCATGATAAGGACGCGCAGTTGGTTTGCACGCTTGTGGTCACGACCACGCACCAGCCAGATGAGCGGCAGCAGCACACCGAACAGGTGCATACCTATATAGCTCGGTTCTGCGAACAGAAACTGCGGGCGGCCACCGCCCCAATGCGAAGTGCTGCTGATGTACTGGCGGCTCATCAGATGAATGAAGAAGTTCTTTACGGAAGTCCAATCAAACATGATTGACAACCGCTGCACCACGCCGACTGCGAAGGCGAACCAATATACGAGAATCAGCAGATCCAACATGCGCCGCCAAGACAAGCGCTTGATACGTAATGCCATGTCCAACGCACACAGGCAGGCGAGAGCCCCAGCCACGCCGGCCAGCGACACCAGCGCCGGAAGCCGATGGAATGCTACCAGATACCAATCCACTGCAGACAGCGCGATTAACAGCACCGGAAACAGGAAGAATGCGCGGAAACGGTGCCAAATCTGCGGCAGCAAACGCCAGTTCGCTACCGCATATGCCATAAACAACCACGGAGAAAGTGGCGTCCAAAACGGCATGTATGGGCCTGCTACTGTGCCGTCAATCGGCAGCATGGCGAGCGCCGCATAGAACAAAAAATCTGAGGAATCGACCAATATCGGTCGATCATTATCAAACGAGACGCCGGCTTTCCCGAAATCCGCCTCGGCGATGCCGGCAATATTAGAATCAGTCACTCATTACTCCCACTGTCATCACCCAACAGCATGCCACTGTAACGGACAAATCATATCGGGAGATGAAACCGGCGTGAGAATGACGTGAATACTTACGTCTTACGTCAGCTTGATGTCAGACCGTGTAAGCATACTGCCGCGTGATTTGAGGGCGCACCGGAGCTTCCTCAACGCGGTAGTGCTTGCGCATGCTGGTCAGGATGGTGCGCAGCGCCTTGTTTGTCTGCTCGGCGGCAGTGCGGAATTTTGCGTATTCCTTGCCGTGCGGATCCTCAATATCCTCGGGTTCGGGAAGCATGGGCCGAATAATGGAAGCAGAGTCAATCACTGACTGCAAGCGTTCCTGAATGGTCAAGCCCTTGACCAGCCCGTTGCGTGCGCAGTACTCGCACATGTTTGCGAAGTCACCCAATAGGAACGTGTATTTCACAGCAGTGGGAGCCAACGTGACGATGTCTTTGCGCTGATCCTTTTCAAAGCACAGGATCAGATCAGCTGACTTGGCCATCGGCTGTGTCAGGCGTCGAGAGCGGAACCCACTCGGTTCGATGCCCACGCTCTCCATGAGCAGGGCGCTGTTGGGGTCAATCTGGTGCATGGGCAAGCCATGCGTGCCCGCGCTGGAAACCTGCACTGTGGTACCGGAAAGGTAGCGGGTGAGTAGCAGCTCGCCCATGGGAGAACGACAGATATTGCCGGTGCAGACGAACATAATGTGCATGGGCTCAGTCCTTCTTCATACTTACAACGCTACCTTGCGGGCCTGCGTACAAACCACTAGCGTCCCATTCTAGTCCGATACACCGGACTGCGGCCAATCCGCGTCCGCCCACCACCACTTCATCTTCACATGAATATTACAAGGGATTCACTTTTTGGGCGGATTTTGCTATAGGGGGGGGGGGCGGCATTCGTGCTAGGGTGGGCGAGAGTAAGAGAAAGAAATGAATGTTCCTTGCGGTTTTTGGGGAACGATGGAGGAAGAATTCAGTATCATGCCGAAGGACAGAGGCACAGCAGCAGAGTCGCAGGCAACAAGCACCGCGACCATGTCAATGCCCAAAGTACGGGTGAGCGGGAGCCGGTCCTCGGCTTCGTTCTCCCCCGTTGCCGAATGTGACATTGCGCCGACATTCTTTGACGGCACCTACTTCTCCTCTACACCGGACGGCAGCTCCACACATAACGACACCACGAACATACGTCCATTGATGGGCCATTCTGTGCCGAAGTGGCGATATCTCTATAACACGACCTTGGTCGTGCTTGATCTGCTGATGACCATTGTGGCCACGTACATCGTGTTCCTGCTCCGACCTTTCGCTTATACCTATGTGCAGAGCATTGGTCCCGGCGAATACGGCGTTTTTAGCTTCCTGCTGTTGACCTGCGTATCGTGGCTCATCAGTCTGTATTCCGCACGCTCCTATGAACGGCACACCATGGGTGAGGGCTATGCCCTGTACGCCAAGCTGTTGAACGCTGCGTTCATCGATTTCATTATGCTGTGCACGTTGGGGTACCTGTTCCACCTCAATCTTCCCCGGTCGTTGAATGTGTTCATTCCGCTGGTTTCACTGGTGTTGGTTATTATCGAGCGTTGGATTATGCGCCGCGCGCTGCACCGCAACCGCATGAATGGCGAATTCAACTACCCGACTGTGGTTATTGGGTCTCCGGAAGGTATCCACCGGACGGTCGAACAATTGCGCCAGTGCCGTGGCCTCGGCTACGCGCCAATTGCGGTGTGCCCAGTGGCTTCAGTCAAGAACGAGGATGACCCGGATTCGGCGCAGCATTTGGTGTCGGTGCCCTTCACTCCTGCCAACGATGCTGAGGCACGACTGAAGGTGTTGCCACTCAACTCGCATTTGCCGCAAACCGCGAAGCGTATGAAGGCACGTACCGTATTGGTAGCTGATGTACTTACCCGTGATTCTGAGACCATGCGTACATTGTCCCTGGCCGTGGAATCCATGGGCATTGAATTGGCCCTCACTACCTCTGTGGCTGATTTGAGCGGCGCTGACCTGCATTTCCGCAACGATCCGACGATGCCAGTAGTCACTGCACGACTGACGCAGTACTCAACCGTTACCCGCATCCTCAAGCGTGTGTGCGATATCGTGCTTTCCGGTATCGCCATTATCTTGAGCTCGCCCATCATGCTATGGGTGGCATACAAGGTCAAGCGGGAAGACGGCGGCCCTGTGTTCTATTCGCAGACGCGCATCGGCATTTACGGCAAGCCGTTTACCATGTACAAGTTCCGTTCCATGCGCACTGATGCCGACGAGATCAAGGCGAAACTGGCTAAGGAACGCGGCATTGAGGATCGTTTTATCTTCAAGCTCAAGGACGATCCACGCGTGACTAAGATCGGTCACTTTATTCGTAAAACATCGCTGGATGAGTTCCCGCAGTTCTTTAACGTGTTCAAGGGCGATATGAGCTTGGTTGGGCCTCGCCCGCCGCTGCCTGAAGAAGTCGCGCGATATGACATGCTGTATTCCACGAGACTGCTGGTTAAGCCTGGTATTACTGGACCGTGGCAGATTTCCGGACGCAGCGATTTGACTCAGGAACAGTCGGAGTATGCGGATGTGTCGTATATTCAGGACTGGTCTATTACGGGAGACATCGTGATTCTGTTGAAGACTGTGGTGGCAGTGTTTAAGGGGACTGGATCGTACTGAGTTTTCTTTGGGAATGTTGAAATGTTGAGAAGGGCGTCAGCTTCTTGCTGACGCCCTTCTTTTGTCTCTCCCTCAGAGCCTGTGGCTGACGTCCTCGTCAGAGGGTTTACTGCTTGTTGATGGAGCAGGCAGCAGTGTCGGTGGTAACACCGGAATCAATCCAGCCCATTGGAGTTTGGTCGATGGTGAGGTCGGAGACAGCCTTGGTGGACGTGGTCACGTCGAAGGAATAGGTGACGGACTCTCCAGGAGCTATCGTGGCATTGCTCGCATACACGGTTTTACCATTCAATGTTTCTTGACGGCTCTCCGTCACTGAACCACCACTGGTCTTAAGGTTTGAGATGGAGCCGCCGGCAGGCGCATAAATCAGAGTTTTTTCCACACCTTGTCCGCCGGAGCCAAGGATATAGCTCGTTAGAGCACCAATCTGACTGCTCTCCAGTGTATTTGTTATCTTATATTCCACATGATAGGTCTGAGAACCATCATTACCACAGGTGGAACGAGTCACCTTCGAAGTACGATGAATATACCATCCCATCTTTGATGGATTCCGCTCAGTCACATACACTCCCACCTGCGGGTTTTCCTCGCTGCTTGGCGTCTGCGCGGTAAAGCCTGCATCACTAATGGTTTTTTCAGCAGTTTCGTCGAATGCGTACATGGAGAAGTGGCGGCCTTCGGCCATGATGCCCATGAGCTGGGCGACCTTGGTGAGTTTAGTCAAATCAACATTGCTGAACATACTACCGACTGTTTGTTCTGCGACTTGAGCAAATAGGGCGTCCTGCATGGAGACTGGGTAATCGACATACACCTTGTTCAACAAAAACTCAGCAGTGTTATCTCCCGTAAGCACCGTTCCATCAGGAATAGTGACATTACCACTGATTTTCGTAAGTTCCTGCAAAAATACAGGATCAACCATGAGCACGCCGTCCAGCTGAGTATTGCTTCCCCACGGCGTGCGCTGCCAAATCGCGCGCATACCTTCGGCACTGCGTGAAGTATCAGGGTATACGGCCAAATCTCGCACATCGAATGACATGTTCAATGGTCCCCACTGCCGGAAGATGCGCTGCTCGTCTTCCGTAGGATCACCAGCACCATATGGGATATATTCACCATTCGAACGGAAATCACCGATACCGATCTTGCCGTTGTCGGTAGTTACCACACCCACAGAACCAATCAGGCCACCGGACGAACGCTCCTCCGAAGTGGTCATAGCCATCAACGCATACGTGCGCGGCTGATCGGAGCCAAGGAAGTCCGGTAGAATCTGGAACGTGCCGGACAGCTGATTGACTTTGTCCGCCATCTTGGTCAGCTGCGTATTGCCGGTGGCATAGGCGTTCTTCACCATGCCGATATGGGCCTTCGGCAGCTGCTGATACTTCTGCACCTGCTGCTGCAGTGACTGGTTCGCGGTGGCAATATTCTTCTGGGCTTCCAGAATCGGCTGCAGATTCAGCTGACCGTCGCCTGAGCTGAGCTGTGCGCTCTTCAGCGTGGAAAGTACGTTCATAAACTGCGGCACCGAATCACTGACCAGCAATCCACCACCGAAGTCATGCCCTGCACAGTGGTGATGTCGTCGCCGTACACCGGCGCCTTCGAAGCGATGTTCCACAGCGTGCCGTGCGCAATCTCGTTCGCAGCCGCGGTCTCGGTCTTTGCCTGGCTGATCTGCTGGCTCACCGTATCGAGGTTGTCGAGGTTACCGAGGTCGGTCACACCGCCCAGCAGCTGCATCGCCTGTTCCTCATGCGCCTTTACCTGCTTGGCTTCGGAATACAGCTTCAAACCGAAGAATCCGCTCACGCCTAGCAGCACCACAAGTAGCGCCAGAATCAACACCACCCACGGCCAGATGCGGTGCCTTCTGCGTGGAATACTTTGTTGCGTGACTTGCCCTATGAACGCTCATACTAACTCCCAAACTGATCTTATTGACTTGTAACCTCTTGCAATAACCAACCGCCTATTATGCCCCGGTCTTGTGCACAAAGCGTGTTCGCCCCCGCTTCTGCACATATTCCGAACCGACTGGACCACCCCTGGGTATAGCGTATTGGGGTGCTTTGAGAGGCTGCTCGGCCAAGCACGCGAAGACGACGGTCGCCGAATACATCGAATACGCATTGATATGCGAGGCGCATGTATCACTGAACAGATACGCCACCGACACCGCCAAGGCAACAGGCCGGGCAACAGAAGTGGGGTAGTGCGTGACTGGAGCTCAGGGAATCAAGAATCGTCGCGGCGAATTGCAGCGGGTACTGAGCCGTGAGGAATCATACGTGGATGGTAAACTGAGCCGCGCGGCATTTATTTCCATCGCAATCCTGACCTTTATTACCTTTGTCGGTAATTTCGCGCAGCTGCAACTGAGCTCGGCGCTGCCGATCATCGTTTCCGAATTCCACATCTCCGTGACCACCGGACAGTGGCTCACCTCCGTGTTCCAGCTGGTCATGGGCGTGATGGTGCCGCTAACCGCGTTTCTGACCCGACGCTTCTC
>ENA-OQLC01000801-OQLC01000801.1-human-gut-metagenome-genome-assembly--contig:-NODE-801-length-17726-cov-3.987988_pt1 | contig 17726 bp, 15 predicted proteins | sample MGYA00242653_ERZ504807 | MGnify/ENA primary metagenome ERZ504807 (study PRJEB26092, sample SAMD00036381) | human gut metagenome | host: Homo sapiens | study: EMG produced TPA metagenomics assembly of... | reverse complement strand
CTTAAAAAGCTCGCCGTCACGATAGGTCAGAACAATCGTCAGACCATCCATCTTCCATGAGATCACAGCCGTCTGGTCTCCAACAAATTCCTTCAGCCTTGTCACTTCTTTTGTCTTGTCAAGAGAAAGCATCGGTGACTCATGACGTTCTTTCGGAAGCTCACTTAATACTTCATATCCTACATTCACAGTCGGACTGGAAGCCATAACGGTTCCCAGCTCTTCTTCCAGACCTTTCAGTTCATCATACAGCGCATCATACTCATAATTGCTCATAATTTCCTGCGCATCCTGATAATAAGCTTTTCCGGCTTTATTCAGAAGCTCTACCAGCTCCTGCATCCTTTTCATCTTATCCATATCCAAATCCACACTTTTAATTATTGTTCCACGGTGTCGGCTCTGACTTTGAATCCCTGATCAGCTCATAGAGTTCATTCAGTTCCTGATCCGTAACCTTCCGGTATTCTCCCGGCTTTAAATTACCAAGTTCGATATTCATGATCCGCACTCTCCGAAGCTCCTTTACCTCGTAGCCAAGTACCTCACACATCCGGCGGATCTGCCGGTTGAGTCCCTGTGTCAGAATGATCTTAAATTTATATTTTCCAAGCTTTTCCACCTGGCATGGTCTTGTGACAGTATCCAGGATTGGGACACCACCCGCCATCTCCTTGAGAAATTCATCTGTTACCGGCTTATCAACTGTAACTTTATATTCTTTTTCATGTTTATTTGCCGCACGCATCATCCGGTTGATAATGTCACCGTTGTTCGTCATCAGAAGCAGCCCTTCCGAATCCTTATCCAGACGTCCTACATAAGTAATCCGTACCGGATAGTTAAGAAAACGTACAATACTGTCTCTCTCCCGTCTTTCCTCAGTACAGACAATTCCACGCGGCTTATTGACCGCAAGCACGATCATCTCTTCCTGTCTGGATACCTGCTTTTTCCCAATCCGGACAACCTGCCACGGCTCTACCTTCATTCCGGTCTCTGCACGCACACCGTCAACCGTCACCTGTCCGGCTGCTATCAGTTTGTCCGCTTCTCTTCTGGAACATACACCAGCTTCACTTAAATATTTGTTCAGCCGGACCGGTCCTTTATTTTCCGTGTCCAGAAACTGCTTTTCTATTTTATTTGCCATGTTTTTCTCCTGTTAATTCTCATCCAGTACCCCCGCCAGCATCCGGTCTTCAAAGAATGTATTGGCATTATACAGGAACAGCACATCATCAAACTGTTTATCTGACATCACAGAACTTAATTTACCGGTATAATAACGAGGGTCGATCACAACGATTTCCCGGTAATACGGAGCCAGAAGCGGAAGAAAACAGTTTGCATATGAATCTTTGAACACCAGAAGTCTGCGTTTTTCTGTCTGTGTTGACTGGATATCGATCATTGCATGATTTCCACCGAAGAATACGGAATATTGATCTCTCTCATCCAGTTTGGATGAATCATACATAGAAGCACTCTTTTTCTGTTCTTCCACATAATTGACTGCAACCTGTGGTGCATCCGCACTCTTTGGCAGATAAATATAGATTGGTTCCTTATAATCTGTCTCATATCCACTCTTTGCGGATAACGTTCCGTTAAAAGAATCCGATACCGCATAGGCTTTCATCTTAATTTCTTCACTCTTATCCAGTCCAAGCTGCGTCTTTGCTCCCTGGAATGCATACCATGCACCAAGAGAAGTCCAGTGATGATCCGTGTGATAATAAATTGCTTCATCCTTGTGAGCATCCAATACTTTTTCTGCATCGATCCAGTCATAAGAATCTCCAAGTTCTGCCTTTACACGGCTGATCTGTCTGCTCTGACTGGCAGTCACCGCAAATGCCGGAAGCTTGTCCTCCATAACATTTGCCGCATTCGGGACCAGCATCATATGCATCTGGATATCCGGATAACGCTCTTTAAAATTCTTCATTGCATCCAGATTCTCTTTCAGATCACTTTCATCTGCCACAGCAACATCTTCCATCAGATAATGATCCTTTCCTTTGAAAACACCACCTTCTTCTGTCCTCCCCGCCACACTGTCCGCAAATGTCTTAATTCTTACCCAGGTATCTCTTCCTGCAAACTGATCCGATACATACTCCTCGTACTGCTCCATAAACCTTCCGGAAGCAATTCCGGAAAGAGAAATTTCCGGTTTCTGCGCCAGCATACGCATTTCTTTTTCTGACATCTGCCTGTCTTTATGCATAAGGTTTACTCCGCAGCTGAGAATAAGGACTCCCAAAAATAAAAACGCACATACTGCCTGGATCTGTTTTTTCCCTCCTGGCAGAAAATACTTTGTTCTGTTTTTTTGTTTATTATTCTTTCTTTCTACCATTGTCTTTCCTTAAAATCTAAAATATAAAAATGGATTGTAACTTTCTGTCACCAGATATGCCACACACAGCACAAACAGTCCTGCCATCAGGCAGCCTGCCAGAACCGTATGCGGTCTTTCTTCATTAAATACCAGCCGCTTTCCGAGCAGATGCATAAACGGTGTACTTCCTATGATCCCTGCCACCCAGAAGAGCCAGTTTCGCATGATCAGGTACAATGCCTGGCTATCCATAAATCCGGTTGCACCCTGTCCGAACATATTGCCGATCCAGGTAAGTGCGCTTCCGAGTGTCGGGCTGAAGAACAGTACCCAGCCGAGCATGACCAGAATCATTGTGTAAAGTGTCTGGACTGCCCCCGGCAGCTTTGCAAGTATTTTTCCTGTAAAATATTTTTCAGTAATGAGGATCACTCCGTAGAAGAGCCCCCATACTACAAAGTTCCAGCTTGCCCCGTGCCAGAGACCGGTCAGGAACCATACAATCAGAAGATTCAGTAAATGCCGCGGAACCGTTACCCTGTTTCCTCCAAGCGGAATATACACATACTCGCGGAACCATGATCCCAGCGAAATATGCCATCTTCTCCAGAACTCGGTAACACTTTTGGAAATATACGGATAATTGAAGTTCTGCATAAACTCAAATCCGAACATCTTTCCAAGTCCGACTGCCATGTCCGAATAACCGCTGAAATCGAAATAAATCTGGAAAGTGTAGGCAAGACATCCAAGCCACGCAGTCACTACTGACATTCCATCCATCGCCGCGATATTTTCATAAATCGAACCAATCGTATTCGCCAAAAGCACCTTCTTTGCCAGTCCCATCACAAAGAACCAGGCACCGTATCCAAACTTCGTCAGTGATTCCTTTCTTTCACGCAGTTGTCTCTCCACATCTGCATACTGTACGATCGGACCTGCGATCAGCTGTGGGAACATTGTAACATAGGTTCCGAAATCAATCAGATTTACCTGTACGTCTACATTTCCCCTATATACATCAATGATGTAAGACAATGTCTGGAAAGTATAGAAAGAAATTCCTATTGGGAGTTCCAGTTTTCTATATGGAATATAGAACGGAAGGATCGCATTTAAATTTGTTACGATAAATCCGTAATATTTGAAAAATCCAAGAATAAACAGGTTTACAACGATCGTAAAGATCAGACTGCGCACCTGCGATTTTCTTCCTGCTTTTAATGCAATGTCCATTCCGCAAAAATAATTGAACAGAATGGAAATCAGCATCAGGAAGATATAGACCGGCTCTCCCCACGCATAAAATATGAGGGAAGCGATCAAAAGTACCACATTTTTTACCTTACGCGGCACCAAATAATATACCAACAGTGTAATTGGCAAAAATGTAAACAAAAATACCAGACTACTAAATAACATAACTTTTTCGTTTCCTTTTATCTACTTCAGGCTCTTTGTAAACGCCTTTTCTACAGTTTCAGCTTTTGGTGAAATAACAAAAAGCACGTATGTACCTTTCGTCTTAATGATCGAAGCATCCAGAAGCTTTACCTGCTCGGCCCCATATCCTTCAAAATTATCGAGCTGTGTCTTTTTTCGCTGTTCTGCGGCTTTCTCAACTGCCTCTGCCTCATTCTCGTCCTTTGTTTTCACCAGAAGGAGCTCGTTGACTCCCATTGTTTCATTCGTATAATACAGTGTTATATCTTCATAATCCTTTGGATTGATCCCATAGAATCTCTTGATTTCCTGGGTTCCGGCAAGTGTCATGTTCTTGTCATCTGCCGCATCCACAACCGCTTTCTGTACATCTGCAAACGGTGTATCGCTGTCTCCCTTAGACTGAAAGATCAGACCGATATAGATAAGCAAAATAATTACCATCCCAGCTCTGATATTACGCAGAACTGTAAATTCCCCTTTTTTCTTTGTCATATTCCGGCCACCTCCGCCATATGTTCTGCCCAGATTGGATAATACTCCGCCTTCATATGCTCGCCATCCTGCTCATAATACTCATCTTTTACGATCTCTGTATTATCGATAAATGTAATTCCTTCTTCATCGCACATTGCTTTGAGTGCGGTATTATAATCCGGAATCTTGGCATAAACCGGCTCTTCTTCTTCTTTTTGGGCGGAAACAGGAAGAACACAGTTGATGTAGATCACTGCATCCGGCATCTGCTCACGCACATTTGCAAGTACCGCTTTGTACTTTTCAATAAATGCATCTGTATCTCCATCTGTTCCGGAAATATCATTCAGTCCAAGTGCCAGAAAAAGGACTTCCGGCTTTAATTCTGCAGCTGTCTTAATCAGATCACCGGTCTGATCAAGGTGCATTCCCTTTTCCGCTACAACCTTAGAAGTATCAAGCACATCATATACGGTAAAACCGGTTGTGATCGAATCTCCGAGAATCACCGCATGCGCAAATTTTTCGGACAACGGACGGTTCTGCCAGTCCTCTATCGCCTGTTTTTCTTCTTTTTCAATATTTGAAATTTTGGTCTCCACCTCAGATACATCTGCTTTTTCTAACTTCTTGATTGCTTTTACTCCTGCTGATGTATTCACCTTATCTGTTCCAAGATGCGAAAGACCAATACTTACGATTACCGTCAGTACAACAACCGCTCCTGCAATTTCCATCAGAACTTTTTTTCTTCTTTCTTCTGCCTGATGTTCTTTCTCCATCGTTCTTTTTTTCATGCTATGCATCCTATCTTTTATTAAAATATGAGTTTCATTTTCATTGAATCATGTAATAAATACTCTAACTTATTTATTTTACTTTCTTCTATTATAAAAGTCAAATCTTTAATAATGCCAAAATCACCAAATGTGCAGGGTAAAACACGTAAAAAAAATACTTTTTCACAAGAAAATGTTTCTGTGATTTTTTTCCGTTATAAAATACCAAAACACAGGCTCCCGCTGCCAGTACTGCGATCATTGCCCCTGCTCCTGATGCCAATCCTGCTGCTCCCGGAAGTTCGGCTGTCACCGTAATCCCCAGAACAAGTGCCGCAATAAAAAATACCTTTTTCCGGCGCTCCGGATCCTCTCCTGCCCGGTAAAACCAAAGCGTATACAAGGGAGCCAGAATTGCCCAGTCACAGATACTGCTTACTGCTATAATTCCCAGCACAACCAGACTTTTCTTGCCCGGATCTAATATTTTTTCCTCTGCAATCAGCAGACACAGACACAGAAAAAGTGTAAACATCATATTTAAGGTATACCACGGTGCCAGATGATTCCGCGCAAATGCCAGATAATACGGAAGCTGTGAAATAACAGCAAAAATCAGCAGTCTTCCGGCATATTTTTTTACTGACCTTGTATAGCGGTATCCCTCAACCAGAAACCAGCACATGACCGGTGCCGTAAAATAACCGATATCCTTTAGCGCTTCGCAGGCAAAGGTTCCTGGCTGCAGAAATATATTTGCAACATGATTGAGCAGCATGGTAAACACTGCAATGTATTTGATCTGATCCCGGTTTAATTCTATTTTCATCTTGTTATCCATCCTTTTTCTTTCCCGTATTGTATCAAATTCTTATGCATATCTCAAGATTTATGCTATACTGATACTATTACACTGATGACAGGAGGAAGTCTATGCTTATTTTTTCTCTGGATACAAAAAAATGCATGAACGCACTTTTACTGCATCCTGCATTTGATTCCTTTTTATTTATTGAAGGAGATATCACAACTTTTAATACCTTTCAATTCAACGGACGACTGAAAAAAGATTTCTTCAGTGCTGAAGAAAAAGAAGCTCTGGATGACCGGGAATATGCTCTCTGGAAGGAACTTCGCGAGTTTTGTCTTTCTCTGATCAAAGGAAAGCGTACTCCGCTGGGATTTCATTTTGTTCTTTCTATGTCAGCACCGAATATTGCACGGCTTCTCGAACAGGAACATCTTTCATTTGCTCCGGCAGATGTGCAGGGACTGTACCTGAATTTTAAATATGACGGGACAAAACTTAGCTGTACGACAGGAACATCTATGAACCTGTTCACGCTGGACAAATCGCTGGAGCAGGCATGGGACAAGATGGCGCAGCGGATTTTTGCGAAGTACGAAATTCCGTTTGAGGTTGAGTAAAATTTTGAAAATAGTGGTGAGACAAAGAGCATAAAATACTGTATGCGGTATTTTATGCTCTTTGTCTTTCTACCTCGTTGGAAAAATTCTTACACAATGCCTCAACTCGGAATTGCAAGAGGACGGTCGGTGGGTTCCGGAAAATCCGGAACCTTGGACCTGGTTCTGGGTAAATTCAGATATATGTTCCGTTTCTTATACGTGAGTAATGATTGCTGTCAGTAATTCCTGGAATTGCTCAGCCACCCGGTCGGCGATATCCGTCCATTCTTTCCAAGCAGCGCAGCTCCCACTTTAAAGTCAGAATAAGGGGTATAAGAATATGCAAGCTGAGAAAGCGCGATTTCTATCATTTTTTTAATTTGTTCTTTTTTCATTCTCTTTTTTCCTGCTTTTTCTTGCTAAATAAGTTCATTCAGAATCGAATGCCCGATCGTTCCTTCCGGCATTTTTACACCAAAATTATCTGTGACCGTTGCCCCGATCACTGCAAAGGTATTTTTCTCCATAATCACGCCACCCTCATCCATCTTTTTGGAATACGCCAAAAACGGTACATATTCCCGTGTATGATCGGTTCCTGTGTAGGTCGGATCGTTTCCATGATCGGCTGTAATAATAAGAAGATCATCCTCCCGCAGATCATCCAGCAAAATTCCAAGATTTTTATCAAATCTCTCAATCTCATGTCCGTAGCCAACCGGATCGCGCCGGTGTCCCCACTGCGCATCAAAATCAACCAGATTTACAAAGCACAGTCCGTCAAAATCTTTTTTGCAAATCTCAATGGTCTGCTCCATTCCATGCACGGAGCTGTTGGAATGATACGATTCTGTGATTCCTTCCCCGCAAAAGATATCATGGATCTTTCCGACTGCGATCACATCCTTTCCCGCATCTTTCAGTGCGTCAAGTGCAGTCTTTCCGGTCGGCTCAAGTGCATAATCCCTGCGGTTGCTGGTTCTTTTAAATTCACCCTTTTTCTTTCCTACATACGGTCTTGCAATGACTCGTCCCACGCGCCATTCATCCTTCATCGTGATCTCTCTTGCGATCTCACAACACCGGTACAGATTTGCCAGATCAAATGTCTCTTCATTTCCACAAATCTGCAATACAGAATCCGCAGAGGTATAGACAATCATTGCACCTGTTTCAATTTCTTCTTCCCCAAGTTCTTCAATGATCTTTGTTCCGCTCTCACTACGGTTTCCAATCACTTTTTTCCCGCAACGTTTTTCCAGTTCTGCGATCAGTTCCGGTGGAAATCCATGTTCGGTAAAGGTTTTAAATGGTTTTTCTGTATAAATTCCCATCATTTCCCAGTGTCCGGTCATCGTATCTTTTCCGTTACTCGCCTCTTTCAGTCTGGTAATTTTTCCAATCGGATTCTCAATTCCATACATCTTTCCCCCGGTATGCAGATTCAGCATACCAAGCTTCTGAAGATTTGGAATCTCCAGTGTTCCCATTCTGTCTAAAATATGACCAAATGTATCTACATCCCTGTCACCGAATTTCTCAGAATCAGGCATTGCACCAATTCCGAGCGAATCCAGAACGATCACAAAGATTCGTTTATATATTGTTTCTTTCATTTACCGATCCTCTTTGATCAACTTTCTGATGGCTTCCACTGCCACCTGTACTGCCATATCTGTATCATGTACTACCGGATTTTCAAGTCCCAGTTTTTCTCTTTCCTGATTTGCCATTACAAGGAAACACGCACCCACGCGTACATGAAGCTTTGCTGCCACAATGTAAAGTGCTGCCGTCTCCATCTCTGATGCCAGACATCCCAGTTTCTTCCAGGCTTCCCATTTATTGATCAGTTCATAACCTGCCGGCATCATCTCCGGCTCATGCTGTCCGTAAAATGCATCTTTTGACTGTACCACTCCGGTATAAAATTCACAGCACTTTTCCTTCGCCGCACTGACCAGTGCGTTCACCACCATAAGATCTGCCACCGCCGGATATTCGATCGGCGCATATTCTTTGCTTGTCCCTTCCATTCTGACAGCACCTGTAGCAACTACAATGTCCCCACTTTTTACTTCCGGCTGTATCCCACCGCAGGTTCCAATCCGTACAAACGTATCTGCTCCACATCTGGCTAATTCTTCCATCGCAATTGCTGCTGATGGTCCCCCAATTCCAGTAGATGTGACACTTACCTTTACGCCATCTAAAGTTCCTGTATAAGTGATAAATTCCCGGTTATCCGCAATCATCACCGGATCTTCAAAATACTGTGCTATTTTTTTGCAGCGCTTTGGATCTCCCGGGAGAATGACATAACGGCCGACTTCCCCGTTGGCCACCTGAATATGATATTGTCTGCTTATATCCTTTGAATAATTCTTCATCGTATCCACCGCCTCTCTTTTGTTATATTATACTATAAAAGACCAGGAAGTTCACCAACACTTTGTGGAAAGTGTTTCCAAATACAGCAAAAAAAGCCTGACCATTCAGACCTTTTCGCATAAGCGAAAACAAGAATCTGAATGATTCAGGCTTTTCCGGGTATCTACAGCAAAATTACTTTGCCAGTTTCATCATAATTTCATTACTGCGTTTTACAAATTCTGTCATCTCTTCTGGGCTGAGTGGCTTGTGTGCCAGCATTGCCAGGTCATATAACTGATGGCAGAACATTTCTGTATTTTCGCCATCTTTATGTGCTACAACATATTCTACCAGCGGATGATTTGCATTCAGGATCAGGGTTGCATTGGTTCCGAACATAGACGGATCCATGCCTGACATTCCATACATCTTCATCATTTCCTGCATACGGCGTGATTCTTCGGAAAGTGTAATCATAGATGCCACATTTTCATCTTTCATCTTTTCCACTTTTACTTCCAGTTTGTCATTGCCAAGTGCTTTGCGGAAGATTTCGACCAGACTGTCAGTTTTTTCTTTGAATGCTTCTTTTTCTTCTTCAGATACATCTTCTTTGAAGTGGTCAGTCAGATCTGCATCGATTCTCTGGAACTTGATATGTTCGTTCTTCTGCTCCATCTGAGTAATAAATGGAGAATCAATATTATGTGACAAGATCACTGCGTCCAGTCCCTCTTTTTTGAACATATTGATATACTGGCTCTGCTGCTGTTCATCTGTTACATAGTAGATTGTTGTCTTCTCTGGTTCTTTCTTTTCTGCTGACTGCTCTGCATTTTCACCCTCGGTCTTTTCCTCCGGTTCTGCTTTTCCGCCATTTTTTTCGATGCATTCTTTGAGTGTCATATACTTGTGATCCAGGTTCTTGAACAGAACATAATCGCTCATCTTCTCGCAGAATTTTTCATCTTTCAGGCAGCCGAATTTGATAAATGGGCTGATGTCATCCCAGTATTTCTCATAGTTTTCTTTATCTGTCTTGCACATTCCTGAAAGCTTGTCAGCAACTTTCTTGGAAATGTATTCGGAGATCTTCTGTACGAATCCATCATTCTGCAGTGCGCTTCGTGATACGTTAAGCGGCAGATCCGGACAATCAATGACTCCTTTTAATACCATCAGGAATTCCGGAATAACTTCTTTGATATTGTCTGCGATAAATACCTGATTGTTGTACAATTTGATGGTTCCTTCAATGGAATCGTATTCGGTATTGATCTTAGGGAAGTACAGGATACCCTTTAAGTTGAATGGATAATCCATGTTCAGATGAATCCAGAACAGAGGTTCTTTGTAATCCATAAATACTTTCCGGTAGAAATCAATATAATCTTCTTTGTTGCATTCGTTTGGATGCTTTGTCCACAGCGGTGCCGGATCACTGATCGATACCGGGCGTTTCACGATCTTTGCTTTGTCGGATGCCGGTGAAACTTCAACCATTTCTTTTTCACCGTTCTCATTTTCTTTTTCTTCCATCTTGGCGTCTTCATGGATATGTTCAACAACCGTATCGGTATCCAGGACTTCATCCTCCGGGATCGTCTCATATTCCGGTTCTGCATTTGCTTTGGATACAAAAATCTCTACCGGCATGAATGAACAGTATTTCTCAAGGACTTCGCGGATTCTGTATTCATTTGAAAATTCTACACAATCTTCGTTCAGGAATAAGGTGATTTCAGAACCAACTTCCTCTTTATCCCCTTCTTCCATCTCATACTCTGTACCGCCTTCACTTACCCAGTGTACCGGTTTTGCACCTTTTTTATAAGAAAGGGTATCAATATGAACTTCATCAGCTACCATGAAGGCAGAGTAGAATCCAAGACCAAAGTGTCCGATCATATCGTCCTCTGTTGTCTTATCTTTGTATTTGTTCAGGAATTCGGTTGCTCCTGAAAATGCGATCTGTGTGATATATTCTTCTACTTCATCAGCAGTCATACCAAGACCATTATCGATGAATTTCAAAGTCTTCTCTTCCGGGTTTACAATAACCTGGATCTTTCCTTTATAATCATCCGGAAGTGTATATTCTCCCATCATGTCCAACTTCTTTAATTTTGTGATCGCGTCGCATCCATTGGAAACAAGCTCTCTTGCGAAAATATCATGATCAGAATATACCCATTTCTTGATAATCGGGAAAATATTTTCGCTGCTGATTGAAAGACTACCTTTTTTTGCTGCCATTTTTATCACTCCTAAATTTCATATTCTATCTTTTTACGGTTTCAAATACCGTATTTTTCTGTCTATGAAATATCTTAATACCCTGATTTCTAAATGTCAATAGAAAATTAGCACTCTTTTGACGAGAGTGCTAATAATTCTGTGAAGAATATAAACTTTCTGTGAAATATATTTTCCGATTCTTTGTGTACCGTCTATAAGAAATCTTTGACATACACTTGCAAAAGCTTTTACTCCACGCTCTTCAAAGATTCCACCATATCGATCTTCTTCAGCTTGTAGAACATTACCCAGTTTACAAATAAAGAAAATGCTACAGTAAACAAGAAACTGTACAGATAACTCTGCCAGTGTATCTGACGTCCGAACATCGCCTCTTCCACCTCAACCGTCAGGATGATATACCGGTGAAGCAGATTACCAAGCACCATACCCACAACCGATCCAATGATCGTCAGCAGGATATTCTCTCTGTATACATAAGAGGCAACCTCTCCGTCGTAGAATCCCAGAACCTTCAAGGTTGCAAGCTCTCTCTGACGCTCGGTGATGTTGATATTGTTCAGATTGTACAGTACCACAAATGCCAGCATTCCGGCAGATACGATCAGTACCACGATGACCAGATTCAGGCTTCGCAGCATGTCATCCAGCCTTCCTTCAATACTGCTGGTATAACTTACATTCAGTACTCCATCCATCGACAGAAGCTTTGTTCCGATCTTCTCGATCTGATCATCCTTTCCGTCCTTTGCACTGTAGATGATCGTGTTATATTCTGCCGGTACACCATATAATTCCTCGTATTTTTCCGGTGACAGATACAGGTAATGGCTCATATAGTTCTCGCAGATGGCGCCAACCGTCACCGTCTGGTCTCCTCTGTCCTCGTCCTCGATTGTAAGCTCATCTCCCACCTTTACATTCAGAAGGGATGCCATTTTCTCAGTCAGAATCACTTCGTCTTTTTTCAGTGAATAAACCTCGTCCTTATTGGTCCTGCTGTGGAAGCTTAAAAAGTCCTCAATCTTTTCATTATCCGATGGCACCATCAGATAAAGTGTCTTTTTACCGGATGCAGATTTTACATCGGTCTTCTGCATCCGCGCTTCGATCGTCTCTTTTATATCTGCATTCTGATCCAGATAATCATGGAGCTGTTGTCTGTTCTCTTCGGATATGTCGTCACTCATGTAGGTTGCCGCATCATAGAACTGCACCTTCTCATACTGCAGGCTGACGATCTCATAGATACAGTCCTTCAGTCCGAATCCGACTACCATCAGTGCCATACAGCCTCCGATTCCGAAAATGGTCATAAAGAATCGCTTCTTATACCGGATCAGATTCCGCACGGTCGATTTCCATGTAAAATTCAGATGCTTCCAGATAATTCCGATCCGCTCCAGAAGAATCCGCTTCCCCTGCTTCGGTGCTGCCGGACGCATCAGCTCTGCCGGTTCTGCTGCCAGCTCTTTATAGCAGGATGCGATCGTAGCGATCAGTGTGCAGGCAACTGCGATTCCCGAAGCCTGGAGTGCATAGCTCATATGGTACGGTACCAGGATCGCCGGCAGATGCTTATACAGGATCATATAAGCATAAATAATGATAAACGGCAGGATCTTTTCCCCGGCCAGTACTCCGAAAATACTTCCGCCAAGCGTTGCAATCAGAGCATAACCAATGTATTTCCCTGCAATTGCAGCTTTTCCGTAACCGAGTGCCTTCATCGTTCCGATCTGGACTCTCTGCTCCTCTACCATTCGTGTCATCGTCGTCAGACTGATCAGTGCTGCCACCAGGAAGAAGAGTACCGGAAATACTTTTCCAATAGAACGCATGCGGTCTGCATTATCTCCGTATCCTTGATATTCCGTCAGTGCATCCTCTCTCGTCTGCACATACCACTTCGGATTTTCGATTTTTTTGATCTCAGCCTTTGCGTCTGCAATCTGCTGCTTTGCATCCGTCAGCTGCTTCTCTCCATCTGTAATCTTTGCCTGTCCGTCCGTGATCTGTTCTTCCGCTTCTTTTGCTGCCTGCTCATATTCACTCCGGCCATCCGCAAGCTCCTGTTCACCGGATGCAAGTTGTGCTTTACTTGCATTTAAAGTGTCCTCTTTTTCATTCAGAAGTGCCCATGCAGACAGGATCTGTGCTTTTCCGTCCGTAATCTGAGATTTTGTGCTGTCAAGCTGGGATCTGGCTGCTGCGATCTGACTCTTGCCGTCTGTAATCTGTCTGCCTGCACTTAACAGCTCTTCTTCCTGTGCGGCAAGTTCCTGCTCCTGCTGAAGAAGTGCCGTCTCTTTTGCATCCAGATCTGCTTTTTGCTTAGTCAGGCTGGTAATCTGTGCCTCCAGGTCTGCTTCTGTGGCAAAACCTGCCTTGTTCAGTTTCTCCTGCTTTGTCTTTTCAAGCTGCGTCTTATACACCTGCATGTTACCAATCTGTACTTCCACTCCCTGGCTGACTCCACTCCAGCTTTCCAGATACGCTTGCTGATCTGCTGTTCTTTCTGACTCTGGGATTTCTATATACTTCCGATACAATGAATCTCCATCATTTATCTGCTTCTGCAATTCCGCAATCCTCGAATCACACTGACTGATTTCATCTTCAATCCCAGCCAGTTCGTCTTTCAGCCGATTAAGCGGTGCAAGTCCCTCGTCCAACCGTTTCTTCCCATCCGCGATCTGTGACTTTCCTGCTGGAATCTGTTCCTTCCCCGCCGTAATGATCGGCATATATTTCGAGTAATTGCTCAGATAAACCTGTTCCGCATCTGCAAGCTCCTGTTCTTTCTGATCCAACTGTGCTTTTCCGGATTCATACTGTGCCTCCGCTGAATCAAGCTGTGCCTGCTTATCATTCAGCTGCGCTTTTGCATCGGCAAGCTGTGTCTCGCCGTCTGCGATCTGCTGCTTTGCATCCGCAAGCTCCGCTTCTCCATCCGTAAGCTGCTGCTTTGCTTTTTCCAGTTCTTCGGCTGCCTTGCTTTTCCCACTCTCCAGCTCTTTTTTCGCATCCTCCAGTTCCTGCGATTTTTCATTCACTGTCTTCTCTGAATCAGCAAGCTTTTCATTTGCCTCATCTACAATTTCCTGTTTGCGGACTGCACAGCGTTCCTCTTCGATTGCACTCACAGCTTCCTTTGCTGCATCCGACAGATTATTGTATTCATCAGTAAATGCCGTTTTCTCTTCTGCACCGCTCACCTTCACATAATCTTCCGTATAAACATCCATGTCAAAAGAAGCTTTATCCACTACAACAAATCCACTGATCTCTCCGGTTCCGATCGTACTGCTTCCTCTTCCAAATGAAATATACAGCGGACTGTTCCCGATCCCGACAATCTTATATGTATCTGTAACCAGTGAATCCGTCAACGCCTCTCCATCGCCGGAATGGAAAGTTACCGTGTCGCCAACCTTCAGGTCTGTATAGCTCAGAAAATCTTCATCCACCAGACATTCTCCGGCTTTTTCCGGCAGCCTGCCTTCCACAACCGAAACCTGATTAAAATTCTTCTGCATACTCAGCATATGGACAACCTTTTCATTGTCTCCAACCGGGCAAAGCACGTCTTTGCTGTATCCGCCTTCTACAGCTTCAATTCCTGATACCTTTCCAATTGCTTTGATATCCGCTTTGGTAAGTCCCATGGTTTCCATTACCTTCAGATCCATCAGCTCTGAATCATCGAAATACTGATCTGCAGTGATCCGCATACTTGGCTCTGATGCACGGATTCCCGAATAAAATGCGACACCCAATGCTACGATAAAAAAGATTGATACAAACCGTCCCATCGTCTTTTTTATTTCTATTATAAAATCTTTGCGTAAAATATTTTTCTTCATCGGTCTTTACGTCCACCTACCATTCAATCGTCTCTACCGGAACCGGTCTTTCATTCAGCTTCATGCTTCCGACTTTTCCATTCTTCATTTTAATTACACGATCTGCCATCGGCGTGATCGCTGAATTGTGTGTGATCAGGATCACTGTCATCCCTCGTTCACGGCACATATCCTGTAAAAGCTTTAATATTGCCTTACCGGTATTGTAATCCAGCGCCCCTGTCGGCTCATCACACAAAAGAAGCTTCGGGTTCTTTGCCAGTGCACGCGCAATCGATACCCTCTGCTGCTCCCCACCGGAAAGCTGTGCCGGGAAATTCTTCATACGATCTGCCAGTCCCACTTCCCTAAGAACCATCTTCGCATCCAACGGATCCTTACATATCTGCAGTGCCAACTCTACATTTTCAAGCGCCGTCAGGTTCGGAATCAAGTTGTAAAACTGGAATACAAATCCAATATCATCCCTTCTATAGGAAGTAAGCTGCCTCGGCGAATACTTTACAATATTCTTTCCATCGATCCAGACCTCTCCACTTGTTGCCGTATCCATTCCCCCCAGAATATTGAGCACTGTCGTTTTTCCCGCACCACTTGGGCCTACCACAACTGCAAATTCACCTTTTTTTATCTGAAAATCAATTCCATCTGCTGCGGCAATCTCAACTTCACCCATACGGTAAATCTTACGGACATCCCGCATTTCAACAAATTCTTTCATCATCTTTCCCCCTTATCTGTAAAATTTTCTGCTTTTTTTTAATTTTAACATATTGGAAAAGCAAATCAAATATGAAGTCGTAAGATTATAAAACTTTCACATTTTCCATTTTTCACGCCGTTTTTGGCTATATTGCACAATTTTACAGTATCATTTTTGTAACATTTGTCTTTTCTGCGAATTTACAGAAGAGCATACACATGGTATTATAATATCAAGTTAAGGATAGCACTTAACGAAACCAAATAAGACGTTTTCAGTATTTTGATACTTTTTATTTTCATTTCTCCTTTAATGAAATTACAGAAAAAAGAGTTTACGACATTTCCCCCGATCATATGTCGTAAGCTCTTTTTTCATTCTACCCAACTCTTTTTCCATATATATTTTGCAGAATAAAAATCCCACTTTATTCCATCCTCTAACTAAATTATCCAAAACTTCTTTCTTATAAACTTTTACCACGTTTCCAGGCGTCAGCATTCATTTTTCCGCCTCTCTTCTGTAGATCGCTACATGTTCTGTCAAAAGAAAATGGAAATGTCAACACGGCATTTCCATTTTCTTTCAAAGCTATTTTTCTGTCTTTATACATTTTCTTGCAAGAATACAGATCACGATGGTAATGACCATATCCGGGAGTGTATTTCCAAGCGGAATATCCACATTCATCAGAATACGGTAAAGTATAAAACCGATCACCCAGATTACACCATTCATGACATCCAGAGATACTTCCAGGCTGTCCTTTCTCTTCAGAATGAAGAAATCCGCAATCTGGATTGCGATCATCGGCGCGAATACGGAACCGATCAGGTACAGGAAATCGGTAATGTTGTCCATCGGATAAACGATTGCTCCGATCATTCCGATCACAGCTACAACAATTGCTGCATATTTCCCATTGATTTTTGAAAATACTGACTCTGACGAAATTCCTGCTGAGTAAGCATCCAGGAAAGTTGTCGTAACGGTAGAAAAGACAATGATCAGAAGTCCTGCTATTCCAAGTCCGGCCTTCACCATGATATTTGCAATATCAGACTCTCCTGTGTAAATTGCGGCGTTCATACCGATCACATACATCCAGCAGCTGACAACTCCATAAACAACGGCACTGACTGCGGTTGCTTTTACCGGTTCTTTTGCTTCTCTTGTATAGTCACTGATCAGTGGCAGCCAGGAAAGTGGCATGGCTACGGAAAGCTCTACCGCTGCACCAAACGTCATGGCATCTCCGCCTGCGCCTGCTACCGATCCGTCACCAAAGATTACTCTGCTGAGCACCAGTGTCAGGATAAATAAAGCAGCCATTGCAACCGTATTGATCTTGCCAAGATTTGTGATTCCGATCACAATCCATAAAATGATCAGTGCACCGATCACAAGACACCATATCCATCTGCCGGTATGAAGAACACCATTTGCCGCAAGTGCCCCATCATAAATCATAATCGCTGTCCAGCCAACCAGCTGTAGCACATTCAGGAAGGAGAAGAAGACTCCTCCCTTCTCGCCAAAACTCATTTTTACTGTTTCCATTGCACTTCGTCTGGTCTTTCCACCAATTACTCCGGCAAGGAAAAGCATCATGCATCCTATAATGTGACCAATAATAATCGCCAGAACTCCTTTTCCGAATCCAAGCGGCGCAAAGTAAGTACCGGTCAGGATCTCTGCAAGTGACACGCCTGCCCCAAACCAGATCAGTCCATTTTCAAAGATAGAGGTTCTCTTTTCATTCATACTTCTATTCCTCCACTTTGCTTTCTGTATATTCATTTTTAATTGCAAATCCGTGATTCATCGGACCACTGCCCTTACCAAGATCCAGCATTGCTGCAAGTGCTCCGGAAATATATTTCTTCGCACGTTCTACTGACTCATCCAAATCATATTCTTTTGCAAGATTTGATGCGATCGCACTGGATAAAGTACATCCTGTTCCGTGCGTGTTTGGATTGTCGATCCGCTCTCCGTAGAACCACTTATATCCACCATCTCTCCACAGCAGAGCATTGGCATCGGTCAGTTGATGTCCGCCCTTA
>ENA-OQLC01000787-OQLC01000787.1-human-gut-metagenome-genome-assembly--contig:-NODE-787-length-17929-cov-11.694264_pt1 | contig 17929 bp, 12 predicted proteins | sample MGYA00242653_ERZ504807 | MGnify/ENA primary metagenome ERZ504807 (study PRJEB26092, sample SAMD00036381) | human gut metagenome | host: Homo sapiens | study: EMG produced TPA metagenomics assembly of... | reverse complement strand
CCCGGAAACAGGAGTTCAATATGATTCTGACCGTTACCATGAACCCGTCGATTGATACGCGCTATCAGCTCGACAAGCTGATCATCGACGATGTTAACCGTGTGACGCCCGAAAAGACCGCTGGCGGTAAGGGCCTCAACGTGAGCCGTGTGCTGTTGCAGTTGGGCGATGACGTGCTCGCGACCGGCCTGCTCGGCGGCCACATGGGTGCCTATATGGCCGAGCTTATGGATGCCGACGGCGTCAAGAACGACTTTGTGCCCATCGCCGGTGAGACGCGCATTTGCCTGAATATTCTGCACGAGGGTAATCAGACCGAGCTGCTGGAGAGCGGCCCGCAGATCGCCCCGGCAGAGCTCGAGGCCTTTACGGCCAAGTTCGCCGAGCTTGCAGCGAAGGCGGACGTTGTGACGCTTTCGGGTTCGCTGCCGCGTGGCGTCGATGCCAGCTACTATGCCGAGCTCGTCAAGATCGCCGAGGAGGCGGGCGCCAAGGTGCTGCTCGATACCTCGGGTGCATCGCTGGAGGCCGCGCTGGAGTCCGACGCTAAGCCTGAGCTCGTAAAACCCAACCTGACCGAGATTAACGGCCTGCTGGGTACGTCCTTTACGACCGATGATGTCGATGCCCTGCGCGAGGCGCTTGCCGCCGATGGCCGCTTTGCCGGTATCCCCTGGGTTGTCGTTTCGATGGGCGCTGCCGGTTCGGTGGGCTTCCATGAGGGTCGCGCATTCCGCGCCAAGACGCCCGCGATTGCGGCTGTGAACGCGACGGGTTCCGGTGACTCGACTATCGCCGGCTTTGCGCATGCCATTGCTGCTGGTGCCGACGACGTCACGGTGCTCAAGACCGCCAATACCTGCGGCAAGCTCAACGCCATGGATCCCAAGACCGGCCACCTGGTCATGGATCGCTGGGACGAGGTCTACAGCAACGTTGAGGTCGTAGAGTTGTAGCGGTTGTGACTCCTAATAGAATGAGCGTGGATAATCTCCTGCTTTTGGTGCCCATACGAGCTCAAAGTGGGAGATTTTCCACGCTCGAGTCATTAGTCGTTGGGGACGTTCTTGTTTGACTAGTCGTTTAAGAACGTCCCCAATGACTACACGCAAAAACGGCGCCCGTCGGCGATGTTGCCGGCGGGCGCCGTTGTCGTGTGGGCGGTTATGTCGTGTGGACTGCCGTTGAGCGTCCGGGTCTGTGCTCTACAGTGAGTCGATAAAGCGCTGCTGGGCGGCGCGGCCGGCTTCGTCCCACTTAAAGACGCCGGCGTTGTCGAGCACGTGGCCAAACACCACGCCGACCTCCTCGTGCAGGATGTCGATGGCGTTGTCCGCCGTAAGCTCGTTCGCGCGGCGAGCAAAGACATCCTCGGCCCATGCGGCGTGGCTACGGCAAAGGTCATCGCTCTCGAGCGCTGCGGCAAGGTCGTAGCTGGCATCGACCTTGGCCGCCAGCAGGTGCTCGCGGACGGCGCCGAGCTCGGAAACCAAGCGCGGCGGCAAAATGGCCAGGCCCATGACCTCGATCAGGCCGATGTTCTCCTTCTTAATATGGTGATACTCAGCATGCGGATGGAACACGCCCAGCGGATGCTCGTCGGTCGTGATGTTGCAGCGAAGCGCCAGGTAGGCCTCGTAGATCTCGCCGCCTGCATTGCCGCGGGAGTCGACGCGACGAATAACGGGCGTCACGGTGTTGTGCGCTACGCCGTCGGCTGTGTGCGCGATGACACCCGCCGACTCATCGGTCCACTCGCGCCAGGCGAGGATAATCTTCTCGGCAGCGTCGAGCAGCTGAGCACGGTCGTGCGAGCGCAGGCGCAGCACCGAAAGCGGCCACTGCAACACGGCGCCCGTAACGCCGTCAAAGCCGGGCACGCTAAACTGCGAGACCTCGGCGGCGTGCATCATGGGGAACTCGTGCGCGCCGCCCTGGAAGTGGTCGTGCGACAGAATCGAGCCGCCCACGATAGGCAGGTCGGCGTTGGAGCCGATGAAGTAATGCGGGAACAGGTCCACAAAATCGAGCAGGCAGGTCAGTCCCTTGCGGTCGACGTGCATCGGACGATGCTCGGAGCTCATGGCAATGCAGTGCTCGTTAAAGTACGCGTACGGGCTGTACTGGAAGCCCCAGCGCTCGCCATTAAGCTGGATGGGGATAACGCGCAGATTCTGGCGGGCGGGGTGAGCGCCGCCGTCGGCTACGGCGGAGCGTCCGGGATAGCCCTCGTTTTCGATGCAAAGCTGGCAGGCGGGATACTTCTCGCCCGTGTTCTTTGCGGCACCAGCCGCGGCGATATCGCGTGGGTCCTTCTCAGGCTTGGAGAGGTTGATGGTGATCTCAAGATCGCCCCAGTTGGTGGGGGTGCTCCATTTGATGTTGCGCGCGATGGCGGCACGGCGCACGTAGCCGGCGTCGCAGCACAGGCCGTAGAACCAGTCGGTTGCGGCGCGGGGCTCGTTGACGCCCATACGTCCGTTGAACTCCTCGTTTACAACCGAAGGCCTCGGCATGAGCGCACCCATGATGCGCATGGCGATGCGGTCGCGGCCCGACGCCGTGTCCTCGGCGGCGCCATTGGCAACGGCAGCCTCGGAAAGCGCGGCAAGCGTGCCTTCAAGATCAAAGTCGGGCAGGGTATTGGGGTGCAAGAGCGAGAGTTTCTCAACCTGGAGTGCCCAGGCCATGTCGAGTGCCGGCCCCGTGGCGCCGATGCACTCGAGAACGGTGTTGTATGCCCAGATGCGATCGTCCTGGCCGATCATCGATCGGTGGATGGCATATTCGATGAGGCCCTGCGCGGCCTCGCGCACATCAGTCATTACAGCCATGCCGCGTAAGCCCCCTTGTCAGAGATGGCGTAGTGACGGGCAGAGCCCTCGCCCAGCCAGCCGTTCATCTTGGCAATGAAGGTGTCGACCAGCTCGAGCGGCACGAAGGCCTGGATGGTACCGCCAAAGCCGCCGCCGTGGATACGAACGGCGCCACGGCCGTCGAGCACATGCTCGGCAAGAGCAAGCGCGTACATGGAAGGCTGCTCGGAACCCAGCTTGGCGACGACATTCTGCAGGTACATGGCAGAACTGGCACCGGACTCACGTGTCAGGACCAGGAACCGATCAATGTCGCCGGCGTTGAGGGCCGCCCAGCGCTTATCGACCAGGCCGTTCTCGTACCAGTAATGAACGGCGCGCAGGCAGGCGCGGTCGCCCAGCTTGGCGCGCAGCTCGGGGAGCTTGGCGTCAAAGTCGCCAACGTCGACCTCGCACAGGCGTGCCTTGCCAAACTCGGCGGCGACGTCCTGCATCTCGCGCGGAACGGCGGCGTAGTCGTCGGTAGCCGCCACGTGGTCGGCGCCGACCTTAACGAGCACGAGCGCATAGCCGTGATCCTCAAAGTTGAGCTCGAGCTTCTGGGTCTTAGGTCGAGCCTGATCCTCAAAGTCCATGTAGGCGAGGCCGCCCAGGCACACAGCCGCCTGATCCATAAGACCGCAGGGCTTGCCGTAATAGTTGTTCTCGGTGCGCTGGCTCATCTGGGCGAGCGTGACGGGCTCAATGGCGGGCGCGCCCCAGAGCGTCTCCATGGCGCGGCCGTAAGCCGCCTCGACAGCGGCGGAGCTAGAAAGGCCGCCACCCGAGGGGACGGAGCAGGTAAAGGCAAAGTCGAAGCCTTGGGGCTCAACGCCCAGAGCAGCGATTTCGTGGGCCATACCGCGCACGAGGCTTGCGGACGTGCCCTTCTCGGACTCCTGAACATCCAGCGTGTCGAGCGTGATCTCAAACGTGGGATAGCCCTCGTCGGCAACGCGGACCTTGTTGGAATCGGTTGCCACGGCGATGCCGTCAACGGCGACATCGAGCGAGCCGGCGATAACGTGGCCACCCTCGTGGTCGGTGTGGTTGCCGCTGATCTCGGAACGGCCGGGCGCGTGCACGTAGAGCACCTGGCGGTCGCCGATGGGGCCAAACTCCTCCTCAAACAGCTTGGTGAGTGTGGCGAGTGTCTTTTCGTCGGGGGTGGTCATGAGGGTCCTTTCCTTGGCGCATACTGACGAGTTTTCCGTCGTAGTGAGTACGTTAACAATCTGAAGCGGCATAAACTCAGCATCTACGATGCCGCACGTTACGGGCTATGTTAACGTACTCATAACACAACACTTATCACTTTTTGAGAATCTGGTAATCGGTAGAAATTCAGCCGTGAACGGTACTGCCGTATGGACTTATAAAGCAGAAGAGATGCAGATAGAAAAAGTAGAGTACGTTAACATGCGTCCGACGATAGCGGGCCTCGGCGCGGGATGTATTTCTGCCCGGGCCGGCATTCACGCTATTCAGATCTCTCAAGGGTGAAGGTGATCCTGTGGCAAGGCGCCCGTCCAACGATACCAGTTCGCGTCCGGTCTCCATGGCCGACGTCGCCCGCGCTGCTGGCGTTTCGCAGCAGACGGTTTCGCGCGTCGCCAACGGCTTGCCCAACGTTAACGAACGGACGCGCCAGCGCGTGCAGGCCGCTATGCAAGAGCTTGGCTTTCGTCCGAGCTATGCCGGTCGCTCGCTGCGCGACGGCCGTTACCATTCGGTCGGGCTGTGCGTCAACGATGTCACCAAGTTTGGGAACCTCTCAATGATCGACGGCATCGCCAGCGCAGCTCGCGAGCATAATTGCGCCATCACGCTGGTCGAGATGTCCAAGACCGAGGAGTTTTCGCTTGCCGAGGCCACGCGTCGTATGGCCGCGCTGCCCGTGGACGGTATCATCATCGGCATGAGTCGCATGGCGCCCGATTTTGAGACGTTCGATCCGTTGCCGGGCATTGGAACGGTCATCGTTACCATGTACGCGCATCCGCGCGTGACCACGGTCGATTCCGACCATTACGGCTGCTCGCTATTGCTTATGGATCACCTGTTTGAGCTGGGGCACGAGCAGATTCGCTATATTGGCGGCCCGTCGTTCTCGGTCGACGAGCAATTTCGTCGCGCCGGTTGGCAAGATACACTCGAGCGTAAACACATCGAGACGGTAGAGCCACTCGAGGGCGACTGGTCTGCCAACAGCGGCTACGAGGCCGCTCGGTACTTGGCTGAGCACGACCGCACCATGACGGCGATCTATGCGGCAAACGACCAGATGGCAAACGGGGCCATCGCCGCGCTGCGCGATAGCGGCTTGCGCGTGCCCGAGGATGTGAGCGTAGTGGGCGTCGACGATTCACTCGATGATTTTGTGGCACACAACGAGCTCACGACCGTGCGATTCGATCTACATCAGCGCGGACGCGAGGTGTTTGAGCATGCGGTTCCCGAGGCGGGTACGGCGGGCAAAACTGTTGCCATTCGTATTCCCGGTCAGCTCATCGTTCGACATAGTACGGCGGCACCGCGCGCATAGTTTCCGCAGGTCAACGGTGATATGTTGAACATCAATAACAATCGGTAAGGATGTCGGTAGATAGCTGTTGGGTTGTAGCCGAGTGCTATGATAGACGGGCTCTTTTGTCTATCTAGGAGGCTTTGCCTGATGGAGATCACCAAGGATATCCGCTACATTGGCGTCAACGATCACGACATTGACCTGTTCGAGGGCCAGTACGACGTGTCCGAGAACGGTATGGCATACAACAGCTACGTTATCTTGGGCGATAAAATCGCTGTCGCCGATTCGGTCGACGCTGACTTTGTCGACGAGTGGCTCGGCAACCTCGAGGCCGTGCTCGATGGTCGTACGCCCGACTACCTGGTTGTCCATCATATGGAGCCCGATCACTCCGCCGGCATTGCCGCCTTTATGGAGCGCTACCCCCAGGCCCAGATCGTGGCCAGCATGGGCGCCTTCCGTATGATGGTCAACTACTTTGGTACCGATTATCCCGAGCGTAAGATGGTCGTCAAAGAGGGCGACGTGCTCGACCTGGGTGGCCACAGCCTAACGTTTGTCGGCGCCCCCAACGTGCACTGGCCCGAGGTGATCTTCTCCTACGAGTCCACCGACAAGGTGCTCTTTAGTGCCGACGGCTTTGGCAAGTTCGGCGCCAACGACATCGAGGACCCGGAAGGCTGGGCTTGCGAAGCGCGCCGCTACTACTTTGGCATCGTCGGTAAGTTCGGCAAATTCGTGCAGACCGTGCTCAAGAAGGCCGCCGATCTGGATATCCAGATCATCTGTCCGCTCCATGGTCCTGTTCTTATCGAGAATCTGGGCTATTACCTCGACACCTACAACACCTGGTCGAGCTATCAGCCCGAGGACGAGGGCATCACGATTGCCTATGCGAGCGTGTACGGCCATCTGAAGGCCGCCGTTGAGGAGCTTGCGTCTGCGCTCGAGGCCCGCGGCCAGAAGGTTTCCGTCTTTGACTTGGCTCGCGACGACATGGCCGAGGCCGTTGAGGATGCGTTCCGCTATGACCGTCTGGTGCTCGCCTCCATCACCTATCAGGGCGAGATCTTCCCGTTCATGAGCACCTTTATCCACACGCTTGCCGAGCACGCCTATCAGAACCGTACGGTGGCGCTCGTTGAGGCCGGCTCCTGGGCGCCCACCGCTGCCAAGGTTATGACCAAGGAGCTCGAGGGTATGAAGGACATCACGCTGACGCAGAATAAGGTGACCGTCCTGGGTTCGCTCAACGACGCCTCGCGCGCTCAGATCGAGGCCCTCGCCGACGAGCTTTCCAAGTAGCGATACGTTCACTTTCAACGCTCAAACCACCACAAAGGGGACAGGCACCTTTGTGGTGGTTTTTGTTTAAGCGCCGGCGATGACGAGATTTGGGCAGGCGTCGTCGACGGTCTCGGCGATTGAGGTGGCGACGGCATCGTCGGGGTCACGGTCCATCACGATAGTGTTGACGTCGGCAAGCTCGGCAAAACGGTACATGCCGCGTCCGTTGACCTTGCTGCCATCCATGAGGGCGACGTTTTGACGGGCGGCACCGACCATAGCCGCTTTGGTTTCGGCCATCTGCGGAAAGTCGGTCGTAAAGCCGCAGCCGGGAACAAAAGCGCCAGGGCACATGACAGCAAGGTCGGCATGGACCATTTGGAGCGCCTGCATGGTAAGTGGGCCGTACAGATAGCGATGACCTTTGCGCAGTGCCCCGCCCAGCATGACGACATCGACCGAGGGCATGCTCTCGTCGATGTAATCGGCGATGGTAATGTCGGCCGTGATAACGGTGATGCCGTTGCGTTGATCGAGGAGCCGAACGAACTCGAGTGCCGTGGTGCCCGAGTCGACGAGCAGGGTGTCACCATTGCCGACGAGTTCAATGGCGCTTTGTGCGATGGCCTGCTTGGCGGCGACGTTGACGTTGATGCGGCGATCCTGGGTTGATACGGTCAGCCGCTTCTGGAGCGACACGGCACCGCCATGCGTGCGACGCAGCTTGCCGGATTCGGCGAGCGCGTCCAGGTCGGCGCGGGCGGTGACGGAGGACACGCCAAAGGTTTGGGCGATTTCTGCTACTTGCACCGAGGCGTTATGTTCGAGCATCTCCATGATGGCGGCACGACGCTCATCGGCGAAAGCTCGGGTTGTTGCATGGGCCATATCCGCTCCATCATCGTCTGAAATTTGCAGGAATTGTGTTGAGTCTATTTTCGTTCATTTTCTTTTTGAGCAAGTAAACGCCTTTCGATTACTTATCTTTTCTATAAAAGAAAGATGATTCGCTTGAAAACGGTAATGTCGGATAGGGGAATTTAGCCTGAATCCCTTCCGTTTGCTTTTCAAAAACGAGTGTTTTGGCCTGCGTGCTGGCGATATCTCGTACATGCGACAGATGCGATTTTCATACAATGGGCGCAGCAAAATGCAAGGTAAAACGCCTTGCGGACACGTACGCCCGATGTCCAGATGCGGGCGAGGGAGAGGAGCAAACGCTCATGGCACTTGTTACCACCGAAAAGATGCTCAAGGACGCTCAGGCCGGCCACTACGCCGTCGGCGCGTTCAACGTCGAGAACCTCGAGTTTGTTATGGCCGTTCTGGCCGCCGCCGAGGAGACCAAGTCCCCCGTCATCATGCAGACCACCCCGGGCACCATTAAGACCGCTGGCCTGGATTACTTCTACGGCATGGTCAAGGCCGCTGCCGAGCGCGCTTCCGTGCCCGTCGCCCTGCACCTCGATCACGGCGATGGTTATGACCGCTGTATGCAGGCTTTCCGCACTGGCTACACCTCTGTCATGATTGACGGCTCGCACGAGTCCTTCGAGGACAACATTGCCCTGACCAAGTCCGTCGCCGACGCTGGCCGCGCCATGGGCGTGCCCGTCGAGGCCGAGCTCGGCAAGGTTGGCGGCAAGGAGGACGACGGTCCCGCGGTTGAGGGTGAGAGCCCCTACACCGATCCGGCCGAGGCCAAGGAGTTCGTCGAGCGCACTGGCTGCACCTCCCTCGCTATTGGCGTTGGCACCAGCCACGGCGTGTACACGAGCGATCCGCACATCGAGCAGTCCGTGGTCAAGGCCATCCGCGACGCCGTCGACGTGCCGCTGGTTCTGCACGGCACCTCTGGTGTGCCCGATGAGCAGGTTGCCGAGGCTGTGAAGAACGGCATCTGCAAGGTTAACTACGCCACCGAGCTGCGTCAGGCTTACACCAAGGGCTTCATGGCCTACATGGCCGAGAACCCCGCCTGCTTCGACCCCAAGAAGCCGGCCAAGGAGGGCATGCGTGAGATTACCGAGCTGGTTAAGATCCGCATGACCAACCTCAACTCCGTGGGCAAGGCGGAGTAACAGCAAGGGTGCTCTGATCCCACCGGACGGCTTGGGCGGACCCCCGCACTTAGTTTCCAAAACGTCCTCGCGCATGAAGGCCCCCGTTGCCTCGCTTCTACGAAGCGTTGGCAACGGGGGCCTTCGCGCTGCGGAATGATTTTGGAAACTAAGTGCGGGGGTCCGCCCAAGCTGTCCTGCTCAATCGCCCTTGTGGCGTTAGGGCTGAAAGGGTGGGGCGCGAGCGTTGCTTTGTTGTTGAGGGGTTAGTATGCCCCAGCTTGGTTGGGGAAGGTTTTGTCTAGGGATGCCTGGAGCTTTTTGAATGAGGCTTGCAGGTTGAGTCGCTGATTTTGTGAGCGATTGGTCCGGGCGGTGGGGGAGTCGGGGAGGCCGTTTCTCTGTGTCGGGGGGAAGGAGAAAAGGTTTGCATGTTTTAGGGATGGCTGCTGTGCTGCGTCGTTGGAAGAATGCATGCTTATGCGGCCTCCTCGATGTCCACCAAAAGATTGCGCACGGGGTGTGCTGCTAGGTCCCGTGCGCTGGCAGTATTATGCCGCGGTTGCTGCAAAGAAGCGCTAAAGAAAGGCTTAACCTGGTTTGGTGTTACGATGAAACCGCAGGTCAAGGCTATTGAGTAACACTCTTGAAAGGTTTTGAGCTTAAGGGCTTTCTAAGGTTTGTGGCGTAGGCGTGGCGCGGACGTGCGGAGCGTGTGAATGCTCGCTGTTAGCGCTGCGGCTCTGCAGCCCGTACCTGCTCGATGACCTTTTCCATGGTGGCGTCGATGCGGTCTTTCTTGAGCTCGCATTCCCAGACGGTGATGGGCGTCCAGCCCATTTGGGTAAGTGCGTTGATGGCAGCGCGGTCGCGCTCGACGTTGCGACGGAACTTTGCCTCCCAAAACTCAACGTTGCGCTTGGGCTGGCTAGGGTTGCACTTGGGGCAGCGATGCCAAAAGCAGCCGTTGACGAAGATGGCGATCTTGCGCCCGGGAAAGGCGATATCGGGTTTGCCGGGAACCTTCCATTCCAAGCGATAGCCCGTAAGGCCCGCGGCGCGCAGGCGCTGGCGTACGAGCAGCTCGGGCTTGGTGTTGGCGCGCTTGTTACCCTTCATGGACTTTTTTATAGCGGCGCGACGGCGCACGAGTTCACGTTCGTCGGCGGAAAGGTCCGAGGTGTCGATGCCGTCCAGCAGGCCAGGCTTGGGACGCTTTTTGCTGCGGCGCTTCGGTGCGCGCTTGGGTTTGGTGGCGGGCTCGTCGGTCGTGGTGGCCTCGGCGTCGTTGGCAGTGCCGTTGGCCTCAAGCCGATCTTCCTTCAGCTCAATCAGAGCATCGATAAGCCCCTTATCGGCGGGCATCCATTCCACCGTGGCAAGCGAAGTGCGCGGAATCCAGCGGATATCGAGCTGGCGGTCGTGCTTCTGGGGCTCGTCGGACTCTTTAGCCAGCGAGCAGTAGTAGCACTCCATGGAGAGATGAAAATCGGGGTAGTCATACTCAACGGTGTAGAAATCGCGCAGGTTGTTGACCTTCACCTGCAGCTCTTCCATGAGCTCGCGGCGCACGGCGTCCTCGGGCGTCTCGCCGCGCATGAGCTTGCCACCTGGGAACTCCCAAAGTCCCTGCATGTCGCCATAGCCGCGCTGCACGGCCAATAGCTCGTCGGATCCTTCCTTGCGAATGATCCCAGCGGCAACATGAACAGTCTTCAACAGGAGTCCTCTCTCAACATCAACACGTGACAGGCTAGCTACCCGTACCTTACACAACGGTAAGGCAAGCGTAAGCCATATCGATGGTAGCCGACTCGTCTTCTTGCGACTATAGATGCCGTAGACTAATTGCAAGAAAGGACTCGGTATGCAAACCACGCACATGGCGACCCCGGTACTGGAGGTCGCGCATCTCGAAAAGGTATATGGAGCGCTGGGCAACGTGACCCGCGCGCTCAACGACGTCAGCTTTACCGTCAACCGCGCCGAATTCGTTGGCATCATGGGCGCCTCGGGCTCGGGCAAGTCGACGTTGCTCAACTGCGTCTCGACCATCGATAGCGCCACGAGCGGCACCATCCGCATCAACGGGCAGGACGTAACACGCATGAAGCAGGCTAAGCTTTCGCAGTTCCGCCGCGAGGAGCTCGGCTTTATCTTCCAGGATTCCAACCTGCTCGATACGCTCACGGCGCGCGAGAACATCGCCCTGCCGCTCACCATCGCCCGCACAAACTCGGCAGAGATCTCGACCCGCGTGCAGGACGTGGCAGCGCGCCTCTCCATCAGTCAGGTGCTCGACAAGTATCCCTACCAGATGTCCGGCGGTCAGCAGCAGCGCGTTGCCGCGGCTCGCGCGCTCGTCACCGACCCCACCATGATCATGGCCGACGAGCCCACCGGCGCCCTCGATTCCAAGAGCGCCCGCCTGCTGCTCGAGAGCCTGGAGGCCCTCAATCGCCGCCTGTGCGCTACCGTGCTCATGGTCACGCATGACAGCTTTGCTGCCAGCTACACGAGCCGCGTGTTGTTTATCCGCGACGGCAAGATCTTCACCGAGCTGCGCCGCGGCGACACCGACCGCCGAGAGTTTTTCGACCGCATTATGGAGGTCGTTGCCATGATGGGCGGTGAGGGCTCCGATGCTCTGTAAACTCGCTTGGGGCAACGTCCGCCGCGCCGGCCGCGACTACCTCGTCTACCTTTTGACGCTCACCCTGGGCGTCACGGTCTTCTATGCCTTTAACACCATCTCGATGCAGGTTGACATCGCCGGAATCGATGAAAAGGGCTTGGCGCAGGTAATGGGCAGCATGCTCGGCGACCTGACGTACTTTTTGGCCGGTGTCATGGCCTTTTTGATGGTGTATGCCAATAACTTCATCATGAAACGCCGCAAAAAGGAGTTTGGCCTGTACCAGGTGCTCGGCATGGGGCGCGGGCGCGTCGCCACAATCATGGCGCTCGAGACGGTGATTGTCTCGGTGGTGGCCTTTGTCGCCGGCATTGTGCTGGGTGTGGGACTCTCCCAGCTCATGACGTTCTTTACGGCCTCGCTCTTTAAGACACAGATCGCCAATTTCCACTTCTTTTTCTCGATGCATGCGTTCAATCTGACCCTTGTCTGCATGCTCGTAATGTTTGTGCTCACGCTACTGCTGAACCTTCGCGCCGTGCGTCGTACCAAACTCATCGAGCTTATGGGTGCCGAGCGTCGCAACGAGAGCATCAAGACGCGCAACCCCTGGATTGCGATTGCCATCTTTGCCGTGGGCGTGGTGCTTGTGGGCGTGGCCTATTACCGTCTGCTACGTGATGGGTTCCCGCTAACCGCGACGGACAGCAAGCTGCAAGAGGCCATGAACCAGTTTGGTATTACGACCGCTATGGTTACCGTGGGCACCTTTGCCCTGTTCTGGGGACTCTCGGGCATGCTCATCAAGCTGCTGCAGAGCCTGCGCGGCGTGTATTGGCGCGGCCTCAACATGTTTACCGTGCGCCAGCTTGCGGCCAAGGTCAACACGGTGTGCTTTTCGATGGGCGTCATCGCGATGCTCCTGTTTTTGGCCATCACCTCGGTGACGTGCGGTATGTCGATTGCCAACGTGATGAACGAAAACCTGGAGCGCTATAACCCTGTAGACGTGTCTCAGACGTATGTCTATTACACGCCCGATACGCTCGACTACTACAAAGAGTACATCAATCCGTCTGAAGCCGATCGCATGGTGCTGGCAGACGCAACGGTCGATTTGTACGCTGCATGGCACGGTGACCGTATCGATCCCGATAACGTTGCGGAAAGTATCAAGGGCAAGTCGGCAGATAATGGCAACGAGACCGGCAAGAAGGTCAATATCGCCGATGTTGCCGGTGAACATGTGCAGATCGACTCGTATCTGAGCTATACGCTTGGCGGCTCGGATCCTTCGGTGACGGCGGGCGAGATGTGCAAGGCCATGGGCGAAAAGCTCCCCAAGGTGCTCGAGGGCAGCAATGCCGATGATATGGGCCTGTTTGTGACGCCGGCGAGCCAGTACAACAAGCTGCGCCAGATGATGGGCGAGGAGCCGGTGAGCATTGGCCGCGACCAGTACGTGCTTACGTGTGATATGGGCGGTGAGCTGGGCGACCTGTACACCAAATATATGGCCGGCGGCCATACCCTCACCTTGGGTGGGCATGAGCTCAAGCCCGCAACCGATAAGTCGGACGAGGACACGGCGGCCATCGCCAACTCGGGGCTCGGTAGCAATCCCGGTACCGTGGTCGTTGCCGATGAGCTGCTGTCCCAGCTTAATCTGCAGCCGTATTCCAGTAATCTGCTCGTTAATTACAAGCAGGGGATGGATGTGACCAAGGCAGACGAGAGCATTAAATACACCATGCTCGACAATCTGCTCGTTGACGGCAAGGAGCCGGGGTCGTGGGGAGTCTTCATGACACGCTCCGAGCTATATACGCAGGCAGCGCAGATGAACGGCATGATTAGCTATCTGGCTATCTACATCGGCTTTGTACTGGTCGTTGCATGCGCGGCAATTCTGTCGATCCAGCAGCTCTCCAACGTGGCAGATGGCAGCCGCAGCTATCGCGTGCTGGCGCAGATCGGCTGTGACGACCGCCAGATTCGCCATTCGGTGATGGCACAGCAAGCGGTGTTCTTCCTGTTCCCGCTGGCAGTGGGTCTGGCGCACTCCTTTGTGGCGCTCAAGGTGATCATCGAGCTGGTGAGCACGTTTGGCAACATGAGCATCGGCGGCACCGTGGGTCTTACCTGTGCGATTTTCCTGGCAGCCTATGGTGGCTACTTCCTGGTGACCTACCTCATGAGTACCGGCATGGTGCGAGCCGCCATCGCCACCCGCTACAGCGAGTAGCGAGCGGGCAAAACCGCCGCATAACCACAGCGAACAAACGCCGCGAAGGAAGCCGGGCCCCCTTCGCGGCGGTTTTTTGCCCGCCTGATGCATCTCAAAACTAAGTGAGTAGACTTTTTTGGATCTGCCGAGCACATTGCGACAAACGCTCAACAAAACCGCAGGTCAGGGCTGTGGCGTTTTGGGGCGTGCTCGGCATCCCGCCAAAAGCCTACTCACTTGGTTTTACTGCTAGAAAACCGCCGCGAGGGAAAGTAGCTCCCTCGCGGCGGTTTTGGCATTTGCCCAGATAAAACCTGCCAAAATAAACCTGTCCCTTTTTGGTAGGTTGTCGCTTCCAAAAGTGGAGGATCAGCGTGGTGCCTTTTGGTGGAGGGGGGATATTGATTAATTCGGGTAACATTTTTTTAACGCCGGGAACGATGTTAAAATACCCAAAATGCTATCTAGGAGCTTTGATTTTATGGCAACCGAGGCAGCTACCCTGCAAAACGTGACGCGCTCGTTCCTCTGGCATTCAATTATGTTGTTTATAGGGGCGGCTGGTCTGTATTGTGTGGCGCCAAGTATTTATACGGGCCTTTCTGGCACCGTTCTTATCGGTCTGCATCTGTTTTCGGGCTTCTGTGTGGGCCTCATCTCTCGCCCTGTGAGACCGGGTATTTCCAAAAGGCTTTTTGGATTTATGCTCGTAGACATTGCACTTCTTGTGATGTACACGATATCTCTTAATGTCTTTCATCAATTTCATGTTGTGGTTTCGGCGCTCGCGTTCATTTTGTTGTTACTAGCCCCCTTGCTTGTCGCTTGCTGTTCTTGGGTGCTTGGCGGTGAATTCGCAAACATACGTGCGGGATTAAAGGGGAAACATGTGGCCGATGGCTCTGCTCTCCACGGGTATCCTGAGCTCGCACTTTACAGCCCCGTTGTGCTCTTGATTGCTTTGCTTGTTGGCCTTCAGTTTCTTCTCGTCCCGTTGATGGACTCCATCGGTTCTTTCCTTTCCGTTAACGCCGAGATGGGGGTTGCTGCCTCGCTCGTCGAACCTCTTGCGTTTGGTAATGCCGCCGTTATTCTCGATACGGATTGTTTGTTTTCGCGCAATATAAACATCGGGGCTGTGCTCCTGAGCTTTGGTGGGCATCAAGAGATCGTATTGCTTCTGGTTACCGTTTTGGGCAGTATCCTTGCCAGGGCCATAACGCGATTTTTCCCCGACTTAACGAGCGCTTTTTCTGCGGCCGCCAAATTAGGAGGAAAACACTCTGCAGTTGCCGATATCCTTACGGCTTCGGGTTTTTCTCAAAGGGAGTCCGCGGTTTTCTCTATGAGGATAGAGGGAAAAACGTACGAGGAGATTGCTTCTGCCTTGGACATTTCCCCGTCTACTGCCCGTACCTATTTGTCGCGGGCCTTGACTAAAACCGGATATAAAAACATTTCAGAGGCGACGGCTGGACTTCTCTTGTCAAAGGATGCGTGGCATCTTGACGCAACAAAAGGCCATGATCACCGTTCAGAATCGCTGGGGTCCTCATCGTTCAATCAGAACTGCAGGATAGTCTTCGTCTGCTTCCTGTTTATGTATGCGTCTGGAATGGGCATCGAGGAAATCCTCGTATGCTTCGGCTTTGAGCATGATGCGATAATCCTATCGATAGCTATAGTGCTTGTGGCCCTGTGTTGCCGTGCGGCTATACGGTGGATGTCTAAAATGCACTTGTGCCTTTCGCCTGAACTCACCCTTTCTTCGGTGTCTGTGGGTGCTGGAGCAGCGTTCTGGGTTCACGATGTGGTAAGTCGACTGTACATTTTCTTTGAGTCCGTTGGGAGCGGTGAGGCCGTTGGCGGCCTTATGCCTGCCTTACGCGTGACTGCGTTCCTTGTCGTACTTATCCTTATGGCTAATTCGCTGCTATTCTTGCGTTCGAAAGATACGGTTCGGGTGGGTGATCGACGCGATACCGTGCGTGAGGCCTTCTTGAGGCTTGGTTTCACGCCGCTTTATGCCGATATCATGACATGCGTTTTTGATGGCAATAGAACCACCGAGATTTGCGCACATCTTAACGTTGCTCGGGGAACCGTCAAAGAGGCCAAGAGCAAGAGCTATGCCTTGCTTGGAGTTCACTCGGAGCGTGAACTTAGAGATAGGGTTTTTAGTCTTATGGCAGATGTTATAGAAAATAGCAGGTAGAAGCCTGTAGACAAATAAGATTGTAAATCCATCCTACACGTCTACAGACAGTTCTGACGATGAAGGCGATACTTCCGGACAACGGGTCCGACGACTCGTGTGTTGCGAACCGGAGGTGCTTGCTGTGAAGACCTGTGATTGCCTCACATATGTACGGCTTAATTTAGAAGTTCTTGCGCGCAACCGGGGAATTATGTTGCTGACGGCGCTGCTCGCGCTCGTATTCTGCATCCCGGTATTTCTATTCGTTCCAACGGGAGCAGATTATCTATATGGTAGAGCTTCCATCGAAGACCAGAGAGCCCTTTTGGTCTCTCAAGTCTCTGACGGCGTTTATGACACTGCCCCACAGGAGCTCAACAGCATCATTGCCGACGAAAGGGCGTGCCTTGATCGGGCGCTTGAAAGCAAGGCGGACTCCAGAGAGTATTACGATGCGATTGCCGATTACGACAATCTATTGCTCAAGGAATACCGACTCGGTTATTTGAATGGTGTTGATTCGGAGTTATCGCTTGAAGCCCAAGAACGTCTTCCCCGAGCCATATCGATGCTGGCCCATCCGGAATCGTACGACTCAACAACAAAAATGCCCGGGATGATCCTTCTCGCATATTATTGCGGCGCTGTTCCTGCAATAGCGTGGCTTTTGGTCCCGGTCCTCGTCCTCTATATGTCGCTTGAGGGGGATGGAAAGCGGTTCTACGATCGAGCGTTGTTGTCAAAGTTAGAGATGAATGCATGCCGCGTTCTCGTCTCTGGTATTGCATCGATGCTGGTTTTGGTTCTGGCGTTGGCTCCCTGTTTTGTATTGGCAACGGTGTTTAACGGTGTAGGTCAGACAGAGTACCCAGTCGTATTCATTCAGTATGGTGACGTAGTCGAAAGAACTGTGTTAGTTCAGCTAGGGCTATTTGCCGTCTTTGAAGCTGTGCTGTCGATGATGTTTGCTTGCTTGGGCGTGTGCGTGTACGCCGGAAGCAGAAACAGGGCCATTTCGTCCATGGTGATCGCTCTTGTGGGGGGCATAAGCCAGCTTCCGTTTTATGCGAGCAAAGATGCTCCATGGCATGCGTTGCTGCCGTATATGGTGTCGAGCTATTCTGCCTCTTCGTTTGCGCTCGGCGGCGCATCTTACGCCAATGGAGCGGAGGTATCTCTCGTTCCTGAAGCCAGTGCATCGCACTGCCTCTTTGCCGTGATGGGCGCGTTTGCTGTTTGCGCGTTGGGGGTCATTTCGTTTTCGCGTCTAAAAAGCAAGAATCGCTGGGCCTGGAACCATATTCGCCCGGATAGTTTGGGCGAGAAAAGCTTGCTCTCTCTGTCGCTGGATGCGTTGACGGTTGGAAAAAACCAGCTGGTAAAGGGATTGCAGTTTGATATGCCCGCTGGCCAGATATGGGGTCTTGTCGCGCCAAATGGACATGGCAAGACTACGCTACTGAATACTCTTTGGGGAGATGCTGGGCCATCAGTGCGCGTGTCAGGTTCTCTCTGTTTTCATGCAAAAGTATGCGTCGACCGTGAGGAAATGAGAAAGGTATTCTTTTTGGTTCCGAATAGGCCGTCGCTATTGATTCCATACATGACCGTCGCTTTTCATCTCGACCGATGCAGGAGAATTTGGCATTCACCTCGCACTTTGGACCAAGTGCTTGATCGCTTTGACTTGACTGGGTTGAAGAATACGCCCGTATCTAGGCTGTCTGATGGAAATAGACAATTACTTAATGTCGCGATGGCGTATATGTCCTATTGCGAAGTCGTCCTTTTGGATGAGCCCATGAATGCACTTGATGTGAGACACGTTGCGATTGTTTCGAATGCTCTTAGAGATGAAGCGGGTAGAGGAGCACATGTCATTATCTCTTCTCATCTTATCGGAAACCTCGAATCGCTCTGCGATGCCTCCGTATTGCTCACAGGGGATGACTCGCGTGTCGTTACCAGAGAAATGGGAGGTGATTCGAAGTGGATCGGTAATGTATACGCGCAGCTTTTCAAGACGAACGACAGTAAAACTAGGAAAGGAAGATAACCATGGGTTGATTTCCGATCTCAGCCGAACACATTGAGCAAATAGGCCGTTCCCGCACCTAGCCGAACGCCCCCGCGGCCCC
>ENA-OQLC01000741-OQLC01000741.1-human-gut-metagenome-genome-assembly--contig:-NODE-741-length-18635-cov-11.267001_pt1 | contig 18635 bp, 12 predicted proteins | sample MGYA00242653_ERZ504807 | MGnify/ENA primary metagenome ERZ504807 (study PRJEB26092, sample SAMD00036381) | human gut metagenome | host: Homo sapiens | study: EMG produced TPA metagenomics assembly of... | reverse complement strand
GGTATCGGGTTCCCACACTCATCCGTACATGTACGGATGAGTGTGGGAGGTGTTCGGATAAAGTCGATAATCAAGGGACGTCATTTGGATGGCTTCGTTACCGAAAATCCATTTGTTTATTCTGCCGTCAATGGGTATACTCCGAATTGATGGCCCCGGGAATGACCTCTGATTCAAGTCACCGGGGCTCAATTTGTGTTTATAGGAGCTTTCTTGTCTGACGAGCGCAACAACCACCAGACGATGAAGTGCGCGGCTCAAGGGCGCCGTGATGCGACAACGCGCCTATGGGCCGAGAAATGGCTTTCGGCTGAACGGCTTTTCCCGTATCTCGAAGAATGCAATGGAGACATCGACAAGGCTCTAGAGCTCTACGAGTGGAACGCCTCTCTAGGTCAGTTCCTTATGCGCGACATATCTCATTTTGAAGTGGCGCTGCGCAACGCCTACAACGACATTATGGAGTCCCGCTGGGATGGCGAGGAACATTGGCTTCTCGACGATGCTTCTCCCGCGCGTAGGCCCGTGCTGAGGAAGTCTGCCAGCGGAATGCTCGACTCGAATCGCATTAATCGAAAGACTATCGATGCTGCTGCGAGTAGCTTGCCGAGTGGCTTTACGATCGGAAGCCTGGTTGCCGGCCTCACGCTCGGCTTTTGGGTGCACTTGGCAGACCGCAGTCGTGAAGCGGTGATTTGGAGATCAGGCCTCTATCTTGCGTGGCCAAAGGGAACAAAGCGAGCCGAACTTCAGGAAAAGCTCTACGGGATACTGCGCGTGCGAAATCGCGTAGCCCATAACGAGCGGCTCTTCGACCCTAAGCGTGATGAACTTTCGCCTAGGAAGGTAGATGCTGATGCCGTGAGCCTGTTCGGGCAGCTTTGTCCTGAGGCGGCGGACTTTCTGTATGGTGATCATGACCTGCCTTTGGACGCGTTTCTTGCGGATTATCCCGCGCCTGTGAAGGTTGAGTTGTAGCGGCTGCTGGGTTTTTGGCTGCGGATCAGAGGCAGCTTTCGCCTTAGGACGCTTGCGTCTATTTGCGTGCCGTTTTCATAAGCCGTATTACCGTGAGACTAAATTGCCAAAGATGCCGCTAGTGGGTTTGTGGGGCCAACTATTTTATTTATCCTCAAGTTTCATATGGACATATAGGGAGCCATCCTCGCGTGAATTTAACACATCGAGTGTGTGGGTATGAATGGGCCGGTTTTCTTGTTCTACTGTTTCGCTTGGTGTCCTTTGGGCCTGCGCCGATGCGTCTGCGGCTCCAATGCCGCGAGCTGTCTAATATGGAACTTGTGAGTTCCGAATTAGACAGCTACTGATGCAGCTTGAGCTTGGAATGGGCGTTGAATAATTCTTAGAGAAATGCTTCGAGTTGGTGAAAGTGGAGCTGTAGCAGAGGCTTCCGCGCCCTGGGGGGATGGGCGAGCGAGCTCAGACGCGCCTTTCCAGCAAGTGCCCCGAGCTGGGAGACCTGCTGCTGAAGCTGAAGGCGGAGGGGAGGTAGACGGCACCCTCCGCCCTTGCTGGCGCGGTGAATCACTGCCTGGCAGTTCCTGATGTTGGCAGGTGGCTGCCGCAGTGGCCTATTACGATTAACTGCGCCTCGTCATCAAAACAAAAGTGTAGACGGAATGGGTCGCGGCGGTTGCGACCGTTGCCCTTAATGTGCGGCAAGATACAAACCTGCTTACCGTTGTAAGTGCGTTGGCGGAGCCGCATGAGCTCGGTGTCGTTTTTAGTCGGCTTGGTCTCGGTTGGGGCGGCGTCAAACGAGGTCTGATTCCTATACTCGCTATAGAGGTCTCCGGCCGTCGGGCGCTCCCCAAACTTGAGCTGCCACATGACGGTCGCTACGGATTTAAGGATCTGCCATTCCTCGTCAAGATCGGCAAAATCATATCGGCGTGCCGAGTCGTATGCCTCGGGCAAAACGAAAATGCGCGAGGGCCAGAGATTCGCAGCAAATTTAAGCTCGTCCTCAAGGGTGCGCGGAAATGCCTCGAGCCCCTCAACAAAGCATGCTTCCGCTCTGAGTGCGGCTACCTGCTTTTCCGAGCGGTCGGCTCGCTCCAGCGCCTCTTGGAGTCGATACTTTAAGTTGGCGATCGTGTTCTCGGATTCATCCAGCTCGAGCAGGCTGGTTTCCAGCTGCTCAATACGCTGCTCATACGCGGCGTTGCTGTCGGCGTAATCGTTGGCCAGCCCCTCCCAGAGCTGCCTGTCGGCAGTCTCTTTTGACAACAACTCTTTAAGGTTGTCCATGGCCTCTTGGCTGTACGAGGCGGCAAGCGCTTCGGTGCGTTTTGCCTCGGCTACGGTTTCATTCTCTGCGTGGCGTTTCATTTCTGCCATGCGGCTGCGTAGCGCCCCAATTGATTGACGTGATTTGTACCAGGCAATATCGCTCGTGTCTACAATATCGCCCCTGCCGCGCAAGAACGAGCGCCCTAGGCTCCGGTTAAGTATCGTGGATGTCTTGTTGCCGTACTCGCTCAGCCTATCGCGCCTGATGCAGAGGTGTCGACGGGCGTCTTCTTCGTCAGACAGATTGATGCTCGGTTGGTAAATACGAAGCGACGACTTGGGACAGTTGTATCGATAAGCGGGCGTATCGTAGAGAAAAAGATTGAACAGCTTTGATTTGAGCCGACCATCAGATTCGTCCGCGGCAAACACGTTGGCTAGGCCCATTAGGTTATTGGCGAGCTTGCCGGGATCTTTGACGGGATATCGACCGGTATCATCGCTGGTTATTAGAATCAGAGGGAGCTCGCGCTGGCTGCTCAGAAGGTTGTCGGAGAACTCGACGTCAAAGTTCTCAAACGTCAGGCGCGTGCACGATGTGTTGACGACTGTTTCTCCAACGCATGCCTGATGATTGGGAAGCGAAAACAGAACCTTTGCGATGCGGGGAATATTGAGGTCCGGTTCTGGCAGTGGCCAGCCCACATAATCGGGCAGGGTCGCATAGGTGACCTTGATATTGACCAGACATGAGTCGTCCTCGGCGGTCTCGAGACCAATACAGGTGTGCCAGTGACGAAACGGATAGTGACTGTCGGGCTCGTCATATTCAAAGGCCCAAGCGACGGGTATCCTGCCTCGCTTGTCGCCAAAGGCGGCGCGAGTGCAAATGCTCACGCGGCTGCCCGTGGTCATGCCTCCAGAATAGCCAACGGGATAGCTGAGGTTTCCAAATATAAAATCGGAGGCAATGTTTTTATTGCTCGACAAAAACTCAAAGGCACTCTGCTCATGACGCTTGCGCTGCTCTTTATCGCGCACCCAGGTGTAGATCTGACGATATGCATCGACGATTGAGGGCGTGGTGGTCGAATAGGGCGAAAGCCTGAACTTTGCTCGGTAATGAATCTGCTCGTTTTCGGACCGCATGTTAGCCTCGCTTGCCTGTTGGCGATATTGACCTGTAATGCTCAAGTGTAGGCGTTTGAGTAAAGTTCATGCATCGAACAACGGGCGTTAGGTGCCAAAGCGTCTGTAAGCGTGCTAAATAGCATCGGCGACGCAGAGTGATCATAAGGTATTCACGCTATTCGCAGCATTGTTGAGCAACGAACCGCGCGAGGTAAAAACGATTCCTTTTGCAGAAAACCCCATGACACGGCAAGCTGATTGAAAGACAATAGATAAAGCTGTAACAAGGGTGATTTATCGTTCACCCCGGTATCAATAAAACCCGGGAGATTTTTCGTGGCCATTCAGACGAAAACTCTTCGGGGGGGGGGTGCTCGTTAGCGAGTGTCTCCCTTCGATAGACAATCCTAGCGTTATCTTGCAGCACGCATTTTCGCTTCTCGTAAAGCGGGGCGCGTGATGGCAAAGCTAGCAGAGATAACGCCCGGTACGCGCGTTCGCGGTATCGCGGGGGATTCGCCCGTGACCATTAAGGCTGTCGAATGGCATGGCGATTCCGTCTTAAACGTAATCTACAAGACGGACCAAGGCGTACTGGGTGACCGACCTCTCTTCGATACAGACGAGGATAATTACATCATCGAAAAGTCCAGCGCCTGGGCGTTCGATGCCGACCCCGATGACCTGCGACTCGTGTCTGAAGCGTATCGCATAGGCTTGGCCCATCTGTTCGATCCCTATCTGGCTATTCGTACGTCGTCTATCGAGCCGCTGCCGCACCAGATTTCGGCCGTCTACAAGGAAATGCTGCCGCGTTTGCCGCTGCGTTATGTGCTGGCGGACGACCCCGGCGCAGGCAAGACTATCATGACGGGCCTCCTAATAAAAGAAATGATTGCTCGCGGCGATCTTAGGCGTTGCCTTATCGTGGCTCCCGGTAATCTTGTGGAACAGTGGCAAGAGGAGCTATGGCAAAAGTTTGGGCTCAAATTCCGCTTGCTTACAAACGATGTGCTGGAGTCTTCTGCTACCGGGAATCCCTTCGATGAGGTCAATTATTGTATTGGCCGCCTAGATAAGTTGGCTCGCAACGACGAGATTCAAAAGAAACTAAGGGCAACGTCGTGGGATCTCGTTGTATGCGACGAGGCCCACAAGATGAGCGCGACAAACTTTGGCGGCGAGTTCAAGCCGACCAAACGCTATAAGCTCGGTCAGCTCTTGGGCGACACAACCGAAAACTTGTTGCTTCTGACGGCTACGCCTCACAACGGTAAGCCGGCTGACTTTCGCTACTTTATGGCGCTCGTGGACAAGGACCGGTTTGCGGGAGGCAATCGCGTTAAGAATCCTGCGGCGCGCTCCACTGCCGGCCAGGCTCAGGGTCTTCCGCCCGCACCTTCGCTTGACTGCGATGTTTCCGATGTTATGCGTCGCCTCGTGAAAGAGGAGCTGCTCAAGTTCGATGGGCGCCCGCTATTCCCCGAACGCTGCGCCTATACAGTCGAATACGACCTATCTCCTGCCGAGCAGGAGCTCTATGACTCGGTGACTCATTACGTCACCGAGGAGTTTAACCGTGCGGAGCGCTTGGGTGGCAAGCATAAGAACAGCGTCGGCTTTGCTTTGACTATCTTGCAGCGTCGTCTTGCGTCGAGTCCCGAGGCCATCTACCAGTCGCTTCGGCGTCGTCGCATACGGCTTGAGTCCAAGCTCGCCGAGGCAAAAAGCGTTGCGAGCGGCAAGGTCGCCTATACAGATAAATGGGGCATCGATTCCAGAGATTTTGACGAGGACGATTACGACTCCGAAGAGTACGAACAAATGGAAGATGACGTCGTAGACACCGCTTCTGCGGCGGCGACTGCGGCTGAGCTTGATGCTGAGATCGCGATTTTACGCACGCTCGAGCGCAAGGCAAACGATGTTCGCATTAGTGGCGAGGACCGTAAGTGGGAGGAGCTTTCGCGACTGCTGCAAGACGATTCCAATATGTTCGGCATGGACGGTCGACGTGAGAAACTGATCATCTTTACCGAACACAAGGACACGCTGAACTACCTCGCAGAGAAGATTGGCTCTCTCCTGGGTGACCGTTCTGCCGTGCTCGCTATTAAGGGCGGTATGACGCGCGACGAGCGCCATCGTGCCGAGGAGATGTTCAAGCAGGATGCGAACTCGCGCATCCTTGTTGCTACGGATGCCGCCGGCGAGGGCATTAACCTGCAGCGCGCGCACCTTATGATCAACTATGACCTGCCGTGGAATCCCAATCGACTCGAGCAGCGCTTCGGTCGTATTCACCGCATCGGTCAAACCGAAGTATGCCATCTGTGGAACCTTGTCTCCACGCAGACGCGCGAGGGAGAAGTATTCCAACGCCTGTTCAGCAAGCTCGAGGTGGAACGTGCCGCGCTGGGCGGCAAGGTTTTCGATATCTTGGGTAGGGTTACCTTTGAAGGCAAGACGCTCCGTGACTTGCTCCTCGATGCGATTCGCTATGGCGATGACCCCGAGGTACGGGCGCGGCTTAACCAGGTAGTCGATGCATCGCTCGATACGAGCTCCATTAAACGGCTCCTCAAGGAATATGCGCTTACCGATGACGTCATGGACGCTCGCGGCGTAAGCGCTATTCGCGAGGACATGGAGCGCATGGAGGCGCGCAAGCTCGAGCCGCACTTTATCCAGGCATTTTTTATGGCGGCAATGAAGCGCTTGGGAGGACGTGTGGCATCTCGCGAGCCTGGCAGGTTCGAGGTGCTCGAAGTGCCGTCCTCGGTTCGCTTGATGAGCATGGGCGGCGAATGCGGCCACGTGCTCGCCTCCTATGAGCGTATTTGCTTTGACAAAGAATCTAAAGAGGGCCCCGGTCTCGTTCCCGCGGAGTTGGTATGCCCCGGTGAGGCGCTTTTGGATGCAACGGTGAAGGTACTGATTGGCCAAATGGGTTCGGCGCTTAAGCGGGGCTGTGTGCTCGTGGACGATAGAGATTTTGGAGACAAGCCGAGACTTTTGCTCTATATCGAGAACTCCGTCCAGGACGGCACGACACTGGCCGACGGCACCAAACGTACGGTATCCAAAGAGTTTAGGTTCGTTGAGGTTGACGCTGCGGGCGAAGCTCGTGATACGGGCTATGCGCCCTATTTGGACTATCGCGGTCCTCGTCCGTCCGAGGCATCTGCCGCGCACACTATCGCTTCTGAGCAGGAGTGGCTTACCGGCGACATTGACGCGCTTGCCATGGATTTCGCCATTCGCGAGATCCTCCCTGTGAGCCTCAAAGAGGTACGCAATCGTCGTATTCCGCAGATCGAGAAGATTGAGCGAGCCGTTGACGCGCGTCTTACCGACGAGGCCAATTATTGGGATGGTCGCGCGTGGGAGCTAGAGGAGAAAGAAAAGCAAGGCAAGAAGACACGCCTGAGCTCTCTGAATGCTCGCCGCCGCGCCGACGATCTGCGCGACCGCAGGCAAATGCGCTTGGCGGAGCTGCAGCGCGAAAAGACCATCACTCCCGCGACTCCGAGGGTGCTGGGCGGCGCGCTTGTGATTCCAGTTGGCATGCTGCTCCACGACTCACATGCTACCACCGAATCCAGTGCGGCAGGCAGGCGCGAGGTAGAGCTTGCCGGCATGCGTGCCGTCATGGCTATCGAGCGGGAGCTGGGATTTACGCCGCGGGATCGAAGCGCAGATAACTGCGGCTACGACATTGAATCCGTGGTGCCCGATGAGCTTCGTGCTAAGGGGCCGGCGCTGCGGATGATTGAGGTCAAGGGCCGCGCCGCCGGCGCCACTACGGTCACCGTTTCGCACAACGAGGTGATGTGTGCGCTCAACAGGCCAGATGCCTTTGTGCTCGCACTGGTCGAGGTCGATGGAAACACGACCCGAACTTCTTACATCGCACATCCATTTACAAGTCCGCCGGATTATGCCGCGGCAAGCACGAACTACGACATCGCGCGTCTCAAGGAAGCGGGCGACGTGATACTAGAGAGGGAGCAGACATGGCAGTAAAGAAGAAGCTCATCGAGGTGGCGCTGCCGCTCGACGACATCAATGCGGCCGCGGCTCACGAGAAAATGCCTGGGATAGGAGCACATCCCAGGGGGCTTCATTTGTGGTGGGCTCGCCGTCCGCTGGCCGCAGCGCGCGCAGTCATCTGGTCGTCGCTGGTGGACGACCCGTCGGCACATCCCGAGGAGTTCCCCACGCCAGAGGAGCAGGCTGTCGAGCGCGAGCGCCTGTTCAATATCCTGCGCGAGCTCGTGGTGTGGGAGAACTCGAGCGACGAGCGCGTGCTGGACGCCGCGAAGGCGGAGATCAGGAAGTCGATGGGTGACGAGCTGCCGCCGCTGCTTGACCCGTTCGCGGGCGGCGGTGCCATACCGCTCGAGGCACAGCGCCTGGGCCTCGAGGCCTACGCGCAGGACCTGAACCCCGTCGCGGTGACCATCAACAAGGCCATGATCGAGATTCCGCCGCTATTCGCGGGGAAGCCGGCCGTGAACCCGGGGTCGCGCTCGCGCGCGAACATCGATTCGTGGGTCGGCAACAACGGCCTGGTCGCTGACGTCGAATACTACGGCGCCTGGATGAAGGATGAGGCGTATAGGCGCATTGGGCACCTGTACCCCAAGGTACGGGTGCCCAATGCGCAGGGTGGCGGCGAGGCGACAGTTTTGACCTGGTTGTGGACGCGCACCGTCAAGTGTCCCAACCCCGCCTGTGGGCACGACGCCATCCTCGTGCGCTCGTTCGATCTCTCCAAGAAGAAGGGCAAGGTCTGGCACATCGAGCCCGTCTGCGAGGGCGGCGAGGTGCGCTTCGAGGTTGCGCCTGGAAAGGCAACCCAGGAAGGCACGGTGAACCGTAGAGGTGCAACCTGTATTCACTGCGGCGCGCCCATTTCTTTTGACTATATTCGCGAGGAGTCGCGTGAAGGTCGCATGGGCGCAAAACTTATGGCGATTGTCGCAGAAGGAAAGCGCAGCAGAATCTACATTGCCCCCGACGAGACGCAGGTCGCGGCAGCAGACGTCCCGATGCCCGACGACTATCCCCAGGGCAAGCTCGCGTATTATCCAGGACACCTGAACACGAACGTCTACGGCCTCGACGAGTTCTGGAAGCTCTTCACCAACCGGCAGTTGACGGCGTTAACAACGTTCTCTACCCTTGTAGGCGAAGCGCAAAGTAAAGCTGAGGCTGACGCTGTGGCAGCGGGCCTTGCCGATGACGGCATTGGTCTAGAAAACGGTGGCAGCGGTGCACGCGCCTATGGTGAGGCAATCGGTATTTTCTTGGCCTTTTCCGTTGACCGTTTGGCAGATTTTTCCAACTGCGTTTCTCGTTGGGCACCTTCCAATGAGAAAACAATGAATATGTTCAGTAAGCAAGCGATTGCAATGACCTGGGATTATCCAGAAGTTAACGTCTTTAACCATTCAGCGGGTGGATATGAGGCGATTTCATCGTACATTGATGCCTGCATTGAGAAATTGCCAAGAGCCGAGCAGGCGGGTATCGCGCGTCAATTCGACGCCCAGAGTGACAACGGTATGCGTGGCATCCTCGTGTCAACGGATCCTCCTTACTACGACAACATCGGCTACGCGGACCTCTCGGACTTTTTCTACGTTTGGCTTCGCCAGTCACTTCGCAACACGTACCCCAAGCTCTTCAGCACCATGCTCGTACCCAAGCACGAGGAGCTCGTGGCCACGCCCTATCGCGAGAACCGCGGCAAGGACGGCGCGCGCGAGTTCTTCGAGGAAGGCATGTTCAGCACCTTCAAGCAGGTGAACAAGTACGCCTGCGAGGACGTACCCGTGACCATTTACTATGCCTTCAAGCAGAGCGAGACCGAGACTTCAAATGACGTGGAGTCTACGGCGTCGACCGGCTGGGAGACGATGCTCTCCGCCATCATCCGTGCGGGATTCTCGATTACAGGCACTTGGCCTATACGAACCGAACAAACTTATAGAACTATTGCCTCTGGTTCTAACGCTCTCGCATCTTCTATTGTCCTTGTTTGTCGTAAACGTCCTGAGGATGCACCCATGGGGACGCGACGAGACTTCGTGATGGCGCTCAAGCGCGAACTGCATACGGCCCTCGACGAGCTGCGCTCCTCCAACATCGCGCCGGTGGACTTGGCGCAGTCGGCCATCGGCCCGGGCATCGGGGTGTACTCGCGGTTCTCGCAGGTGCTCGAAGCCGATGGCGGCCCCATGACGGTGCGCGCGGCGCTGCAGATCATCAACCAAGAGGTGGATGCGTACTTCAGTGACCAGAATGGCGAACTTGATCGCGAGAGCCGTTTTTGTGTCGATCTCTATACGCAGAAAGCCTTTGACACCATTAAGTTCGGTGAGGCGGATGTGCTTGCTCGCGCTAAGAACGTTTCCATTGAAGGGCTGGCGGCACAGGGGCTCCTTGCTTCCGTTAAGGGCAACGTGCACTTACTCGACCGTAGCGAGGTATCGGAGCGCATTGACTTTAAAGCGCCTACCTGGCTCACGACCCAGCAACTCACGCGCGCGCTCGAGGAGGGCGGCGTTACGGCTTGTGCAAAGATCGTTAGCCAAACGCTCGGCAGTCGTGCGGATGGTGCCAAGACGCTCGCGTATCGCCTCTTTACCATTGCGGACAAGCGCAACTGGCAGCAGGAGGCCTTCGCCTACAACTCGCTTGTTACGGCATGGCCCGAGATTCAGTCAAAGGCGGCGCAGCTTGCTGTTGAGCGACCTATGCAAGACTCACTATTCGATTAGGCCCTAAGGAGATAAACCATGGAGAACAACGCTAATAACTGCGATCTTCTCAATAAGGGCTTTGACCTTTTGCTCGAGGCCCTTGATCCTTATGTGATGCGCGAGCTTACCCAGGAATACGGCAATGATTTTTGGCAGGTCGGTGTGCTCAACAAGCTCTACGACGACCAAAAGCGCAACCTGCCAGCATCGGGTGACTATGCCACTCTTGCCGATTCGCTCGATATTGCCTTGTGTTTACTGCTCGTTGACATCAACTGGCGCGACGTGTTTCGCCTTAGGCTGCCTCAGGATTGCAAAAACTACGTCATGGAGCTCAAGGGCGTTCGCAACAAGGTTGCGCATCGCGGTATGGGAGGCATCTCGGACAGCGATGCATGGCGTGCGCTCGATACCATGAGCCGCTTGGCTGAGCAGATTGATCAAGATACCGCGGCACAGATCAACGCGATGCTCCGCGAGGTTCGTTACGGCAGTGCCGATGGCTCTACGGCAGTGACAACAAATGTCGATGCTGGCGTGGATGCTCCGGCACCTCGTAGGAAATCACTCGAGCAAACCAGGGCCGTGCGTGGCCTGCCTAGCTGGCGCGACGTCATGGAACCCCATATGGATGTGGCCGAGGGTCGCTATAAAAACGCTGAGTTTGCTGCGGACCTTGCCCAGGTGGCGCGCGGCAAGGGCGAGCTGGAGTACCGCGACCCGGTCGAATTCTTCAATCGAACGTATGTGACCGAAGGCATGAAGGGCCTGCTCGTGCAGTCACTGCGCCGCGTGAGCGGTCTCGACGGCGAGCCCGTCATCCAGCTCAAGACGGCCTTCGGCGGCGGCAAGACGCACAGCATGCTCGCTCTCTACCACATGATGCGCAGCCGCTCCCGCGTGGGGCAGATTGCCAACCTCGCGCCCATACTCGAGGAGGCGGGCGTTGCCGAAGTCCCTGAGGTGCACGTTACCGTGCTCGTGGGCACCTCTATCAATCCGGCAAAAGCCATGCGCCCGGCTACCATGCCTGGCATCATGGTCAACACGCTTTGGGGTCATATGGCATACCAGCTTGCAGAATCCGCTGACAGGCCCGAGCTCTATAACTATGTTAAAGACGCCGACAAGAAGGGCGTCTCGCCAGGATCTGCTGCTCTAACTGAATTATTCGACGATTGCGGCTGCTGCCTTGTCCTTATGGACGAGCTCGTTGCCTATGCCAAGAAGATTTATGGCGTCGATGGACTTAACGCCGGCAGCTTCGACAACTTCATCACCTTTATCCAGGAGCTCACCGAGGCAGCACGCGCTTCGAAGTGCAGCCTGGTCGTAGCCTCTATTCCCGAATCTGACAACGAGATCGGTGGCGAGGCGGGCCAGCGAGCTTTGGAGCAGATTGAGCATACCTTTGGGCGCATGGAAGCCATCTGGAAACCCGTGGCGGCAAACGAAGGCTTCGAGGTTGTTCGCCGCAGGCTTTTCCTTAACTGCAAGGATGATGCCGCTCGCGATGAGGTGTGTGCGTCATTTAGCAAGATGTACAACGAAAATACTTCGGACTTCCCGGTGGAGTCGCGCGAGCTTGAATACCGCGATCGCATGGTTTCCTGCTACCCGATTCACCCCGAAGTGTTCGACCGTCTCTACGAGGACTGGGCAACGCTCGAAAAGTTTCAACGTACCCGTGGCGTGTTGCGCTTAATGGCGTCGGTTATCCACGAGCTGTGGATGAACCAGGATCCTTCGCCGATGATTATGCCGGGGTCGTTCCCCCTTGATGTGCCCGGCGTGCGCGATGAGCTCACGCGCTATCTTGATGACAACTGGAATGCAGTTGTTGATTCCGAGATTGACGGCAAGCAGTCCGTTCCGTATCGCAATGATGGCAACAACACTCGTTACGGCAATCTTTTGGCTTCGCGTCGCGTTGCACGTGCCATCATGCTTGGCAGTGCTCCCGACGTGGGCGGTCAATCCGTCCGCGGTATTGAGCGTGCGCATATTCGCTTGGGCACGGTGCAGCCTGGCGAGAACATCTCTGTATTCAATGATGCTCTGGGTACGCTGCAAACATCCTCGTCTTTCCTGTATGGCGACGTCAACGGAAACCGTTTTTGGTACGATACGCGTCCCACGTTGCGCAAGGTTGCCGATGACCGCGCCCAGCAAGTCAAGGACTCTGACGCGCTCTATGAAGTTGAGAGTCGCCTAAAGAGGCTGCGCAAGGTTGATCCTTTCTCGGGCATTCATGTATGCCCCGCAAGCTCGCTTGACGTTCCGGATGATCAGACGCTGCGCCTGGTGGTGCTGACGCCGTCTGCCAATCACCGTGGAAAAGCGGCCGATTCCGCGGCACTCACCTTGGCATCGGAGATACTCTCAAATCGCGGTACGTCTCCGCGTACGTACAAGAATATGGTTGTGTTCGCCGCTGCGGACGCATCTTACTATGCACAACTCCTAAGTGAGGCGAAACAATACCTTGCTTGGGATTCCATCAAGAAAGATCGCGAGTCGCTGAACCTTGATGTGGCACAGACGCGCGAGACTGACCAGAGTGTGAGACGTGCCGACGAATCGCTCGAGCTAAAGATCCAGGAGGCCTATAGCTGGCTTATTTATCCGCGTGTTGACCTTTTCAGCGGCTCGATGGATATCGTTTGGGAAGCAGAACACGTTGAGGGCGGCGGCGAAAATATCGTTGCCAAGATGGCACGCAAGCTTGTTTCCGATGAGGCAGCCATCAAGACCTGGGCACCCGCCCTGCTTAAGATGGAGCTCGATCGAGTGCTCTGGAAGGACGCGGACCACATCCAGATTAAGCGTCTGTGGGAGTTCCTGTGCTCTTATTGCTATCTTCCCAGGCTGTCGTTCTATGGCGTGCTCGAGGACGCGATTCAAAGGGGCCTGGGCTCAAAGGAATACTTTGGCCTTGCTGCTGGCTTCTCGGACGATCGCTATATGGAGCTGACGTTTGGTGAGCAGAAGACATTTATCAACGAGAGTGACCTGCTGGTAAAGCCGACTGTGGCAACAAAGCAGATTGAAGAGGAAGAGGCTGCTGCTCGCGCTGCGGCTGCGGAGGCTGGGCAGGGCTCCGATGGCGGCGGGCATGGAATTGCGTTTGGTCCTACGACGAGCGAGACGGTGACGGACGGAGCTGGCAGGACCACGGTTGTCGACACAACGCCAGTGGTGGTGCAGCCCGCGAGGCAAAAGACATCCTTCCATATGACGGCAAAGCTCGATAACACTCGTGTCAATCGCAATATCCAGACCATCATGGACGAAGTGGTGAGCCAGCTAAACATGCTGGGCGGTGCCGACGTACAGCTTTCGTTTAGTGTCTCCGCTCATGTCGAAGACGGAATCCCCGTGCAAACAGTCCGAGCAATAAGCGAGAACTGCTCCACGTTGGGCATTAACGACTATAGGTTTGGGGAGTAAAAGTTTCTTTAGAGATGTCTAAGAGGATAACTTCGCTAAAAACGATTTGGATCTCTGGTTAATTGTTATCAGGCCGCCGATTGTCCGCGCCCGCATCCCGCCATATTTGGGATGCGGGTTTCTACGCTTTTGTGCATCAGACAAGCAGCTGCTTTTGGCAGCTCTCCCGGGCTGCACATCGCTTGTGATTTCGATGCGACCGACCAGAGAGTCGGCGCATTGGCCGATCGCATTACAGAAGACAGGTTTATTGAGATTGGTGAACTGACGGCCGTGGCGCATACCATTGTGGTTGCCCAGCTTGAAAGCTGAGATGGAAAGTGCTTTCGGACAGGAGGGCAATATCAAGCCCCACGTTCCCTGTGGGAAGTGGGGCTTTCAAGGACTGCTAGTTAATAATTCTTAGAGGTGGCCGTTCAGCCAATCGGGCATATTGGGATCGTCAATGCTCCACGAATCTTCTTCATGCTCGCTTTCCTCCCAGCTGCTTTCGTCCCCATCGAAGAACTTGCGCCTATTGCACTTGTATTTGACAACCGTGTCGCCCTCACGGCGGTATTCATTCCAGTAGTAGTTTTGCTTTCCGCATCCGTTCCATTCTTGAGTTCTGTATATGACCATGGTATCTCCTTTTCGTTTGCGTACGCGGGACGCACGGTGTATCAGATTTGATTACTGGGCTATGGCTTGCGCAATGCGAGTTTTTTGGCGTTAATGCTCGCAAGTTCGTCGGAAGTAAAAACAAACGGGACAACCGCTTCATCCCATTCGATATTTGAGAAGGTATAACCGGCGCGCGTTACTTTGACCGTTTCTTTCCCAAAGAGTTTGCCGACTTCTGTGAGCTTGTAACCCCAAGGCTCTTTTGTCATCATTCCGCTGGAGACGAGGCGCTTGTTAACTGCCTGATTCGAAAGGAGCAAGTCATGTCCGAGTCCCGTTGCGGTCTTCTCGACTCCGGTAAGGTTGACCACTGGCAAGGAGGTCTTTTCCGTCGCCTCAACAATCGTGGCAACACCTTTGTCTGCACCGTTGCAAATAGTTTTGAATTTAGGCGTATGGCCCGTTTTCGCAGCAATCGTAATGCTAACGATTGAACTGATTGCCACAAATACACCGATGCCAATCTGGACTTTGTGCTGCTCGAGCCACACGGGGCCTTTGTTCTTTGCGGGCAGATCAGTATTTTCCGACTCCAATTTCTGTACACCTCATCTCTTGATTGATTTTGCAAGTTGATATGCAAGAGAGCCCAATGCCGGAATCAATGCCGATGAAGCTGGGATTAGGGCGGCGGTGAGAGCGGTTGCTCCAACTATGGCGCTCTGCTTAGTGACCGCCTCTTGTTGTGTCCCCTTCTCATCCCCTTCTTTAAGGGCATTTTGCATTTTCTCTAGTTTGGGTGCTACTGGTTGGTCAACGAATAGCTGAATGATTTTTGCCAGATCCTCGTTTCCGCTGACGGCGATTTCGTTGTTGAATACCGCCCTGATGGCGAGATAGTGCATCTTCGTCATCTGCGTTTTGCCCGTCTCAAGGCTGCTGACGGTTTGCTTTGTTATGCCTAGTTCGTTCGCAAGTCGTTCGCCACTCCAGCCCGCTGCCTTGCGAATGGTTGACAGGTGAGCTTGGAGCCTGCTGACTAGTTCTTCATCCGTTGAAGTCATTTATGCCTCACATTAGTAAAGAATCCTTATTACTGTCAGATATTATATATCTAGTCAGAAATTTATCAATTATTTAGTGAGCTTAGTTTATTCGGCTGGCTGGCTGCTGAATCTCCTCAGTTTTAAACTGAATTGAAAACGATACCGATGTTGGTGGCTTGTTCTTATGTTTTAAGGGTATGGGCAGGTATTGCTTGACAGACGATGGCCTCGATGCCGATTTCACACATCCCCATCAGGGGCCATCCGTCCAGGAACCTGTTTTTCATCGTTGCGTGGTCAGCGAGACGTGCAAGGAGCACATCGACCGTATGGGTGGCTGTTATCTCTGCACGGTTGAGGGGGCATCTTGGAAGACGTGTCCATGGCGATCTTGGGAGACGCTAGCCGCTTGGACTATAGTGGACGGTCGGTCTTAGAAGGCCTATGGGTGGGAGATGTTGTTTCACTTACCAACGACCGGCCGGGATCTGGCTTAACCGACGTTGAACGTGATTACGCCATCTGGTAGTAAGTCGAGTTGCAGATGAGTACGCCCGATCGTGTGGAATAAGGCTTCAGGAGCGCTCCGCCCACCTACACCCCCGCAATCCCGCGGGCCGCACTCAACAGCTCATACTCCCTCTGGCTTCACTGGCACAGCTCGGCAGCCTCGACGGCATCGCGGCACAAGTCCAAAAACACCTCCGCGCCCTCGCAGAAGCACTCGCGTGCAAAGGTGCCGGATCCGTCTGCAACGCACACGCCGTCGGCGAAGAGCATCCAGCTGGACGGCTCGCGCGAGTCGTCTCCAAGCAGCTTGATCTGCAGTACGTGCGGGTTGCCGGCGGTGCAGAGCTTTTCCTCGAGCACCTGCACGGTAAAGCGCATCTGGTGGGAGAGGCTGTTCTTGACCATGGCCGAGGCGTAGCCGTTCGGCTTGTCCAGAAGATGCATGGGTTTTGGCTGTGCGTCCAAGTTGTGGAAGTTGCGCTCGCTGCGCACAGAGAAATTGTCCATACGGACTCCTTTCATCGATGTTGGCAGGGCCACCGTGCCTCTTGGCCGGTTGGCGTCGGGATCGTGGAGCCAACTCTCTACCCCGACTCTGGATAAAACGCGCCCGCTCCTTGCAGGCACGATGGAGTCTATCAACGTGTACGGATAGAAATCAAGCGCCATCCGCGAAATGACGCGCGGATGGCGCTTGATTTCCCAAGTGATTATTCGGCTTTCATCCGGAAAAGTGTCGAAATCAGCCGTTTAAAAGTACGGAAAAGTGTCGAAATAGGCACCTTAAAACTTCGGAAAAGTGCAGCTGGATGACAAAACAGCACTTAGAAGCCGGTGCTGGATGCGGGATCCCGCGGCCGCCTTCAGCCCTCGCTACTCGTCGTCCTCGTCGTTGGGGTCGCCCTTGAGGGTGTTGATGTCCAGATACTCGTTATCGTCCTCTTTTTGCTGGGTCTCCGACTCCGCTTGGGTAGGGCCGCGGAACAGCTGGAATCCCTCAAACGCAATGACGCCGAGCAGGGCAATGACAATGGCGATAAAGGCAACCCTGACTGCCTGTGGAAATTCCGAGAAACGCAGTGCCTTTTCCTCGGCGTAATAATCGGCGAAGCGCTCTTCGCCCGTGCTTTTGGTATGCGCCGGCGCGGACGCGGCCTCCGGGTCATATTCCGGTGCAGGCGTGGCAGCGTACGGATCGTTGAGATAATCGCTCGATGCGGCTCCATAATCCTCGGTCTCGATGCGACCGGTGCCAGCATAGCCATCGGAATATGCCGCACCGCCCTCATAGTCCGCGGCGCTCGTGTTGGCGGCAAAAAGCGGGTTAACTGGAACGTCGAGCGCCGGCATGCCGGTAGAGGTCTCATCCAGATCGGCTGCAGCCCAGGAATCGTAGGCAACCTGATGGACAGCGGGCTCATCGAGCCTTGTGACCGGAGGCTTGCGTGCTGCGGGAACAGGTAACTGCTGGGCGCTGTACATAACGGTGCTGTCGGCCGATTTGCCCTGCGTCGCTGCAGCGAGAAATGCCGCCGTCTCGGACGGGTCGCTTGCGGGGCGGGGAGCGGGCGTTGGCGCCGAAGTGGGTGCGGGCGCCGAAGTGGGTGCGGGCGTAGGCGCGGGCGACGAAACAGGCGACTGCGCAGGAGTCGACGCAGATGCGGGCTTAGGCGCAAGTGCGGGATTGGGACTTGACGGGCGAGCCCCGCCGCCCATGAGTTCGTCGGCGGTCCACGGGCGATCATCCATCACGTCGTCAAGGCTTAGCGAAAACAGGTCATCTTCACCCTCATCGAACATGCGGTGCACATGTCCACCAATTGCCGGAATCAATCCGCGACCGGTGCATGATGCCTTGCTCAACGCCATTCTGTTCCATCCTTTCGAAATACTAATGACATCGATTATATGGAACTTCCCAAGCGGCTCGGTCTTGGATTCGTGCTTTCCAGAACTCGCGCCCAAAAGGGGAGGGGCAATCCAGGCGAGTGCCTACTTGTCGCCGGCCGCCGCCTTAGCCTCGTTGAGGTAGCTATAGAAGCTGTATTTGGAGATGCCAAAGAACTCGCAGGCGCGCTCGCTCGACTTGGAGATGAGGAAGGCGCCGCGACGGTCGAGGTAGCCAATGGCGCGGATGCGCTCGTCTTTGGTCATGAGGGCCGCGGGCTTGCCCACGTACTGCTCGCACTCGCGCAGCAGATCTTCGAGCAGGTCGCCGATGTTTTTGGTAATGGGCTCAGGCTCGGTGTAGCCCGTGGCGCCGGTGCCGGTAAAGGCATCGAGCGAGCGCTCAAAAGCCTTCATGAGCGTAATGTCAAAGTTAATGCCCAAAATGCCGACGGGCTTGCCCTCGTCGTTGCGGATAAAGATCGTCGAGGACTTGAGCAGTTTGCCATCGGTGGTTTTAGTGAGGTACGGTTCGCGGTCGTGCACGTCGGTGGTGCCCTCGTGCATGGACTCAAACACAATATGGCTGGGGCCGTCACCCAGTTTGCGCCCGCTGACGTGGCCGTTTTCGATCACTACGATGGAGTGGTCCACGTCCTCGGTTTCCAGGTCGTGGACGACGACTTCGCAGTTGGGACCAAATTGGAGCGCCAGGCCGTGTGCGAGGCGCTTGTAAAACTCAATCTGTGCGGGGGTCATGGGTGCCTTCCTAAAAATTAGTTTGGGCTCACTGTGCCATAAACCCCACTTGTTCGCAAATAACGAAAGCGTCGCTGCGTTATAAGACCGCCAACGGCCAGGACACCATCCTTATGCACCCGCGGCGCGAGTTATGGGTACGATGGCTTCAGGGGGGTGTTCCTATAGTTTTGTCAACTGGGCAATGCTGTTTTCAAGATTGAATCGCGACATGCTAACGCCAGGC
>ENA-OQLC01000736-OQLC01000736.1-human-gut-metagenome-genome-assembly--contig:-NODE-736-length-18687-cov-6.049704_pt1 | contig 18687 bp, 17 predicted proteins | sample MGYA00242653_ERZ504807 | MGnify/ENA primary metagenome ERZ504807 (study PRJEB26092, sample SAMD00036381) | human gut metagenome | host: Homo sapiens | study: EMG produced TPA metagenomics assembly of... | reverse complement strand
TCACGGATACAGACGATGATGGAGATGGATTTACGGATATAGAAGAGGAAGAAAAAGGTACTGATCCAAAAGATCCAAACTCAGTTCCGCAGGTTGATCCGAAGCCGGTCAAACCGGATCAAAAGCAAGATCCTGAAATTTCTCAAAATAAAGTAGTGAACAATGTGGTTAATAATTCTTATAAAAAGCCGATTTCCAATGCACCAAAAACAGGGGATTTTGGCAATGGAACAGGATATACAGGTTTAGCTGCATTGGCTGCGGGATTGATGCTTCTTCTTGGAATAAAGAAAAAAAGAAAAGAGGAAGACGGTGAAGAATAAGATCTGATATGATCACATTAAAACGGTGTAGCAATTTGCTATGCCGTTTTATTGTGACAGCTATGAACCAAATCTCAGGTTAGCCAGATACATTGGTGATCGAAATTAAGCCATTATGGCTGCCAATCGAAATCAAGAATTATGATTGACAAAATTGCATAAATAGAGTAAAGTTTAGTTAGTTAAAACTAACTAAAAGGCGAAGAAGATTATTATTTTGAGGAAACGATTTGCTTTTTGGAAAATGTTTAAGGAGAAATCAAAGAGACTATGTCAGAAGAAATGCTTGTAAGTTATTGCTCGCCCACTTTATCGGGGCTTAAAACAGGAAGTCTTTTTTCGTGTCCATGTGATTCTAAAAAAAAGATGTCCGGAGAAATAAGTAATTTTAATCAGAAGTTGTCAAAAAAAGGAATCCGAATTCTTCCGGTACGCATATCAGGCAGGAGAGCTTTGATTTATGTTTATCGTCCGGAAAAATTAAAGCAGGATTTTTTTGATGAGAAAGTGCAGACGATTTTAGCACATAAAGGGTATGACTGCACAAACCAAAATCGTTGTGTCTGCAGATTGGTTGAAAAACTGCGGAAGGATTCAGAATTTCCACATGAGATTGGTTTATTTTTAGGATATCCGGCGGAAGATGTCAAAGGATTTATAGAAAATAAGGCGGCTAGCAGCAAGTGCTCGGGATGTTGGAAAGTATATGGGGATGAACAAACAGCAATGAATCTCTTTGAAGAATACAGGAAGTGTACAGAAATCTGCTATAGAAAATGGAAAAACGGCGCAGATGTTGAACAGCTTACGGTTTCTATATAATCATGAATTCAGAAGAGCCGATAGAGAATGAAAAAATCCGCTTTAATAAGTTGAAAAAATTCATATGGATTTCATATGGAAAATATGTAATAATTTGCTTATTAATTGAAAAAACAAAAAAGAAAGGGGAAAAGTATGATTATTACGACAACACCTTCTATTGAGGGAAGAAGAATTGTAGATTACAGAGGAATTGTTTTTGGCGAGGTTGTCTCAGGTGTGGATTTTGTCAGAGATCTGGCGGCGTCTTTCACGAATTTTTTTGGCGGAAGATCAGGCGGATACGAGGAAGAACTTGTGACGGCAAGACAGAATGCGCTTAACGAGATGGCTCAGCGGGCGGCATCGGCAGGAGCGAATGCTGTTGTGGGAGTTGACGTTGATTATGAAGTTCTCGGGGCTGACGGAAATATGCTGATGGTGACAGTGAGCGGAACGGCAGTGGTTGTAGAGTAAATCAATTTTTACAAGGCAGCAGGGTCAGAAAAAGATCAGGAATAGGATTTGGGAAAAGGATCATGGAGAAGCGTCTGCATGGTCTTTTTTGCTTTCCGCTAAGAAATATAAAATCCCGGATATACAGAAGAGAGAATATGATGTAATATAGTATGGATATAGACTAAAGAAAAAGATAAAGGTGATTTTGTGAGAATCGGTAAAAAAAGTTCAAAAAGAGAGAAAAAGGCAATGTCTGTTTCGCTGTATGCGAACTTGATGTTTGTCGTAGTGGAGCTTGTAATGGCGATAGTGACAGGTTCACAGGCTGTTTTGCTGGATGGTGTATATGACGGAATCGAATTCGTTATGCTTCTTCCGTCTATCTTTTTAATACCGCTTTTATATAAGCCGAGTAACGAGAAATATCCGTTTGGGCATATGCAGATGGAGACTGTGTTTATCGTTGTAAAAGGAATAACAATGATCACTGTTACAGTCGGTTTGATCACGAACAGTATCAATATATTATTTCACGGCGGGCGGACAGTTGATTTTGGAGTTGTAGCGTGGTTTGAGCTGTTTGCTTGTGTTCTTGGCATAATAGTGACATTTTATCTGAAGAGGAAAAACAAAGCGATGAATTCCCCTCTTATTACAGTAGAGATGCAGGGGTGGAAGATGGATAGTATGCTTTCCCTCGGAATGACAGCCGTATTTTTCCTTCCGGTTTTCCTTCCGTTTAAAGGAGTAGGTCAATTAACTCCGTATTTGGACCCGTTTATCACGATCGTGCTGTCTATGATCATGCTTCCGATCCCGGTTAAAACGGTGTTTACCGGAATCAGGGATCTGTTGTTGATCTCTCCCGAGGAGGAAACAGTATCAGAGATCAAGCAGACGGTGGAACCGATCATACAGGAAAGTAATTGTGTGGATATTTATTATGACATTGTCAGAACGGGAAGAAAATTATGGATCAGCGCGTATATTAAATTGAACAAGGATGAGCTTTCCGTAAGGAAGTTTAAGATGCTGCAGACGAGATGCATTGCCGCCTTAAGTGAAAAATATACGGATTTTTATTTTGAGCTTCTTCCTGAAATCGAGCTTGATATGGAAGAACTGGAAGAACTGCAGGAAAAGCAGGAAAAACAACAAATGGAAAATAAAAACGGGCGGGAGGATAAATAATTGAAGAAAAAGAGAGGAATTCTATTCGGAGTCGTTTTTATTTGCGTATTGTTTTTTGTAATCGTATTTTTTGTGAGGAACAAAGAATCTGCCGAACCCGTCAGCAAAAGTGATTTTAAATTGAATACTGTTGTGACTGTTACAATTTATGATTTAGAAGAAAAAGAGAAAAAGCCGGATGACAAAGATAAAAGAAATGAAAAGGGAATACATAGAGAAGAAAAGGATGCGGAAGAGATTATAGATAAAGCGTTAAAGCTTTGTGACAAATATGAAAAGATATTCAGCCGTACGCTTCCTGAAAGTGAGATTTATGCGTTGAATCACGGAACGCTTCCGATGGAAGACGGATATTATCTTTTATCCGAAGAGTGCGCGGCGTTGATCGAAAAGGGGTTGTATTATAGTGAACTTTCCGGTGGAGCGTTTGATATTACGATCGAACCTGTTTCTTCTTTATGGGATTTTACTTCAGGGGAAAAGATCGTGCCGGATGCAGAGACAATCGCGGAAAAGCAGGCATGTGTAGGCTATGAAGATGTGGAGCTTAAAGGAAATAAACTACGTTTTAAAAAAGAGGGAATGGGAATTGAGCTTGGAGCTGTCGCAAAAGGATATATTGCAGATAAAGTGAAAGAATATCTTGTATCGGAAGGTGTGAAAAGCGCAGTTATCGATCTTGGAGGAAATGTGTTATGTGTCGGAGAAAAACCGGATGGGAAGCCGTTTAAAATCGGAATCCAGAAGCCGTTTGCCGATCGGAGCGAAACAGTGTCAGCCGTAGAAATTGCAGGTACGTCTGTTGTTTCCTCAGGCATATATGAAAGATATTTTGAAAAAGACGGGAAACTGTATCACCATATATTAGATCCGGCAACCGGATATCCGTATGAAAACGGACTCGTGTCCGTAACTGTTTTATCTGAAGAGTCGGCGGACGGTGACGGATTAAGTACGGCATGTTTTGCGCTAGGATTAGAAAAAGGATTAGAACTGATCGAACAGACACCGGATACAGAAGCGATGTTTATAACAGAGGATGGAGAAATGCATTTTAGCAAAGGTTTTGTTTATTGTGGCTAACGCTACTGTTTCACTTATAACCGGGCGCTCATCTCATACAGATGTCCGCCTGCATAAAAGAAAAAGAGATATGAAGGAGAGAAAAAAATGAGTATATGTGATTTAAAGTCTTATGAAATTGTACAAAGCAGAGATTTATCTGATCTGAGTTCAAAAGGAACGCTTCTGCGTCATAAGAAGAGCGGAGCAAGAGTTCTTCTTATGGAAAATGATGATGAAAATAAAGTGTTTGCCATCGGTTTTCGTACACCGCCGTCAGACAGTACAGGAGTACCTCATATTATGGAGCATTCTGTATTGTGCGGATCAAGAGAGTTTCCGGTAAAAGATCCTTTTGTAGAGCTTGTAAAAGGATCGCTTAATACATTTTTAAATGCGATGACTTATCCTGACAAGACAGTTTATCCTGTAGCAAGCTGCAATGATAAAGACTTTCAGAATCTTATGCATGTCTACATGGACGCGGTATTTTATCCGAATATTTACGAGCAGGATAAAACGTTTCGTCAGGAAGGATGGAGTTATAAACTGGATGCACCGGATGAGGAATTGAAGTTGTCGGGAGTTGTATACAATGAGATGAAAGGTGCGTTTTCTTCACCTGAAGGGGTGCTTGACCGGGTGATTTTGAATTCTCTGTTTCCGGATACATCGTATGCAAATGAATCCGGCGGCGATCCGGAAGTGATCCCTGATCTGACGTATGAACAGTTTCTTGATTTCCACAGGAAATATTATCATCCGTCAAACAGCTATATTTATCTGTATGGCGATATGGATATGGAAGAAAAACTGAACTGGCTTGATGAAAAGTATTTGTCTGATTTTGATGAGATTGAGGTTGATTCGGAGATTAAGTATCAGAAGCCGTTTTCACAAATGCAGGAGATTGTTCAGGAATATTCTATAGCAAGCGATGAAAGCGAAGCGGATAACACTTATCTTTCTTATAATAAAGTGATCGGAACTTCCTTAGATGAAAAGCTCTATCTTGCATTTCAGATTTTAGATTATGCGCTTTTGTCTGCTCCGGGAGCGCCGCTGAAAAAAGCGCTTCTTGATGCGGGAATCGGAAAAGATATTATGGGATCATATGATAATGGAGTTTATCAGCCGATTTTTTCTGTTATTTCTAAAAATGCAAATATGGAGCAGAAGGAAGCGTTTGTGGAAGTGATTGAAAATACGCTGCGAAATATTGCAGAAGGCGGAATTGATAAAAAAGCATTGCAGGCTGGACTGAATTATTATGAGTTCCGTTTCAGAGAGGCGGACTTCGGAAGTTATCCGAGAGGATTGATGTACGGACTTCAGTTGTTCGATAGCTGGCTTTATGATGAAGAAAAACCGTTTATCCATATGGAGGCGATTCCGACATTTGAGTTTTTGAAAAGTCAGATCGAAACAGGTTATTTTGAGCAGTTGATCCGAGATTATCTTTTGGAGAATCCGCACGGGGCGATCGTAATCATCCGACCGGAGAAGGGAAGGACTGCGAGAATGGATCGGGAGCTTGCAGAGAAACTGCAGGCGTATAAAGAAAGTCTGTCCGAAGAAGAGATTGAGAAACTTGTGCAGGATACAAAAGATCTGGAAGCGTATCAGGAAGAAGAATCTGCGCCGGAAGATCTGGCGAAGATTCCGGTGCTTAGAAGAGAAGATATTTCCCCGGAAATCGCGCCTGTCTATAATACAGAGATGGAGATCGACTCAGTGAAAACGATCTATCATAATGTTGAGACAAACGGAATCGGGTATGTAACGCTTCTGTTCGATCTTTCTGCGGTCAAGGAAGAAGATCTTCCGTATGTCGGCATTTTGCAAAGTGTCCTCGGCATTATCGATACAGAGAATTACGAGTATGGAGAGTTGTTTAATGAGATCAATATCCATACAGGCGGAATCGGAACGTCGCTTGAATTATATGCAGATGCGCAGAAAGTAAAGGAAAAGGAATTCAAAGCGACATTTGAAATGAAAGGAAAATCACTGTATCCGAAGATGGACGTTCTTTTCTCTATGATGCGGGAAATACTGACTTGTTCTAAGCTTGACGATGAGAAACGCTTAAAAGAGATTCTTGCGATGCTCAAATCACGCCTTAGTATGTCGTTCTTGTCATCGGGACATACAACTGCCGCTTTGCGTGCGTTGTCATATACATCGCCTCTTGCAAAATTTAAAGACGATACAGACGGAATCGAATTTTACGAAGTAGTAAAAGAAATCGAAGAAAACTTTGACGACCATAAAGAAGAATTGATCTGTCGGTTAAAAGCAATTTCAAAACAGATCTTTTGCGCAGATAATATGATGGTCAGCTATACTTCGGCAAAAGAAGGACTTGCCTATATGGAAAATGCATTTGCGGCTGTATCAAAACAGCTAAACGACGCAGATGTGGTACAAACAGAAGCGAAAGAAAACAGATGCATCATTCATTGTAAAAAAAGAAACGAAGGATTTAAAACATCTTCAAAAGTACAGTACGTTGCAAGAGTCGGCAATTTCATTGACGGCGGAGAAGAATATACAGGAGCGCTTCAGATCTTGAAAGTGATTTTAAGCTACGATTATTTGTGGCAGAATGTCCGTGTGAAAGGCGGAGCTTATGGATGTATGAGTAATTTTAACCGGATCGGAGAAGGTTATCTGATCTCGTACCGCGATCCGAATCTTGAGAAAACGATGGAGATTTACGAAGGCGTTGTAGATTATCTTGAAAACTTTAATGTAGACGACAGAGATATGAATAAATTTATTATCGGAACGATCAGTAATATCGACCGCCCGATGAATCCTGCCGCAAAAGGAAGCCGTTCTATGAATTTGTATATGAGCCGCGTGACAGAGGGAATGATCCGCCGGGAAAGAGAGCAGATTCTTTCGGCTGATCAAAAAGATATCCGCGCGCTTGCAAAAATATTAAAAGCGGTGCTTGACGCAGATCAAATCTGCGTGATCGGAAGCGAGGAAAAGATCGAAGAACAAAAAGAGATGTTCATGGAGATCAGAACATTAAGCTAAGAAGTATGACAGAACAGCGAAAAAGAGAATGATGAAGCGGTCGGATGACCGGATAAAGGAAATACAAGGAAAACGAAGAAGATAAGATTAAAAACAATAAGGAAGATAAAGAGAAGCGCAGAAGGCTTGCAGTGAGAATAAAAAGACAGGATGAGAAAGAGTAAGCGCGGGAAAGGATATTGATATGAGAGAAGATTTTAAATCAGGGTTTGTAACTTTGATCGGAAGACCGAACGTAGGAAAGTCAACATTAATGAATCATTTGATCGGACAAAAGATCGCGATTACATCGAATAAACCGCAGACGACGAGAAATCGTATCCAGACGGTTTTAACGACAGAGGAAGGCCAGATTGTTTTTGTGGATACTCCGGGTATCCACAAAGCAAAAAATAAGCTTGGAGAATATATGGTAAATATTGCAGAGCGTTCTTTGAACGAAGTTGACGTTGTGCTTTGGCTTGTCGAGCCGTCTGCTTTTATCGGGGCGGGAGACCGTCATATTATCGAACAGCTTAAGAAAGTGAAAACTCCGGTTGTTCTCGTTATTAATAAGATCGATATGGTGAAAAAAGAAGAGATACTGACATTTATCGACGCATACAGAAAAGAATATGATTTTGCAGAGATCGTGCCTGTATCGGCAAGATCCGGAGATAATACAGATGAGCTTATAAAAGTGATTTTAAAATATCTTCCGTACGGACCGCAGTTTTACGATGAAGATACTGTCACAGATCAGCCGGAGCGTCAGATCGTGGCAGAACTGATCAGGGAAAAAGCGCTTCACTGTCTGAATGAAGAAATTCCTCACGGAATAGCGGTGGCGATCGATCGGATGAAGGCAGAACGAAGAGTAATGCATATCGACGCGACGATCATATGTGAAAGAGATTCCCACAAAGGAATTATTATCGGAAAACAGGGAAGTATGCTGAAAAAGATTGGAAGTACCGCGCGTTACGAGATCGAGAGACTGCTCGGATGTAAAGTGAATTTGAAACTGTGGGTAAAAGTACAGAAAAACTGGCGCGACAGCGATTATCTTATGAAAAATTTCGGATACAGAGAGGACGAGTAATATCAACGCAGCGGTGATCGCATCGAAAAATTTTCTATAATAAAAATGGTATTTTTTATACAGTATGACCTTCTTTTCTGTCGGGGAAACTATTCTTAAAGATCACGGAAGAAGAGGTGGAACAGATGAAAGAAGAATACTGGGAATTATTTATGACATCAGGAAAGATTGATGATTATTTGAATTATAAAAACAGCCGGAAAGCAGATGGAAGCTCCGGCAGAAAGGAACGGCGTGAATCAGATTATACTGACAGGGATAGTACTCTCTACGATGCCGGTCGGCGAGTATGACCGGCGTGTTGTAATACTTACAAAAGAACAGGGAAAGATCTCGGCGTTTGCACGGGGGGCAAGACGCCCGAACAGTCCGCTTGTCGGTGCGCTCAACCCGTTTTCTTTCGGAACGTTTACGATGTATGAGGGGAGGACGTCTTACACGATACAGTCGGCAAGTATTTCTAATTATTTTGCCGAGCTGAGAGGCGACATTATCGGAGCATATTACGGTTTTTATTTTCTGGAATTTACAGATTACTATACGAAAGAATTCAATGATGAGCGGGAAATGTTAAAACTTCTTTATCAGACGCTTCGGGCGCTGACAAATCCGCATATTCCAAACATGCTTATCCGTTACATATTTGAATTGAAAGCGTTGACGATCAACGGACAGGCGCCGCAGGTATTTCAGTGTATGACTTGCGGAAATAAAGAAAGACATGCCGTGTTCAGCGCGGTGAAAGGCGGACTTGTGTGCAGCGAATGTATGAAAGACGTGCGGGACGGGATGAGTCTGGATCCTTCGACTTTGTATAGTATGCAATATATAGAAACAAGTACGATTGAGAAATTATATACGTTTAATGTGACAGAAAAAGTATTGACAGAACTTGGAAATGTGATGAGCAGGATGACGGATATATATGTCGGAAAGCATTTTAAATCACTGGAAATATTAGAGACTCTTATTTGATGTGGTGTATTTCAGGACAGGGATTGTGCTTAGATTTCAGAAGTCTGAGACAAAAACGTGAAAGAAAATAATAAAGGAAGAGAAGAAAGCGTAAGGTCAAATGAGAATAGCGATATGTGAAGATGAAGAATTTATACAAAATTCGATTGAAAAAAATGTAGAGAAGTGTTTAGAAATAACAGGGATGGCAGGAAAATGTGAATGCTTCGTGTCTGCCGAAGAATTGCTTGAGAAAGGAAATATGCCATATGCACTGTATATTCTTGACGTTGAGATGAAGAAGCTGAGCGGACTGGAATTGGCAGAACATATCCGAACAGAGGATAGAAATGCAGTGATCATTTTTATGACAAATCATAGTGAGATGATGCAGAAAGCATTCGACGTGCAGGCGTTTCAGTATCTGGTGAAACCGATCGATTCTGATACTGCGCACAATGTGATTATGCGCGCTCTGCGGATCATCCGGGAAAAAAGAAATTATATCCGCTTTACAAACAAATTGAAAGATATGATTTTTTATTATGATGAGGTTGAGTGCATCGAAAGCCGCAGAAGAAAAATCATCGTACATACAGAAAAAAGAGATTATGAGTTTTACGGAAGTTTGAGTCAGATTGAAGAAGATATAAAAGGATCTATGTTTGTGAGAGTACATAATTCATATCTTGTTAATTTGGAAAAATTAAGGGAAGTGGAGCGTGAATCAGTTCCCCTTCGTTCGGGATTGAAAGTGCCGATTACAAGGACTTATAAGCAGGAGTTCAACAAAGCATATCAAAAATTTATTCTGATGAGCAAAGGGGGAAGAGAATAGATGATGGAATATGTATGGAGTACAATCGATTTTTTAGTAATGTATTTGTTTGCTTTGTGCTTTTTCAAACCGAGGAGACGGATAGGAAAGCGAATTGATTTCATAATATTAATTGTAGTGGCGGTAATGGCATCTTTTATCAATGATTATTTTGCCAATTCGGATATTAATTTAGTGGTGACAATTATTTTTATCGTAGTTGTACTTGGATTTTTTGAAGGAAATTGGAAGAGGAAATTATTTGTAGGAAGTTCTTTTTTTGCATTTATAATTACGATTGAAGGAATTGTTGCATTGAGTATAGGATATTTTTTTCATATTGAGGCATCCGAAATGCCGAAATTGGACAGTGATATTACGCAGTTTTTCCAACGCTTTCTTACAGAACTGCGACTGATCCTCGTGCTTGTCCTATATTTTTTCAGCAGGCGCAAGAAAAATGCGCCGGAGAGAAAGGTACAGAAAAGCTTTTTGATTATTCCGATATTAAGCGCTGTTTTGATTATTTATCTTCATGAGGCGCAGATTATGAGGAATTCGATTGATCTGATTTTTAGTTGGATAGTGACAATTATCGTCATCGTGATCAATATTATCACTTATATTCTTTTCCGAAAACAGGAGCAATATCATATCGCAGAAGGGGAGATGAAAAATCAGTTAAAAGAATATGAATATCAAAAGCTTCATTACGAACAGGTCGAGCAGCATCAGCAGGAAATCCGAAAGATTCGGCATGATATGAAAAATCAGATCGCAGGAATATACGGATATCTTGAAAAAGGAGAAATTGAAGAGGGAAAGCGGGAAGTTTGCAGTATCTTGAATCAATTAGAAAAGGCAGAGCAGAAATTATTTACTGCGAACGCAGTTGTGAACGGAATCTTGAATATGAAGTATGTAGAGATTGAAGCAAAGCAGATTGAAGCAAAGTTAGATGTAAAATTGCCGGAGATACTGGGAATTACAGGAACGGATTTAGGAGTGTTGTTCGGAAATATATTGGATAATGCAATCGAAGCATGCGAGTCTTGCAAAAAAGAAAAATGGATCGACTTGTTTGCAGTATACGAAAATCATGGAATTGTCATTTGTTGTAAAAATTCATGCAGTGAAACAGTAATGGATCTTCACACGAGAAAATCTGATAAGCGTAATCATGGCTTTGGTCTGTCTAGCGTAAAACAAATTGTAGAAAAATACAATGGAGACGTCTGGTGGGAGTCAGAAAAAGAAAGTTTTACATTGAATATAAATTTATGGGAAAAAATTGAAAAATAGTATATACGAGAAATACAGCAGTATCCTAAGAGGGTATTTGCTGTATTTTTTGTATAGGTGACGATACAAGTCTGGAGGTGTCAAAGACCTTAACGGTTGTGTACAATTCTGAAATGTGCCTTTTGCGCTTTCAGTGATCTGGCTTGTGATGAATTTTTATAAAATTTAGAATGACTGTTTTTTAAGTTGTTTTTTGCCGATCGGATCAAAACGAAAGAAATATAGAAACAAATATCATGTTAAAGTGCGAGTTGTTACAATAAACTATGCATTTTGTTACATGTTGGAAAAATTCAAAGAAAAATAGTGTATAATCAGAAACATAAAAAATCAGTCAAACAAAAGAGGGAAGAGGGGAAATGATGTGGAAAATGATTCATAAAAGATGGTTAAGCCTTTTGGTATTTGGCGCGGATATGGTTACAAGATTTGCTGCAAGTAACAAGTGTATATGGTATCTTTATCAAGAAGAAATTCCGAAAGATGCAGTGAAATTGAAAAAATGAAAAACAAAAGAGAAGATCGGTTTGAAGCAATCGTCGATCAGTTTGTAAAAAATGATCTGATTGCACAAGAGGAGTATTCTTATTATTTATATGGGGTGAAACATTTAGAAGTTTTAATCATGACAACAGGCGGAGTATTATTGAGTGGCATATTGTTAAAGGAGATATTGTTTACAGTCGTATTTCTAATTACATTTTCACTATTAAGAATCGGATGGCAAGGGATACATGCGAAAACGAAAATAAGATGTTTCTGTTATTCGTTACTGTTATTTTTAAGTGGAATCTATGTAAAAAAACAGGTAGTTCGTTCGATTGATCTTTTTAGTCAGGCAGTGTTTATGGGAAGTATGTTGATAATTTTGCTTTTGACTGCATTGTGGAAGTATAAAATCGACGGGAAATTAAATGAGTTAAAAAGATGTTTTTGGATATTAGGCGGTGTCAGTTTAGCGATAGTGCTTGACATTTTTGTAAAAAGTGAGGCTGTTATGTGTGGGATTGGATATTCTTGTTTCGCAATGATTTTGCTTTGGTTTATTAGTATGGTGAGGACAAAGGAATGAAAAAGAGAAGAATTATAATAGCAGGAGAAAATGAGGTTTTCGTAAGCAAAGAGGAAGCGAAAGCTGCATATGGAAAAGATGTATTTTCTCTTAGTCTGTGGGATGTCCGTGAAGAAGGAATTTTGTTTAAGATATGGTACGGAGAAGATCAAAGATTGTTTTTGAAGGAAGCAGACAGTGGAAAGTTGAGACAACTTTCGCTGTCAGAAGAATTATTAAAAGAAGACTTTGTTTTAAACGGAATGTTGTTTAAAAACGAGGAAGGACTGGGATTTGAGTATACGCAGTATTTAGATATGGATCAGATTAACTGGTATGGATACATCAGTTGGGAAGATTTGCTAAGCGATGAGAACAATGTAAAAGTACTTATCGAACCTAGGATGACAAGCCGAGGTTATCCGCTGGATGAGGATGGAAATGTGATCGGGGCACAAGAATGAGAATGTGAGAATTAACTGTTAAGCGTTAAGCGTGTGAGCAGGGGAGAACGGATATGAAAAAGAAACTATTAGCAGGAACAGTCTTGAGTATTTGTCTTTTATCGTCAGGGTTGTCGGCTTGTTCATCAGAGGATAAGACGGAAAAACCATCTTCCGAGAATCAGCTTCAATCTGATTACATGGAAGTAGACGGTATTCTGACGAAAACGGAGAAGGGGAGTTTTTCGGTACATGACGGATTGATGTATTTTACGGATTATGAGACACAGACAAGTATACCGGTATGCGGAAAGCCGAACTGCCGCCATTTATCAGTATATGAAGATGAAAAGACGACATGCAATGCAGTTTGTTCTTCTTCGTATATGTTTCCGTATAAAGAGAAACTATATCGGATCGAGAGTGTAGATAATCGAGAAGGTAAGTTGATCGCTTCACATATGGATGGGAGTAACCCGAAAACAGTCGGTACGTTTTCTTCGGGAGATATGTTAGAATCGGCAGTGATTTTAAATGAGAATATGTACTATACCTACTGTGAATTACAAAATAAAATCCTGGCGGAACAGGAAGACGGACAGGCGCAAAGCGGACAGGCAATGGGATCTAATTGTTCGTTGAATCGTCTGAATCTTGACACGTTGGAGCAGACGGAAATTGTAAAGCTGGAAGATGTAAGCCATATTCTTATGCTTGGAGGAACGAAAGAGTATCAAGTGTGTGCTGTAGTGAAAGATGACGGAGTACAATATAACTTATTTGATTATGAGAGCGGAACATTGACTGAAATCTCGTTGAATACCGTTGATTATCAGCGTGTTGAAGTGACGCAGGATGGGAAGGGTTTCTATTATATCGGTGATGAAGGAAAGTCTCTCTATTGCTATCATATTGATTCAAAGGAAAATGAAAAAATTGTTCAGGCGGAAGAAGTTGGCGCTGAAAAAGTCACTGTAGAAGGTGTAAGTGAAGAAGGAATTTTGTTTCGGGCATTTCCGGAAAATGAATTATATGTAAAAAATGAGGAAGGAATCAGTAATCTGAAGCTGTCAGACCGACTTCCGACAGATCAGGCGTGGCTTAGTGGAATTAACGATATAACGAAAGACGGAGTTTATTTTACATATCAGGAAAAATATATCGGCGAAAAAGAAATTGAAGGAGATCTTCTCATGTACGACGCCTATATTGAGAAAGAAGATCTGTTTGGGAAAACAGGTGAAATGAAAGTGATTTATACGCCGAGAGTTTCTTCGGCGGGGAATATTGTAACTGAAGAGTAAGAGAAACAAAAAAACCTTGCCGGAGGGGAGGGATCGGATGAAATCTGTAATGTATGAATGGAAAAAGTTTCGTGCATTCCGCTATTTTTGGTTTTTGTGCTCGGTGTTTTTTCTTTTTAATATTTGGACGCTGTCTGAAAAAATGAAGATGGAGATGTACGATGCAGGAGCGGTGAAACAGATTTACGCAGATTTGAAGGCACAGCCGGAAGAAAAGCGTAAAGAGTGGATCGAGAAGCTTCCGGAAAAGAAAGTTCCTGTTTATACGGGGAATGAATATGCAGAAGAGATGTTGTACAACAAAATCTTTCAGGAGTACAGACAGGTCAACCGATACGACAAATATCTTGAGGAGATCAAGGAAAAAAGCGCGAGTATGTCCAGCGCTATTTTCTCGAATGAAGGAACGTTTGCTTATCGAAATGCACAGATTACCCCGGATGCGTATGAGAAACTGAAAGGACTGAAACTAAAGAGTGATGTATCGGACGGAGTGATCTTTGCCACAGAAGCAGAATTTACAGATCTTTGCATCGTTTTTATGCTTGCGGTGACAGTGTATTTTCTTGTGTTGGATGAAAAGAAAAATAAACTATATCCTTTGCTGAGATCCTGTTATCGAGGGAGAGGCTCTGTGATCGGGGCAAAGCTGACAGTGGCGGCATGTGTGACGGCGCTGCTCGTTCTTCTGTTTTACGGAGTCGATTATCTTTATGCGTGGCAGAAATATGGCTTTGGTGACCTCTCTCGTCCGATCCAGTCGGTAACTACGATGTACGAAAGTCCGTATATGATGTCCGTAGGAATGTTTTTATTTTTATATCTGATCGTCAAGATGGCAGTCTGCTATGTGATCATATTAGGAATGATATGGATTGCTCAAAAATCAGAGACACCGTCCGGCGCAATGATCGGAATCGGAGCGGTCGGAATTGCAGAGTATATGCTGTCTGCATTTCTTCCGTCGGTGTCTTATGCGGACGTGTTCAAATACGTTAATCTGGCGGAATATATGAAAGTGTATCCGCTGTTTTCTAAATACCATAATTTAGACTTTTTTGACAATCCGGTCAATGCGATGACTGTATTTCGGATTGTTCTTCCGGTAGTACTTGTTCTTTTTGTTTTGGGAAATGTGCGGAGGTTTTTCCGATGTGCCAAAACAAAGAGAAGATGGAGAAGGGAGAGAAAAAACAGCAGTCGGATCGGTTTTATTTCGGATAAATTATATTTTTACGAAAGTGTGAAATGTCTTTTCTCAAACCGTGCGATATGGGTATGTATCGCGGTCATGTACGGCGCCGTTCTTGTCGGGAATTCTATTCCGACATACAGGGATATCAAGGAAGAATACTATAAGTTTTATATGACCGATCAGCAGGGAAAGATGACAGAAGAAAAAGTGGAATACTTCAATGAGGAGCGCAAACGATTTGAAGAGATCTATTCTATGACTCCGGAAAATTCAGATCTGACTGCCGTTGAGATTGTTCAGAAGCAGGAAGAAAACAAGTATGCTCATGAAGGATTTTCCGAGGCGTACAGTCAGGTGATGTACATTATGTCAAATAATCAGGGAAAGGGAGTCAATGAACAGGAGTTGGTTTATGAAAAAGGCTATCAGCTTTTGTTCGGAGATAAGGCGGTGAAGGAACGTCTGATCGGGATTCTTTTATGTGTGATCGCTGCGGTGTACAGCGCATCCGGCGTTCTCGGAACGGAATATGATCTGAAAGTAATGAACCTGCTTCGCAGTACGAAGCGGGGGCGGAAAGAATTATTTTTAAAAAAGCTTGGCGTGTCATTCGGAATTACAGCGGTGATCTTTGTTTTAGTCAAGATTCCGGCGATATTAAAAGTTGTCGGGGAGTATCCGCTGGAATGTTGGGGCGCAAAGGTGCGTTCGATGATGTTTGCGGGACAGTCGGTTATAAATTGTTCGATCTTCGGATACGTTTTGATGCTGATGATTATGCAGCTTGTGACATTGTTTGTCATTGTATTTAGTACGATGGCATTGTCCGTCGTTTTGAAAGACTCTACGATGACGATGATACTTTCGCTTCTTTTGTTCGGCGGTCCGCTGCTCATTGAATGGGGCGGAGTTCCGATCGTACATTATCTTAGTCTGAACAGTCTTTTGGACGGGCATCAGATTTTACAAGGAAACTGGCTTGTACTTATTTCGGAAATCGTGATCTTTTGGGGAGCGCTTTCATTTGCGGCAGGATATGTTTTATATCGTGCTTATGAGAACAGGAGGTAGCAGGGATGGAAATTAAGATTCGGGAATTATGTAAAAGCTATGGGAAGAAAAAAGCCCTGCAAAATTTTGACGCGACGTTTGAAAACGGAATTTATGGCATACTCGGACCAAACGGGGCAGGGAAGAGCACGCTGATGAATATATTGACAGATAACCTCCTTCGGGATTCGGGGAGAATATTGTGCGGCGGAAAAGATATTTTGAAATGGGGCGCGGCTTACAGAAAATCGCTCGGATATATGCCACAGCAGCAACAGTTGTACGAAACGTTTACAGTGACTGAATTTCTCGCTTATATGGGAACGCTGAAAGGAATGAAGAAAAAGGAAATCCGCGCTCGGATGGAGCTTTTATTTCCTTTGTTAAATCTTGACAAGGTGAAACGTAAAAAGATCAAGGAACTGTCAGGAGGAATGAAACAGAGAGTGCTTCTTTTGCAGGCGCTTTTAAACGATCCGAAGATATTGATCCTCGATGAGCCGACGGCGGGATTAGACCCGAAAGAACGTATCCGCATCCGTAATCTTATTTCGGATTTGAGTCAGGATCGGATCGTTTTGATCGCAACTCATGTTGTATCAGATATCGAATTCATTTCCAAAGAAATTCTTCTGATGAAAAACGGACGGCTGATCGATAAGGCAAGTCCCGAACAATTACAGGCAAAGATTCAGGGAAAAGTGTTTGAAATGAGTGTAGGGCAGCAGGAGCTGGAAGAAGTGAAAGAAAAGTTTGAAATAAGTAATCTGTTCCGAAAAGACGGACAGATTATCGTTCGCGTAGTGACACAGAAGCGTCCGGAAGGGTATGATGAGATCAGGGAAGCCGCTCCGACATTGGAGGACGTTTACTTGTATGAATTTGAGGTGAAGGGAGCTATGCACAATAATGCTGTTAGAAAAATTGCAGGAACATAAAAATTTTACGGCTCATGAAAAAGATGTAGCGGAGTATATTTTAAGTCATTTAGATCAGATTTCGGAACTGTCGGCAGGAGAACTGGCGAAAGCGTCTTACACGAGTAAGGCAACAGTCGTGAGGCTGAGTCAAAAGCTTGGGTTAAATGGTTTTCAAGATTTGAAAATTACTCTTACTGCCGAGATCAATCAAAAAAAGCGGATCGATCAACTGCTTGCAAACGAGCCGGTGACTGCCGAAAGTACATATGACGATATCGTAAAAACACTTCCGGCGCTCTATGATAAAGCGGTGACGAATACAAGACTTTCTTTAGATAAAAACAGTATGAAACGGATCAGTCAAGTATTGCAAAAAGCAGAGTGCATCGATATTTACGGAACAGGGATCAGTTATATACTTGCACAGTCGGCGGCGTTTAAAATCAGTACGCTCGGGTTGGAATGCTCGGCATACGAAAGTATTAATTCTCACTATCTGGCGGCGCGTAAGCACAAGAAAAACATTGCTTTTTTGATCAGTCTGACAGGATCAAATCATACGGTGATCTGTATGGCAAAATATTTAAGGGAGGCGACAGAAACTTATGTGGTCGGAATTGCAGGTCCTTATCATACAGAACTTAAGAAATGGTGTCATGAGATTGTGGAGATTCCGAACAGGGACGCGCTGCTAAGCCTGGATGTGATTACTTCTTTTTCGGGAGCGACTTATATTCTTGATATTTTTTTCGCGCTTCTGTTGTCAAAGCGATATGAAGAACATGCAAGATCCTCTATGGAAATGTTGAATCATTTAAGTCTGCTTTGGGATGAAACGTATCATACAAAAGAGAAAAATGAGTAAATTTGGACCGCTGTTTCAAAAAGCAGCGGTTCTTTTTCATGATTTTTGAAACGCTGAAACAATCCGGCTTGTGCGAATTGTATGAAAGAAAGACATATGTTATTTTCTAACTATCAAAAAACAGTTATAGGAGGAAAAGAAATGGGAAAGTATGAGACGCTGGCAAAAGATATCGTAAAAAATGTCGGCGGAAAAGAAAACGTAACAGGACTTGTTCACTGTATCACAAGACTTCGATTTACGTTAAAGGATGAAAGTATCGCAAAAGACGATGTTCTGAAAAAGATGGACGGGGTTGTGACTGTAATGAAAAGCGGCGGTCAGTATCAGGTTGTGATCGGAAATCATGTGCCGGAAGTATTTGAAGATGTGATGGCGCTGCTCGATTTGAACGAGAATAAAGCGTCTGCGGAAACAAAGAAATCAGGGAAGCTCCTGGATCGTGCCATCGATGTAGTGTCCGGTATTTTTCAGCCTATTTTAGGGATCATGGCTGCCTGCGGAATGCTGAAAGGTCTGAACACATTATTCGTTACACTTGGATTGTATTCTGCCGATTGCGGAGGATATATGATTATCAATGCGGCAGGCGATGCGTTGTTTACCTTTTTGCCGCTGTTCCTTGGATATACAGCAGCTAAGAAATTTCAGTTAAAACCGATGCTCGGTCTGTCAATAACTTATGAAAATGTCACTTTTTGGTATAAAAATGTGATAGAGAGCAATGGAGATTGTCTGCGCGATGTGTAGGTTTGTCAAACATATGTTACACCCCGATCAATAAATTCCCTCAGAACAGTTTGTGGTGATTTCCACCCCAG
>ENA-OQLC01000715-OQLC01000715.1-human-gut-metagenome-genome-assembly--contig:-NODE-715-length-19086-cov-4.208270_pt1 | contig 19086 bp, 7 predicted proteins | sample MGYA00242653_ERZ504807 | MGnify/ENA primary metagenome ERZ504807 (study PRJEB26092, sample SAMD00036381) | human gut metagenome | host: Homo sapiens | study: EMG produced TPA metagenomics assembly of... | reverse complement strand
AGAGGCGGGGCAGGCATTACGATGCAGCCTGGTGGCGAATGTCTTGGTGGCTTTGCTCCTTACTTTTGTTATGACGGTGGTCTACTTCAACGTGGAGCGTCTGGGGCAACCCGAAGAGCTGATTCCTTTGATAAAGCCTTATTATCTGGTGCTGCTTGCTTCGCTGGTCTTCGTTATGTTGTTCAATGGTTTCAAGCAGTTTACGGATGGCATTACGGATACCAAGACCGCTATGTGGATATTGTTGGGTGGAAATGCGCTGAACATCGTAGGCAACTATATCCTTATTAACGGTAAGCTGGGCTTTCCTGAACTGGGCTTGCTGGGAGCGGGCATCAGCACGCTGTTCTCGCGTATTGCGATGGTGGCGGTCTTTGCGGTGATTGTGCTCCGCAGCCGCCGGTTCCTCCGCTACCGGGTTGGTTTCTTACGCATGGGGTGGTCGTTCCCGGTGTTCAGGCAGCTTAATGCGCTGGGCTGGCCCGTCGGCCTGCAAATGGGGATGGAGACGGCTTCTTTCAGCCTTAGTGCTATCATGGTGGGCTGGTTGGGCACTATCGCTCTGGCGTCCCATCAGATAATGCTCACGATTTCGCAATTCACGTTTATGATGTACTACGGCATGGGGGCGGCGGTGGCTGTGCGCGTCAGCAACTTCAAAGGTCAGGGTGATATGGAGAATGTGCGCCGTTCCACGTATGCCGGATTCCACTTGATAATGGCTATGGAAATCATTCTTTTGAGTATTGTCTTTGTGCTGCGCGGGCAAATGGGCGGTTGGTTTACGGATAGTGTGGAGGCCTCGGCGCTGGTGGCGTCTTTGTTCTTCCCCTTCTTGATTTATCAGTTTGGCGACGGCTTGCAAATCAACTTTGCCAATGCCCTGCGGGGAATATCGGACGTAAAGCCGATGATGATTATTGCATTTATTTCTTATTTTATTATATCTTTGCCCGTAGGATATTTTTGCGGTTTTGTACTGGGCTGGGGGTTAGTGGGAGTCTGGATGGCTTTCCCGTTCGGGCTGACCAGCGCCGGGCTGATGCTATGGCTGCGCTTCCGGTATAAGACTGCGAGATGAAGTGATGGTCCTATCCTTTTTCTTTAAACGATGAATAGTGTATCGAAAGTAAAGATAGTCGTCGGATACACTCTGTTGCTGGGAGTGTTGTTCTTTTCCCTGTTCTTTGTGCACCGGGAAATGGAGAATCTCATGCATTCCGAAAATCAGGATGTGCACTGGACGGACAGCCTGATTACGTTGCTCCGGGAGAAAGATGAGAATACCATTTATATGCTGCGTGTGCTGAGCGAGACCAGTGAAAGCATGGTGTCTACCAGTGCGATAGAGAATATCATAGCCACCCGGAAGGACTCGGTGGTCACCAACCGGCGCGTACAACGCCGTATCATCACGCATCGCGACACAGTGGTTACCAAACCCAAGAAGAAAGGTTTCTTCCGCCGTTTGGGCGAAGTGTTTGTACCGCCCAAAAAAGATACCGCCATTCAGGTGAAGACTTCCCTTGAATACGCTACGGATACAGTGATCGATGTCTACAATCCGGTAGACTCCCTTCAGGAAAAACTGCGTGCTGTGGCGCAACAGAAGAAGGTGAGCGACTCGATTGTGCGACGCCGCAGGCTCACTTTGCAACGCATGGACAAGATGCTGACCGCCCGTATAGACAGTTTGTTGAAGGGATATGAGCAGGAAACCTTGCAACGTGCTCGCGAAGAGGCGGACTACCGGCAGTCTGTGCGCGGCCATTCCGTTAAGATAATCAGTAGCATTGCAGTGGGGGCAGTGTTGCTGTCCGTCTTTTTCCTGATAATTATAGGGCGTGACATTGCGCGCAGCAACCGTTACCGTCGCGAGCTGGAAGAAGCCCGCAAGCGCGCCGAAGATTTGCTGGCCATGCGGGAGAAGATGATGCTTGCCATTACCCACGACTTTAAAGCGCCACTCGGTTCCATTATGGGATATGCCGATCTGCTTTCCCGGCTGACGGTGGACGAACGGCAGCGTTTCTATCTGGATAACATGAAAACTTCCTCGGAACATCTGCTGAAACTGGTGGTCGACCTGCTCGATTTTCATCGACTTGATCTCCATAAAGCGGAAATAAACCGGGTGACTTTCCATCCGGCCCGACTGTTGGAAGAGATTCATGTCAGCTTTGAACCGCTGACCTCTGCCAAGGGACTGGAACTGCATTGCAACATTGCTCCCGAACTGGAGGGTACTTATATCAGCGACCCGCTTCGCCTTCGCCAGATAATCAATAACCTGCTCTCCAATGCAGTGAAGTTCACCGACAAGGGCTGTGTGACGATGACGGCGTGTTATGAGAACCGTAGGCTGGTTGTTGCCGTTGCCGATACGGGCAAGGGCATGGGGCCTGCCGACAGGGAACGGATTTTTCAGGAGTTTACCCGCCTGCCCGGTGCACAGGGCAAGGAGGGGTTCGGCCTTGGGCTCTCCATTGTACGTATGCTTGTGCAATTGCTTGAGGGGACAATCGATGTGGACAGCGTGCCGGGCAAAGGAAGTACGTTCACATTGCGCGTGCCTCTGTTCCCCGTACGGATGCCGGAGCGCACCGGTGAGGAAATGCAGGAAAAAGAGGAGGAACCGCTTCCCGTCCCTTCTTCGCCTTCGCTTCGGGTATTGCTTATTGATGATGATAGTATCCAACTTACACTTACCGCGGCCATGCTTCAACATAGCGGCATCACCTCTGTGTCGTGCATGCAGCCGGATGAGTTGCTGGATGCTTTACGCTCCGGGACTTTTGACGTACTGCTCACCGATGTACAGATGCCGGCGATAAGTGGCTTCGACCTGCTGAAACTGTTGCGTGCATCGAATCTCCCCCAAGCGCAAACCATTCCTGTAATAGCGGTCACTGCCCGTAGCGACATGAAACCGGAGGAGTTTAAGGCGTATGGCTTTGCCGGTTGCCTGCATAAGCCGTTTACGGTGGCGGAACTTTTTCGCGAACTGGACATGGAGGGCATCGGGCAGATGCCTGCCTTGCAAGATGAACGAGTGTCTGAGTCTGCCGCGGAGCATCCGGCGGAACATACATCCGGAACTTCCGCTCCGGGTTGCCCTTATAACTTCTCGGCGCTTACCGCTTTCTCCGGTGACGACTCGGATGCTGCCGACTCCATTCTCAAGAGTTTCATCTCCGAGACCCGTATCAATGCCGGACGTTTGCAGAAGGCTGTGGACATGGCAGATATGGATGAGGTGGCTGCCGTTTCGCATAAGATGATTCCACTCTTCACGTTGATTGGGGCTACGGAACTGGTAGGGGAACTCAAAATATTGGAAAGCCTGCGAGGGGCTTCCTTCACTGAGGAACAGGAACAACGTGCCCTCCGTTCGCTTGCCCTCATTGAGGATATTCTTCGCTCACAGACCCGGACCGATTTGGGTTGACGGCCATAAACACCGGTATAGCACAGTATTTTCACTTTTTAGGAACCTTATCTCAAAATTAATTGTTTACTTTGTACAACTTTTAATACATGACAGTTTGACGTTCCAATGAGAAGAAAATGGTTAAAGGGGGCACTTTGGGTGTTGCTCACCCCTATTGTCCTATTTGTAATATTGATGATATTGCTGTATGTGCCTCCGGTACAGAATTTTATACGGAAGCAGGCTACGGCAATCGCATCGGACGCTACGGGCATGAATATCTCCGTAGAACGAATAGACCTTCGTTTTCCTTTGAACCTGCTTGTGCGTGGCGTACAGGTGGTGCAGTCAGAGGCGGATGCCGCTGATGTCCAACATCCCGATACTTTGCTGAACCTCGGAAGCCTGAATGTCAGCGTACAGGCATGGCCTTTATTGCAAGGCAGGGTAGAGGTGAACGCCATAACCTTGCAACAGGTTGCCGTAAATTCTTCCAATCTGCTGGAAGGAATGCACATCAAAGGGACACTCGGGCGGTTCTTCCTTGAAAGCCATGGCATCGACCTGAAAAAAGAGGATGCCATACTGAACAATGTGGAATTGAGCAATACCCATATGCAGGTAATGCTTGCCGATACTACCGAGACTCCGAAAGATTCTACTGAGACCGCTGTCAACTGGCGGATAGCGCTGCATAACCTGAAGCTGAAAAATGTTTCGGTAGATTTGCAGATGCCACTCGACTCTATGGCGTTGGGAGCCAATATCGGAGATGCAAGCATCGAGGATGCGAATCTCGACCTCAAACGCCAGTTCTATGGCTGGCGGCGGTTTACGCTTACGGAATCCGCTGTGAATTATGATTTGGGCATGGCTGCTCCCGTTGAGGGTTTCGACGCTTCGCATATCGCATTGCGCGATATTCGTATCGGCATTGATTCAGTGATGGCTTGCGGTCGTGACATGAACGCAATTATTCGTGAGTTTTCCATGTACGACCGTTCCGGACTGACTGTGACTTCGTTGACCGGGCGCCTGTTTGCCGATTCAACCCTTATCCGTATCCCTTATCTGCAACTCAAAACCCCGCACAGCGATATGGACCTGACGGCGCAGACCTATTGGAAACTGGTAGATATCCCCACTACCGGACATCTGTCGGCCCGCTTCAATGCCAATATCGGTAAGCAGGATGTGCTGCTTTTTGCCGGCGGGTTACCCGAAACTTTTAAGGAAGCTTATCCTTTCCGACCGTTGGTGATCCATGCCGGTACGGAGGGTAATTTGAAGCAGATGCAGATCTCCCGCTTTACGGCTGAATTGCCCGGTGCCTTCTTTTTGAGTGGAGGCGGTGAGTTGTGGAACCTTACGGACAGCTTGACACGCAACGGGGGACTTGACTTTGAAATGCAGACACAGGACCTCAATTTCCTTACCGGACTCACCGGAGTAACTCCCGACGGCTCTATCATTGTGCCCGACAGTATGAATCTTGTGGCACGTCTCGGTCTCGACGGACCGCAATGCAATGCAATCCTGAAAATCAAAGAAGGAGAGGGCAGTCTGGGTTTGGATGCTGCCTACAACTTGAACACAGAGGTCTACCACGCCGATCTTGCCATAGATGCTTTGCAACTTCATCATTTTTTGCCCAAGGATTCTATCTATACGCTTACAGCCCGCGTTACCGCTAAAGGGCAGGGAGTGGATGTGGCTTCACATAAAACCATCGCCCGCGTAGAAGCCAAGCTGGATGAATTGCAATATGCCCGCTGGAATATTTCGGGCGTAGATTTGGATGCGGGCTTAAAGTCGTCGGTAGCGTCTGTGCATCTGACGAGTGATAATGCATTGTTGAAAATGCAGACCGAGGCTGATATGCGGCTTGACCGTAAATATATGGACGGTAAGTTGAATGTGAATGTGGAAGAGCTGGATTTATACAAACTGGGAGTTGCTCCCAAACCTTTGGAGCATCCGTTTGCGTTTAGTCTGGGTGCGGAGGCACGCCACGACTCCATTAAGTTGCAAATGGATGCCGGCGATATGAACCTTCAGTTCCGGGCCCGCAGCACTTTGAAGGAGTTGCTGGAGCAGTCGGATGAGTTTGTTGCCATCCTTACGAAGCAGATAGAGGATAGCAGGCTGGATCATGCGGCTTTGCGGCGGGTGCTTCCTTCGGCTGGCATGCAGCTGACGGCAGGACAGGCCAATCCTGTCAGCTACTTCTTGAAGACAAAAGATATAACATTCAATGACTTCATCCTTCGTTTCGGCTCTACACCGACGCGGGGCATCAATGGGCGGACGGCTGTTCATGGCTTACGGGTGGACTCGTTGCAACTCGATACAATCTTCTTTACAGTGAAGCAGGATACTTCCCGGATGATGTTGCAAAGCGGTGTGATCAACGGACCGAAGAATCCGCAGTTTGTATTCCGCAGTACGTTGACGGGAGAGATCCGGAGTGAGGATGCCGAACTGACTGTGAATTATGTGGACGGAGAGGGGCAGACCGGAGTGCTGTTTGGCGTGAATGCCCGTCCGTTGACGGAGGGACAGGGTAAAGGCAATGGAGTGTTGATTAACCTGACGCCTGCCGAACCTGTTATTGCGTACCGTAAATTCCATTTTGTGGATAATAGCAACTGGGTCTATCTGCATAAGAATATGCGTGTCTACGCCAATATCGATATGGATAGCGACAACGGTTTGGGCTTCCGTATGCAATCGGACAGGAATGATAGTGTCTCATTACAGAATATGAATGTGGAACTCAGCCGCTTGCAGTTGGGTGAGTTGAGTGAGGTGCTTCCTTATATGCCCCGGCTGACCGGCTTGTTCTCTGCCGAAGCGCAGTACATACAGACACCTACTTCTTTGCAGGTTTCTGCCGAAGCCAACATTGATGAACTGACGTACGAACGCCAGCATGTAGGGGACGTTGGTATGGGTGCTACGTGGCTTCCGGGAGACAAGGGGGCTACACATTATTTAAATACTTATTTCAGTTATGACAATCAGGAGGTGTTGGTGGCGGACGGTATGCTGACGCAAAAGAATGGTAGAGACACACTGGAGGTAACTACTACTTTTGAACACTTCCCTATGAAGATAGCCAATGCCTTTATTCCGGATCAGATGGTGTCTTTCACCGGTGACATTGACGGTGGAGTGCATATCTACGGACCGTTGGAGAAACCTAAGATGAACGGGGATGTTACTTTGGACAGTGTGTCGGTATATGCTCGTCAGGCGGGGGCGCGTTATTGGTTTGACGACCGTCCTGTACAGGTTAAGGACAACCAACTGATATTTGATAAGTTTGCTATCTACACTACCAGTAAGAATCCGTTTACCATTGACGGTAAGGTGGACTTCCGCAACTTGGAACGTCCTACGGCAAACCTGAAGTTGCTGGCAGAGAATTATACATTGCTGGATGCGCCGCGTACCCGCGAAAGCCTGATCTACGGTAAGGTGTTTGTTGACTTGAATGCTACGGTTCGAGGACCTTTGGATGCTTTGACCATGCGTGGAAATATGAATCTGCTGGGAAATACGGATGTTACCTATGTGCTGACAGACTCACCGTTGACGGTGGAAGACCGTCTTGAAGGGCTGGTTACTTTTACTTCCTTTGCGGATACGGCTTCGGTGAGTGCCGATGAGGTTCCTGCTATGTCTTTGGGCGGTATGGATATGATTATGTCCGTACACATTGACAATGCCGTACGTCTGCGTGCCGATTTGAGTCCTGACCGCAGTAAGTTTATAGAACTGGAGGGTGGTGGAGACCTGAATATGCAATATACTCCGCAGGGTGATATAAGTCTTACGGGACGTTATACGCTTTCGGGGGGAATCATGAAGTATTCGCTTCCGGTCATTCCGTTGAAAGAGTTCCAGATTAATAACGGAAGCTATGTGGACTGGCGCGGTGATCCGATGAATCCTACACTGAACCTGAAAGCGACGGAACGTATGCGTGCTTCGGTTGCCGACGGCGATGACGGTGGGTCACGCGTGGTGAACTTTGACGTGTCCATAGCCATAAAGAACAGGCTTGATGCTCCCGAACTGATTTTCGATATAACAGCTCCGGATGATGCCGCAGTTGAAAACGAATTGCAGGCTATGGGAGCTGAAGAACGCAGTAAGCAGGCCATTGCCATGTTGGCAACGGGCGTTTATATGAATAGTGGTGTCAAAGGTGGCGGATTGTCTATGGGTAGTGCCTTGAACAGCGTTATCCAGAGTCAGATTAACTCATTGGCGGGTTCTGCTTTTCAAAGTATCAATGCAAGTTTCACCATGGGTATGGAAGACCGTACAGCGGCCGAAACCGGTGATAAACAGACCGATTATAGTTTCCGCTATTCACAGCGCCTCTTCAACGATCGCGTACAGATTGTTATCGGAGGTAAGGTGACGACCGGTGCCAATGCCACGAACGATGCGGAATCATTCATCGATAATATCTCACTGGAGTATAGGTTGGATACGTCCGGTACGCGTTATGTCCGGGTGTTCTATGACAAAAACTACGAGAGTGTACTCGATGGAGAAATAACGGAAACAGGAGTCGGCCTTGTACTTCGCCGTAAGATGGACCGCCTGGGTGAACTTTTCATCTTCAAGAAAAAGAAGAAACAAACTGTAGAATGATATGAAACGACTGATATTATATATAGCAGGTGTCCTATTTTTGGCAGGATGTTCCACGACCAAGCATCTGCCGGAAGGCGAAATCCTGTATACGGGACAAAAAACGATGATTGTTGAAAACCGCAGCACCACTCCGGTAGGTGAAATTGCGATGGAAGAGGTTGAAGCTGCGCTTGCCACTGCCCCCAACAATTCTTTGCTGGGCAGTTCCAGTATTCGTATACCTTTCCCCATGGGACTGTGGATATACAATGGATTTGTGAAATATGAGAAAGGCTTTGGCAGGTGGATATTCAACCGTTTTGCCGCAAAACCGGTATTGATGTCGTCCGTAAATCCTGATATCCGACAGAAAGCAGCCGCCAATTTGTTACGGGATTACGGTTACTTTAACGGTACGGTGAGCTATAAAACATTCCTGAATCCTAAGGACTCATTAAAGGCGAAGATACAGTATACGGTGGATATGCGTAATCCCTATTTCATTGATACGGTTTACTATCATGGTTTCAGTAAACGGACTTTGCAAATCATGAATATGAGCCGCCGCCGTTCGCTCATCAGTCCGGGCGAACAGTTTAATGTGACCGATCTTGACGGAGAACGTACCCGCATCAGTACCTTGTTGCGCAATGTGGGATGCTATTATTTCCGTCCCGACTATCTGACCTATCAGGCAGATACGACTCTGGTGCCCGGCGGACATGTCACTATGCGCATGGTGCCTGCTCCCGGTATGCCTGCGGTTGCCGAAAAGCCGTTTTATGTAGGTAAAAGGGCCTTCTATCTTTATGGAAAGCAAGGACAGGCTCCTAATGACAGTATGGATTATAAGGGGTTGCGTATTTATTATCACGACAAGCTGAGGGTGCGTCCCAACATGGTTTACAGGTGGCTGAACTACCAAGCGTACCGTCAGAAGCGTCAGGTACAGGACAGTACCGGTATTTCCCGCAGGCGTTCCATGCAGAACCTGTATAGTTTGTATCGTCAGACTCGTGTGCAGGAGCGTTTGAATAACGTGGGTATCTTCCGCTATCTTGAAATGCAGTATACTCCGCGCGACACGACATTTGTGTGTGATACGCTGGATGTGAATATTCATGCGGCTCTCGACAAACCTTATGATGCCGAGCTGGATTTCAATGTGAAGATGAAAAGTAATAACCAAACAGGTCCGGGAGCTTCGTTCACTGTAACGAAGAACAATGTGTTTGGTGGCGGCGAAGCGTGGAATGTTAAGCTGGATGGTTCGTATGAATGGCAGACGGGCAAAGACCGTTCTTCGGCAATGAACAGCTATGAGATGGGATTGTCTACTTCTCTTATGTTTCCGCGTGTGGTTTTTCCTCGCTTTGGTGATAAGGAGTATGACTTTCCGGCAACTACTACGTTTAAATTGTATGTCGACCAATTGAATCGGGCCAAGTACTATAAACTGCTGGCGTTTGGAGGAAACGCTACTTATGATTTTCAGCCGAAGCGTACGAGCAAGCATAGTTTCACCCCGTTCAAACTGACGTTTAATGTGCTTCGTAACCCTACGGAGGCTTTTAAGGAGTTGCAGGCGGAGAATCCGGCGCTTTATGTCAGTCTGCGCGACCAGTTTATTCCCGTTATAGAATATATGTACACGTATGATAACGCTCCTTTATCGCACGTACGAAATCCTATCTGGTGGCAGACCACCGTAAGTTCGGCCGGTAACCTTACTTCGTGTATTTACCGCATCTTCGGAAAGCCCTTCAGCGAGCAGGACAAGAAACTGATGGGCGTTCCTTTTGCACAGTTCTTAAAGGTAAACAGTGAGTTCCGCTATCATTACAAAATTGATAAGAACCAGCTGATTGCTTCGCGTATAGCCGGTGGGGTGATATGGTCCTACGGAAATGCGCTGGCGGCTCCTTATACCGAACAGTTTTATATTGGGGGCGCTAACAGTGTGCGTGCTTTTTCTGCCCGCAACATAGGTCCGGGAGGATATGCGCCGGATAAAGAGAGTAAATATTCTTTCATCAATCATGTGGGTGATATACGTCTGGAGGCTAATGTGGAGTACCGTTTCCGCATTATCGGCGATTTGCATGGAGCGGTGTTCTTGGATGCGGGCAATGTGTGGCTGATGCGTAAAGATGATTCACGTCCTAACGGCGAATTCTCTTTGAAGAATTTTGCCAAGCAGATAGCTTTGGGCACCGGCGCTGGCTTACGTTATGATATGGATTTCTTGGTTTTCCGTCTGGATTGCGGAGTGGGATTGCACGACCCGTACGAAACGGGAAAGTCGGGATACTACAATATTCCGAAGTTCAAAGACAGCTTGGCGTTGCATTTTGCCATCGGTTATCCGTTCTGATAAGATGTATCGGCTCAAAATGTGAGCTGGGAGTGAAAGTATAGGTTAATAAGGTGGGGTTTTGGACGATTCTTGTAAAGAATGGACTAAAATACCCCCCAACTGATATAAATTTTACTACTTTTGCACCTGTTATCAACCATGATACACTAACCTTTTTTTAATAATAACTGATATGAAACCAACTTTATTTTTATTAGCGGCCGGTATGGGTAGCCGTTATGGTGGCTTAAAGCAATTGGACGGACTGGGCCCAAATGGCGAAACTATTATGGATTATTCAATTTACGATGCTATTAATGCCGGATTCGGTAAGCTCGTTTTTGTTATCCGTAAAGACTTTGAACAGGATTTTCGAGATAAAATCATTTCTAAATACGAAGGGCATATTCCTTGCGAGTTGGTTTTTCAGGGATTAGATGCGCTCCCCGAAGGCTTTACCTGCCCGGCAGACCGTACCAAACCTTGGGGTACTAATCATGCTGTAATGATGGGGGCGGATGTGATAAAGGAACCGTTTGCCGTTATCAATTGCGATGACTTCTATGGGCGTGATTCTTTTCAGGTAATGGGAAAGTTCCTGTCTGCACTTCCTGAGGGTTCTAAGAATGTATATTCAATGGTTGGTTTCCGCATCGGAAACACATTAAGCGAAAGCGGCACTGTGTCACGCGGGCTTTGCGGTACGGATGAGAACAACTTGCTGACCTCTGTTGTAGAGCGCACCAAGATTCAGCGTATGGACGGTGAAGTGAAGTATATCGATGATAATGGCGAGTGGACTGCTACTCCTGATACTACTCCGGTGAGCATGAACTTCTGGGGATTCACTCCCGATTATTTTGCTTACAGCGAGGAGTTCTTCAAAACGTTCCTTAGCGATCCGAAGAACATGGAGAATCTGAAGAGCGAGTTCTTTATTCCGTTGATGGTGGATAAGCTGATTAATGATGGTGTGGCAACTTGCGAGGTGCTCGATACTACCAGCAAGTGGTTCGGCGTCACTTACCCGGAAGACCGTCAGAGTGTGGTTGATAAGATTCAGGCATTGGTAGACGCCGGAGAATATCCTGCCAAACTTTTCTAAAGCTGTGTGATTATTCCCTGTTGCTCGGTTATTGCCGGACGGTAGGTGATAAAAATAAAGAGGGGACTGTCTCTGTAAGGGGATAGTCCCCTCTCTTGTATACTGCTTTGATAACCAAAAACTTGCATGTACCGAGTAATTCCATTGTTTGGTACGGCTTGTACCTTACTAAGGTACGGTCTGTACCATGGCAAGGTACAAGCTGTACCATAGTGAGATATAAGCCGTACCAAGGCAAGGTACAAAAAGGCACGCCCCAATTTATATCCTTTTCCTTATTATATACTACTGAAAATCGCTACCTTTGCAGTCTTGAAACGATAAATTCATTGACACTATGATATCCGTAGAAGGACTGAAGGTGGAGTTTAATGCTACCGCTCTGTTCGAAGACGTTTCTTACGTCATCAATAAGAAAGACCGCATCGCCCTTGTAGGCAAGAATGGTGCGGGCAAATCTACCATGCTCAAGATATTGGCAGGCTTGCAACAGCCTACCGCCGGAGTTGTTGCCGTTCCACGCGAATGTACTATCGGGTATTTACCCCAGGTAATGGTACTCAGTGACGAACGCACCGTTATGCAGGAAGCTGAGTTGGCTTTTGAGCATATCTTTGAAATGCAGGCCGACATCGAGCGAATGAACCAACAGCTTGCCGAACGTACCGATTATGATAGCGAAGAGTATCAGAAACTGATTGATCGTTTTACTCATGAGAATGAACGTTTCCTGATGATGGGGGGGACAAACTATCGTGCTGAAATAGAACGTACCCTTCAGGGATTGGGATTCAGTCGTGAGGACTTCGACCGTTCTACGAGCGAATTTTCCGGAGGCTGGCGTATGCGTATCGAACTTGCCAAGTTATTGCTGCGCCGTCCGGATGTACTGTTGCTGGACGAGCCAACGAACCACCTTGATATAGAGAGCATCCAGTGGCTGGAGAATTTTCTTTCCACTCGTGCCAATGCAGTGGTGCTTGTCAGCCACGACCGGGCTTTTCTGAACAATGTCACTACCCGCACCATCGAAATAACCTGCGGACGCATATACGATTATAAAGTGAAGTATGATGAGTTTGTGGTGCTCCGCAAGGAACGTCGCGAACAGCAGCTTCGTGCTTATGAAAACCAGCAGAAACAGATACAGGATACGGAAGATTTTATCGAGCGTTTCCGTTATAAGGCCACTAAAGCTGTGCAAGTGCAGAGCCGCATCAAACAGCTCGAAAAGATAGAACGCATTGAGGTGGATGAGGAAGATAATTCTTCTTTACGGTTGAAATTTGTTTGCAGTAGCCGTAGTGGGAGTTACCCTGTTATTTGTGAGGATGTGGCCAAAGCCTATGGAAGCCATGTTATCTTCCATGATGTTAATCTTACTATTAACCGCGGCGAAAAGGTCGCTTTCGTTGGTAAGAACGGTGAAGGTAAGTCCACGCTTGTGAAGTGCATTATGGATGAGATTACGGATTATACCGGCAAGCTGACTTTGGGGCACAATGTGCAAATCGGCTATTTTGCACAGAACCAGGCACAATTGCTGGATGAAAACCGGACTGTCTTCGATACGATTGATCGTGTGGCAGTGGGAGATATCCGGCTGAAGATACGGGATATATTGGGAGCGTTCATGTTTGGCGGAGAGGCTTCGGACAAGAAGGTGAAAGTGCTTTCCGGAGGAGAACGCACCCGTCTTGCCATGATTAAGCTCCTGCTGGAACCGGTGAATTTCCTGATTCTTGATGAGCCTACGAATCATCTTGATATGCGTTCAAAGGACGTTTTGAAAGAAGCAATCCGGGATTTTGACGGTACAGTGATAATTGTCAGTCATGATCGTGACTTTTTGGATGGTCTTGCGACTAAAGTATATGAGTTCGGTGGCGGACTGGTGAAAGAGCATCTTGGAGGTATCTATGATTTCTTGCAGAAAAAGCAGATAGAGAACCTGAACGATTTGCAGAAATCTCCTTCATTGTCATCTTCACCTGCTATGGGAAAAACGGTAGCCGGCAGCAACGCCGGAGCAACGGCAAGCCAAACTTCTGCCGCCAAACTTTCTTATGGGGAACAAAAGGAACTCAATAAGAAACTCAAAAAGCTGGAACGTCGTGTGGCGGATTGTGAAGCAGAGATAGAACAGACAGAGTCGGCTATCTCTATCCTTGAAGCCAAAATGGCTACACCGGAAGGTGCTTCGGACATGGCGCTTTATGAGCAGCACCAAAAGTTGAAAGCGCAATTGGACAATGTGATGGAAGAATGGGATGCCGCTTCCAGTGAGTTAGAGGAGGCAAGAAAATAATCTTATAACATTTATTTATACTAAGTATGAAAGTATTTCATTTTTTACCTATTGCAGCATTCTGCTTAATGGCAGGTGCTTGCAGCACAGGCAAGAAACAGGCTGAACTGACAGCCGGTATTCAGCTTGCCAATCTTGACACAACGGCTTTGCCCGGAACTGACTTTTACCAATATGCCTGCGGCGGTTGGATGAAGAACAATCCGATTCCGGCCGAATACTCACAGTATGGTTCTTTCACCATTCTTGCGGAAAACAACCGTAAGCAGATTCAGGGGCTTATCGAAGAATTGGCCGCGACTCAGCATGAGCCGGGGAGCGTAGCGCAGAAAATAGGCGATTTATACAAAATTGTAATGGATAGCGTGAAACTGAACAAGGACGGTGTAGCTCCTATTAAGGCCGAACTTGATCAGCTGGGTGCCTTGAAGGACAAGAAAGAACTCTATGCATTGTTGGGTGAGATGCAGAAAAAAGGCATTGTTGCTTATAATATTCTGTATGTAGGTGCCGATGAAATGAATAGTAGTATGAATGCCGTACAGTCCTATCAGGCCGGTTTAAGTATGGGCGAACGCGACTATTATCTGGAAAATGATGCGGCTACCGCTAAAATTCGTGATGCTTTCCGCACACACGTACAGAAAATGTATCAACTGGCTGGCTTTGATGAGGCGGCTGCCAAAAAAGGTGTGGAAGTTGTAATGGATGTGGAAACACGCCTTGCCAAAGCATTCCGTTCACGTACGGAGTTGCGCGATCCGCACGCCAATTACAATAAGATGAGTTTGGAAGAGTTGAAGAAGAACTATCCGACTTTCGATTGGGATGCTTATTTGTCGGCAATGGACTTGAGAGATGTGAAAGAAATCATCATAGGCCAGCCTGCTTCTTTGAAGGCTGCTGCTGAAATCCTGGATACTTTGCCTATTGAACAACAGAGCCTCTATTTACAATGGAAATTGATTGATGCTGCCGCAGGTACTTTGAATGATGCCATGGCCGAACAGAATTTCGATTTCTATGAACGCACGATGAGTGGCACGCAAGAGATGCAGCCCCGCTGGAAAAAGGCTGTCGGTACTGTTAGCTCTGCTTTAGGTGAAGCGGTAGGTCAAATGTATGTAGAAAAATATTTCCCTGCTGCAGCTAAGGAACGTATGGTGGATTTAGTGAAGAATCTGCAGGAAAGTTTGGGTGAGCGTATCAAAAACCTCGCTTGGATGGGTGACTCTACCAAAATAAAGGCTTTGGAGAAACTGGCCACTTTCCATGTGAAGATAGGCTATCCCGATCAGTGGAAAGATTACTCTACATTAGAGATTAAAGACGACTCATATTGGGCTAATATGGAGCGTGCCAACGAATGGAGCCATGCGGAAATGGTAGCTAAAGCCGGTAAGCCGGTAGATAAAGATGAATGGCTGATGACTCCGCAAACGGTAAATGCTTATTATAATCCGACGACGAATGAAATCTGTTTTCCTGCCGCTATTCTGCAATATCCGTTCTTTGACATGAATGCGGACGATGCCTTCAATTATGGCGCTATCGGTGTGGTAATCGGCCATGAAATGACGCATGGATTTGACGACCAGGGACGCCAGTATGACAAGGAAGGCAATCTGAAAGACTGGTGGACTGCTGAGGATTCCAAGCGTTTCGATGAACGTGCCCAGGTTATGGTGAATGTGTTCGACAGCATTGAAGTGGCTCCGGGATTATATGGCAATGGACGTATGACTTTGGGTGAGAATATTGCTGACCATGGCGGTTTGCAGGTTTCCTATCAGGCATTCAAGAAGGCTACGGCTGCTAATCCGTTGCCGGTAATGGATGGTTTCACCCCTGAGCAGCGCTTCTTTCTTGCTTATGCAGGCGTATGGGGAAATAATATTCGTCCGGAGGAGGTCTTGAACCGTACCAAGAGTGATGTGCACTCATTGGGCAAATGGCGCGTTAACGGTGCTCTGCCGCAAATAGGAGCTTGGTACGAGGCTTTCAATATTACTGAAAATGACCCGATGTTTGTGCCGGTAGAAAAACGGGTTTCTATTTGGTAATAGAGCTGTTTCTATAAAAAAAATCGGCTCCGCTGAAAGGGTGTTTATGCCTTTTCAGCGGGGCCTTTTTTATACGGTTACGTAAGAGTGCCGGATTTAATAATAAGTCCCTTTTTTAATTATACCTAATTTATTGTATATGAATGTATGTATGAATAAACAAAATTCGTAACTTTGCAAATCAAATAGTAAAATGTACGCATTACTTTAATACGCAAATCCATGTCTGAAACTAAAAGAATCAAAACAGCTCTGGTATCCGTTTACCATAAAGAAGGTTTGGATGAAATCATAACCAAACTGCATGAAGAAGGTGTAGAGTTCCTGTCAACCGGTGGAACACGTCAATTTATTGAGTCTCTGGGTTATCCCTGTAAAGCAGTGGAAGACCTTACTACATACCCTTCCATTTTGGGTGGACGTGTAAAGACCTTGCATCCGAAGATATTTGGAGGTATTCTTTGCCGCCGCGGATTGGAACAGGACATGCAACAAATTGAAAAATATGAAATTCCTGAAATAGACCTTGTAATTGTAGACCTCTATCCGTTTGAGGCAACTGTTGCCAGCGGTGCCGAAGAACCTGCCATTATCGAGAAGATTGATATAGGCGGCATCTCTCTGATTCGTGCTGCCGCCAAGAATTATAACGATGTCGTGATTGTTGCTTCGCAGGCTCAATACCAGCCGCTTCGCGACATGTTGATGGAACATGGCGCTACCACTTCACTCGAAGAGCGTCGCTGGTTTGCCAAAGAGGCTTTTGCTGTATCTTCTCATTATGATTCGGCAATCTTTAACTATTTTGACGGTGAAGCAGGTTCTGCTTTCCGGCAGTCCGCCAATAACCAAAAGACTTTGCGTTATGGCGAAAATCCGCATCAGAAGGGTTATTTCTATGGTAATATTGATGCTATGTTCGACCAGATTCATGGCAAGGAAATTTCTTACAATAATTTGCTCGACATCAACGCTGCCGTTGATTTGATTGACGAATTTACGGATACCACTTTTGCTATTCTGAAACACAATAACGCTTGTGGTCTGGCTTCACGTCCTACTGTATTGGAAGCTTGGAACGATGCGCTTGCCGGCGACCCGGTGTCTGCATTCGGTGGCGTACTTATCACCAATGCTGTGATTGATAAGGCTGCAGCTGAAGAAATCAATAAGATATTCTTTGAAGTTATCATTGCGCCTGATTATGATGTGGATGCATTGGAAATCCTCGGTCAGAAGAAGAACCGCATTATTCTGGTCCGTAAGCAGGCGGCTCTCCCCAAGAAGCAGTTCCGTTCTTTGCTGAATGGTGTTCTGGTACAAGATCGTGATTTGAAAGTGGAGACTCCTGAAGACTTGAAGACGGTAACGACTAAAGCTCCGACTGCGCAAGAAATCGAAGATATGCTTTTTGCAAATAAGATTGTGAAGAACAGCAAGTCTAATGCTATTGTATTGGCAAAAAATAAGCAGTTGTTGGCAAGTGGTGTAGGGCAGACAAGTCGTGTGGATGCCTTGAAACAGGCCATTGAAAAGGCTAAGAACTTTGGCTTTGATTTGAATGGAGCTGTAATGGCAAGTGATGCTTTCTTCCCCTTCCCCGATTGTGTAGAGATTGCAGGTAATGAAGGTGTTAAGGCCGTAATTCAGCCGGGTGGAAGCATCAAGGACGAACTTTCATTCGATTATTGCAATGAACATGGCATCGCAATGGTGACAACAGGGTTCCGGCATTTTAAACACTAATATTAATGATGAATGAAGAACTAAGAGTGAAGAATTGGCTGCGCTTGCTTGCGTTGGTATTCTGCATAGTATTCTTAATTTTTCATTCCTAATTTTTCATTTAAGAAATATGGGATTATTCTCTTTTACACAAGAAATAGCGATGGACCTTGGCACTGCCAATACTATCATTACCACAAATGGCAAGATAGTAGTGGACGAACCCTCGGTGGTTGCTTTGGACCGTCGTACAGACAAGATGATTGCTGTGGGTGAAAAGGCAAAGATGATGCACGAAAAGACCCACGAAAACATACGCACTATCCGTCCGCTTCGTGACGGTGTAATTGCCGATTTCTATGCTTGCGAGCAGATGATACGCGGACTTATCAAAATGGTGAACAATCGTAACCGTCTGTTCTCTCCTTCACTTCGCATGGTAATAGGGGTTCCCTCAGGAAGTACGGAAGTGGAGCTTCGTGCGGTGCGCGACTCTGCCGAGCATGCCGGTGGACGTGATGTCTATTTGATATTCGAACCGATGGCGGCAGCTATCGGCATCGGTATTGATGTAGAAGCGCCGGAAGGCAACATGATTGTTGATATAGGTGGTGGCTCTACTGAGATTGCCGTTATTTCATTGGGGGGTATAGTTTCCAATAACTCTATCCGCATTGCCGGTGATGATCTGACTGCTGATATTCAGGAATACATGAGCCGTCAGCATAACGTAAAGGTCAGCGAACGTATGGCAGAACGTATCAAGATTAATGTCGGTGCGGCATTGACCGAACTGGGTGAAGATGCTCCCGAAGATTATATTGTTCATGGTCCGAATCGTATTACGGCACTTCCTATGGAGGTACCCGTATGCTATCAGGAGGTGGCGCATTGCTTGGAGAAATCTATTTCCAAGATTGAGACTGCGATCCTGAGCGCATTGGAGAATACACCACCCGAACTGTATGCCGACATTGTGCACAACGGCATCTATTTGGCAGGTGGCGGTGCGTTGCTTCGCGGATTGGATAAGCGTCTGACCGATAAAATTAACATACCGTTCCACATTGCGGAAGACCCTTTGCATGCCGTTGCCAAAGGCACTGGTATTGCACTGAAGAATGTCGACCGCTTCTCATTCCTGATGAGATGGCATGCGAAATTTACTGAACTTTCTTATTAAATATAATTACTGGTTCCTCTTTCTGCTGTTAGAGGTTACCAGTTTTGTTTTATTATTCCGCTTCAACCATTATCAGCAGAGTGTATATTTCACTTCTGCCAACGGAGTGGCAGGGAAAGTTTATGAGATTTCGGGCGGCATCAGTTCTTACTTCCATTTGAAATCGGTCAATGAGGACTTGCTCGACCGGAATATGTGGCTGGAACAACGGGTAGCTTTTCTGGAAAAAAGCCTGCAGGAGCAGGGCTTGGATTCCGTAAAACTAT
>ENA-OQLC01000703-OQLC01000703.1-human-gut-metagenome-genome-assembly--contig:-NODE-703-length-19545-cov-4.360386_pt1 | contig 19545 bp, 18 predicted proteins | sample MGYA00242653_ERZ504807 | MGnify/ENA primary metagenome ERZ504807 (study PRJEB26092, sample SAMD00036381) | human gut metagenome | host: Homo sapiens | study: EMG produced TPA metagenomics assembly of... | reverse complement strand
GATGATCCAGATCTCGTTGCGGATGGCAGCGCGGCCATCCTTGCGGCGGTAGCCCATGAAGGTGTCAGGCGCGGCGGGGGTCAGCGGGTGCACATTGGGGTGATAGCTGTACTCGATCTCACCGGAGAGGTTCGTGTGGATGTTGTGGGTGTGCATCCAGGTGCCGGGCACGGCGTCCGCCGTGGCGTGGCCGATGGGAAAGCCGTATTTGATGACGTTTTCGCCGCTTTTGATGGGCGCAATGGCCATCTTGTGGCCCTGGGGGATGTCCTCAATGGCGGTGACGGTGGTGTTATCGACGGGGACTGCCGTGCCTTTGGCGATGGGATGCAGGGCGACGACGACGTTGTCCTTGGGGTTGATCTTAATGGCGATAGGCATAAGATGTCTCCTTAGCTTCTGATAAAAGTGGGGCTGGAGGGCATCCTCCGGCCCCAATGGGGTACGTTTTAAGGCCGGATGAGGGGCGGGTGTGCGGGGGCAGACCGTAAACGGTCAATATCGGCAGACTCAGCCCTCATCAGTCGGCTGCGCCGACAGCTTCTCCCGATGGAGAAGCCTTTGGACGCTTACAGGCAGGAAGCATACGCGGCCAGTGCGCCGTTCTCGCGGATGTTGGTCAGATTTTTGACGGTGGCCTCCTCGAAGCCGGGAACCTTGGTCAGGTCCTGGCCCCACATCTGCTCGTTGGTCATGACGGCATGAACCAGCGTCGGGACGTCGTCGTTCTTGTGCTCGTTGTAGAATTCAAGGACCCAGCGGTCATCGGAGACGGTGTACTCGTTGCCTTTGGCGCGCTTGCAGACCAGACCCTTGTCGGTCAGCTCCTGCACATCATTGCTGTAGAAGGCAATGTAGGCGGCGAAGCTCATGGTCAGGCAGGTGGGCAGCTTGCCGTTCTTTCCGACGTACTCGAGGAAGGACGGCATGTTGCGGGCACGCCACTTGGAGGTGGAGTTCAGGGAGATGCTCATCAGCTCATGGTTGACAAACGGGTTGTTGAAACGGTCCTGCACAGCGGCGGCGAACTGCTTGCAGTCCTCCTGATCCAGCGGCAGGATGGGCACGACCTCGTCCAGCAGCATCTTGTTCATGTAGCCCAGAACGGTGGCGTCGTGCATGCAGTCACGGACGATGTCAAAACCGGCCAGATAAGCGCCCAGCACAAAGCCGGTGTGTGCGCCGTTCAGGATGCGGACCTTGCGCTTCTTGTACGGGCTCATGTCGGGGGTCACAAAGACGCGGCTCTCGAGACCGGCCTTGCGGAAGGGCAGCACGTCGTTCAGCTTGGTGTCACCCTCGATGACCCAGACGCCAAAGACCTCGCCGACGTCCAGCAGGGGGTCAGCGTAGCCGTGCTTCTGCTCAAGCTCGGCGACCTCCTTCGGGTCACGGATGCGGCCCGGAACGATGCGGTCAACCAGAGAACCGCAGAAGGTGCAGTCCTCATTGACGTACTTCCTGAAGCCGCCGTCCAGGCCCCACTGGTCAATGTACTGGTTGACGCACTTGAGCAGCTCCTTGCCGTTGTTGTCGATCAGCTCGCAGGCCAGCATGATGATGCCCTTCTTGCCTGCCTTGTAGCGGTGGTACAGCACCTGGGTCAGCTTGCCGGGGAAGCTGGATGCGGGCACGTCCTCCAGCTTGCAGGCGGGGTCGTAGACGATGCCTGCCTCGGTGGTGTTGGAAACGATGATCTCAAGATCGTCGCTGGCGGCGACGTCCATCATCTGTTTAAAGCCCTCCTCCTCATACGGGTTCAGGCAGCGGGAGACGCTGGAGATAACGCGCTTGTCATCGACCTTCCGGCCGTTTTCACTGCCGCGCAGATACAGGGTGTACAGACCCTCCTGCTCGTTGATCATCTTGGCCAGGCCGGGGGCGATGGGCTGGACCAGAACGCACTTGCCGTTCCAGTCGGCCTTCTCGTTGGCCAGATCGAACCAGTAATCCACGAACGCGCGCAGGAAGTTGCCCTCGCCGAACTGCAGGACCTTCTCCGGGGCGTTTTTCAAAATATAGCCGTTGTAGCCGGATTTTGCAAGAACTTCATAATTCAAGGTATCCATATATGCTTCTCCTTACCATAAACAAATCTGGTGCGCAGCGGGGGGCTGCAGCACGTCCTGTTACCTGAATTATATTTTCTTTAGGCCGTTTCGTCAAGATTCATTCCGTAAACAGCGCACATATTTTGCGCAGTTTTGAGGCCAATTTTGGGATTCCGCATCTTGCACAACAAAGAACCGCACTTTTTGGCTATAATTTCGATTAACAAGCAATTTTTGCAACTTGTGCAAGGTAAAATAGTTATGTATAATAATAGCAGAGCATGCTGTTTTGGGTCACCTTTACAGCGCAAGGTATGTGCTATCAGGGCCCGGGGCGGCATTCCCCCGACTATCATTTATAACATCATTAAGGAGCGTCTGTACATGAAAGTATTTATGGACAAGGACTTTTTGCTGGAGACCCCTACCGCGCAGCATCTGTACCACGACTATTCGGCCAAGCTGCCCATCGTGGATTACCACTGCCATATTCCCCCGCAGGAAATTTATGAGGACCGCCGCTTTGAGAACATCGCGCAGGTCTGGCTGGGCGGCCATCAGGTGCTGGCCGACGGCAGCGACTACTATTTCGGCGACCACTACAAGTGGCGCGTGATGCGCTCCAACGGCGTGCCCGAGGAGTACATCACCGGTGACAAGCCGGATCGTGAGCGCTTTCAGAAGTTTGCCGAGAGCCTGGAAATGGCCATCGGCAACCCGATGTATACCTGGTGCCACCTCGAGCTGAAGAAGTACTTCGGCTATGAGGGCGTGCTGAACGGCGAGACCGCCGAGGAGGTCTGGAACCTCTGCAACGACAAGCTGCAGCATGACCCGAAGCTGACCGTCCGCGGCCTGATCGAGCAGAGCAACGTTGCCATGGTCGGCACCACCGACGACCCCATCGACTCCCTCGAGTGGCACAAGAAGATCAAGGAAGACCCGACCATCAAGGTCGTCGTCGCCCCGTCCTTCCGCCCCGACAAGGTCCTGAACATCCGCAAGGAGGGCTTCGCCGATTACATCCATAAGCTGGAGGAAGTTGTGGGCCGCAAGTTTGCCTGCGCAAATTGCGTTGTCAGTGCGCTGGAAGAACGCCTGGAGTTCTTCGTCGAGATGGGCTGCCGCGCTTCTGACCACGGTCTGGACTACATCCCCTTTGCCGAAACGAACGCTGAGAAGGCAACTGCTGCCTTCAAGAAGGCCATGGCCGGTGAGACCCTGACCAAGGAGGAAGGCGACGAGTACACCACCTACCTGCTGCTGAAGCTGGGTGCCCTGTACAAGAAGCACAACGTTGTCATGCAGATGCACTACAGCTGCCTGCGCAATGTCAACGACAAGATGTACCGCAAGCTCGGCCCCGACACCGGCTTTGATATGATCGCCGTGACCGATTGCAGCGCTACCATCAGCAGCCTGCTGAGCGCACTGACCAAAGAGGACGCCTGCCCGAAGGTCATCCTGTACAGCCTGAACCCCGCCGACTTCGACATGCTGGGCACCATTCTGGGTGCGTTCCAGGATGACGAGATCCCCGGCAAGATCCAGCTGGGCTCCGCCTGGTGGTTCTGCGACACCGACGACGGCATGTACCAGCAGATGAAGACCCTGGCCCGCTTGGGCCTGCTGGGCAACTTCGTCGGTATGCTGACCGACAGCCGCAGCTTCCTGAGCTACACCCGCCACGAGCTGTTCCGCCGCCTGATGTGCAACCTTATCGGCAACTGGGTCGAGAACGGCCAGTACCCCAACGACGAGAAGTCTCTGAAGAAGATCGTCGAGGGCATCAGCTATTATAATGCGAAGCGGTATTTTAATCTGTAATTGAAGTAACGCAATAAGCAATAAAACCCCGCCCCGCCTGTTGATTTTGACAGGCGGGGCGGGATTTTATTGGGTGCGGGCGGCTTTGCCGCCCGTACATGACCTTACTCACAGCTTTCCTGTTCCTCCGGCACCTCGGGCATCGTCCGCAGCTGCTCCAGCGTGATGCCATCCACATATTTATTGATCAGGTCATTCAGCCCGGACCAGAAGTCCAGCGTGTGGCACTGGCTGCGGTGGGGGCAGTCCACCGACGACGCCAAACACGGGATGGCCGTCAGCTCGCCCTCGACGGCGCGCAGGATCTCGCCGGAGGTGATCTCCCCTGCCGGGCGCGCAAGCCGGTAGCCGCCCTGCGCACCGCGCACGCTGGATACCAGCCCGGCCTTCGCCAGCGGGGTGACGATCTGCTCCAGATATTTTAAGCTGATGCGCTGCTTATCACTGATGTCCTTCAGCGGGATCAGGTCGTTGGGGCGGTTGGCCAGTTCCACCATCAGGCGCAGGGCATAACGGTCACGGGTCGAAAATTTCATGGTAAAGCTCCCTTTATCGGAATTAGTAACACTAATCATAGCATAATTCTAGGAATTTTGCAAGTTGTCAACCTATTAAAACAGTAGGATATATGCAAAATGCCGAAATGTGCAATTTTATGCAAACAAGTGTTGACAGAACCGGTTCACAGGCGTATACTGTGAGCCATGGAAGGCAAACAACGCCGACCAAAGATTCAAGAAAGGGGTACAGAACCATGAATGCAGTCTGCTTTGGTATGATGATGTGCATGTGCATGATGCGTAAGCGTCCTGTGCCAGCTTTCTTGTGCGCAAATTACAGCGCGTAATGAAAACTTGCAGCGGGATGCCGGAAAGCCGACATCCCGCTTTTGTTTGGAAAGGAAGTTTGTGACTATGGAAAGAGGTTCCGTTTACAAGCAGCCCGGTGTGCGAATGTGACGCTTTGAGGGAAGCTGACCGTTCAAAACCAACACACCTGACGATATATAAAGGAGAATTTACCATGAAAAAACTGATTTCTGCAACGCTCGCCGCTTCTCTGGCCCTGTCGCTGGCCGCCTGCGGCTCCTCCGCGTCTACTGATTCCGTCGCCGCATCCTCTGAGGCTGCCTCCACCGAGAGCACGGCTGCTTCTTCCGCGGCTGCCGAGTCCACCGCCGAGACCAGCGAACTGGCCGGTACGACCCTGAAGGTCGCTGCCTCCCCCACGCCCCATGCCGAGATTCTGAACGTGGCCAAGGAGATTCTGGCCGAGCAGGGCATCGACCTCGAGGTTGTTGAGTTCAGCGACTACGTCCAGCCCAACCTCGTCACCGAGAGCGGCGAGGTTGACGCCAACTACTTCCAGCACACCCCCTACCTCGACAGTTTCAACGAGGAGAACGGCACCCATCTGGTCAGCGTCGGCGCGGTCCACTATGAGCCGTTCGGCATCTATCCGGGCAAGAGCGATGATCTGGCAAACATTGCGGACGGCGCGACCATCGCCGTACCCAACGACACCACCAACGAGGCCCGCGCTCTGCAGCTGCTGGCCGCCCAGGGCCTGATCACCGTCCGCGACGGCGCCGGTCTGACCGCTACGGTCAACGACATCACCGACAACCCCCACAACCTGCAGATCAAGGAGATCGAGGCTGCCCAGCTGCCCCGCACCGTGCAGGATGTTGACTTCGCCGTCATCAACGGCAACTACGCAATGGAGGCCGGCTTCTCCGTCGGCAAGGACGCTCTTGCTACCGAGGATGCTTCCTCCGAGGCTGCCCAGACCTACGCCAACGTACTGGTTGTGAAGGAAGGCCGCGAGAACGACCCCGCCATTCAGGCGCTGTACGCTGCCCTGACCAGCGACAAGGTCAAGGATTACATCAACAGCACCTACGACGGTGCGGTTGTGCCGATTTTCTAAGGCAACACTGCCGTAAACGGGCACGGGCGGATTCCATATCCGCCCGCTGGCAGAACGCAAAGAAAAAACTTGCAACCTGTCAGAATAAAGCGTAAAATTATAGCGAATGGGTTTCACGCTCATTCGCTATCTTTGTAAATGAGGGAGAATCACCCATGATCGAACTGCAACACCTGACCAAGCGCTTTGCCACGCAGGGCGGCACGGTCGTCGCGCTGAACGACATCAACCTGACGATCCGGGACGGCGACGTCTACGGCATCATCGGTATGTCGGGCGCCGGAAAATCAACACTGGTACGCTGCATCAATATGCTGGAGCGCCCGGACGAGGGAAATGTCATCGTCAACGGCAAGCAGATGCAGGACCTGCGCGCCGCCGACCTGCGCGCCGCCCGGCGTGAGATCACCATGATTTTTCAGCAGTTCAACCTGCTGATGCAGCGCACCTGTCTGCGCAATATCATCTTCCCGATGGAGCTGGCGAAGGTCCCCAAAGACAAGGCCGAGGCCCGCGCCCGTGAGCTGCTGGAGCTGGTCGGTCTGCCCGATAAGGCCGACGCCTACCCGGCGCAGCTGTCCGGCGGCCAGAAGCAGCGTATTGCGATTGCCCGCGCGTTGGCAACGGACCCGAAGGTGCTGCTCTGCGACGAGGCGACGAGCGCCCTGGACCCGAACACGACCCACGCCATTTTGCAGCTCATTCAAAAAATCAACCGTGAGCTGGGCATCACAGTCGTCATCATCACCCACCAGATGAGCGTTGTGGAGGAGGTCTGCAACCGTGTGGCCATTCTCGATAACGGCACCGTCGTCGAGGAGGGCGAGGTACAGGCTATCTTCAGCCATCCTACGTCCAAGGCGGCGCGGCGGCTCGTCTACCCCGCCGGTGCGCCCCAGGCCGAGGTCCTGCCCGGCCACAAGCTGGTGCGTGTGGCCTTCGGCGGCACCCAGACCACGGACAAGCCGCTGGTGGCAAGCCTTGCCATTGAGTGCGGCGCGCTCGTCTCGATCATGGCGGCGGACACCCGCATTGTGAACGGCCAGACGCTGGGCAGCATGCTGCTGGCGCTGCCCGACGACGACAAGGCCGCCGCGGCACTGGAGTACATCAGGAACTATCCCGGCATTACTTTTGAGGAGGTGAACGGCTGATGGCAGAGCTTTTTGCAGGCAAGGAATGGCAGACGTTCTTGCAGATTTTGCCCACCATTCCGTTTGAAACATGGGAGACCGTCTGGTCCACCGTCGTCGCAACGCTGCTGGCGCTGGTCATCGGTCTGCCGCTGGGCGTCTGCCTGGTCACGGGCGAACAGGGCGGCGTGCGTCCCCTGCCCCGCTGGCTCATGGCGCTGCTGAACGGCCTGGTGAATCTGCTGCGCAGCGTGCCCTTTTTGATTTTGATGATCATTGTCATTCCGCTGTCCCGCGCCATCGTGGGAACGTCCATTGGTACGGTGGCGTCCATTGTGCCGCTGGTCATCGCATCGTTCCCGTTTGTGTCGCGTCTGGTCGAGACCAGTATGCGCGAGGTGGACGCGGGTGTCATTGAGGCCGCCCAGAGCATGGGCGCAACGCCGCTGCAGATCATCACCAAGGTCATGGTGCCAGAGAGCATGCCGAGCCTGGTTGCCAACGTGACGATTGCCGCCACGACCATCATGGGTTACGGCGCAATGGCCGGCATCATCGGCGGCGGCGGCCTTGGCAAGATCGCCATCAACTACGGTTACTACCGCTTTAACGTGGTGCTGGAGTTCTTTGCCACGGCGCTGCTGGTCGTGCTGGTACAGATTTTGCAGACCGTCGGCACAAAGCTGGCCATCAAGTGCGACAAGCGCATCCAGAAGTGATTTGAGGGAACCGAGATTTAACATATTTTTCAAATTGGCGTGACAGGGCGGACATAAATGCAGTGTATAGTATAACCAGAGTTAAGGGGAACGCCCCAAAACACATTACACTGCCGCCTTGGCCATGCCAGAAGCAATCGCTTCGGCCACGGCGCAGACAACCAACAAGGCCGTGAAGCCATTTGAATAGATACAAAAGCCTCCTGCATCGGTTGTGATGCAGGAGGCTTTTATTTTGGTGCGCCCGCCACGGTAAGGCGGACTAACGTTTGCGGGAAGGCTGCGGGCCGGGCATGCCCGGCCCCTACAAGGGAGGCGGGTGCCTTACAACCCGTTCACATCCGCTATCAGCTGCTCCACGGCTTCGTCCTTTGTGGCCCAGCTGGTGCATACGCGCACGGCGGTGTGGTGCTTGTCGGGCTTGCCCATGTGGGTCATGGCGTAGGTCTCGGCCAGCTTGTCGTACCACTCGTCGGGCAGGACAAAGAACTGCTGGTTCGTCGGGGAGTCGTGCAGAACCTTGCAGCCCTTTGCCTCAAAGGCGGCGCGGATGCGCAGGGCATGCTCGTCGGCTTTTTTCGCCATCGTGAAATACAGGCTGCTGCCGCTGCCGTCCTCGCCGTCCAGCAGAGCCAGGAACTGCTCGCCCAGCAGGCGGCCTTTCGCCAGCATGCCGCCGTGCTGCTTCAGGCAGTAGCGGAAATCGGGCTTCAGATCGTCGTTTGTGATGACGACGGCCTCGCCGAACAGCGCACCGCACTTGGTACCGCCCAAGTAAAACACGTCGCAGAGTGCGGCGTAGTCCTGCAGGCTCAGATCGTTGGCGGGACTCGTCAGGCCGTAGGCCATCCGCGCGCCGTCCACGAACAGGTAGAGTCCCAGCTCGTAGCAGGCGGCGGAAATGTCGGTCAATTCTTCCTTATTATAAAGGGTGCCGACCTCGGTGGGGTTCGAGATGTAGACCATGCCGGGCTGGACCTCGTGCTCGTGGCTGGCGTTGGCGCGGTGCTCCTCCACGGCTTTGCGGATCTGGCGGGCCGTGATCTTGCCGTTTTTGCCGGGCAGCGCCAGGCACTTGTGGCCTGTGGCCTCGATGGAGCCGGTCTCGTGCACATGGATGTGCCCGGAGTCGGCGCACAGCACGCCCTGCCACGGCTTGAGCGCCGCCGCAATGACGGTCAGATTCGCCTGGGTCGCACCGACGAAAAAGTGTACGTCGGCGTCGGGAGCGTCGCACAGGCGCTTGATCTGCGCGGCAGCCTTGGCGCAGTATTCATCCTCGCCATAGCCGGGGGCCTGGTCGAAATTGGTCTTTTGCAGAAGCTCCAAAACCGCGGGGGCCGCGCCCTCGCCATAGTCACATTCAAAACGAAGCATATTTTTGACTCCTTAGTAAAGTATTGCACGCTTTGCAGAGGCGGACAGTATTTGCCCGCGGAGCCTTCCGGCTGCCGCAAGGCTGGCGGGCTGATGCGAGTATCGGCCCTTACAGGTACGGGCAAATCTCCAATCGACCCATGCCGCGGGTGTTGCTATAATTATAACACTGTGATTCACCACTTGCAAGTTTCGCCGCGGTACGCTATAATAATTCTACTTTTGGATAGAAAAGAGGAATTGTATGGATCCCCAAAATCAACGCGAAAGCTTTGGCTCACGCCTTGGCTTCATTCTGGTCAGCGCGGGCTGCGCTATCGGCATCGGCAACGTCTGGCGCTTCCCCACAGTCACCGGCCAGTGCGGCGGCGGCATCTTTGTGCTGTTTTACCTGCTCTTTCTGGTGCTCATGGGTCTGCCGGTCCTGACGATGGAGCTGGCCGTGGGCCGTGCGGGCCGCGGCGCGGCGCGCAGCGCCTACAAGGCGCTGGAGCCCGGGGGCAGCAAGTGGCATATCCACGGCTGGTTCTGCATGGCGGGCTGTGTGCTGCTGATGATGTACTACACCACCGTCTCCGGCTGGATGGTCGACTACTTCTTCCGCTTCCTGACCGGCAGCTTTGACGGCCTGACCTCCGAGCAGGCCGCAGGCGTCTTTGGCGAGATGCTCTCGAACCCTGTCGAGATGGTTTTCTGGATGGTCGTCATCACGCTGGCGGGCTTTGTCGTCTGCGGGCGCGGCCTGCAGGGCGGTCTGGAAAAGGTCGGCAAATGGATGATGAGCGCCCTGCTCGTATTGATCCTTGTGCTGGTTGTGCACAGCTTCACGCTGTCCGGCGCGGGCGAGGGTCTGGCCTTCTACCTGCTGCCCGACTGGTCCCGCGCCACCGGGCAGGGCCTGGGCAATGTCATCACGGCGGCCATGAACCAGTCGTTCTTTACCTTAAGCCTCGGCATCGGTGCAATTGAGATTTTCGGCAGCTACATGGACCGCGGCTTCACCCTGCCGGGTGAGGCCGCCCGCATCTGCGTGCTGGACACCTTTGTGGCGGTCTGCGCGGGCCTTATCATCTTCCCGGCCTGCTTCTCCTTCGGCATCTCGCCCGACGCAGGACCGAGCTTGATTTTCATCACGCTGCCCAACGTCTTTACAAACATGGCGGGCGGACGCCTGTGGGGCGCGCTGTTCTTCCTGTTCATGACGTTCGCCAGCTTCTCCACGGTCATTGCAGTGTTTGAGAACATCATCGCCTGTGCGCGGGAAAATTTCGGCTGGGACCGCCGCAGGGCTTGCCTGGTGGGCGCGGCGGCGCTGGTCGTGCTGGGCCTGCCCTGCGCGCTGGGCTACAACGTATGGAGCGGCATCCAGCCCCTGGGCGCGGGCAGCACCGTGCTGGATTTTGAGGACTTCCTTGTCAGCAACGTTCTGCTGCCGGGCGGCAGCCTTGTTTATCTGCTGTTCTGTGTCACCAAATGGGGCTGGGGCTTCGACAAATACACCGCCGAGTGCAACACAGGCAGCGGCCCCAAAATGCCGCAGTGGGTCAAGCCCTACTTTAAATACGTTCTGCCGGTCCTGATCGCCGTCATTCTGGTGCAGGGTCTGCTCTGAAGCAAAATGCCGCGCGGCTCCCTGTGAGCCGCGCGGCATTTGTTAAGGCAATACCGCATAATTCTAAGTGCCGATACGGCGAGCGAGGTGCGGCAGCTGCTAAGCCAAAAGCGCAGATAATACTGGATGTCTTATCGAGCATTTTGGCAACGCAGATGCCGTGCCGCAGCCGCCGGAACGGTGCTTAAGCCGTAAGGCGGGAATTATGCGGTGTTGCCTTAATTGCGGTTTACCTCCGGGTTATCGGTGCGCCCCAGCAGATAGTCTATACTGACGTTATAGAAGTCGGCCAGCTTGACCAGCCTTTCTGCGGTCAGCTCAATAACGCCGTTTTCATACTGAGAGTAGGTGTTCTGGGATACGTGGAGGACACTGGCAAGATCGCACTGACGAAAATCGTGATCTTCCCGTAGGCTTCGTATGTTCGGATATTCCATGGGCTGACTACCTCCTTACGATTATTATCGTTATCTTGGAGGCAGATATTGACATTTATCTGTAATACAGATATAATAGATTGCATAACAATAGGAAGAAACGATACGACGGAAAGTAAAGGGCGTTCTACGGCCCTTTGTCTGCCTGCGGGCGGGCTGCGTATGCGATTGCAGGAGTCCTTCTATGTTGTCAAACCATGAAATTGCCGATATGAATTATTGCCGCCGCTGCATCAACCAAAAATACAATATCCATTTAAAGCGCAGCGATGTGGTCGTTTTGCAGATGATGTACCCCTGCGCACGCTGCGGGGAGATGAAGCACCCCGTCCACGCCGTCAAATGGAACGCCCGGTGGAAACTTCTGTTTGCCCACGCCCGCAAGCGGAAAGAACCATAAAAAACGCAAAAGTGCCGTGAGGGAGCTTCCTCGCGGCACTTTTGCGTGTCAAAAAACACCAATTCTGCCATATAATGACTGTAGGGGCGAGCACTGCTCACCCCTACAATGCACTTTTTGAGTATCAGCTCACGCCGACTGCGCGTTCAGCCAGCGGTGCAGTTCGTCCCGGATGGCGGCAAACGCGGCGGCGGTGCCCGGGTTATGGGTTTAAAAACCCAGCAGCCGCCACAGCCAGCCCTGCTCGTCCACGATGCGCAGGCTCTCGGGATAGCACAGCTCAAACATAAGCGACGCATGGCCGACGGCGTTGTCGGCGGGGTACTGCTTTAAGCTGTGCAGCACGCAGTGGTGGGCGTAAAAGGCGTCCAGCACGGCGGGCGTCACCGGGCTCCGGCGCAGCGCCGCAGTGCTGACGTTGTAAATTTCCTCCATCGGTGTCTCGACGTTGACCCGCAGAATGTCGATCTTGTCGGCGTCGCGCAAAATCTGGCAGAACAGACGCGTGCGGTCATCCAGCGCCTCCGGCAGACGGAACGCGCTGTGCCATTCCACAGCGGTGCGCAGCAGTGCGTCGGCACCGGCATCGTCCAGATAGTCCCGGATGCGTCCCTCGTCGAACAGCACCGCGACGCTCAGCGCGGCGTGGCTGACCGACTGTGCATCAATAAATGTGTTGTAGCGGCGCAGCTGCTCAAAGCGGCCTACATCGTGCAGGATGCCGGACAGCCACGCCAGATCGACATCCTCCGGCGACAGGGCCAGGCTTTGGGCAATGCGGGCGCAGAGCGCCGCCACGCGGTAGGTATGGTCGATTTTCAATTTGACCTTGGCGTCAGCGGCGTTGTAGTGTGCGGCATAGTCGGCAAAGGCTTTTTGTGCGCGGGCACGGTCAATTTTCATACTATCACTTCCCTGTTTCAGTGTACCACATCCGACAAAATGCGTAAACTGCAATGTTTATAAAATTTACTCCACAACGAATGACATTTTTGGATAAATAGTTTAAAAATCCTTGACATCGGGGCAAAAAAACGCTATTCTTAAAGTAGTAAATCGCGAGGAAGGCGGTGCATACGATGAACGCCAAAGGGGACGCAAACCGCAGTGTGCGCATGACCAAGCAGCGGCTCTACCAGGCGCTTATTACGCTGTTGCAGCAGAAAAGTCTGCGGGAAATTACAGTCCGGGAGCTGACCGAGCTGGCAGGGATCAGCCGCGGCACATTCTATTTTCACTACGCGGACATTTATGCCCTGATGGACCAGATGGAGGCCGCCCAGCTGGCACGGCTGAACGACCTGATGGATACCTTGATCCCCAGCATCTCGCAGGAGGACGCGCCCCCCGCGCTGGTGGCGCTGTTCACCTACATGACCGAGAACCCCGACCTTTGTCAGGCCCTCTACGGCAAAAGCTGGGAGTCGGAGTTCACCCGCAACGCCAAAAAGCTGATTGCAGAGCGCTGCCTGGGCGAGTTTGCACCCGACGGCGGCACCGAGGAGCAGAAATATATGCTGGCCTTTGCGGTGAACGGCTGCTTTGGCACGATTGTGGCCTGGCAGGAGGCCGGTTTTCAGCCGCCCGCGGCGGAGATCGCCCGCATCACCTGGCAGGCCATCCGCGCTGTGAAGGGGCGGATGTGAGCAAAGCAAGTTTCCCTTGCCTGCCTTGCCTTTTGGGGCAAGACGGGGTATAATATAATTACAAGTACGCCCGCCTGACCGGGCTGATGAAGGAGAGTTTTACGATGGGTTTCTTTGATTTTCTGAAAAAGTCTGCCGAGCCTGCCGCCCCCGCGGCCCCAGCCTTCCCCGTGACCTTGGCTGCTGATGCCAAGGGTACCGTTGTGGCGATGGAGAACATCCCCGACGAGGTGTTTGCACAGGGCATCCTGGGCAAGTGCTGCGGCATCGACCCTACCGAGGGCAAAATTTACGCCCCCGCGGACGGTGAGATCACCCAGGCCCCCGACAGCGGCCACGCGCTGGGCATCCTGACCACTGCCGGTGTTGAGGTGCTGATCCATGTCGGCGTTGACACCGTCGAGATGAAGGGCGACGGCTTCAGCCCGAAGGTCAAGGAGGGCGACAAGGTCAAGAAGGGCGATCTGCTGCTGGAGATGGATCTGGACAAAATCGCGGCTGCCGCTCACCCCGCCGTGGTGATTACCGTCGTCACGAACACCGATGATTTCAAGGACGTCGAGGTCGTGGCCTCCGGCGCCGTGGAGCCGGGCGCGGATCTGATCAAGATCAGCAAGTAAATTTTTGCCGATAAAAAGGCGGGCACCCGATTAGGTGTGTCCGCTTTTTGGCTTCCCCCGAGGGGGAAGCTGTCACCGTAAGGTGACGGATGAGGGCAGAGCTTGCCATGGCTGCCCGTTTGCGGTTCGCAATCGGTAGCTTACCCCTCATCCGGCCCTGCGGGGCCACCTTCCCCCGCGGGGGAAGGCTTTAGGATTTTGCAGCCTCGCAGAGTATACGCTTTTTCTTCCTATCGATCACTCCTGTCTGGGTGGGGGTTGCTTTTTGAGTACAGCTGCAGTATACCCGGTACAGATGAAAGAACATTGAAGAAAGCGTGTGAAACCTGGGGGAAATCGTGTGGATAAAATTTGAAAGGCTTGACAATCAGCGGTGGGCGTGTATAATAGGTTTGGACATAAAAACAGGGGCGCTGAGGGGCATCCTCGGCTGAGATCGAAACAAACCGCAGTTTCGGGTCGCCTTGAACCTGATCCGGGTAATGCCGGCGTAGGAAGTTTGACCCAACACGTCATAACGCTTTTGCGCCTGCAAGTGTACCTTGCGGGCGCTTTCCTGTTTTTATGTTACATTTTTTGAGGAGTGGATACCATGTCCAAAACCTATTCCAAGACCCGCACTCTCATGGAGTGCGCCCTGATGATCGCCCTGGGCACCGTGCTGGCGAACATCAAAATTTTTGAGATGCCCAACGGCGGCTCCATCACCCTGCTGAGCATGCTGCCGTTCATCTTGGTCTCCTACCGCCACGGCACAAAATGGGGACTGTTCACGGGCTTTGTCAACAGCCTGCTGCAGATGCTGCTGGGCTTCTACGCGCCCCCGGCTCCCGGGCTGCTGCCGCTGGTGGGTATGATCCTGCTGGACTATGTGCTGGCCTTCACCCTGCTGGGCCTGGCCGGTGCGATTGCCAAGCCGTTCAAGAACCGTCTGGTCGGCGTGGCCGTCGGCACGGCAGCGGTGTGCGGCATCCGCTTCCTGTGCAGCTTCCTGTCCGGCGTGCTGATCTGGGGCAACCTGAGCGACGGTCTGCCCGCCTGGACTTACAGCCTGACCTACAACGGCAGTTACATGCTGCCCGAGACCATCCTGACGACGATTGCGGCCGTGCTGATCTACAAGGCCGCTCCGCAGCTGTTTGCCGCGCAGGAGCAGTAAGAGCTAAATAATTTTCCCGGTACGCACGGTACCGGGATTTTTGTTGATTGCAGAGCGGTAGGGGCCGGGCATGCCCGGCCCGCGGCGTTTTGATAAGCGCACATTTCCGGGCAGTTTGTAGGGGAGGGTCTTGACCCTCCCGTGCCGGTTCTCGGCGGAGGCAGATGCCCGGAAGGGATGAATCCCTCCCCTACGGGTGAACCGTGAACGGGCAACGGCGCAGACTGGCGGGCCGGGCATGCCCGGCCCCTACAAACCGGCCCAAAACAAGCATTGAATCGGTGTAGGGGGCGGCGTCCTCGACGCCCTGCGGAGGGGCCAAGACCCCTCCCTAAAAGTCGATTTTTAAGGGGCTGTAGGGGCGGATTCCATATCCGCCCGTGCCCGCTCTCGGCAACGCAAAAATGCCCCGGTACGCAGAAACGCACACCGGGGCATTGGCTTTACGTAAGTATCAGTAGTTCATAATGTCCTTCACAACACCGGACATCGAGAAGAGCTTGGCGGACAGATGGTCGAGGTAGACGATGCCGAGCTTGTTGCCCGTCTCCTCATTATACATGTCGGCCAGCTGGGGCATGACCTGGAACGCGGCGGCCTGGGCCTCGGGGCTGTTGTCAAAGTTCGCCGTGCCCTGCACGCGCAGCCACTCGCCGCGGTCATTGGCGGCGCAGATCTCGAGGTTCGTGTTGTCCAAAAGCTGCTTGTAGGCGGCCTTGTGCTTGCCCAGGGCAATGCACAGGTGGCCGTTGTACCACATGGCAAAACCGATGGGACGCACGCGGGGCAGATAGCCATCGACGGTGGCAAGGTAGAAGGTGGGATTCTCTTTCAGAAATTCCATGATTTCTTCATTTGGTTTCATGGTGTAAACCCTCCCGCAATATTACAGTGTGGCCAGCGCCGCTTTGATGCGTGCGGCGGCCTCCTTGGTGCGCTCGGCATCGCCGAACGCCGTCAGACGGAAATACCCCTTGCCGCAGGGGCCGAAGCCCTCGCCGGGGGTGCCCACAACGTGGGCGCGCTCGAGCAGCCAGTCAAAAAACTCCCAGCTGCCCATCTCGTTGGGGCAGCGCAGCCAGATGTAGGGGCTGTTCTTGCCGCCGCAGTACCAGACACCGGCCTCGTCCAGCGCCGCCGCAATGACAGCGGCGTTGGCGCGGTAGTAGTCGAGGTTCTGCTGGATCTCCTTCATGCCCTCATCGGTAAAGACGGCCTCGGCACCGCGCTGCACAACATAGGCAACGCCGTTGAACTTCGTAGTCTGGCGGCGCAGCCACATCTTGTTCAGCTTGCCGCCGGCCAGCGCCTGCGGCACGACGGTGTAGCCGCAGCGCGTGCCGGTGAAGCCTGCGATCTTGGAGAAGCTGCACACCTCGATGGCAACCTCCTTCGCGCCCTCGACCTCAAAGATGCTGCGGGCGAGACCCGGCTCGGAGACGAAGCACTCGTATGCGGCGTCAAACAGGATGACCGCGTCATGGGCCTTCGCCCAGGCGACCCAGGCCTTGAGCTGCTCGACGGAGTAGGTCGCGCCGGTGGGGTTGTTGGGGCTGCAGATGTAGACGATGTCCGCGTGGGGGGCCTCGTCCGGCATCGGCAGGAAGCCGTTCTCCGCCGTGGCGGGCAGGTAGAGAATCTTGCGGCCCGCCATCACGTTGTCATCGACGTAGACCGGGTAGACCGGGTCGGGAACAAGGATCGTGTTGTCCTGGCTGAACAGGTCCAGCAGGTTGCCCAAGTCGCTCTTGGCACCGTCGGAGATGAAAATTTCGGACATGTCCAGCTCGACACCGTGGCCCGCGTAATACCTGCGGATAGCGTCACGCAGGAACTCATAGCCCTGCTCGCTGGGAATATAGCCGTGGAACGTACCCTTGTGGCCCTGCTCCTCAACGGCCTTGTGCATGGCCTCCGTCACGGATGCCGCCAGCGGCAGGGTGACGTCGCCGATGCCCAGACGGATGACGTCTGCCTCGGGATGGGCCTTCTGGTAGTCGGCTACCTTGTGGGCAATGGTGCTGAACAGATAGCTCTCGTTCAGCTCGGCGTAATGCGGATTCAGCTGCATTATGGTTCCCCCTCGTTTATACCTATATAAATTTACTTTACCACAATTCGCGGCGGTGTGCAATAGAATTTGCAAAGGGAATTTTTATGGGTGATTTGTAGGGGAGGGTCTTGACCCTCCCGTGAGGGATAAATCCCTCCCCTACTGTAGGGGGCTGCGTCCTCGACGCCCCGCGGAGGGGTCAAGACCCCTCCCTACAATCCTCCCCGTACAAGCTCTCGCACTTCTCGTCGATCTCCCTTGCGGGCAGCGACACGGCCATGGCCACCGCGGCACTGTAGCATTCCTCGGGGGTGAAGCCTTCGCCCGTCAGCGGGAAGTGCTGCAAAATCTTCTCGACCAGCTCGTCGTAATAGCGCGCGTAGAGCACGCCGCGGTCCGTGATGTAAATTTTGCCGTACCGCCGCCGCACAATGACCCCCTGCTTCATCAGGCTGGTCAGGATGCTGGTGACGCTGGGCTTGGTCACGCCCATGGCCTGCGCCAGTGCCAGCGGCGAGACCTCGGTGCTTTGCAGCGCCAGATGGTGGATGGCCAGCAGATAACGCAGGTTGGAATCGGTCAGGGTCAAGGTACATCTCTCCTTATACCAAACTAAAAGGGGGCGCGGGCCACGAACGGACCCGCGCCCCCTTCAGGCACTTATGCTTTACTTACTGTGGCAGGCACCGCCGCAGGTCTTACAATTACCTGTGCAGCCGCCGTGACTGCCGCAGCCGCCGCCCCCGCAGGAGCCGTCACAGCAGCCGAGGCCGCCGGTCTTGTGTTCATGATATAAGAGCCAGCCGGTACCGCCAAACACAAAAATCGAAACGATGATCGTAGGCAGGTTGAAATTAGCAGCTAAAAATTCCATCATAAAAAGTCCGCTCCTTTCCGGAAGAATACGGTATTATTATACATTCAAGATTACTTGGAAGCGACAGCCTTCTTGGAATCGAACTGAACCTCGTTGACACCCGCGTACTTGTTGGGGCGGAACAGCAGGTAGATCGTGAAGGCGATGATGGCGATTGCCACAATGGTGAAGAAGTTGAAGCCGACCTCACCGGTGATCAGGCCGCCGATCTGATAGACGACCAGAGAAGCGCAGTAGGCAAACAGGCACATATAGCCGATGGCGATGGCAGTCCACTTGCCGTTGTTCATCTCGCGCTTGATGGCGCCCATAGCAGCGAAGCAGGGAGCGCACAGCAGGTTGAAGATCATGAAGCTGTAAGCGGAGATCGCGGTGAAGCTGGCAGCAACCTCGGGCCAGATCTCGTCGCCGTTGTCAGACAGCTCGTCAGCATAGTGATACAGAACACCGAAGGTACCGACGACATTCTCCTTGGCGATCAGGCCGGAGATAGAAGCGACGGTTGCACGCCAGTTGCCGAAGCCCTGCGGGATGAAGATCCAGGAAATTGCGCTTGCAACGATAGCCAGGATGGAGTTGTCCTGATCCTCGACCATCGTGAACGCGCCGTTCTCGAAGCCGAAGCCCTGCAGGAACCACAGGATGATGGTGGCAGCCAGAATGACGGTGCCGGCACGCTTGATGAAGGACCAGCCGCGCTCCCAAGTAGCGCGCAGGACGTTGCCCCATGCGGGCACATGGTAAGCGGGCAGCTCCATAACGAACGGAGCAGGATCACCGGCGAACAACTTCGTCTTTTTCAGGATGATGCCGGAGATGATGATGGCCGCGAAGCCGATGAAGTAAGCAGAGGTGGCGACCCAGCTGCTGCCGCCGAACAGAGCACCTGCGATCAGGCCGATGATGGGCATCTTGGCACCGCAGGGAATGAAGCAGGTGGTCATGATCGTCATACGGCGGTCACGCTCGTTCTCGATGGTACGGGAAGCCATAACACCGGGAACGCCGCAGCCGGTACCGACCAGAATGGGGATGAAGCTCTTGCCGGACAGACCGAAGCGGCGGAAGATACGGTCCATGATGAAGGCGACACGAGCCATGTAGCCGACATCCTCCAGAATGGACAGCAGGAAGAACAGAACGAGCATCTGGGGAACGAAGCCCAGAACCGCGCCGACACCGGCGACGATGCCGTCCATGATAAGGCCGTACAGCCAGCCAGCAACACCGATGCTCTCCAGGAAGCCGCCGAGGGCATTCGGGACGATCTCGCCGAACAGAACATCGTTCGTCCAGTCGGTGGCGAAGGTGCCGATGCCGATGCCGCCGTCCGCAACGGAGGTGCCCATCGCGATGGCATACATCAGCCACATGATGAGCGCGAAGATCGGCAGAGCCAGGATACGGTTCGTGACGAACTGGTCGATCTTATCGGAGACAGTCAGGTTCTCGGTGCGGGGCTTCTTCTTGACGGCCTTGTCAACAACGCCGTTGATGTAAGCGTAGCGCTGGTTGGTGATGATGCTCTCGGCGTCATCGTCCATTTCCTTCTCGCAGTCGGTGATGTGGGCATCGATGTGGTCTAGCAGCTCTTTGTTCAAGTTCAGCTCAGCCTGGACCTTGTCGTCGCGCTCAAACAGCTTGACAGCGTACCAGCGCAGGAAGCGGTCATCGACCTTGCCCTGAATGGACTCCTCAATGTGGG
>ENA-OQLC01000702-OQLC01000702.1-human-gut-metagenome-genome-assembly--contig:-NODE-702-length-19601-cov-4.235710_pt1 | contig 19601 bp, 15 predicted proteins | sample MGYA00242653_ERZ504807 | MGnify/ENA primary metagenome ERZ504807 (study PRJEB26092, sample SAMD00036381) | human gut metagenome | host: Homo sapiens | study: EMG produced TPA metagenomics assembly of... | reverse complement strand
CACTGATCCATGAACTTACATATGAACGTAACAACCATAACATTTCTGTTCATGGATATCAGGAAGAAGGAACGATCACTACACCATTCGATATGCGTGTACAGAATCAGATCGACCGTTTCAACCTGGTAAAAGATGCAATCATGCACTTGCCACAGCTTGGCAACAAGGGATCCTTCCTGATCCAGAAAATGAACGACAAGCTGGTAGAGCACAAACAGTACATTGCCGAATACGGACAGGATCTTGAAGAGATCCGTAACTGGGAGTGGCATAAATAAAAATTCCTACTAATTAGTTTGTTTTAATAAAAAGCCCGGAAGCTTACCATATTTTACTCCAATTCGATACCTTTTATCTTTGTCAGATTGTTATGATCATCCGAATTTGTGTAAGCTTCCGGGTTTTTATTATATTTCTCATTTCTTATAATTGGCAGATTAATTGCCCTTCTCTTTCAGGAATTTCTGGAACTCCTTTGCTGCGATACTCTGCGGATATTCCATATCGTAAATCAATACGATATTACGTTCCGGCAGTTTTTCTTTTACCTTGATTTCAAATACCTGTCCGGACTTAAGTTCCGCATCCGCAAATTCCGCCGGGATGAATCCCAGTCCCAAATTATGTCTCACTGCCGGAAGTATCATATCCGTCGTCGCAAGCTCCATATCCGGTGCAAATGTCAGACCGTTCTTTTCAAAATATTCATTTAAAAACCGGCGCGTGATCGTCTCTGCCGTCAGACTGATCCATGGATACGACACCAGTTCCTTAAGCGATAACTCCTCTTTCCCCGCTTTCAATTCTTCAAATCGCATTCCGGCGATCAGTATATCCCTGTATTTTCTCAATATCTTCATCCGAAGCGGCTTTGCTACCTGAAGGTTCGCCGATACAAATGCAAGGTCTACTTTTCCTTCTTTTACTGCATTCACAGACTCTGTCGTACTGTTATTCAGGATCTTGAATCTTACATTCGGATACAGACTGTTGAATTCTTCCATCGCCTGAAACAGATAACAGTGAAGAGCAGTCTCCGTCGCACTGATATAGATCGTACCATTTTCCAGGGAAATAAGATTGCTAAGGTCATTCTCCCCTTTGAAAAACTGAGCGCATCCGGCCGCCACGTAACCATAGAATGTCCGTCCCTCCGGTGTCAGCTTCATACCGGTTTTACTTCTGGTAAATAACCGGCATCCCAGTTCACCTTCCAGCTTATGAATGGTACGTGTGACTGCCGGCTGGCTGGTCTTCAGTGCCGTCGCTGCCTTGGTAAGATTCTCATACTTTGCTACGTAATAAAATATTTTGTAATATTCGAAATTAGAATTCATCTTCTGTCTGCTCCCTTCTGCTGCCTGTGTGATCGTAAACTATAACACAAAAACTGTATGATGTTTTTAATCCCACACTTGCATACAATTATCAAATATGCTATATTAAAAATAACAAGAGGGAAACCGCAAGCGGCTACCCGGTATAAGTTAAAACTATTTATTTCAACAGTCCGTCAACTATTCCCAGTAGTTGGCGGCTATTTTTATTTACTCTTGAAAATCTTATAACAAAGACTTACAAGGGCAATAACGAATATACAAAACTGAATCAAATCAGAATATGTAACCATCGCATCCCCTCCTTTCTTACATCTGGAGGGTGCTTCTCTCCCTCTGAAATGGAGGGTAGCCGCCCGGCTTTAGTTTCCCTATCAGTATATTATCATGTATGTGACAGTCAATCAACTTTTTCTTACGATTATTTAGAACTTCTCCATCTCCCCGCCGGCTTTTGAAAATTTTTTGATCAGATTATTTACCTTTAAGATTTCTTTCATGCTTTCCTTTCACCTTTCTGATTGTATGCCATTCAATCACTTTTACACCAATCCCCTGCAGCAGCACCACCAGAACAAATGGATATACCTGCGATACCGGATCTGTAAACACCCAAGCTTACACCCTCCATTTCATTCATCAACTCTTCCTCATTCGATACACACAAAAAAATAAAGCCTTCCAGTGCATTCGCATTCAGCACAGGAAGACTTTATTTATTTTTATTCAGGTCCGGCTATCCAACATGATAAACGAAACACCAACTATCCTTTTACAGCTCCTGCTGCAACACCCTTGATGATGTGTTTCTGGCATGCCAGATAGAAGATGACTACCGGAATTACCGCCAGGATCAGCGCTGCCATAACCGCACCCATATCTACACGTCCGTAACTTCCCTTCATATACTGGATCGCAATTGAGATTGTCTTATACTTATTCAGATCCAGTACCAGGTATGGAAGCAGGAAGTCGTTCCAGATCCACATCGTCTCCAGGATTCCTACGGAAATGTATGTCGGCTTCATGATCGGAAGTACAACGGAGAAAAAGGTTCGAAGTGGTGTACATCCGTCGATCATTGCTGCTTCCTCAATTTCCAGTGGAATGGATTTTACAAATCCGCAGAACATGAATACTGCAAGACCTGCACCAAATCCGAGGTAAATGATGATGATTCCCCAAGGTGTACGAAGACCGGTACGGTCAGCTACCAGCGATAAGGTGAACATAACCATCTGGAAAGGAACAACCATGGAAAATACACAGAGTAAATATAACAGTTTTGTAAACTTACTGTTTACTCTTGTAATATACCATGCACACATAGAAGTACATACAAGGATCACAAGTACGGAACCAACTGTGATAAATACAGTCCAGCCGACTGCACTCAGCAGTTCATATTTGTCAATTGCGGACAGGAAGTTATCGATTCCTACCCATGTCTGCTTTGTCGGGAGTTTGAATGGTTCTTTGTTGATAAATACTTTATTTTTAAATGAGTTGATCAGCACGATCAGGATCGGCATGATATATACAATACCGATGATCGCAAATGCACCTGTTCCAAACCAGCTTAATTTACTTGTTTTTTTCTTCATTACTGCTGTACCTCCTTAGAACGTGTTGCACGTAACTGGATCATACCGATCACAACTACGATTGCAAAGAAGATGACTGCCTTCGCCTGTCCGACTCCTTCCCATCCGGTACGTCCGTAGAACGTATTGAAGATGTTTAACGCCATCATCTCAGACATCTTAGACGGTTCACCGGCTGTCAGGGACAGGTTCTGATCGAATAACTTGAATCCGTTTGTAATTGACAGGAACATACAGATCGTGATCGATGGCATCATCATCGGGATTGTTACCTTGAATAATGTCTGAATCTTATTTGCTCCGTCAATCTCTGCTGCTTCAATGACATCACCAGGAATAGACTGAAGACCGGCAATATAGATGATCATCATATAACCGATCTGCTGCCAGCTGACCAGAATGATCAGTCCCCAGAAGCCATACCACTCATTCAGAGCAAGTGCGGTACCATATCTGGAAAGAACTCCGTTAAAGATCAGCTGCCAGATATATCCAAGTACGATACCACCGATCAGGTTCGGCATAAAGAAAACAGTTCTGAAAATATTGGTGCCCTTTAACTTCTGTGTCAGAAGCAGTGCCAGGCCAAATGCCAGTACGTTGATCAGTAAAATCGATACAATCGCAAATAATACTGTAAATTTAAATGAACTCGTAAAGGATGTATCCTTGATCGCTGCTGTATAATTTGATATTCCAACAAATGTTGCATTTCCTACTGTTGTAAATTTACAGAAAGAAAGATAAAATCCCTGTGCAAACGGAATGATAAATCCGATCACAAATGCAAGAAATGTTGGGAGAACAAATATTGGTGCATGTTTTTTCAGTGCCTTTTCCATAGAAATCCTCCTCTTTTCCTTTTGCCCGGAAGGATCTTCCTACCAGGTGGCTCTCATTTCACTTTTTATTTTTATATGGAAAAACGTAGGTTCCCATATCCAGAAAACCCGCTTCGTACAGGCTCTCCTCTCACTTAAAAGGGGCAGGCAAGCCGCCTGCCCCTAGACCCGTTCTTTTTATGCAACTTATTTATTCATTTGCAAGCTTGTATTCAGATGCCCATCCATCTACGAATGCACTTACTACTGCATCCCAGTTAGCATCTGTCTGATCTGCTGCATAAGCTGTCAGTGCAGATCCAACACCATTTTTCCACTCTTCTGAAGGCATTGTTGAGAAGTTCCATGCTACCGGAGTCTTTCCGTCTTCGGTCATCTGTTTGTCTTCTTTGATAAAGAGATTCTGAGATTCCTGAGCTTTCTTAAACGGAATGTTGAATCCCATATCGTCTGCCATACATTTTGTTCCTTCATCTGAAGTTACACACCAGTCCATAAAATCTAATGTAGCCTGAATATCAGCTTCGTCTGCGTCTTTATTTACGCACCAGTAATTTTCTGTACCTGTGCAGAGTCCCTGGTTTGCTTCATCGCCTACACCAAAGTAAATCGGAAGCATGGTCATGTCATCATCTGTCAGACCGCCATCGATCAGCTGTGTATATTCCCATGTACCATTCTGATAGAATACAGCTTTTTTATTCAGGAATTCATTTCTTGCATCGTCACCTGTCTTTGCAGCAAGATCCTTTGGATCGCATGTGCTGTTGTTGATGTACAGATCCCACATATCGCGATAATTGTCAAGATATGTGCCTTTGATTGCATCTGTTGTGTTAATTCCTTCATCCTGATATTCAAAGTAGATCGGAAGGTTTGCAAGGTGTGTCTTGAATCTCCAGTCAGAAGATCCGTCCATACCTGCTGAAGTAAATGCAGAAAATCCAAGTTCAGAAGTTCTATTTGTAATGTCTTCTGCTACTTTTTTCAGATCTGCAAAAGATTTGATGTCATCCGGTGTATATCCTGCTTCTTTTAATAATGTCTTATTTGTGATAATTCCGTATGTTTCGATAACATATCCGATACCTGCTACAGAATCTCCGTCTTTCAGTGCATAATCATCACTTGTGAGTTCTTTGTAAATATCAGAATCTGATAAGTCGTAGCAGTAATCTTTCCAGTTTGCAAGTCCTACAGGTCCGTTTACCTGGAATAATGTTGGTGCTCCGCTCTTTCCCATTTCACTCATCAGAGTGGTTTCATAGTTTCCGGAAGCTGCTGTAACAACCGTTACATCTACACCTGTCTCTTTTGTGTAATCCTTTGCCAGCTGCTGCCACTGTTCATCCTGCTCCGGTTTGAAGTTCAGATAATATACAGATCCTTTGCTGCTGTCCCCTTTACCGTCTGCACTCTTGCCATCGCTCTTGCTTCCACATCCTGCAAAGCATCCAAGTGTCATGATTCCTACCAGCCCCAGTGCCAGCCATCTTTTTTTGTTTTTCATAATTTCCGTTCCTCCTCGTCTGGATTTCTTTTCTATGCTTAAATAATAGCAAGAATCCAATCAAAGGCTGTAACAAATCGCAAACCTCCTTTAACAAAAAATATACTTTTCGAAATGTAAAAAATTTGTTATTGATAAAATGACACCAACAGCCTTCTCCTCCCATCATCTCTCTTTCTCATACTCCCGGATACTTTCATCGGCAGTCTCCACCATCTGCGCAAGCGTCATTTTCCCGGCGGCAAGCTGTGGCAGGCACTCCCCGATCGTCTCTTCCTGAAGGATGGAGTTCCATTTCACCTGATAGTTCGGAACGATCTGCGGATTGTTATTGTAGGCATTTACATAATCCTGAAGGAGCTGGCTGATTTCAGTGCGTCCGTTCTTGTCCATCAGCTCTTTCTTCTCTTCCAGATTGAATTTCGTGCGAAATTTCAAAAATTCAACCGCTCCTTCTTTGACCTCCTCGCTGTAAGTGGAAACCACCGCCCAGCCAAAGGTTTCCGGTGAGGCGATCAGTTTATTTCCCGGAAATGCGGAAAATCTTACCTTTTCTTTCCATTCTTCCGGCAACTGGTCGATCATCCAGTATCCGTTCGGAATCATTGCCACCTTTCCTGTGACAAAATTATTGTATGCCACATCGTAGTCCGCATGAATTGCATCTTCTGTTGTATACCGAAACAATTTCTGCAAGGTTTCTGCAATTTCAAGACCGGTATCATTGGAATAGCTTTCTGGGAGAAGCTCTTTCATAAATGCATAGCCTTCTTCCGTGTGTGCTGCCTCTGCTGTTGCAATCAGCATCGGCGCCCAGCCGGTTCCTTCAGTGTGAAGTCCAAGCGGTGTGATTCCGTTTGCCTGCAGCCGGTCACAGCAGTCCCAAAATTCTTCCCATGTCTCCGGGAATTTCTCAATCCCTGCTTCCGCAAAAAGCTCCGGATTCCAAAACATGCCGGCGCACGCAAATGCCGCCGTACTGATCGGTCCAAGATAGATATTGCCATCCTCATCCGTACAGCCTTCCATCACCGCCGGTTCGATCATATTCCTCCACTCTTCATCCTCTTCCAGATACGGACTCAGATTCTCGATCCGTCCATCCGCAACCATCATCTGATAAAAGGACGGCAGGGTGCGCACATCATAGATCACAGCCGGAAGCTCGTCTGTGACATTTAACCGTTTCAGATTTTTTCGGTATTCCTCTTCCGTCTCCATGATCCATTCCACTTGCATATGATACGTACCGGCATATTCTTCATTAAATGCATCAACGACATCCTGTTCCGTTTTCTTGCCGGAAGTCGGATCTACCGTCAGAATGATCGGAATATCAATCTCCTTTTTTTCTGTGCTCCGGCTTGTCTGCCCCGTATTTTTACCACATCCGGTCAGCACTGTCAGAACCAGTGCGATACAAAACACCGATTGCAAATATTTTCTATAAATCACGTTTCTCCTTTCCGTCATCCGGAATTTGGATTGTACACCGGGTTCCATTTTCTTCTGCCTCATAGTAAAACAGCACATCCTCTCCATATTTCAGCCGCAGTCTGGTCAGTACATTCACCACTCCATATCCGTGTTCCTTATCCTGGAAGCATTTTTTCGCCTCCAGAATCGGATGCCCGTTTAAGGCATTGATCTTTTCCATCATTTCCCGGTCAATCGGCTTCCCATTATTGAATACCACGATTTTCAGTTGGCTATCCTCCCTCGCAATCTCAATCCGGATCAGACCATTCTCATAAATTTCGCAGAATCCGTGCTTGATCGCGTTCTCGACAAGTGGCTGCAAGATCAGCTTCCGCATCCACGTACTCTTCTCTTCCACCTTACACTCAATCTCATACCGGAACAGATTTGCATTCCGGATCTGTTGGATTTCCATATAACTCTTTACATTTTCCAGTTCGTCCTCCACCGTCACGATATCACTGCCCTTGCTGAGTGACAGACGCAGATATTTGGAAAGTGCCTGAATCATCTTCATGGTTGTCTCTTCTCCGTTTATCCGCGCAAGCATGTAAATTGTATCCAGCGTATTATAAAGGAAATGTGGGTTGATCTGTGCCAGAAGCATGTTCAACTCCGTCCGTCTGAGCACCCCTTCCTGTTCTTTGATCTCTGCCAGAAGATTCTCAATATTTTTTAGCATCTTATTGTAGGAATGTCCGATCTGATCCAGTTCTGTATTGGTATTCAGTTCAATCAGGCGACTGAAATCATTTCCGTCAAACTGTGTCATCTCTTCACTGATCTCCCGGATCGGACTGGTGAACCGCTTGGAAAAATAGATACTGAGCACAACCGCTACCACTGCCACAAACAGATAAATCCCGATCAGCACCGTAAGTACCCTCATCGTTCCCTGTGTCATTACACTCGACGGAACGACTGTGAACACCGTCATTTCAGAGCTGCTTTCTTTGTAAATGGAGCAGACACCACCGCTCACTCTCCGGCTTTTTGCAAGAATACCACTTGTTTCCTGTGCGCTGATCTTATAGACTTCCTGTTTTACCGCATCCGAAATCTTCGTCCCTTTCGGGCACCAATCAGCACATAAATTCCCCTTCTTATCCAGAATTCCGATCTGCACTTCATCTGTCATACTCCGATCCTTTCCAAGTATCGTTTCCAGAAAGCTGTCATTCATCTTGATGAGCAGCAGTCCTGGTTTGCTGGCGTATTCCATGCTGTGTACATATCTTCCGATAAACAATGCTTCTTTCTCCGTCCCAAACAGAGTATCCTTCGCCCAGAACCATTGCGTTTTCGCATAAGAATCTCCCATGTAATCTTCCAGATGGCTGTCTGAAAAATCTTCATAATCAATATGCGAGTAGGATCTGGCATAAACATTATTTTTATTATCCACATAGCAGTATTCTGCCACATGATCCAGATTCATATAGGCAAAATATTTCTGAAGAGAGTTCTTTTCCACATCTGCAAATGAAGCTTTTTTCAGACTTTCCTGAACCTGATCGTAAGTAATACATTCTGCTGTCCCTTCATCCGCCTCTTTTGACAGTGTATCCAGAGCCAGCCCCATCTTCTCATTTAAAAATTCATATTTATCTGTAACCTCTGTGGTCAGACTCTGCCTTACATAAATCCAAACACCGATGCTTGACAGCAAAATTGCCAGCAACAACAGCCCCATTATATATCGAAGGTATTTTCTCTGTATTCCGGATTTAATCACCCATTTCTTCATTCTTCGTAATCCTTTTTGTATTCACTCGGTAATTTTCCTGTATATTCTTTAAATAAATGTGAAAAATAGGATGCATTGCTGATTCCCACCTGCTCACATACCGTTCCTATACTCTCACATCCATCCTGGATCAGCCTCTTTGCTTTCTCCATTCTCTGCTGTAAGAGATACTTTTTAAAGGTTATATGAAATGTATTTTTAAATACACGCCCGAAATATACCGGATTCAGATAAATCTGCGTTGCCACCTGAACAATAGAAAGTTCTTCCTCCTGCAAATGCTCATCGATATAAGAAAGTGCCACTGTCATATATTCCTTTGCACATTTATTTTCTCCGCTTTCTGCGTATTTTTCCCGTTCCTCAATTGCTTCTCCGAGGATCCTATAACTGACATCTACCGCCTGTGCCGCTGTCAGGCTCTCCATATTCGAATAATAATTCCGGAACTGTTTCTGCAGTTTTTCCGTCATTCCGTAAGTATCGTTCAGCATCATCTCTGCTTGCAGCATAATCTTATGTATATAACGAATCTGTAGCTCTTCCTCATGCGGAAGTGCGTAGATCAACGCAATAAAAGCCTGTTTTAACTCTTTAAACGCATTCTTCCGAACAGCATTGACGATCGTAAGTCCTGCCTCTTCACAATCACTTTTTGCCGCTTTTTCTTCCTTTTTCACAGGTATGGAAAAAGTATTCTCATTTGTGGCACTGCTGCAGATTGGCTCGAAAAGTCCCTGCGCCTCTTCGTAACTCCGGCGGATTCCATCCAGTCCTTTATACGGTTTGGAAATCGATGCAGTAACCGGACTTTTCTGTTCCCTTTTAACCTGTTCCAGAATCAGTGCAATCTCGCGCACTGACGCATTTTCCTTTGTCTTGATCAGAAATACATGACAGCCTTCTGCCTTTTCAAAATGCCAGAAAAAATACCGCTCTGAAAACATTTCTTCCAGAGATTGTATCAATTCCAGCCTGGCTGCTTCGTAATTCAGTGCATCCGTAATCTTATATGTAAGATCAAGATCCACACACATTGCAATAAAACGGTCGCCCTCTTCGATCACATCTTTCAAGATTGCAAATACTTCCTGCATTTTTTCATAGGAAATTTTATTCTGTAAATATTTCTGTACAACAACCTGGAGAAAACTGGTGGAATCTTTTCGGACCATATTTTCCCAGCTTTCATAACGCTCTTCGCTCTCCAGTTTCTCCATACAGGTCTGGTATGCGCCCTGCATGGTCTCCTGCAGTTTATCTTCCTCGATTGGTTTCAGCAGATATGCATATGCACCAAGATCACACGCCTGCTGTGCATAATTAAAATCACGGTACGCACTGAGCACAATAAAAACCGGATCCAGCTCTGTCTTCTGGATCTCTTCCATCACCATCAGACCGGAAACCTGTTTCATCCGGATATCCGTCAGTACTACATGAGGCTTCACTTTTTTGATCACTTCAATTGCCTGCTCCCCGCTCTGTGCCTGACCGGCAACTTCAAATCCCATCTCGTTCCAGTTGTACGTCTTAACCAGTCCTTGCAGAAGGATTGGTTCGTCATCTACGATCACAAGTTTTAATAATTTCATACCGTTTTTCCCCATTCCTGATAATCTTCCTACTTCTTATTTTAGATAAGACATAATAAAGGATTTATCAAAAACTATACTTCCGATGCGAAAAATCATACTTTTACCCAAAATTATACATTCTCGTTCGGTAAATAGCAAGAAAAGCCGGCAGAACTGGCTTTTTCTTGCCGTCTGCCGACTTTCCGGATCCTATGATTTGTTAAAAATCATATCTTTTTATTATTTTCTTTTTCTGCGTTTCCAAGCAAATCCACCAATACCAGCTCCGAGTGAAGAAACTGCAAGTCCTAACCATCCAAATACGCTTGCCGGATCTCCGGTCTTCACGGAATCACTTCCGCTTGTCTTGGATTTATTTGTTGTACCATCTGTCTTTTTTACAGATGAGCTGTTTTTCTTTACAAGTGCCTTGATTGCTTTGTTCAGGCTGTTTGTTGCATTATCTACTGCTTCCTGACTTTCTTTTGCTTCCAGTGCTTTCTGGGCATCTGAAAGTGCGCTCTGCAGTGCTTTCCAGCTATCTGCTGTGTAATCTGCTTCTTTAAGCGCTTTTGCATCTGCAATTGCTTTTTCAAGAGAAGAGGTATCTACAGTTACCGGCTGTTCGTCTGCTTTGACAAGTTTTTCTTTTGCTGCATTTAATGCTGCTGTTGCATTGTCTACTGCCTCCTGGCTTTCCTTAGCTTCCAGTGCTGTGCGCGCATTTGCAAGTGCTGCCTGATATGCTGCCCAGCTCTCTGCTGTATAATCAGATTCTTTCAGTCCTTCTGCTTCTGCAACTGCTTTTTCAATCTCTGTTGTGTCAACTGACTGTTCTACTTTTACAAGGGCTTCAATTGCCTCTGTCATGTGAATTGTCTGCTCTTTTACTGCTGACTGTAATGGATTGTCTGACGCAAGAAGTTCTTTTGATTCTTCCAGTTCACTCATCATCTTATCCCAGCTATCCTTTGTATAATCAGATTTTTTCAATGCACTTGCTTCATCAATTTTATCCTGTAATGCTTTTTTATCTTCTTCACTCGCAGTTTTTGGTTTCGCTATATTTTCTGTTCCGACTTCAAAGTTATAACTGTAATCAGCATAGCCAAGTCCATATACAGTCAATTTCCAGTAACCCGTTCCATCTGTTCCTTCTGGAAGTTCACATCTGAGAGATTCTGTAAGTCCAAGCTGAATACCCATGGATTTGTGCATCCAGTTATCTGCCGCAAATTTTGTTCCAAATGTTCTTACCGGTGTTGTATAAGTTGAATCATTTCCATAATAAGTCCATTCGACAGCCTGCATCGCAGAACCAAGACCACCATAGTTACCATTTAAATCCACACGTATGAATTCTCCATAGCTTCCAACAGCTTCCCCTTCTCTAATATTTGGAGTAACATCAGCAGTTTCAAGCTGTGTATCCTTTAATCCAGAATAAGAGCCTGTTGTTCTTGCTGAAAATGTGAAAGAACCATCTTTCTGCTTTTCTGCTGTTTTAAGACCATTCGTATTCGCTGTTACATCTGCAATTGCTGTATATGATTTAAGCTGGTTTTCAGAAAATCCGCCAATCAATGTGCCTCCATTTTCTACAACCACATATTTTTCTTTCAATGCACTTAAATCTGCTGTTTTCACTTTAACAGGAACATATTTTATACCAGTCACTTTGTAATCTGCCTGAATAAATGAGCTTCCATCTTCTGCAGTAAATACAGCCTTCTTTTCTGCATTTGTAGTTCTTGTATAAATGCTGCCATCTGTCATCACTGCTTTTCCATTTTTGTCCCAGTAAGACAGGTTATATTGATTACCATCTGTATCTTTAATCACTGCCGTACACTGAAAACTTCCTCTATGTAAGCCATGATTTGCAGTTGCTCTTGTAACGGTATCAAAAGCGCCTTTATCATATTCATTACGAGAATCAGTAACACCAGATGCTTCGGCATTTCCGGCTGCATACACACCTTCATTTGCCCAGTATTCTGACCAGTTCATTCCTACATAAACATAGGAATACGCTCTGTCCTCTCCTGCTACTTTATAAGTAAATGTGTATGCTTGATATCCATCTTCTGCAATTGTTACAGTAAATGCGTCTCCTGCCTTTGCACCTTTAAACGCATCTTGTGTAAGATCAAGTTTTCCATCTTCTGTAATTAGTTTTACTGCTTTCTCTCCAGATGCTGCATATTCCTTTCCGTTCACTGTAACAGAATTAATATTTTTTAAATATGTCTGAAATTCTTCTTCATTAACATCGTCATTCTTTACAACTGCCGGTGCTTTATTATCTTCATTATATTTCACCGGCATTGTCTCTGTATAAGCATTAAAAGTAGTTGAAATCGGTACATAAGTGCCACTCCTATCGCTAAGTGTAACGGTATATCGACCTTTTGTAAGAGCTTTTTTGAATTTAATTGTTCTTGTAGTAGTCTTACCTTCTGTTTTAATTTCCACAGAATATGCATCTTCATCGATTCCGATTCCATCAACTTTGTATTCTTCTTCAAAATCACTTGGAAGTCCACTTACCACAACAGATGTTGTATCTGATTTGGTAGAAATATCTGCCACTGATACTTCGCCATCAAATTTCTTCGCTACTTTCTGGTCCATCGGGATTTTATAAATACCATCATTTGTGTAGTAAGTTACTTTATTAATCGTCTGTCCCATCATGGTAGCATAATCTTTGGAATCAAGTTTGTTTCCATGTGATTCTGTTACAAATCCAGTGCTCCATGCGAGCTTCTGCTCCTGCTCCTTAAGCTTCCAGATATTTTCTACATGACGAAGACCGTAATTACTTCCTTCTTTTGTACTAATCACAACACCATATACTGTATTAATACTTGTTGGAAGACCATCTATATTTAACTGGTAATCACCATAATTAGACGAGGTTTTAAATTCTGTTGTAGCATCGGACAGTGTCTTTACTTCGGAATCTTCTCCTTTTACCTCACTGAAGTTAAATGTTCCATCTGCATTTACCGTTGCTTCTTTATAATAAGATGGCGTGTCGCTTAAACTATAATAAGAATAGCTTGCGCTTTCAAACAATGCATCTTTTCCCTCATATGTTGTTGTTGATTCTTTTCCTTTAATTGATGTTGTAATATCCACCTTACTATCATCTGTAATCTGTCTATATTTTTCTAATACAGATGCATCACTGATTTTAACCGGGAATGTCACACCTGTAATATCAGAACCGTCACTGTTTACATGATAAGAACCTGCTGCAAAATGTGGAGCTCTGGTTTTCTGCTTTGTTGCTGACGAAACAGTATCCGCACCTGTTACTCCTTCTGCTTTATAGAAGTCAGCATATGGAATGTTCATTAATACATAGACTTCTTTCTGTGCATCTGGTATTTTCGGCACAAGTGCATCAATCGCTGCATACAAGGTATCTTTTGCGCTATCTACTGCTGTCTGGGATTCTTTTGCTGTAAGAGCTTCTTTTGCTGCTGTTAACTTTTCCTGCAGTGCTTTCCAGCTGTCTGCTGTGTAGTCTGCTTCTTTGAGTGCTTTTGCATCTGCAATTGCCTTTTCAAGAGAAGAGGTATCTACTGTTATTTCAGTTGAAGCTGTTGGTGCGGACTGAATTGCCGCAAGTGCAGCTGCTTTAACTGCTGTTGCTGTACATGTAGCACCACTTACTGCATCTGTATCCGTTTCAGTTTTTTTTGTTTTCCAACTGTTCACTACATCTTCTGTTGCAGCTTGTCCTTTAAGTAATGTCTTGATTCCTTTTTGTTTATCATAAGCTTTATTAAAGTAACTGCTATTTCCAGAATCATATCCTTCTCCTGGTGTTACAGTAATATCTTCAAATTTTCCATTTTTTACTGTAAGACTTACCTCTACATCATATTCATTCCATTCATCATCCGAATCTATAGATTCTATTCTTGTTACATGCGCCGTTTTCGTATAAGTTCCATCTGCTGCAACTTCGTTTTCCGATGCCGCAAACACCGTCGATGGACAAAGTCCAGCTACCATCGACATCGCCACAGCCATCGTCATAGCTTTTGTCTTAATTGTTCCCTTTCCCATAATTACCTCCTTGTTGTTGATAAAATTTATTATTAAGTTAGTTTCTGCTAACCCATAATCAAAAAAATTAACCTATCTGTGCCACTCTCTCCGATTCTCTTTTTACGATCGGAAGCAGCTTTTTACTTATCATTCCCATCACAAATCCGGTCACTGTACCGGCGATCAGAAGTGCCGGCAGATAATAAATCAGTTTCAGATTCTCTACTACAACGGATGCCACGATGATCTGACCGATATTGTGCGACACGCCTCCCGCGATACTGACTCCGGCTACAGAAAATCCTTTCATCCTCTTCATCAGCGCCATGACCAGAAAGCTTAAGATTCCTCCTGCCAGGCTGTAAACGATCGACATTCCATTTCCAAATAAAAAGCCGGTCAGCAGGATTCGCATAACTACCACCAGAAATACTTCCGGAAATTCCAGAAAGTACATCCCAGTCACTGTCACCAGATTGGCAACTCCGAGCTTCATTCCCGGTATCCCGAAATTGATCGGCATTAAGCTTTCCACATAACTGAATATCATCGCCAGCGCAACCAGCATTGCCATATTGGCAAGTTTTTTGTTTTTATTCATCTGTTTTTCCTTTATCATTTTGCGATCGTATCCGGAGCTACATCTTCCAGATCTGAAGTTCCAAAGCTCTGGTCATTCTCATTTTCCAGAACCTCTACTACGAGCTTATGTGGCAGACAGACGATTGTCTGTGTATGCCCGCTGATCTTTCCCTGCTCTTCACAGTATCCATCCGGGCAGTTTGCCTCTTCCATATACGCCTTTCCGTCTTCGATCCGGATTCGGTTATAAAAATCGCCATCCTTTACTTCGATGGTCTGATCCTTCGACAAGGAATACGTTCCATAGATTTTCCCATCCAGCGTAACCCGGATCTGATTTCCTTCTTCCCCTCTCGTCAGCTGCATCACAAGCAGCATCGCAAGCGCAATCACAATAATTCCTGCTCCAAGTATCAGATCTTTCTTCTTCATCTTCTATACACCCAGCCAGAGCAGAAGAATCAGTAAAATTACTGCCCGCAAAATCGTAAACCAGAATTCATTTCCGCAAATTCCTTTTACACTGGTATGAATATTTCCTTTCGGGCAGGTATCAATACATTTCTGACACTGGAAACAGTCACCTTCTACCCTCGGCGATCCATCTTCCGGAAGTCCGATGTTAGAAGGACATTTCTTTGTACATGCCTTACATCCTTTGATGCAGTTTTCCCGGTCTCTGTGAAGTGCGAAAAACGGAAGAACCGGAAGCAGGGAAAACACAGCTCCCATCGGACAAAAATTTCTGCAGAAAAAACGTTCTTCAAAGCACATTCCTGCAAGGATCAGAACCAGAAGGACGAGTCCCACCAGATATCCGTCAAGCTTAAAGTTGCCGGCATGGAGCATGGAAAATACATCCCATGGGCTGGTTCCTTTTGCCTTGCTGTATACGCCTGCAAAGCACAAGATTGAAATCAGTGCCAGTACAATATATTTCAGATAGCAGAGTTTTTCTGTCCACGCTTCTGCGATCTGAAGCGGTTTCTTTTTCATTTTTTTACAGATCCACACATAGAGTGCATGCACGCCGTCTCCCAGTGTACCGAACGCACAAGCAAATCCGCAGAAGAATCTTCCGAACAGGATCGTATAAATGCAGATCACAACCAGCACTGTCACGAAAGAGGTCATGGCAACCTTTTCCCCTGCACCGATCTGTGTAAATATGTATTTCACTCCGGCAAATGCCGCTGTATACACAGATGGGATAAACAGGAAATACAAAATCTGGATCAATGCTCTCAGCCATATATGTAATTTTTTTATATCTTTCGCCGTCAAATTATGAATATCCATCTTTTTCACGTTACTTTACCGCCTTTTCCAGAGCTTGCTCCGATGCATTTTTGATTCCGGTCGAGCTGAATGTCGCACCGCTGATCGTATCTACATCTGCGTTTTGTGCATCGATGATCTTCGGAATAATATCTTTTGCCATGGAAAGATATGCTCCGTCTTCTTTTTCCGCAGATACCACATTGATTTCCGCGATCTTGCTTTTCTCAATCTTTACTTCTACCTGAATCGTTCCGCCAAATCCATCGGCTTCCCCGGTATAGGTTCCGTCCTTGTAGTTTTTGGAACCTCCATTTTCGCTGTCTGATTGTCCGTTTCCGGCAACCTGTGCGGAAAGCCGGGCGATCTCGTCTTCTTTTGCACGGGCATCCAGCACCGAATTGTATCCAAGAAGAATCCCCACGATCGCGAGCATACTTACCAGTCTTACCCAGAATTCTCTCATTGTTATTCAGCCTCCGTATCTGTCGGTCTTTCTGCTGCTTTCAGTACTTTTTTGCATCCTTCCAGGATCGCATTTGAAGAGCAGGTTGCACGGGAAACAGTATCAATATCCTCCGGCATTCCTTTATCTATGATCTGGGATACCACACCTTTTATGCTTGAAGTACCATTTGCTGCTCTCTTAATATAGCTGTCATTACTGCTTGCGCCATCGCCTGTGATATCCGTAATTGACACAATTTTATCGTTGCGGATCTCCACCGACATTGTCAACTTATACTCTTCAAAGTCTTCGTCTTCATCCGGCGTACACGAAACGGTCACTTCATAAGTTCCACTGACATATTTTGTATTTTCTTCGTCTTTTCCATCTTTTGATTCCAGCTGAGCAATTGCTGTTTTCAGCTTTTCTACTGCTTTATCAACAATAGTCTGTTTTGTTTCCTCAAGTGCTTCTTGTGCGTCCGCAAGTCTGGTCTGCAGAACTGCCCAGCTTGTTTCTGTGTATTTATCTTCTTCCAACTTTTCTGCTCTCTCGATCAGCTCTTTCAGATCAGTCAGATCCGGCTTCTCATCAATGGATTCTCCATTTGTCACTTTCTCAGCCTGTTTCAGTGCATTCTTGATTGCATTTAACAGTCCTTTGGAACTGTAGGTTGCCCCGGACACGGTATCTACGTCATCTGTCTTCTGTGTCTTGATCACTTTCTTCACAACATCCATTGCCCGATTGAAGAACGCCTCATCATCGGAGTTTTCTGTGATCAGGATCGCTTTGATCGTCTTTTCCTGGATCACGACTGCAACAGATACATCTCCGCTGTAACCTTCTGCTGTTCCGTAATAGATTCCTTCCTTGTACGGAACGGTTCCGGTCACAGTAGAATTATTGTCGTCTGACGAACTATTGTTATTGCTGTTATTACTATTGTTATCCTGTGTGCCATCCGATGTCCCGTTTACCGCCGCCTGGCTCAGCGCATCCCGCACTGCCTGAATAATTCCGACCGAACTGTAGGTTGCCCCGGACACCGTATCCACATTGGTGCTCTGCTTAGCGATAATAGAATCGATCAGAGAAGCTGCTTTGGAAATGTAATCGCTTCCGTCACTGTTCTCCACGATCTGGATAGATGCGATCTTTCCTCCGCTGATTTCTACCATAACCTTCAGTGGACCGCCAAATCCGGTTCCTGAACCGTAGTAGGTTCCATCCTTATATGCTGCCGCATCCTCTACTTTTGCCACACTGGTCGAACTTCCTGCTGCCGCCGCTGTCTGGCCGGACTGTGCCTGTCCTGTCGTGCTGTTATCCTTTTCCCCGGTCAGCGCATTTTTCACCGCACTGATGATTCCTCTGGAACTGAAAGTTGCTCCCGATACAGTATCCACATCCAGTGTCTGTCCTTCGATAATCTTGTCGATCACTGCTTTTGCCCGTGAAAAAAATGCCTCATCATCGGAAGAACTCAGAATGTCAATCGAAACAATCTGCTTATCCTTGATCTGTACCGATACGGTAATGTCTCCTGCATACCCGGTTCCGGTTCCTTTATATACGCCATCCTCCAGATCAAACGAACCTTTGGCTGCTGTCTTTTTTTCTTCTTTCTTCTCTTTTGTCTCTTCTTTTATCGGTGTTTCTTCCTGCGTCGCTGCATAGACCGGCGCTTCATATCCGCTTAAGGAGCCTGCCACGCACGCCGTAACCAGTGCAACTGAAAGAACGGGTGCAAACGGTTTTAATTTTTTACCGGTTTCTTTGATGTCCATCTCTCATTATCCTCTCATTTCACGCAAATTATTTCGTAATAACCTTCATGTCAAGATCCGTTGTAAAGCTGTCTTTCAGACCTTCTGTCACATAAATCGTTCCGTCATCTGTCTCAAGGATCGCCTCAAACTCATCACTGTGCGCCTTCCAGAACTCTGCCGCTTTTTCTTCTCCCATGATAAAAAGCGAGGTAGAAAGTCCGTCTGCAAGGGTTCCGTCCGAGCTTACGATCGTGACAGATACTAGTCCGTTCTCTGCCGGATATCCGGTCTTTGGATCAATAATGTGATGATAGGTCACACCATCCTGTTCAAAATAGCGTTCATATCCACCAGATGTGATCACCGCTTTATCCCGAATGGATAAAACTCCCAGATAATCCTCTGTGTCGTCCGGACTCTGTACCGCAACCCGCCAGTTGCTTCCGTCTGTCTTGGTTCCGAGTGCCTGTACATTTCCACCCAGATTTACCAGACCACTTGTAATCCCGTTTTCTTTGAAAATATCCATAATCCGCGAGGAAGTATAGCCTTTTGCAATTCCTCCAAGGTCGATTTTCATCTGGTCATCTTCAAAAGAGATTTCTCTTGTATCCTTATCGTATGAGATCTTCGCTGCATCCACATGCTTCAGAAGCCCTGTCAGTTCGTCAGCTGACGGGACACGGAAATTCTGTGTCGGAAATCCCCACGCCTCCATAACCGGATAAATTGCGATATCAAATGCCCCATCCGTTTCCTTATTCAGTTCCAGTGCGCGCTTCACAAGATATCCGCCATCTTCTGAAAGTGCTGCACTTTTCTGTTCATTCAGTTTCGCAATCTCACTGTCTGCATTTCCCGTTGATAAAAGTGTATCTAATCTTTCAATCTCTGCTTCAGCGGCATCCACCGCATCCTGTGCTTTTTCTCCATATGCTGTCACTGTCATATAGGTATCCATTGCAAAAATGTCTTTTGATGCCTCGGTATCCGAAGAAGCCTGCTCCGTACTCTTTTTCGAACTGCCTGTACTTTCACTTTTTTTACTCTTTGTCGTATCCTGTCCACTTTGACCGCATCCGCCTGCAAATACAGATGCACACAAACAGACCGCAATGATCTTATTTATGAATTTCATTTTGTTTCCTCTTTGTTTGTATATTCTAACTTATAGTAGTTTATATTATCACTAGTTAGCATGTCAATATTAAAGTTATCAGTTAAGAAACTTTCTCATTTTAGCTCTTTTTGCTGTACACAAAAAGAGCTTACACAAAATGTTTCATTACACTTTCTGCAAGCTCTTTCACTTTTTCTAATATTCTAATGTTTTACTCATAACATATCTTCGTTTCCC
>ENA-OQLC01000694-OQLC01000694.1-human-gut-metagenome-genome-assembly--contig:-NODE-694-length-19737-cov-38.278281_pt1 | contig 19737 bp, 14 predicted proteins | sample MGYA00242653_ERZ504807 | MGnify/ENA primary metagenome ERZ504807 (study PRJEB26092, sample SAMD00036381) | human gut metagenome | host: Homo sapiens | study: EMG produced TPA metagenomics assembly of... | reverse complement strand
AAGCCTGTACGGCCTGAACACGTTGAGCAAGTCGTTCGAAGGTTTGGAACGCATGTACCGCGCGGGCTATGCGGCGGCCGAGGCCATCCCCGCATTCCTAAAAAGCTGAGCACTACCCTCATATGAACACTCCAGCCGATAGCAACACGCGTGAAAACGCCAACACGAACACCGACATCAGCATCACCGCGAATGCCACGGGATTCAGCACGAAAACACTGAACCCGCAGATTCTGGTGACCTTGTGGAACGTGGAGCGTTTGGGCTCGTTCTCCGCGGTCGCGCGTGAAACCGGATGGTCGCAACCGGCCATCAGCCAGCAGATCCGCAAGATCGAACGTGAACTTGACGCAAAACTCGTGCAGCGCACGTCGCATGGCGTGGAATTGACTCCGATCGGCCGTGTTCTGGCACGTCACGGGCAGCTTATCGACAATCGAGTCACCCAAGCCGTCAAAGATGTGGAAGAGTACCAGCGCAACGGATCGACGCATATTCGTTTGGTCGCTCCCCCATCGGTATGTTCGTCGTTCGTGGCACGCGTGCTCGTGCATATCAGCAAAACGTCCGACATTCGCGTGAGCCTCATGCAGATGGAGCCGCCTGAGGCCATGGAGGCGTTGGAACAGGGGCTTGCCGATTGCGCGATCATCTTCCAATACAATTCACTCCCCGCTTTGGCCGGACCGGACGATTTGGAAGTCGCTCCTTTCGGTGTCGATCCGCTGATGCTGCTGATCGGCGCGAACAATGCGATCGCGCGCCAGTACGAAAGCTCGCACCTGCCGGTCCAATTGGTTTCGGCACGCAGCGAACAGTGGATCGCCGGCTGCGAAACCTGCCAGGCGAATCTGGTGTCGTTGGCGCGTGCCGCCGGCTTCACACCGGAAATCACACATTCGACCGACGATTTTTGGGCCACGCAGAATCTGGTGGAAGTTGGCATGGGCGTCTCGATCATATCTCGCTTAGCCACAACCGCTGGAATCCAACCCGATTTGGCCGCACTGCCAATCGCCGACAACAACGCATTCCGCACAGTCTGTTTCGTCACAAGAAAAGTGGACGACCGACCGGCAGTGGCCCGCGTCAAAGACGAAATCGAAAGGGCGTCACACCAGTATTTGGAAAACATTTGATTCATCGTTTGATATCCGTGCTTATTCGCAATCGCGGAATACTGCAGCAAACAATTGTTTCCAGTATTTTGCTATATCGTCATAATCAGATTAATAATTGAATAGCAAAAGCATCTGATATAAGAAAACTTCATAACAGTCTTTGCTTTCAGTACAAGAACACACTGTTCGTGCAAGCATCGGTACGTCATGCTGGAACCATGGAAGAAATCATGGAAATGAAGCATCGTACCGGTTCCGGCTTTGACGCCGACGCCATCGACCACACCACCGCAGCCGATCTTGCCGCAGTCGGCTCCGACAAGTGGACACGCTACCCCGGCTGCATCGGCGCGTTCATCGCCGAAATGGACTACGGCCTGGCTCCCTGCATCCAAGAAGCCATCGACAACGCCTGCGACCATTGCAAACTCGGCTACATTCCCGAACCCTGGAAACAGCGCGTGGCAGCAGCATGCGCAAGATGGCAACGCTCGCATTACGGATGGGATGTCGATCCGAGCATTATTCGCGTGGTTCCCGACGTACTCGAAGCTTATGAGATTTTCCTGCGTGAACTGGTCGGTGCGGGCAACAGCGTGATCGTGCCGACGCCTGCCTACATGCCGTTTTTGAGCGTTCCGAAACTGTACGACGTTGACGTGATCGAAATCGAAATGCTGCAAAGCGGCGACGCCGAAACCGGAGAGGCGCAATGGGTGTTCGACTTCGACGCCATCGAACGCGCGTTTGCGGCCGGATGCCATGCGTTCGTGCTCTGCAACCCGCACAACCCGATCGGCAAAGTGCTCACCTTGGAGGAGGAGCTGCGTCTGAGCGATCTTGCGGCACAGTATGACGTGCGTATTTTCAATGATGAGATTCATGCGCCGTTCGTGTTTGAGGGCAAGCACATTCCGTTCCCCACCATCAGCGAGCAGGCCGCATTACAGTCGATGACCGCTACCAGCGCGTCGAAATCGTTCAATATTCCGGGCACGAAGTGTGCGCAGGTGCTGCTTACCAATCCTGCGGATCGTGACATGTGGGCGGTCAAGGCGGAGTGGAGCGAACATCAGACCGCCACCATCGGCGCAATCGCCACCACCACCGCATATAACGAAGGCGACCTGTGGTTCCAGGATGCGTTTGCCTATGTGCGCAGGAATTTGGCGTTGTTCGACGAGCAGATGCGTGAAAGGTTCGCCGGCGTCGGCTATATCAAACCGCAGGGCACATATATCGCATGGCTTGATTTCTCGCCGCTTGGCATCGACGATCCGGCCGCATACTTCCTTGAGAAGGCGCAAGTGGCGTTGACCGACGGACGTTCATGCGGCGAGACCGGTGCCGGATGCGTGCGCGTGAACATAGCAATGCCGTATCCGCTGCTGGTCGAATGCCTGGACCGCATGTATGGCGCGTTGCATGCGGATGGATTGCTGTAAACTTCGCCACATATTCAGTGTTTTCCTCAACCAACGGCAGCATAACGGTGAACGTCGTGCCCTTCCCCACTTCGCTGTCCACCGTTATGGTGCCGTTGGAAATCTGCATACTATCGACATGCGATGGGAGGATGGCATGCGTTTGAACGTGAGTACCAGCATTGATGTGACAGCCCGCGAAAAGGCCGGCGATGATCTGCTGTTCTTGGGATTTCATGGATTCAGCAATGATGAAAATGAGATGATCCGCATTATTGATGCGATTTATGATGTTCCGAAGCGAGACGCATCTTCAACGGACAACTCCATTGCTCCTGCCCAGCATCCGAATTATCTGTCGTTCCAAGGCACGTACGAACGTCCTTACATCGGAAGCTACTACTGGTATCCAGATGGATGTTCAGTAGAAGAGCGTCGACGTGAGTGCAGTGCCGTAGGCGACGCCGTCGTACGATTGCTGGATTCGCCCGCATACGCGCATTTCCGCAAGGTACTGATCGGGTTTTCGCAGGGCGGATACCTGTCGTATCGCATGGTTGCGGAACATCCCGATGCGTTCGACAGGGCGATTCTGATGAGCCCATCATTCAAAGGCGAAACCGCTGAGCCTTTGCCCGCGACCGGACGCACGCGATTCGCACTCTGCTACGGCAGCGAAGACCGCACAATTCCTTTAGCCGACCAACAGTGCGCGCACAACAAACTTGCGCAAACCGGCAATCTCACGTATTTCGAATATCCGGGAATGGTCCACGGCATCTGCGATCAGGAAATTCGTGACCTACGCGCCTGGCTGGGATTGTGATATGCGCTGCGTGAGGAGTTCTGCGCATCTGAGACCCCGCACGCGTGCCCATAAACTCGCTTTCACCCCTCGGATTGTCATTGAAACCAACTCGAAACTCTCGATACACCCCAATCATCGAAATGCATGGACATACACCCAGTTCATCTGAGCTGAACCGTGATATCTGGCTTATATATGGCAGATTTGGCATCTGACCGGAGGTTTCTCGCTTACATATAGCACATGCCTTTCGAGAAAAGCCACTTAAGGGGGGGGTGTTTTTGGCGCTTTTCGCACGAACACCTGCCATATATAAGCGAGGTACACTATCCAATAGACATAATCGCCAGTCAAGAGCTGGGGAACTGGCTCGATCTTTGACTCCAGGACGGACCCCTCCCGTCGTGCGCCGTCGGCATGCTGACCGCGCACGAATTAATGTCGTAGGTTTTCTTGTCGTCCGGCATTTCATCGACCGCCATCCGCTTATGCTTTCTGCATCCAACCGTGGACTCGTCATCAACGCTCCGAACACCAGGAATCCGGATCACCGAAGCGAGATACAACCGGTAATCGCAAGCGCGCCCCTCATTATGCTCGACAGAAAGCTATATGCAGGTCGAAGTTTTAATTAAAATCATCCCCACGTATGCGGGGAACACTTACAGGCGGCTCCGTTGGTCTGCTTCGGTATCCAGCCATGTTGCCTTGCTTTTCTCGGTTGTGGGGTATGATTTTGCATTGCCGGAAGTCCCCGTGCAGACTTGAGATAACAGCCGATTCGCGCGGGCTTGCTTCCGGTTTTTCATGCCTCGGGGATCATCCCCGCGTATGCGGGGAACACGGTGACGGTAGGCGAATCGCCGGATGCCTGGCGGGATCATCCCCGCGTATGCGGGGAATACCAGAACGTCAGGTTCTCGGATGATTGGGATGGGGGATCATCCCCGCGTATGCGGGGAACACAAGGTGGATGATTCCACCGGTGAGGGCGCGTGGGGATCATCCCCGCGTATGCGGGGAACACTGCGGCGAGCATTCCGCAAGTTTCGGCGTCTTGGGATCATCCCCGCGTATGCGGGGAACACACAGCCGGTGTCGCCGTGCCGCCAATGTAACAGGGATCATCCCCGCGTATGCGGGGAACACGACCCGCTGGTGCCGAGCGTATGTGACGTACTGGGATCATCCCCGCGTATGCGGGGAACACTCGGCCGTCGAGTAGTCGGCCTGTGCCTGGTCGGGATCATCCCCGCGTATGCGGGGAACACCACTGCAAGAAACGCATCGACCAAGGCCAAACGGGATCATCCCCGCGTATGCGGGGAACACCGACCAGAGCATCATATTGTTCCCGTCCTGCGGGGATCATCCCCGCGTATGCGGGGAACACTACCAACTGCGGGGGTGTCGAAATCGTAGTCGGGATCATCCCCGCGTATGCGGGGAACACCTGCCCATCGACACGGGCGAAATGCTCAACGCGAGGGATCATCCCCGCGTATGCGGGGAACACGCGACCGGCGCTAGCACGCAGGTCAATTGCACGGGATCATCCCCGCGTATGCGGGGAACACAGCGAATCCACGTCGATTTTCCACTTGCGGAAGGGATCATCCCCGCGTATGCGGGGAACACCTTGAAATGCGCGACCATGTACACGTGGGTCAGGGATCATCCCCGCGTATGCGGGGAACACGCGCATCGCAATGACAACGGCACGAACGACATGGGATCATCCCCGCGTATGCGGGGAACACATCCGGACATCTTCGTATGCGCCGACACCAAGGGGATCATCCCCGCGTATGCGGGGAACACAGTGCCTTATGCATTTTGTCCTCCATCTCTTGGGGATCATCCCCGCGTATGCGGGGAACACCGCACCAACGCCACCGGCGCGGACGACCAGAAGGGATCATCCCCGCGTATGCGGGGAACACTTCCACGGGGCGGTCTGGTAGCCGGTGACGAGGGGATCATCCCCGCGTATGCGGGGAACACTCATCCCGCATTTGCGACGTGCGGGCCGAACAGGGATCATCCCCGCGTATGCGGGGAACACTGGGTTTCGCGCGCTTCCACGCCTTCGATGCGGGGATCATCCCCGCGTATGCGGGGAACACCTATTCGACGGTGAACGTGCATGTTGCGGAATGGGATCATCCCCGCGTATGCGGGGAACACCACGACACAATGATTGCCCGCATCACCCCACTGGGATCATCCCCGCGTATGCGGGGAACACTGCGTCGGCGCGGTGCGCGTCGATTGCGCGGCGGGATCATCCCCGCGTATGCGGGGAACACACCGTAGTCGTTGATTTCGTCGGCGGTCTGCCGGGATCATCCCCGCGTATGCGGGGAACACGACCCGTTGTATTGGTCAAGTAGATTTGCTGAGGGATCATCCCCGCGTATGCGGGGAACACTATATCAACAGCACCACAATCAACGGATTGCTGGGATCATCCCCGCGTATGCGGGGAACACACATGTTCGGCATTGGCGGTGCCGGCGGCAAGGGGATCATCCCCGCGTATGCGGGGAACACCAAGGAATACTTGGGCGATGATGTGTATGGCCGGGATCATCCCCGCGTATGCGGGGAACACTTCGACACCGTCGCCGCGCTGCTACGATACGTGGGATCATCCCCGCGTATGCGGGGAACACTTGTTGATGGCTTCGGTAAGTTTGAAATATTCGGGATCATCCCCGCGTATGCGGGGAACACCGCTGCGTGTGATGAAATATGGTCAGCCATCGGGGATCATCCCCGCGTATGCGGGGAACACATATGTTCGGTATCGGCGGTGTCGGTGGTAAGGGGATCATCCCCGCGTATGCGGGGAACACACTAAGAGATTATAGCAATTTCGTGGTTTCTAAATTCATGTCATTCGTTTTTCATTTGGTTTGAATACTTCTTCGCCTGCCGATACTTACTGGCATTACTCCATCCACGGTGAAGAGCACTACCAAACGACACTTCCTTTGGACCAGAAGGACGTTTTACAAGCTCCAAGCCTTCACAGTCTGTCGGAGACCACTCAGCTCCATGCACTTTAAAAGCAAGATGCTGCTCATTTCGAGCCGAATAAACCATAATGGCACGACCGTTCTTTGAGAGTTCAACGATTCGCTCCCACAGTTTTTCACGAACACGTGCATCCAAATGCCCCACAAACACGCCTGGCGATATTTCCAATAGCCATCGAGTAAGGTCACCGCGTAAACCCACCGGGCATGCCGTTAATACAATAACTACCATTCCTCATATCCCCACTCATCATCGGCATAGGATTTTCCTGCAGATACTTCTCCCAGCCGTTCATCCCACAGTCCGACATGATCCCCAACGCTCTGAACATCATCGGAGGAAGATTCTCCCAATAACGTGCGAATGTCTTTCACCATTCGTTTCAGCAAACTAAGATCGTATATTGCATCGCGAACGTTATGCCGTACTGCCGATCCAATATCCTCTGGCTGAGTTGCCGCCGTTTCGAACGCAACCGGAATCGACAATTCAGCCTTATAAAGATCGGCTATATCGTAGACGAACGACCGCTCATGACCTACATGTACGAAACCTAACCCCGGAGAGCAACCTAGCGCCACTATTGCGGCATGCGCCAGACCATACAGACATGTATGGGCAGCAGACAAGGCTTTGTTAATCTCCGAGCCAGCCATGAAATCATCATGATCATACGTTCTTTTGTCCCACTCCACTCCGGTACGAGCGGAACACTCACGGTACACCCGCCGTATACGCGCTCCCTCGCGACCCCGAAGTTGCTGCATGGTCAGGCCACTCACATCTTCGCCTGGGAAACGCATTTGGTACATCTGGCGCGCAACATTCAATCTCTTCCTCGTGTTAGACACGAGAGCCGCCTGTCTTTGCAGCAGTACAGAAGAATGCGTCAATGGTTTGCCGAAGGCATACATACGAACGCCACGCTCCCCTACCCAAATCACAGTCGCGCCGTTCTCCCCTATGACCGTCATCGCCTGATGTGTCACGCGCGTTCCAGGCCCCAGCATCAACACGCTCAGCGTCGCTGCAGGAATGTGGGTAACGCCGGTACTATCCGTTGCGGTAATGGCATTGTCATCACGCCCGATGGTACAATGTTCGAAATACGCAAACGACAGACGGTCTTCCGCACGGACAAGTTCACTAATCTCCGGTGGCGGAGTACCCATGTGAGAGTGCCCGTTTTTCCTCGGCTGACGCTCCGCCGCCTCAATATAATCGTCTGTAAGCTTGTCGCCATCTGTCGTTTGCGCATTCATCATTCGCCCTTAATTGTTCAGATCCGGAGCAATTGTCAACAATCCACATCCGAAACCTTTCGCCCTTCCTATGCCTTGGCAAAGAGTCTTGCAGAACAGTTCCGCATCGGTGACCTCCAAGCATCCTTCAAAAACCACTGTGACCAAAGTAACGGTTGCATCAGCACGTTTGAAGTTCTCCTTATGGCGTTCCCTCACCACCACGTCAGGTCGATCATTCTGGTCGCACAGAATGGCGAAACCATGGGACGCCGAACGATCGATCAGCCACTGCAACTGCTGATCAACGGTAACGTGGCCTTGCACCTTGCCAACGATTCCGCCGTTCCTGCGCCTCCGCCCCCTATCTTCTTTTGCCTTTCGGACTGGATTCGCGCGAAGTTTGAAATGCCACCGTTGTCCTTTAGCGATACGCTCAAGCAACGGCTCATAATTCTTCGTTTCCCACTCCGCATGCATCGGCCAACCAGCCTGTTCGACGATATGCATGAAGTCAGGTTTCTCCGGACTCACCACATAGAGCCAAACACCGTTATCGGCCACAGACGTGTCCAGCCTCCACAGGATACGTCCTTCATCGTTGTTTCGAACTGCATTGGGAGGGAATGCGCATTCCACTGCCGCATGCAGCTTATATGGCGAACTAATAAGCTGCCGAGCCCCGTAACGCGCCTTGTTCAAGGCTATTCTCGAGATAAACATCGTTCTTTCCTACCTAGATGAAGTTCATCGGATCCGATTCACCGGTAGATTCAAAGGAAGGAGGCCGAGTATCGTCCTTCTCGCCTTCATCCACGGGCTTATCCGGGTTAGGAATGCGGTAATGATGCACCGCACGATTCGCATAGCGTCGCCCCTCCCGGCTGAAACTTAGCGGCAAATCCGATTGCGTCGTTACGTTTTCGACTTCTTCAGCATCGCAGACGATTTCCAAATCCGGATACTTGTAACGTCTCCGATACCATTCCGAAGCGTGCCACACCTCGGAATTCAGAGCCTGGCGAATATCTTCATACTCATCGTGGATGCCCAACGACAACGGATAATTCGGCGGGCACGAACGCCTACCTAGATAAAGCGGCCATTTCGGCGAATGAATCGCATTATCCAACGTTTCCAACACCGAATGATCAGCACCCAGCGCGACCAGAAAACAGGCGTCCGCCAGATAATACCGATAAGTCGGCGACATCTCCTTATCGAACTTCCTGGAATTACGTTTCCTTGTCAGGGATTTTTCGGTCTGAAAATCACGGATTACCCTACCGCGTTGCTCGACACGCACACCAAACGATATACCTAGTAAATCCTCGATGGAATCCTCCCGGGTACGTCCCTGCGCCGAAGCCAGCATGCCGATCACACCGCTTTTGGTTGGCTCGTTACGAGTCTCACGCCGAACGAATCGCGAAGAATCGCCCCATGACTGCAATGGTCCGGCCAATTGCAATAATAGAACGCTCATTTCAACTCCTTCCGAGCATCACGCGGAATACGCGGCGCTCAGCGTTTCTCGCAAGCTCTGCTCAAGCTCCGGCAGCGTAACCTGTTCACTCCATTCATCCAGACTGGGCACAGAACCACCGGACACAACATGCCAAGCCTTCACCGGTTCCTCGCCGTAGTTGATACGAATCTCGTTCAACCTGTCGCCCAGTCGTTCGATGCCTTGTCTGGAGACCGAAATCCCATCCTTCCTCTTGATGGGATTCTCAAAGGCGTCAGCTGCGCTAATCGGCTGTGAATCGCGAAGCACGATCACAATATCCTCAGGAAGTGTGTGGTTGGCGAACGTATTCTGCTTGCCGGAGGGCATAGACTTGACAAAGGCTTCCACGAAGGCGGAAACTCCTTCCACCATTGCATCAGCATCCTGCAGCTGATCCCTCAACGCATCAACGTTCAACGTCGCGTACCGATACAAGGTCGAGGAGTTGAAACCAACAGTATCGATCATGGCAGCACCGGCATTGTCGTCCGATGCACAATCATCAACAGCAGTGAAGTAATCATATTCAGGCGTAATCTGATCGATGGAGAACGCATGGGCAACCTGAGCCGAGGCATCCGTATTCAAATCTGGAGCATCAGCCAGCATGCGGCCAAAGCAAGCGATATCGATAGCCTGCTTACCATGGAACACTGCAGCCACCTCCTTCTTCAACTTCGAGGGATCCTTCCCCTCATCGAATGCGGCAATCGCGATATCAGCCAGCTGTTCAACTTCACGGTTAGCGATGAAAATCAAATACTCTGTAGCAGCTGACCCCTTGTCTGCTCCAGCGCGATCGGATGCCTTAACCTTGACGCCCGTAGCAGTCAGCACTTTCTCTGCCAAATTATTGGCTTCTTCAGCCAAATCCAGCCTTTTCTCAGCAATAGCATTACTGATCAGCGCCACCGCGCTCTTAGTACGCTTCCCCATCTTGCTGCTGTCCAGCTTGCTACCGAACATCTCGCGCATGGCACGCTTCCAAGACTGACTGGACACACGAGCTCTCAGCGCTCCACCAACGTATGCGGTTTTCGGGCTACCGGTATCATCTCGGTTGATATTGCTCGGCGGCACCTGCTGAAGGCAATGGATATCTACGAACATGATTTTTCTCCTAATCGGTTTATTGTGAAGATGTTTTTGAAAATGAATGATGATTACTTGTCGGCCTTTTGACCACTTTGCGCTGACGGGAACTTGGAGTAGTAATCCCTGCCCCATCGTTGGAACACGGACCCACGGCTATCAGAGAACTGCAACAAATACAGATCGCTAGCCAAGGAACCATAATCAACCTGAATATCAGTGTTGCGCATCAGCATGATAAGAGCGCGCATACTGCGAACGATTCCGTTGAAATCGGGTGCATTCTCCGCGACTCTCAATCGTCGCAGAATACCTTTCGCACTGTCCGTATCAGGTTCAATCCTTCTGCACGCACGCCCAAAAGTCATACGTAGGCTTGGATCGCTCTGAAACTTTTGCGCGACTCCCTGTTTTTTCGAACGCTGATGCACTGCATATAACCCCAGCGCAGCTCTGATTGCGTTGCTCTGGCGCTCGAATTCAGGTGAATTATCCGCTGGCTCATCAAGCTCGGTCGGCCAATTCGAAAACAGTTCGTCGCCAATCAGCATCCAAGACGGGGATGCCCCATCCAGGTCCCTGTGCAATCTCGAGAGCCTAGCCCTACCCCTCGCGTTGCTGCCGCTGCCTGAGACATAATCACGCTGCACGTCATAAACCAGACTGGCAGCATATTTCCCAACAGCTTTCACCTTATCGTATCTTGATAACGACGCCATAGTCATTTCCTCCTTTGGTCAAGTGCGGTCAAAACCCTAGTCTGAGATACGACCAAGTTCCTTGTTCAGCGATCCGCGGAACAACAATTGTGCAAGAGGGGCGCTCATTACGCCGAACCTTCCGGATTCGTGTTCTTCGAAAACCGGCACTGGCGACTGACTCAGGTAATCCCGTCCCATCATCAGCAACATCCGATGGACTTCATCCAACCACGCATTGGAGTACGCCACGGGATTTTGAGACTCATCGAAGTTTGCCAATCTGTCACGGAAAAGCATGTCAAGATCCGCATATGCACTTTCACGAATCTGGTCAGCTATCTCTTGGGTTTTCCCACTATGTTCGCCTGCCGCCGACCGCAGATTTCGGACAAACGTAGTCAAAACCGTCACGGCCTTGTCCGTGCGCTTAACCACATCCACCACTGCAGCAATACCTGCATAATCATGTCGGAACATCATCATGCTTAGAGACAGATTGTCATCGATACCGGTTTCAAAAAAACTGCTTTGCGTACCGTAGGTCATGCCCTGAGCATGAATCGTCACCATATTCAGCACATGCTCTTCCGAGCCAAGCACCTCAGTACGAATTTCTTCCAGCCATCTGATGATTCCAGGACGGAAATCGCCATCATCCCCCACACACAGGATAGGTTCCAAGCCGCGCCACAACGCTTTGCTTGCATCATGGGTAACGGGCATATGCGGAGGAGTGGGAAGCCCCAGCTTCTTCTGCTGCGGAATGCTCCTCCTCCATGCAGTCATCTTTTCAAAACCATCGGTGTTGTATAGGGTTACGGCATCCCCATAACAGTTCACGACACCGATAACCCTTGTGCGCTCTTCATTCGGTACCAATCGAATACGACGCGACTGCCAAGTCATTGCCTGAACAGGACCGGCAAAGCTGCTTTGATCATCCATGTCCGCAGAAGGAACCTCGTCCTTCTCCCATACCGGAATATCGTTCACATTGCCAAACAAACGATAATATTCCAAGTCATAGCGGTCGTCATACAGGACCCAATTGAGCATCAACGTCTCGAAGAGGTTCGCCCCCTCCGCATACACACCGCCGATACCGCCAAGCCAACCGGTACCCAGGAAGCCCTTGAGAGGGTATATCTTCCCCTTATTAATATGGGTGTTTCCCTTCACCGGAGTCTTAATGCCCGCCGTATCAAACGACTGCAAAAACACCAGCCACCGTGCAGCCTCCGGCAGAGAAAGCGTGTCCGTAGTCCCCAAACCACGCATCGCAAACAGATATTTTTCGGGCTTAGGCATGTCCGCAATCATTTCGGAAACGGGATCATATTCTTTCTGCCCAACATATTCCAGTTCAGGAACCTGGAAGAAAGGCCTGTCCCCGAACAGGAAGAATCTATCTTTCCATTCGTTGAAATAGCCATCCAAGATATCCATATCGAAGTGCCCCGCGAGGAACACATCCGCCCACATATCCCGCATCTGTTCCTCGCTGGGATCTTCAACGCAATATGCGCGATACAGGATGCCAAGTGCTAACCGAAGCATAGTCATCGCCTGCTGAGGAATATCGCCTCGTATTCCCTTAATCTTCTGAGCATCCTCAAAAAGCTGCCGGAGCGACACTTCATCAGGATGCCCATCTACATAGGAAACCGGAATCCACCTATCATCGAGCAATGAGAAGTTTCCGTCCATTCCCCCGTCTCCTTTACATATCAGCCTTGATCGAAGGTTCTTTTTAGAGCATATACTCAGAATCTACAAATGTCAACATAAAAGATTTTGTTTTTGTGTTTTCCAAAGATGCAACGAGAAAGCACAAAAAATAGGCAATCCCGTTGATCCAACCCCGCAGATGCGGGGAACACTACGAATCCCAAGTCTTTTATGGGATCATCCCCAAATGAGGACATTTCAATTATCCTCTTTCTTCGCATATGTCAATCCACCACCACGCGAATACGAAATCGTATACCCGCACAACTCATCTGAGGACAAGTGCTTTTCCACATCCTCATGAAGGAACAAAGCAAGCTTTCCCGCAAGCCAAGGCGATTCCTGCCAATACACAGCCTCAGTCTCGCAGCCTTTCTCCAGAGCAGCAATCAACGTATCAATTCGCCCGTGCGCACACAACGCCACAGGCAATCTCACGGAGCATTGTGCTGCAACCTTAGCCACATCATCACAAGGAACTGTATCGACAGGAATAACTGCTCCTCGTTCTATGCCGTTACGCTTATCACCGATCCAAGGCAGCAAACACGCCTCACCATCACGCTTGCAGAGCAATATCACTTCCACAGTATCCTGCGTATCTCTTACGGCACGTTGTCCCTTGTCATCATCAGCCTCATCGATCTGAGGAGAAAACCAGTCCACCAGCGAGCGTTTCCGATTCATGACAGCTACCGATTGAATGAGATAGCTGTGAGCATCTGCTCTCTTCTTCTCCTGCTTGTTCACTCGCTCCTCGCAGCCTTTGTCATATTGCATATTCCACGCCGTAGGCACGAGACTCCGAGCGTCATCGCCGTATGCATTCCTTACGGTACGAGCTATGTCCTTCGGCAAACATTGCGTGCAGAAAGCGGAAGAACCAGTCAATTCTAGAACCGCAAGCGATTCCATCAGAGAAGCCACGTCATATACCGCATCCACCCCCTTAGCGAACTCGGGACCATTGTCATTCCAGAATGCAATGCCTCGGATATAGCACGCCGCTCCCCGCAAGAGACTTGGACGGTCGAACTCGTTGTCACCACGCCTGTGACGATGTACCCTTCCAAGACGCTGCATAATTAAATCAACCGGCGCGATATCCGTCACCAGCGCGTCGAAATCAATATCCAACGACTGTTCCAGCACTTGTGTCCCAACTACGATCATGCGCTGAGGACGCCCGCCATTCCCCACAGTGCTATCCGGCCCTAGCAGCTGACGCAGTTCGGCTTCATTGGACATACGGTCAATATCCATGAACCGCGAATGCGTCAGCTTCACATACTCACTACCGAAATAATCACCTAGCAGTTTCGCCGCATGTTGCGCCCTACCGACCGTATCGCAAATCACTCCCACACAACCGCCATTTTCAAGCAGACGATCAAGTAAGCTAATCAGCGCTTCATCGCTGTCATCAACGATCTGGCAACGCACGTTCATTGATCTGCCAGAGGGTTTCACATCCATGTGTTTGATTTCAGTATCAGAAGTATATGTCAACACCGGATACGCAGACGAGACATTGCGGGCAGATGAATTTTCCTTTTCTTGAACCAATTTAGGTGCGTTGACGCATACCTTCTCAGTCTTCGCCGCAAGCTGCCTTCTTTTGAGTTCCCGAATTCCTCCATGCTTTGCTTCCGACGGAAGCTCAAGCTTGCTGTTCTTCCATCCTTTCAAGTATGCCTCCGCCATTTCCTCACGCTGGCTCTCCGGCAATGTTGCAGATAACAAAATGACCGGAGTTCGGGTACTACCAAGCCATTCCAGTGCCATCTTGAGATACTCGCGCATATATGCATCGTAAGCATGGCATTCATCTACGATGACAACCTTGTTTGCCATCGCAAGTTGACGCAGCACCACATGCTTCATTTGCAGAGCGCCCATCAACACTTGATCGACTGTGCACACAAGAAAATTAGCGAGCGCTCCTTTCTTGCGCCCCCATAGCCAATCGGAGATAACGGTTTCAGGAGGAATCTCACCATGTTTCCTTGAGTAAGGTTCATCGGTATCATCCTGACTGAGCGAAGAGAAATGTCGACGTGAAGCTGCGATAATGCCTTGGAAATCGTCATTAAGTTTCGCTTTGCCGTGTGCCAACCAAACCGTTTTCTCATCCGTAGAATCACGGGACGGCAAAGCATCCAGCCACCGATGCACTCGTGAGAACATGGCATCCGTGGTAGCCATCGTCGGCAACGCTACGCATATGCCGCCCCTGCCTGTACGCTGCGCTAGGATTTCTGCAGCGGCGAGGGCGGCCTCAGTCTTCCCTTCGCCCATGGGCGCTTCGATTATCAGCAATCCTGGAGTATCCGTATTACGAGCAACACGAACGGCTTGTTCTTGAACAGGACGCGGATGCGCCCCTTCGGGCAGTCTGAATCTAGTCGAGAAAAGATCTTGGCAGGATGACGGTATATCTGCCGGCTCCCACGCATGAGGCAATTGCACACACGCCCATGCGCGTTCTGCTCTTCTTTTCAGCCCTGACCATGACTGAATATCATCGTATTCTCGCTCCGTCATGCCGAATGACTCCTCATCTTCCCACAGAGGATGCACTCGCACTAGGGGGAACATATCAGCATCACTGTCACTGGCAATCCAATCGGCCATAATGACCAAGCCTGTTGCAAGAACAGCGGACTGAGCGCTGAATCTCTTCTTAGAGAGCAATTCCCACTCTTCATCCCCCATGCCAACGGTTCCGGCAATGAATTCTATAAGCTCATTCTGAGTTGTCTTCCATACTTCTGAGTCCAGACCGGATTCCGTTTTCCCCAATCTCGCGCTTTCAAGCTTGCTTTTATCCGGCGGAGTTCCGTGATGGCCTCCCACAACGCAAGCGTATTGCCTCGACTCTCTTCCACCCCATTTATGAACCAGCGAAAAATACCTTTCGAGAATGACCTGCCCGGCAATAGGATGAGTGGGATGACTGGTGTCCCTAAGTCCCGCAATCATAGGAAGCCCTGCTTGCTCCGGCTTCCAGACAAGGCTTTCCGCATCGGGACCGAATGAAATGGGTTTCGCCTGAAACACAGGCGTCGCCTTGCCGATGTCATGCACACCGGCAAGGAAAATCATTAGTTTTCTTGCTAAATCGTCATCATTACCAAGGTCACGGGATATTATTGATTTCGTTCCATAAGGAACCCAAGTGTCCCAAATTCTCGCTGCCATCGCAGCCGAATCCGCCATGTGGACATATAGGGGCAACCATTCAGTATCATCCACTCGATTTGTTTTGCCCCAAAGCGATTTTGCACGGTCAGATAGTTCTATTTCTCCATCACACATAACATCCTCGTTTTCCACAGCACGACTCCGCAAAACAATCGTGCGCGCTTATCATGACATGCAATATACCGCATGCTAGCAGATCAACCCCTACGGATTGCTGTGTATATCCACAAATCACAAAAAGAAACACGCGTATGCATATTGCGGTGAGGAAAACGAGCGAAAAACGGGAACCGCGCGAGCGCGATTCCCGGTGTGCGACTGCTTCTCAAATGTGTGCTTGACTCACATGGATGGTACTGAGGACCATTCGCGTAACGATCTGTTTCCGCATGCGAGTCGTACGCGCAATGCGATCACATATGTAAAGTGCGCGCCGACATAAATTACATGCTTACGGATACAGATCAAGTCTGCAAGGCTTGAAGCCACGGGTTCACTGTAGCTTCATGTTTGAACATTTCATGGTCGATTGTTCAGTTCCGCCAAAAGACAGACAAAAATACCGATAGAAGACCACCAAAAGACCATTTAAAAAGGTCCCGAACCTTCCGGAATAATCTATCGGATTCGGGACCTATTATGCTAGCGACCGTTCAGCTGTCAGCCATCAGCCAAGCCACCTGTCAGCCCATTCAGGCTTTGGCGACCTCGACGTTCAACTCATCGCCGGCAGTCACTTCAAAAGAGGTGGCGAGCGTCTCGGAGGAGACAAGTTCCTTGAACTGTTCGACCTTGGCCACGTCTTCGGCGGGCACAACGAGCTTCAGTGCAATGCGGTCGGAGATTTCCAGATCGGCGGCCTTACGGGCGTCCTGCACGGCGCGGATCACGTCGCGGGCGTAGCCTTCGGCGATCAGATCATCGTTCAGCTCGGTGTCGAGAATCACGAAGCCACCGGTCGGCAGCGCGGCGGAAACGGAGTTGGCGGCCTCTTCGGCGTTCTTCTCCTCCACGCTGTTAATCAGCTCGTATTCGCCTTCCTCAAGCACGATCTCGCCGTTCGGCGTCTCGCATACCGGAGCGCCGTCTGCGTTCACATGCCATGCGCCGGACTTGGAGGCCTTGATGGCGAACTGTACGTCCTTGCGCAGGCGCTTGCCTGCCACGCGAGCGTTCACGCGCAGCTCGTTGATGATCTTCAAGCCTTGGGCTTCGGCATCCTCAAGCGTGCACAGTTCAACGTTCTTCACGTTCAGTTCGGATTTCAGAATCTCGTCGTATGAGGCCACGGCATCAGTGTTTTCCACCACCACGGTCAGCTTATGCAGTGGCTGGCGCACGCGGATCTGCTTCGTCTTACGCATCGACAGGGTGCCGGACACGACCTCGCGCACCTTCTCCATCGCGTCAACCAGAGCCGGATCGTCAACGAGCACACGGCCCAGTTCGGTCGCTTCGCCGGTCTGTTCGTCGGCAAGGAACGGCCAGTCGGCCAGATGCACGGATTCGCCACCGGTCAGACCACGCCACACGGCTTCCGCTTCCATCGGAGCGAGCGGTGCGATCACGCGCATGAATGCTTCAAGCACGGTGTACAGCGTGTTGAACGCGTTCGCATCCTCATTCCAGAAACGGTCACGATTGTTGCGGATATACCAGTTGGTGAGCATGTCGATGAAATCAGACACTGCTTCGCAAGCGTCGGAGATCAGGAAGTCATCCAGCGAGCTTTGCGTCTTCTCGATCAGACGGCGGGTACGTGCCAGCAGGTAGCGGTCCATTTCCGGCAGTGCGGCGACCTCATCGGCACGCAACGCACGAGCATCGAAACCGGCACCATTATTGGCGGCGTTCGCATACAGGGTGAAGAAGTAGTACGAGCTCCACACTGGCAGCATGACCTGACGCACGGTGTCGCGAATGCCATCGGCGGTCACGATCAGGTTACCGCCGCGCAGGATCGGCGAGCTCATGAGGAACCAACGCATGGCGTCGGAGCCGAAATCGTTGAACACACCGTTCACATCCGGGTAGTTGCGCAAGTGCTTCGACATCTTCTGACCATCGGAACCGAGCACGATGCCATGGCAGATCACGTTCTTGAACGCCGGCTTGTCGAACAGTGCGGTCGCCATGATGTGCAGCACGTAGAACCAGCCACGGGTCTGGCCGATGTATTCCACGATGTAATCGCACGGGAAATGCTGTTCGAACGTTTCCTTGTTTTCGAACGGGTAATGGTACTGGGCGAAGCTCATGGAACCGGATTCGAACCAGCAGTCCATCACGTCGGTGATGCGGTGCATGTGGCTCTTGCCGGTCGGATCGTCCGGGTTGACGCGGGTCAGCTCGTCGATGTACGGGCGGTGCATGTTGACATTGCCCTCATGGTCGCGCGGATAATCGCCAAAATCAGCCTTCAGCTCGTCCAACGAACCGTACACGTCAACGCGTGGATACTTCGGATCATCGGAAACCCACACCGGAATCGGCGAACCCCAGAAACGGTTGCGGGAGATCGACCAGTCACGGGCGTTGGCCAGCCACTTGCCGAACTGGCCGTCCTTCACATTGCCCGGAATCCAGTTGATTTCCTGGTTCAGTTCGAGCAGACGATCCTTGATCTTGGTGACGGACACGAACCACGAGCTCACCGGCTTGTAGATGAGCGGCGTGGCGCAACGCCAGCAGTGCGGGTAGGAGTGTACGTAGCTCTTCTCCTGGAAGAGGATCGCGCGCTGATCTTCCGGAATGCGCTCCAGCGGGCCGTCGCCGGCACGCAGGTTACGCAGAATCGGCTTGTTCGCATCGAACACGTACATACCCTCGTAATCCGGGCACAGCGAAGTGAACTTGCAGCCCGCGTCGAGCACATCAACACTCTTGATGCCCTTGGCATTGAGCGTATTCATATCGTCTTCACCGTACGGAGCCTGATGCACGAGGCCGGTACCTTCAACGGTATCGACGTAGTCGGCGGTGAAGATCTGATAGCCTTCCGGACCCGGAACCTTGCCCTCGACGGCGTTCTCGTCGCCTGCGAAGTACGGGAACACCGGGTAGTAGCGCCAGCCTTCCATCTCGGCACCCTTGAGTTCGCGCACGATCTCATAGTTGTCGCCAAGTTCCTTGGCGTAGGAGCCGAGCAGTGGCTTGCCCAGGTAGAACTTCTTGCCCGCGAACTTGCCTTCGGTCGGACGCACTTCCACATAGTCGATGTCTGCGCCGACCACGATGGCGAAGTTGGTGGGAACGGTCCACGGCGTGGTGGTCCAGAACACCGCATAGGCGTCTTCCTCGTCGCGCAGCTTCACGGCCACGGACACGGTGGTGTCCTGACGATCCTGATACACGTCGGCGTCCATGCGCAGCTCGTGCGCGGAAAGCGGCGTCTGATCCTTCGGACAGTACGGCAGCACGCGGTAGCCCTGATATGCGAGGCCCTTGTCGTACAGCTGCTTGAACGCCCACATCACGGATTCCATGTATGGAATGTTCAGCGTCTTGTAGCCATGCTCGAAATCGACCCAACGTGCCTGACGGTGCACGTAGTCCTTCCACTCGTTGGTGTACTTGAGCACGGAGGCACGGCAGGCGTCGTTGAACTTGTCGATGCCCATTTCCTTGACCTGATCGACCGAGTCGATGCCCAGTTCCTTCTGGGCTTCAAGCTCGGCCGGCAGACCGTGCGTATCCCAGCCGAACACACGATTGACCTTGCGGCCCTTCATGGTCTGGTAACGCGGAATCACATCCTTGGCGTAACCGGTCAGCAGGTGGCCGTAATGCGGCAGGCCGTTGGCGAACGGCGGTCCGTCGAAGAAGACGAATTCGTTCTGGCTGTGATCGCCGGAAGGACGGCGTTC
>ENA-OQLC01000691-OQLC01000691.1-human-gut-metagenome-genome-assembly--contig:-NODE-691-length-19766-cov-5.514348_pt1 | contig 19766 bp, 23 predicted proteins | sample MGYA00242653_ERZ504807 | MGnify/ENA primary metagenome ERZ504807 (study PRJEB26092, sample SAMD00036381) | human gut metagenome | host: Homo sapiens | study: EMG produced TPA metagenomics assembly of... | reverse complement strand
CGCTTGCGGCGGCTCTTGGCGCGGAGATCCGCCGGAGCGGTGCTTAAGCCGTAAGGCGGGAATTATGCGGTGTTGCCATAGGAAGGCTTGCACACAATTTACGTTTTATCTATGGACGTGTGCCCCTGCTGTACGGTATACTATAGGCAAACCGCCTGCCAGCCTGTGACCACGGAGGTAGACTTTGAAAAAGAACATCCTAGCCAAGCTCTCGCCCTTCCATTTTTTGATGCTGCTGATCGCGGGCATCATCAATGCTATCGGTGTAACGCTGTTTATTGCGCCGGTACAGCTGTACGACAGCGGCATCTCCGGCACATCCATCCTGCTCTCCCAGCTGACGCCGGACTATCTTTCGCTGTCCTTCTTCCTGATCCTGCTCAACATCCCGCTGCTGCTGTTCGGCTTCAAGCGGCAGGGAGCGGTGTTCTCGATTTACGCCATCTTCACGGTCTGCGTCTACTCGGTGGCGGCCTGGCTTATCACCGATGTGCTGCCCATCGACGTCAGCATTGCCTCGCCGCTGGCGGGCACGGATTTGTTTTTGTGTGCGCTGTTCGGCGGCATCATCTCGGGCGTCGGCAGCGGCCTGGCCATCCGCTACGGCGGCGCGATGGACGGCATTGAGGTCGTCGCCGTCATCTTTGCAAAGCCGCTCGGGCTGTCCGTCGGTACATTTGTGCTGATTTACAACGTGCTGCTGTACATGATCTGCGGCATCGTCATGGGCAGCTGGATACTGCCGCTCTACTCCATCGTCACCTACGCGGCGGGCTCCAAGACGGTGGACTTCATTGTGGATGGCCTTGACAGCGCCAAGGCAGCCATGATCATCACGACCCACCCGGACGAGATCGCCCGCGCCGTGTCGGAGGAATTCGGCACGGGCCTGACCATCATAGACGCCCACGGCTTCTACTCGGACACGCCCAAGACGGTGCTGTACGTTGTGGTCAACCGCTTCCAGACCGTCAAGCTCAAGACGCTGGTCAAGGGTGTCGACGCAAACGCCTATATGGCCATCAGCCCGGTGGCCGACCTGCTGCACGGCAGCAAGGAAGAAGAAACCGCCTGACCCAAGCCCCCTGCATCCCCGCGATGCAGGGGGCTTTTTGTGACATAATCCGCGGACTGCCTGCACATTCTAATCCCAAAGCGAGGGATGAATATGCACCGACACAAATTTTTACGGCATGCGGCGGCTGTCCTGGCGGCAGCGGCCCTGCTGGCGGCCGTGGTACTGGCGGGCCTGGCGGCGGCTCTGCCGGATACACTTTACACCGACGGCCCGGCGGCGGAGCTGGAAATTGCCTCTATGCCCTACCTGACCGTAAAAAAGCGGCAGGGGAGCGTGGCCGCGGACAGCACGACGCCTGACACAAGCGCCAACGTCACGCTGACGCTGTTCGGCACGCTGCCGGTCAAGACCGTGCGTGCCGTCAGCACCGAGCGGCGCATCGTGCAGGTCTGCGGGACACCGTTCGGCGTCAAGCTGTTCTCCGACGGGGCGCTTGTCGTGGCGTTCTCGGATCGCTACACGGCGCTGGGCAGCGAAAACCCCGCCAAGGCAGCCGGGCTGCGGCTGGGCGATTTGATTGTCTCCGCCAACGGCAGGCCGGTACGCAGCAACGAGGACCTGACCGCGGCCATTCAGGCGGCGGGCGGCGCACCCCTGACCGTGGTGTACCGGCGCAGCGGTGCCCGGCACACGGCGACGCTGACCCCGACGGCGGACGAAAACGGTCACTACAAGGCGGGCGTCTGGGTGCGGGACTCGGGCGCAGGCATCGGCACAATGAGCTTTGTGGACCCGCACCGCGGCACATTCGCGGGGCTGGGGCATTCCATCAGCGATGCCGACACAGGTGCGGATCTGACGCTGCTCTCCGGGGAAATCGTCCCGGTGACGATCACCGGCTGCATCCGCGGCGCAGCGGGCAGCCCGGGCGAGCTGCGCGGGGAGTTTGCCGCCGCGCCCGCCGGAACCGTGTTGGCCAACGATGCCGCCGGGGTCTACGGCAGCTACACCGGCAGCTGCACCGCCCCGGCACTGCCCGTGGCAAATTTGCAGGAGGTCACGCCCGGCGAGGCCGAGCTGTGGACCACTGTGCTGGGCACGACGGCGCAGCCCTATACGATTCAGGTCGAGCGTGTGACGATGACCGGCAGCGACCCGAACCGAAACCTGCTGATCCGCGTGACGGACAAGCGCCTGCTTGACGCCACCGGCGGCGTAGTGCAGGGCATGAGCGGTTCGCCCATCGTGCAGAATGGCCGTCTGGCGGCAGTGCTTACACATGTGCTGGTGAACGATCCGAGCAGAGGCTATGCAATCTTTGCGACAACCATGCTGGAAAAAGCAGATGCTGTCGCCAGCAGCAAATGAGCGCCGAAAGTGGGACGCAGCGGACGAAAAAGCGGGACTGCTGACCGACAACAAAAACTACGAAAAGAATAAAATGATGTTGATACGTGTACTATTTTGCCGATGACTGACGAATTATTGAAAAACTTGTCGAACGAAAATTTTGGGAAATAACGATAAACAGCGGGAAATCTATTGATAAATGTGGGAAAATATGGTAGAATTCCCAATGTAAACAGAAACCGAGCGAAGTTTACGCGCGGGGTACGCGCAGCTCAAAATGTATGGAGGATATGTGACGATGGAAAAGATCAAATTTGTAATGACCGACACGGACACGCAAGTGTCCGCTGTGTGCAGCCGTGCGCTGGAAGCCAAAGGCATTGCCGTGACCGTCTGTGAGAAGAACGGCACCAAGGCCCTGGAAACCCTTCTGGCCGTTCATCCGCAGGCCGTTCTGCTGGATGCGTTCATGCCGGACCTGGACGCGATCACGGTCAAGCAGCGCTACGAGGCCCAGAACACCAGCAGCACCCACACGACGTTCTTCGTCACGGGGGCATTCCAGAGCGAGGAGATGGAGCAGGAACTTCTTGACAGCGGGTTCTCGTTCTTCTTCGTCAAGCCGTTTGACGAGTCGGTCCTCGTCAGCCGTGTGCTGAAGGCGGCGGGCAACACGATGCGCCCGCAGGTTGTCTCGCAGGACAGCGATGAGCTGACCGTGACGGAAATTCTGCACCAGATCGGCGTACCTGCGCACATCAAGGGTTACCAGTTCCTGCGCGACGCCATTCTGCTGACGATCTCCGACCACGGGTACATCAACGCCGTGACCAAGCGGCTTTATCCCGAAATCGCCAAGCGCAACATGACCACGGCCAGCCGCGTCGAGCGCGCGATCCGCCACGCCATCGAGGTTGCTTGGGACCGCGGCGACGTGGACACGCTGAACAGCTACTTTGGTTATACGATCCACAACCTGCGCGGCAAGCCGACGAACAGTGAATTTATTGCCATGATAAGCGATAAAATTCGTCTGGACAAAAAGCGGCATGCGTAAACTGCCCGCCGCCCGGTTGCCACACTCCCAACTTCGTGTTATAATACATTTATTATAAGGCAATACCAAAACAAAAGCACCGCAGGATGCACACTGCGTCCGCCGGTGCCGCCAAAATAACACGGAGAAGGAATCGGCTATGGACAAAATGCTTAAAATTGCGGTTGCGGGAACGGGCTATGTGGGACTTTCCATTGCAACGCTGCTGGCGCAGCACCACGAGGTCTGCGCGATTGACGTGATCCCGGCCAAGGTCGATCTCATCAATCGGCGCAAATCTCCGATCCGGGACGAATACATTGAAAAATACCTGGCCGAAAAGGAACTGAAGCTGACCGCCACGCTTGACCCGGCACAGGCGTACAGCGGCGCGGACTTTGTCGTCATCGCCGCGCCCACAAACTACGACAGCCGCACCCAGCACTTTGACACCTCGGCTGTCGAGGCGGTCATTCAGCTTGTCATGCGGTACAACCCCAATGCCGTCATGGTCATCAAGTCGACGATTCCCGTGGGCTACACGGTGTCGGTGCGCGAAAAATTCGGAAGCAGCAACATCATCTTCAGCCCCGAGTTCCTGCGCGAGTCTAAGGCACTCTACGACAACCTTTACCCGAGCCGCATCATTGTCGGCACTGACCTGAACGACCCGCGCCTGGTGGAGGCCGCGCACACCTTTGCGGCGCTGCTGCAGGAGGGAGCTATCAAGGAGAACATCGACACGCTGTTCATGGGCTTCACCGAGGCCGAGGCCGTCAAGCTGTTTGCTAACACTTATCTGGCGCTGCGCGTGGCCTACTTCAATGAGCTGGACACCTACGCCGAGAGCAAAGGACTGAACACTCAGCAGATCATTGATGGCGTATGCCTCGACCCGCGCATCGGCAGCCATTACAACAATCCCAGCTTCGGCTATGGTGGCTACTGCCTGCCCAAGGACACCAAGCAGCTGCTGGCTAACTATGCCGATGTGCCCGAGAATCTGATTCAGGCTATTGTTGAAAGTAACAGAACGCGCAAGGATTATATAGCAGACCGTGTCCTTGAAATTGCTGGCGCATACGAGGCTAACGAGGATTACGATCCGAGCAGGGAACACAATGTTGTAGTTGGCGTTTTCCGCCTGACGATGAAGTCGAACTCGGACAACTTCCGGCAATCCTCGATTCAAGGAGTCATGAAGCGCATTAAAGCAAAAGGGGCAACGGTCATTATTTATGAGCCAACGCTTGAAAATGGCAGTACATTCTTTGGCAGTGAGGTTGTGAATGATCTTGTGGAATTCAAGAAACGCAGCCGGGCTATTATTGCCAACCGCTATGATAGTTGCCTTGATGATGTGCAGGAAAAAGTATACACCCGCGATTTGTTCCGCAGAGACTGATCTTGTGATAGCCGCAATGATTTGAACACATATTTTGCCAAGGAATATTAAATCCTTTATGCACGAGAAAAAGCGCTATACGTCTCATTAATTTCGTTGCTTTGAATTTGCTTAACCTTTTCTTTATCTTCTTGCATGCCATTATCAGCATTTTGCACTTTTTCCAATTTAGCAACGAGTTCAGTAATGCGATTTTCTGTTTCAGAGACCAACCGTTGAATTTTCTCCGGCTCAACAAGTTGCAAAATTCCCATTCCATCAAGCTGTGAAGCCGCTCTGCAGTATGTCTGCAGGGTGGCTTCATTTTGCTTGTAGAAGGTATCCTTCTGGGTAAGTGGTTTGGATGCATACTCCAACCATACAGATTTGTAGGTGCGGCACGCCTGCAGATTATGAGCCGTTGCTGCATAAATTTTGCTTTTGGAACGAAGCTCTGCAATCTCGTTGCGGAGCTTCATTTCTTCACGTTGATATGCACTGATTTGTTTATCAAAGTCAGCAGCTGAATGTAGACCATTATCAGCCATGCTGCCCAAGAGTTTTCCAAGCTCTTGGGCATTTGCAATTCCTGCACGGCGTTCCACATTAGCGACTCGACGGGCCAAACTGCTTTCAGAAGTGCCAACCTGCACCACGCCTCCTAACGACTGCGCTAGTTCAGCGCCACTGATTGATTTTCGCGTCTTCTCGCTGCCAATTGGCACATAGCTGTACTGCCAACCGGGATATAGACTGATTGCACAGCTTCCTTGCTCGACGTTTCGCTGTACATAGCGTTCCGAAATGAATAACCGCTCAATGTGATATTGCGGCAAATGCACGGTCACTCCGCGCAGGCTCATGGCCATGATTTGATCAGCGGTCAAGCTTACAATCAGTGGCTGCGTCAGATTTTCTTCATCGATTTGTCGAATCAAATCAGTGCCCCGAATTGTGCCATGTGTGCCGTCATCGTAAGTTATATCATATGAAAAAGCCGCGCCGATGTCGGCAGATACAGACCCATCAGGAGTCGTATGAATATGGCTGTTATCAATCATCAACTTTGCCGGATTGCCACTTGAGTCATGGATTTGCAGCAGAACACCGCGCTTGCTGGCAGAACATATCTGACGTGACGTGAGTCTGACAGATGTGTCACAACTCTGCGGATAGTTTGTAGTCAATTCTTGATATAGCTCTGCAATCGGCGTACTACGATTTGTATCAAGGGTTTCCGATTTATTCTTTATCGCGCTTTCTAAGCCTGCGAGTGTAAATCCATCTCCTAAAGCGTCAGCAGGCACCCATGTGTCATCCAAATCGACTGCTTTATACATTAGTTGGCCGGTCTGCTTCTTTACCCGTATCTTAACCCCCTCGGACTGCAGCAGTTTTGCAAAGTCAGCAAAGTTTGAGGCATTCGGAAGTATCTTAGCTATGCGTTCATGAATAAATAGCTGTTCGGCAGCGTTATCCTCTAAGCGCTCCGCGAGGCCGGTATACGTAAACTTGTCGGTATCAGCCAAAGATGTATCTCTGATTGTGCGCCCCGCACCATCCAGCAAGTAAGTCATGTGCTTGCCTCGCTGGCAAACAGAAATGCCCAGTTCCTGCGCCATTTGCAGAAACTGGGCATAATTCGTGGCACGCTCCAGGCAGAAGTTAAGCTTTTTGCGGACTTCAGTACGATTGCTGGTTGTGCGTTTCTTCTGTATGTAAGTGGGGTAGAGCTGGCCTAGCTGTTGCGGATCTTTAATAACAGACAACTGTGATTCCATGCAGAGCCGATCCGAGATACTGCGGATTTGCTGCGCGGTGCGGTAGGGAACAGTGCGCAGCTTTTTGTAATCATAAAAAGAAACGGCGTTAATAATAATGTGGTTATGTATAGAATCTTTATTGATATGGGTAGCAACGACAAACTCGAATTTTCCATCGGTAAATTCCATTGCAAGCTTGCGGCCCAGCTCATGGACTCGCTCCGGCGTGACAGCATCGTCCGGGGAAAAGGATTGAATCAGGTGGTAGGCAAGATTTCCTTGATTTTTCGCACTTGTATTTCGTGCTTTGCGTGCCATTGCTGCAGTAACGGAAAAATCAAGCACTGCAGTCTGTGGGGCGGTATTGTAACCTGAAATCAATTCCTGCCCATCGGTTTTGTCCGGATTTTCTATGTAGTTGATTGCATCGCCAAGTCGAACTTTTACCGCATGAATTTTGGTGATAGCCATAGTAGATTCCTTCTATGTAAGAAACAGGTGAAGATTGTCACTCAGGGCTTGTTGAAAATCATCAATAACAGACAAAAACAAATAGCGATTCTCGCACGCCCGCTTACGAAAGACATGATTGGGGTTTGCATAATATTTCGCTGCATACATATTAGACTAGTTTTCGCAGAGCTTTCACCAATCGTTCCTGATAGAGCGATTTCAGCTGTAAATATTCACGTCGCAATTGCTCAACATCATTGGTGGTAACAGATTGATTCGTGTTGCAGCGTTTAGCCACTTGGTTAATGTTACCTGAGATATGACTCAAGCTAGATGAGATTTCTTTTATAACAGAAAAATCATAATGCTTGACTTTACCGGTAAGCAGCATTTCCCGACAAAAAGCCGAAAAATTAGGCATATCACTTTCTGCCATCTTTGTTGCTACAGATAGCCATTCATCTTCTGTGAAGTATACTGGCTTGCAAATGGGCCGTGTTCGATTAGTAGTGGACAAAGCAAAATTCTCCATTCTGCATCTTTGCTGATTACTATAAAACGGGTTTTAGGGTGTCCCCTAAATGTCGCATGTGAATTTCACATGCAATGCTTGCTAACGTTCGCTTTCGCTCACGTTACCCCTTCGGGCCGCCCCGGCGGTTCTTCTGGCGAAACCAGAACAGCCCGGCTCCAATAAAAACGATGGGCAAAAAGTCCAGCACATTCCAGAACGGATTTTCTGACTTTTTGCTCTCCTGTACAGGTTGAGAAGAGGTCGGCTCCGGTGTCGGCGTTGCGGACGGCGCAGCGGCAGCTGGTGAATTATAGGCTGCCGCTCGCTGTACAGTGGTGTTCTCGTCATGGCTGGGCGTACTCAAATCAGCGTCTGGATTTTTTGTGTCTGTTACCGTCAGATGAAAGCTCGCACTGTCATCAGTATTCAGTTCTTTCTGCTCGCACTCGAACTGGTATCGCTCCGCTGCATCGCCCACAACGCGGGCAGACAGAAACGTATACAGTCCACTGTCAGCCTCCGTGCAAACGGCGGCCAGTTGGTTGGATTCGTATACATCCAGCGCGTATACCGTACCGCTGTACAGGTTCTGCAGGTAGACGATACAGTGTTGAGAAAAGCCGACTGGTGCCGTCAGGTATGCGCTGACCTAGGCCGTTGTTGGCTGATGGTCGGCGGGTGGTTGGCGCAGAGGCTGCGGCGTATAGTAGCGTGTCTGCCCGGTTACTTCCGTGAACCAACTCTCACCTGCAAACTCATATTGCAACTCATACTGACCACCAGCCTCGACCTGCAAAAAGGTGGTGCCGTCAACCTCGCGCAGCGGCCAATCGTTTAGAGCATCGTATTGAACAGCGGCATTGCAGTAATAGGTGCTCTCCGGCAACGTCACAGCCTGGCTATACTGGTTCAAGCCGTTCAGCGTTACAAGAACAGCGTCCGTGTCGTTGGGACCGCTGCCCAGCGTAATCAGCACGGAACGCTCCTGCAGCTCCGCGGGAACATCTACCAAGGATACCGCAATTTCGCCTTTTCCCGCCGCATGGCAGGGCGGTGCCAGCGTCATAACAAACGGGACAAAAAGCAAAATCGCCAGAACTCTTTTCATGAAAAGTGCCTCCTTAAAATCCGGCATAGGTAAAGTAATGGCAGCCGCGGCTCTCCATCCATGCGTTGGACATGTTTACGCAGACGCCGTAGCCATAACAGCATTCGATCCACGCGCCGCCGCCGAGCGCCATCTGCACATGGCCTTGCTCACCGCCAGCAGCATAGACGACCCGCAGATCGCCCGGTTGAACTTCGGCAGGGGAGATTGCCCGCAAGTCACCGGTGCGGCCATAGGCGGCTGTATTACCTGCTGCAAACGGAAACCCCTGCGCCCAATAACAGTACTGTACAAAACTGGAACAGTCTAAATTCATCCCGACGCTGGCATTGCTGGGGCCGCCGCGCAGCGACGAGGGCTGCCCGTACACAAAATGACCTTGGCAGCTAATGGCAAAGGCTATGACCTGCCCGCGCGCGGTGTCGGGGTCAATGTTCAGTCCGGCCAGCAATGCCTGCAGTTCTTCAGCAGTCAAAGCGGAGCCTACCGAACGGCACTTGATGCCGTCAGACGCGCCGTACAGTGCTTCCCAGTCCATGCGATACAGCAAGGACGCCCATTCCACGTTGCCATAAGTGTCCGCGCCGTTCTCGTACCAGCCCTTGAAGCCCGCCGCACCGGGCGACAGCGTTACAGTTTTCGTAAAGCGGGCAGTGACCGCATTGCCCGCATACGCATTGCCGTACTGGTCCTGCTTGATGACGGTACGTGTCAGCGTGCCGTCGTTACTGCTTGCGGCCAGTGCTTCCAGGTTGCCCGTGCCGCCGTCCGCACCATTGGGGGCTTCGGTTTCCGGGTCAGCATAGCGGTCATAGCCGGTCAGATAAATTGTGCAGTTCAGATCATAGTGGCCGTACTGGCCGTCGTGCAGCTCTCCGGGACACCATGGGATAGCGGTTGCGTTGGCAAAGGTCACGGTATAGTCCTGCGTCATAGTTTCGTCGCCGTCGGTGGTCTCCACTGTAAAGGTGGCGGTGCGCTCATTCGGGGGATAGAACCAATCATTCAGCTCGCCCTTGTAGAGATTCGCGCTTTCATCCAACACGATGCTGCCGGTGCAATTCTCTGCGGCGATTTTGCCGTCGACAACTTGGGTGTAGTTATCCGGAAGGGCACACAGCTCTGACTGGGTGGCCCCATCCGGGAAAATGACAGGAAAAAAGACGGTCACATCGTGTGTACCGTCTTCAATCCATTCGGGGCGACTGCTGCCTTCCTCGTGGTCGTCACTCCATTCCCATATTCCGTTGTGGTAGTGCCCGCATTCTTCGTTGCCTTGGGCACAGGTGTGCGTTTCGCATCGGTACTCTGTGATGGTCACGGTCTCGCCCTCGCTGCGGTAGCCATTGACGCAGCCGCCATAGCTGATGCAGGAGTAGGGCGCTGACTCCCGCGCGGTAATTTCCATGCCGTAGGCTGTCAGGGCGCGGCAATATTGGGTAAATGGCACGTCGTCCGTAAAAGCCGCAAGCTCTTGTGAACTGGGCCAATCCTGCTGATAATAGACCGCGGCCATCGAGATGATCTCTGCAGTATCATTGTAGATGCCGTTGGCGTAGCTCCATGTGACGCCATGCTGCATATTGTTGCTGCGCTGGCCGGTCAGCGTGTCGTAGCCGTAAGGGTTGCCAGACTCAACGAGTTTGAAGTAGGTCAGCAGGTCCAGCTCCTTCGCCAGTGAGATTTCTTCCTTCGTCACCCCGGCCATACTCTACACCCCGTATTCTGTTTTTCAATCTGTTTTCTGTATCGTTCTAATCAGTCTAATTACTATCAGTCTTATTTGCGTGTGATAATCACATCTCCAGAAGTGTGAAAATCACACTTCAAGAAATGTGATTTTCACATTTCTTGATTTATGACGAAACAGCAAAGTTTTTCACGTAAATCAAGCTGGGCCGTCCCAGCCCCTGGCGCTTGCGCTCAATCAGACCCGCATCCTTTTCCAGTTCGAGCATCAGGCGGCAAGCCTTCTGGTTGGCACAGCTCAGGGCCTCCATGATTTCCTCGGTGGTGAAGATGATGTAGACCCTGCTCTGTTCATCCAGCCAGTGATTCTTGACCGACAGGCTCATGCGGTCCAGCAGGATACCGTACAGGACCTTGGCATCAGTGGACAGCGGCTTGAACTGCGGGTCTGTGAACAGCACCTTGGGGATACGATAGAATGAGAACTGCTCGGCCTGACTGCCGTAAAAGTAGTCAAATTGCATGGTTGCTTCTCCAAAAAGCGCGCACTCGAATAAGCCTGACAGAATACCGTACTTTTGGCATCCTAACCGGGCCTTATAAATAAGGTTGTGTGTGGCATTTTACCGTTCCAACTCCTGCTGGTTCTGGGTGTGCTCGTGGGCATGGCCCCAGGTTTTCAGCAGAGAAAAAATCGTGTTCTGCATCTGCGCGGGCGTATAGCCGGGAGGGAAGAACCTCTGTACGTCAGATTGATTCAAGAAAAATTTCTTCCGTTGATTGGGCTTTTGCTCGGTGAGCAGGGTATGCAGGTAGTGCTCCGTCAGCGTGCCGCTCTGGCTCATCTCTTTAAGTCGACGGGACTGCACCAGAGAGGGTGTGGCCTCGCAAAGTTCCATCTCTGCTTGCAGCCACCGTTGGTGCTCGGGCGTCATGTAGGAAATCTCTACCGCGGGGTTAAACGCCATCCGGGCTTCATCGACCATTTGCAGGATGGGGGAGATGAGATAGGTCAGGCGGATGTAACGCTGTATTGTCCGCGCACTATCTGACGAGCTTTCAGCAAGAACTCCGTCAGTCCGCAACTTCGTGCCAAGTTGGCACGAAGTTGCCCGTCCCTGATGCTTCATCGCATCCATCTTCATTTTATACGCAAACGCCTTCTCACTCGGCAGCACATGCTCCCGCTGAATATTGCTGTTCACCATTAAAATAGTAGCTTCATCATCCGTCAGCTCCTGCACGCGAACCGGCACCTTCTCAATGCCCAGCTCCCGGCAGGCCTCACACCTGCGGTGTCCGCTGATAATCTCATAGCCGCCCTCGGGCCTCGTGCGCACGATCAGCGGAAAAATAACGCCGCTTTCCCGGATGCTGTCCACCAGCTCATTCATCTCCATATCCTTGCGGACATGGAACGGATGATTGGCAAAGGTATGTAGCAGCGCAGGGGAGACGTTCAATTCCAGGCTATTCGGCATGATTTATCCCTTCTATTACAATAAATTTGGACAGGAAAGCCGGGCAGCCAGTCCGGCTTTCTCTCCATCTCGTGCCTAAGCTACAATAAGGGGAGCAACTGGCTGACCAATCCCTCCTTGGGCTTTTATGTCCGTTCGAAAGACTGTCAGCCATCCTCTTGTTGTAGCGTTCGATTTGAGCAGGTTGAGCCACCGGATGCCGGAGAGTTCGTGTCACCCAATAGATTGAATCGGCAGCGAGAAAAGATGGATTTCCGGTTGCAGATTCTTGGTATTGGAGGAATGTGAATGAACTGCGTTGGCATCGATGTTTCCAAGGGCAAGAGCACGATTGCAGTCATGCGGCCCTTTGGAGAGGTAGTGGTTTCACCCTTTGAAGTGTGCCACACCGTCAATGAACTGAGCGAGCTGGCAAGGCAACTCAAAAGCTTGGACGGTGAGACCCGTGTGGTGATGGAATCCACAGGTAATTACCACGCGCCGGTGGCCTGGCTGCTCCATGACGCGGGCTTTTATGTCTCGGTAGTCAATGCAATGCTGGTGCATGACTACGGAAACAACAGTTTAAGACGGGCCAAGACCGACAAGAAAGATGCTGTGAAGCTGGCAAACTACGGCCTTGACCACTGGCTCACACTGCCGAGATATGTCCCTGAGGAGGATACCCGGCTTATGCTGAAGACCTGCTACCGGCAGTACCAGCAGTATTCCAAAGTACAAACCATGCTGAAGAACAACTTGATCTCCCTGCTGGATACTGCTTTTCCAAACGCAAACCGCCTGTTTACCAGTCCGCCCCGCGCTGATGGCAGCGAGAAGTGGGTGGACTTTGTCGCCACTTTTTGGCATTGCGAGTGCGTCTGTGGCTTGTCTGAGAAGGCCTTTACCGCCAAGTACCAAAAGTGGTGCAAGAAGCACGGCTACAATTTCAGTGAAGACAAGGCGCTGGACATTTATGCCTCCGCTTTCGCTCACTTCGGTGTCATGCCGAAAACGGATACGGCAAAACTTTTGGTAGAACAGGCTATTTCCCAACTCCGGGCAACTTCCGCCGCGTTAGCTGCTCTTAAGCAGAAGATGCAGTCCCTGGCGGCTTCTCTGCCGGAGTATCCTGTGGTGATGGAGATGTTTGGTGTTGGCCCCACTCTCGGCCCACAACTCATGGCTGAAATTGGAGATGTGCGCCGTTTTCATTCCAAGAAAGCGCTGGTGGCCTTTGCGGGCATTGACGCCCCGCCATACCAATCCGGCCAAATAGATGTCCGCAGCCGCAGCATTTCCAAGAGGGGATCTGCCTCCCTGCGCAGGACACTCTTTCTGGTGATGGGCGTCCTCCTGCAATGCGCTCCAATGGATGAGCCGGTTTACCAGTTCATGGACAAGAAACGCTCTGAAGGCAAACCCTACCGTGTCTACATGATGGCCTCCGCAAATAAGTTCCTGCGTATCTACTACGCTTCTGTGAAAGCCTACTTGGATTCTCTGGAACATGACTGATTTTCCTGCGCTATACCATCTGGCTGGCCGCCGTTTTAATTTTGAAATGCACAGCGGCTTAATTTTGTGCTGCCTTTTTGCCGCTCCCCCAAATCTGAAATTTCTACTTGACTTTTGTTAGCAGGTCTTCCGGCAAACAGTATTTTTACTTTGGGACACTTTGTCCCGAAGTAGAAAAAGCCGGGGAGCGGTATCAACCACTCCCCGGATGGGTCAGAGCTCTACCAGCGCGGAGAGCTGTTTCAAGAGATCAGACAGCGGCCCCCACAAAGCGGCATAGTCCCGCTGCAAGGCCGCGAGTTCTTCGGGATAAATCGCGCCGTAGGTGTTGGCTTGAATTGCCACTTGGTTCAGATTGTTGGAGCAGCGCCGCTGGAGCGAAACCAGCTCACGAACAGGCGAAAGGTCAACATGAAGCACATACCCACTCAGGGCCATTTTCCGCATATAGGCTCCCATATTACGGATGCCAGCCTCCGCCATACGTTCTTGAATCAGGGCCTGCTCCGCCTCCGACACCATCACATGAAGATGGATCGGACGGCGGCGCTTTTTTGTCATCGCTCCTCACGCTCCCGGCTGCGGCAGGCGCGGGGCGGCTCCTTTGTCACAGGCGGGTTTGGGGTGTCCTAATTGTCAACACATCAGCCCCGTTTTTTTCGCATATATTCCCGCTGCTGTCTGCGGTGTGCCGCCTTTGCACAGGCCGCCGAACAATAGGTTTGCCGTCCATCAGGAGCCACGGCTCTGCCGCATACCGGGCAAGCCTTGAAATTCGGCCTTGGCCCTTCTGCCAGCAGCGCAGCCTCCAGCGCCGGATCAAGGGGCAGAACTGCCTCGCGGAAGTAGCGGCAATAAGCCCCCGTCCAGCATTTCCCAAACATATAGCACTCGCAATCCAGCGGCAGGCAGCCGCAGTCCCGGTCATAGTTGGCACACCATTTTGATACCAGCCTGCGGATTGCCGTTTTTTCTGTCCGGGTCAGTTCTCGGCCCACAGCATCACCTCCCGTTGCCCGATGGTTTGAGTTGCTCCCGGTAGCAGAACACGCAGCCGATCCCGCGCCAGTAAGGGCAGCCGTCACAACGGGAGCCCTTCGGCGGCAGGCTGGGCGGCACACCCTTAAAGTAGCTTTTTTCTTTCATAAATCCCTCATAGGGGTTGTTGGTAAATCTCATTCATTATCCTCGCTTTCGGTATCGTCCTCGTCCCAAGGCGGCCCATCGTCCTCGGGATCGTCATAATCAGCCAGTTCCTCACTGTAATCCTCTTCGGGTACAGCAGCTTTTTCATGCTTCGGGCGGTAGATTTTGAAGTACCAGCCTGCACCGCCGCCCAGAACAGCCACTGCCAAAATCAGCAAAAGCGTCCCGGTATCACTTTTCTGCTGGGGCTCGGGTTCCGGCTCCTCCGCAGGTTCCGTCACCGGAGCGGGTTCGGGAGCTGTGCCAGCACACTCGGTCATGTTGACCGCGCAGACCTCGCAATCCGTATGGATGGCTCCGGGCGCACATTTTTCTGTGCAGGAGCAGGCCGGAAGTTCTCCGCCAGCGGCCTCCAGTGCCGCCAGCAGATCGGCTTCATCTACCATGTTCAAAAAGTAGGTGTGATACTGTTCGCCGTCCTCGTCCACAGGCTTGTCATAGTCAATGACAATGTAAAAGGTGTTGCCGCCGCTGGTTTCCACCGTGATGAACTGTTTGTTGGTTGCGGCATCGTAGAGCAGATCGCGGGTCACAAGGTTTCCATCCTCCGAAAAGCCCTCGCCCGGGGTAATGGTAGGCGCTGGCTCCGGGGCCGGAGTTTCTTCCACAACAGGCGGTTCCTCATTCCCGCCGTCCGAATAGGCATAGGCCGGGATTGCAAAGCCGCATAAAAGAACGGCGGAGCAAAGCCCCGCCGCCAACATACGAAAATGTTTCATATTCAGTTTTCCTCCTTCTTTTCTTCTTCGGACTTCGGAACACTTTGTCCCAAAGTGCCGCCGTCCTTCAGCTTCTCAAACAGCAGCGGGAGCTCCGTAAGCTCCGCGATGGGAGCATCAAACAGCCAGCGCCGTTCCTCCGCAGCAATCTGCTCCGGGGTCAGCAATACATCGTCTTTCTTACTCAGATAAAATTCCTCCTTTCCGCTTGCCGGAGCAGGCTGGGCGGGGTCGTCCATCAACTCTTTTCTTTGCAGGACGGCCTCTGTTTCCGCCATAAAGCGGTAAGCGTCTGCCTCAGTAAACTCCTCCGGCGTTTTTCCATTCCATAAGCGCGTTCCGTCTGCCCCGTATCTTCTCGGCATAAGCACCACCTCCTGTTAATGAGCGCCAAAGATCTGAAACAGGTCAAGGCAGAGAAAAACACGGCGATGTTACCGTGCTTTTCTCTGCTTTGAGCGTTGAATCAGGCGCTGTGCGCCGGAAAGGAGAAACTATGAATATCCGAAAGGCTGTGGACTACAGCACAATGTTTGCCACACTGGAATCTGTCATGAAAGCAGATCTGCCGCAGATGGAGCTGTACTGCGAAATCGGCAAGGCCGTCTGTGCCCACTCGGAAAAGGGTGCAGCGGTAGCTGCTGCGGAGTTCATAAAAGAACAATACCCGGATATGACCGGCTTCTCTCCGCGCAATGTGCGCCGGATGCGGGATTTCTGACAGTTGTACAGCGGCACGCCGGAACTGCTTGGCGAAGCGCTTCACTTGAATTGGACACAGAACGTTGTGATCATGGAGGCAGAGCTGCCCGCAGAGGAGCGCCGCTGGTACATCCGGCAGGCTACAGCACGGAATCTATCCAAGGCGGAGCTTCTGCGAATGATCGAGGATTCTGCGTATCTGGAAAGTGTTCTCGACGAAAAGGTCGATGTGTGGTATAATGAGGGCAACGATGAGATTTCGGAGAGAACGCAGTATGAAGAGGATCCTGTTTATCTGTCATGGAAATATCTGCCGCAGCCCCATGGCCGAGTTCGTGATGAAGGACTTGGTAAAAAAGGCGGGACTGGCATCGCAATTTCATATCGAATCAGCGGCTACCAGTCGGGAGGAGATCGGCAACACAGTCTATCCTCCGGCACGGCGCAAGCTGGCCGAGCATGGGATCTCCTGCGAAAGCCATGCCGCACGGCAGTTGACAAATCGGGATTACGACGAATACGATCTCCTGATCGGCATGGACCAGGCCAACCTCCGGGATATGTACCGTATCTGCGGCGGCGACTATGTCGGCAAGATGTCCCTCCTGATGGATCACACCGCCCATCCCGGCAATGTGGCAGACCCATGGTACACCGAGGACTTCGAGGCGACCTGGCAGGATGTGCTGGATGGCTGCCAAGGACTTTTGAAAGAATTCATGACAGAACGAGGTGATTCAAATGGCACAAAACGATAATATCCAACTGTTCGAAGACAAGCGTATTCGAACCGCATGGGATGAGGAAAAGGAAGAATGGTACTTTTCCGTCGTTGATGTGGTAGCTGTGCTGACTGATCAGCCAGATTATCAGGCAGCTCGTAACTACTGGAAGGTAACGAAGAAACGCCTGAAGGATGAGGGAAATGAAACGGTTACAGCTTGTAACCAGTTGAAAATGACCGCTTCGGATGGCAAAAAACGATTGACTGATGTAGCCGATACCGAGCAGCTTCTCCGAATCATCCAGTCTATTCCTTCCCCGAAGGCAGAACCGTTCAAGTTGTGGCTGGCACAGGTCGGTCGAGAGCGTATCGAGGAGACCATCGACCCGGAGCTGACCATTGACCGCGCTCTGGAAACCTATCTCAAGAAGGGTTACAGCCGTGAGTGGATCAATCAGCGGCTGCAGGCCATCCAGGTCCGTAAAGAACTGACGGATGAATGGGATGCCCGCGGTGTGCAGAAAGGCGTAGAGTACGCCATCCTCACGGACGAGATTTCCCGAGCCTGGTCTGGCATGTCCACCCGGCAGTACAAAAATCTGAAGGGCTTGAAAAAGGAAAACCTTCGTGATAACATGACTACGCTGGAACTGGTACTGAATATGCTGGCGGAGGCCACTACCACTCAGTTTTCAAGAGATCGCAAACCAACGACCTTCCAAGAGAATTTGGCAGTTGCCAAGGCGGGCGGTCAGGTGGCTGGACGAACCAGAAAAGACATTGAGTCCCAGTCAGACACGCCGGTCATTACTGCTAAGAATGCCGCACAGCTTAATCAGGTAGTGACAGATCTGCTGGAAGGAGCAGTCTCTGACACAACTGAAGAATCAAAAGACAAGTGAGTTCTGTGCATCAAGTTTTTCTTGCTGTCATACGACGTTTTTTAAAAGCAAATTTCAAAAAATCTATAGTGTTGAGTTATGACAAAAGGACCTCCGGTTTAAGCCGGAGGCCCTTTTTGTTTTTTGTATATTTTTATAGAGCAAAGCCCCCGTCCGCTGCCGGACGGGGGCTTTGCTGTTGGTGCGGTTATAAAAGATGTTACGCTTCGACGCCCCAGGCCTCGATCTGGGTCAGGGCGGGGAAGGGGGACGGGTCCTCGGCCTTGATGAGCTCAAACAACTTCAGGCTCTTGACCGTGCGCGGGGCGATGGCAAAGCACTGCGGGGCGGCGGACTTCTTCAGCTCCAGCACCTCGCGGCTGCCGTCGTCAAATTCCACGGTGGCCTGGGTCCACCAGGCGTCATGCGGGAAGTCGGCGCGCAGGGTCAGGCGCAGCTCGTCGATGGTGACCGGGCGGCCAAAGTCCAGCGTGAGTGCGGCGTTGGGGTCGCGGTTGATGCCCCAGCTCTGGTAGGGCCAGATGCCGTGGGCGTCGTTCTCGTAAATGCCGTCGATGGCGTTGCGGGCCGCAAAGACAGCCTCGCCGCGGGTCTCAACGTTGGCATGGGCGTGGGGGAAGAAGCCGGTGTCGCCGTGCTCGTCATAGGGGTTGTAGGCCAGGTTGCGGCGCGCGGCAATCTCCTCCGGGGTGGCAAAGCGGGCGCGGATGATGTGGCAGGCACCGGCAAAGCTCTTGGGGCTGTAGGTGATGGCCTGCTCACCGAACGGGATGTGGAAGTTGATCTCGCGCTTGACGACGTAGACGAGGGCCGGGGCCATTGTGTCCTCAAACTGGATGACCACATACTGGCCGGGCGTGCCGATCTCCAGCGAGACACGGTCACCGGGCTTGTAGGCGTTCATGTAAACAAGGCTGACCTGCCCGGCGGCGGGGGCCGTCAGCAGCGTCATGCCGTCGGTGTCGAGGAGCTTGAGCTTGATGAGTTCCATTTTATTTTGTCTCCTACAATATATTTGCGGGTAGCCCCACGGCATCCAGCCGTGTTGCTATCCAACTTGTTGCCTAAGCTGTAGAATAAGAACGTAGTGGTCTGACATTTATCACGCTGGATTTACATGTCCGTAAAGGAGTCAGTCAGCCGCCGTTCTTATTCGCAGCATTCGATTTACGCAGGTAGTTCCACCGTAGCGGTGCGTTCGTGTTACTCAGGAGATTGAACAAGCAATAAGTAAAAGGCGGAAGCCATTGCAAATTCAAACTGGGAGGAAAACGAATGACCGTAGTTGGAATCGATGTTTCTAAGGGCAAGAGCATGGTAGCTGCTATGAAGCCCGGCGGAGAGCTTGTTACAACACCATATGAAGTGAAGCATTCGGATATTGAGTTGTCGCGCTTCGCATTGGATGTACTTTGCATGGAGCCAGACACCCGCGTTGTTATGGAAGCGACAGGCCGATACCACGAACCAGTCGCAGCTCTGCTTCACAGTGAGGGTATCTTTGTAAGCGTCCTAAACCCGCTGCTTATTAAGCAAAGCGGAGCGGGTTCTCTGCGCAAAGTAAAATCCGACCCGAAAGACGCTCTAAAAATTGCCAAGTATGGGCTTGACAACTGGTCTACATTGCGGGAATATACTCCTATGGAAGCAATTAGACAACAACTCAAGTTGTGCGCACGTCAATGTGACTTGTATAGCAAGAATATTGTCATGCTCACAAATAACCTCATTTCCTTGTCCGACAAGACCTTTCCGGGTGTAAACGAGTTGTTCTCAAGCCCCGAAAAGGCAGACGGACATTTGAAGTGGGTTGATTTTTACAGAACCTTTTGGCACTGAGACTGCATTAACCGTATGTCACCGGATGCTTTTGAAGAGCGATACAAGAAATGGTGCAAGAGAAAGGGCTACCATTTTAGTGCGGATGCGGCAGATGCTCTCTACGCAGCCAGTTGCGGATCCTATACCACACTGCCGCGTGACAACAATGCTAAATTACTGGTTACAGTTGCCGCCGACCAGCTTATTGCACTGCGCGAAAACCAGTCCAAGCTGGAAGCCGAGATGCTGAATCTCTGCAAGCAGTTGCCGGAGTACGAGACCGTTATGGATATGTACGGCGTTGGAAAGTCCACTGGACCGCATCTCATGGCTGAATTAGGTGATATTCGCCGTTTCCCACACCGCAGTTCTATTGTGGCCTTTGCAGGCGTAGACCCC
>ENA-OQLC01000687-OQLC01000687.1-human-gut-metagenome-genome-assembly--contig:-NODE-687-length-19780-cov-4.816728_pt1 | contig 19780 bp, 12 predicted proteins | sample MGYA00242653_ERZ504807 | MGnify/ENA primary metagenome ERZ504807 (study PRJEB26092, sample SAMD00036381) | human gut metagenome | host: Homo sapiens | study: EMG produced TPA metagenomics assembly of... | reverse complement strand
CCGCTGGCCGCGCCGTTCGCGGTGGTCATCGACTACGCCCACAACGAGGCCGCCGCCGAGTGCCTGCTGCGCACGCTGCGGGCCTACCGCCCGACGCGGCTTGTCGCGGTGTTCGGCTGCGGCGGCGCGCGCAGCCGCCTGCGCCGGTTCGGCATGGGGTCGGTCTGCGCACGGCTGGCGGATTTCTGCATCATCACCGAGGATAACAGCCGCGGCGAGCCCGTGGAGCACATTTTAGCGGACATCCGCGCCGGGCTGCGCCTTGGCAACCCGGCCACGCCGTTTGCCGAGATACCGGACCGCAGACAGGCGATCTATTACGCCCTCGACCACGCCCAGCCCGGGGATATTATCGCGATCTTAGGCAAGGGCCACGAGACAACGATAGAGCGCGGCGGAATCAAGGAACCGTTTGTGGAACGGGAGATCGTGGAGGAGTATTGGGGGCGGTGAATTTCACTTTGCCTTCTCCCCTTGGGGGAGAAGGTGGCCCCGCAGGGCCGGACGAGGGGAGAGCTTGCCGCCGCAAGCCGTAAACACGCAATAATGGCAGGCTCGCCCCTCATCAGTCAGCGGGCGGGGCCGCTGACAGCTTCCCCCGCAGGGGAAGCCATTCTACCCGGAGGGTTTAACGTCAATGCGCACTTTCGGCATCAGAAGCGCCTGCGGGTTCCGCCTGTAGGGGGCGGCGTCCCCGACGCCCCGCGGGAGGGATGAATCCCTCCCCTACACTCCCCGTTTGCGGGAGCTTGTAGGGCGGCCAGCCCTCTGGCCGCCGCAGAGGGGTCAAGACCCCTCCCTGCAAATCTGCCACGAAAGGGGTTGCAGCGGCAAAGCTGCAGGTCGGGCATGCCCGGCCCCTACAGTACAGCAAAAGGCCGCGCCCATCCTGTATCGGGAAAGACGCGGCCTGTTTGTATGCAGTTATACCAGCTTAAACAGCTGCCCGCTGAACGGGGCCAGGGTCAGCTTCAATTCACCCCAACAGGCCTTGCCGACCAGCCGCTTCGGCTTCTCGGTCCGGCCGCCGAAGCACTGCCAGTCGGTGTCCAGCAGCTTCGTCAGCTTGCCCGCGCGGGGCAGGGTCAGCGTGTAGTCGGCCAGCTCCGTGTCGCCAAAGTTGAATGCCGCCAGCACCGCGCCGTCATGGCCGTCGCGCCAGATGGCACAGGCGTCCAGCTCGGGGTGGGCACAGTCCAGCCACCGGAACGCCTCGGGGTCGTACTCGCGGCTCCAGAACGCCTCGTTGGCAAGATACGCCTCATTCAGCGCCCTGCGATAGCGGTGGAAGTCGTCGTGGTTCGGGTACTTGAGCACCATCCAGTCCTGCTCGCGGCTCTCGTCAAATTCGCGCAGCTGCGCAAATTCGTTGCCCATAAAATCAAGCATCTTGCCCGGATGGATGGCCATGTACAGGTAGAGCGCCCGCGCCTGCGGGAACTTGCCCTCGTACTCGCCGTACATTTTTTGCACGATGGTCGCCTTGCCGTGGACGTTCTCATCGTGGCTGAACGGCAGGATGTAGTGCTCGTTCCAGGCGTACATCATCGAGAAGGTCAGCTTGCCCAGATTCTCGCGCCGCTCGTCGCTCGTCTTTTTAAAGTAGTCGAGGGTGTCGTTCATCCAGCCCAGGTCCCACTTGTAGTCAAAGCCCAGGCCGCCGTACTCGACGGGGGCCGTGACCTTCGGGAAGCTCGTAGAGTCCTCGGCGATCAGAATGGCCGTGGGGTGGCGCTGCTGCAAACCGGCGTTCATCCCCTTCAGGAATTCCAGCGTCGAGCCGTTGACGCCGCGGTTCGGGTCGCCCTGCCAGTAGATCAGGCGGGACACGGCATCCATGCGCAGGCCGTCGGCGTGGAACACCCGCAGCCAGTAGTCGGCGCAGGACTGGATAAAGCAGCGGATCTCACCGCGGGAGTGCATAAAGTTGCAGCTGCCCCACTCGCTCTGGCCCACCGCGGCGGCGGGGTACTCATACAGCGGCGTACCGTCAAATTCTTTTAAACCGTAGGCATCCACGGCAAAGTGGACCGGCACAAAGTCCAGGATAACGCCGATCCCCTGCTTGTGGCAGGCGTTGACAAACTCCACAAGCTCATCCGGCGTGCCGTAGCGGCTGGTGGGCGCAAAAAAGCCGGTGGTCTGGTAGCCCCAGCTGCCGTCAAACGGGTGCTCGGCCAGGGGCATAAGCTCGATATGGGTGAAGCCGTTCTTCTTGCAGTAGGCGGGCAGCAGGTCGGCCAGCTCGGCGTAGGTGTACCAGCTGCCGTCCTCCTTCTGCCGCCAGCTGCCGGCGTGGACCTCGTAGATATTCAGCGGTTTATCAAAGCATTTTGTGCGTTCCTGCATCCATTTGTCATCGGTAAAGCCCTTGGGGGCATCGCTGACGATGCTGCGTCCGTCGGGGCGCAGCGTCATGGCCGTGCCGTAGGGGTCGCAGTGGGCCACGCTCTGGCCGTTCGCGCCACGCACCCAATACTGGTACACCATCCCCGCTTGCACGCCGGGGGCGTCGCACTCCCACACGGCGGACTGGGTGCGGTGCAGATCAAAGGTACCGATCTCGGTCTCAACGGCGATATGCTGTGCGGACGGTGCCCACACCGCAAAATGCGTGCCGCCGAAATAGGTATGCGCACCGAAAAACTCATACGCATCAAAAGCGTGCCCGGTATAAAAATCCTGCATGTTCATGGTGAAAACTCCCGATTGTAAGGATGTAAAATGCCGCTCTCCTGTAGGGGTCGATGCTCGTATCGACCCGCGGGGCGCAGAGCACGTGGGTACGCGGCTTCCCCCTTGGGGGGGAAGCTGTCAGCGGCCCCGACCGCTGACTGATGAGGGCGAACCTTCCGCTATTACCCGCCAGCGGGTCGCTGCGGTAACTTTGCCCCTCATCCGCCCCTGCGGGGCCACCGCTCCCCCTCAAGGGAAGGCTTTTTCTCTAAAAAAATTGTACCACACCAACCGGGTGCGGTACAATTTACAATATTGAACACGGTGTCTAAAATTTAAATTTTCAGCAACACCCGCGCGATGTTGAAGTAGATGAGCAGTGTTGTGGTATCGACAATGGTCGTGATAAGTGGCGACGCCATGACGGCGGGGTCAAAGTTGAGCTTTTCCGCAATGACGGGCAGCAGGCCGCCGATGAGCTGGGACAGGATGACCGTGCAGATCAGCGTCAGGCAAACGACTGCCGCTACAGGGGGCGCGATGCCGTCCAGGAAGATCAGCTTGGCAAAGTTGCACAGCGCCAGCGTGCCGCCGCAGAGGATGGCAATGCGGAATTCACGCCACAAAATCTTCGGCAGGTCGTGCGGCTCAATATCACCGACGGCCATGCCGCGGATGATGGTGGAGGTGCTCTGGCTGCCCGCGTTGCCGCCCGCGTCGGTCAGCATCGGGATGTAGGCGGTCAGCACGGTCACGGCGGCGAGGGCATCCTCATACCCGCGGATGACCATGCTGGAGAAGGTGGACGAGATCATCAGGAACAGCAGCCACGGTGCGCGGTTTTTGTACAGTTCCCACATAGACTGTTTAAAATAAGGCTTGTCCGACGGGCCCATAGCGTTCATCTTGGCAATATCTTCGCTGGCCTCGTCCTGCATGATCGAGATAGCGTCGTCAATCGTGACGATACCGACCAGGCGTTTCTCGTTGTCCACAACGGGAATGGCCAGGTAGCCGTACTTCTCGAACATCTGGGAGACGTCCTCCTGGTCGGTGGTCGTGCTGACGCTGACGACATTGTCGTCCATCATGTCGCGGATCAGCTCGTTGTCGGGGTCCTTGGACAGGACCAGCGCGCGCAGCGAGACGGCGCCGATGAGGGTGCGGTCACGGTCCGTGACGTAGCAGTTGTTGATGGTCTCCTTGTCAAAGCCGTTCTTGCGGATGGCCGCCATTGCCTGCGACACCGTCCAGTCGGGGCGCAGCTCCATCAGTTCGGTGGTCATCACGCCGCCGGCGGAGTCCTCGGGGTATTTGAGCAGTTCGTTGATCATGCGGCGGGTCGCGGGGTCTGCCTGCGCCAGAATACGCTTGACGACGCTGGCGGGCATTTCCTCGACCAGATCCGTCGCATCATCGACGAACAGGTCATCCACAACGGCCTTCAGCTCCTTATCGGTCAGGCCGTCGATAAGGTCCTGCTGGGTCTCGGGGGTAAGCTCGGCGAAAATCTCCGCCGCTAGGTCCTTGGGACACAGGCGGAACAACACGGGGAGCTTCTCGGGCGGGAGGTCCTCGAACACGGCGGCCAGGTCGGGCGCGGGCAGGGTGGACATAACATCTCGCAGGCTCTGGTACTTTTTGGCATCGTCCAGATTAGCCAGCATCGTGCGGAGGGTCAAGATCGCGGTATCAGACATAAAAAAGCTGCCTCCTTTTCAGGCGGCAGCCAGGCACATTTAATTTTAGGCAATGCAAAGCAGAGCAACATCGTGCGCTTATTTTCGCGTACAGTTTGCTTTGGTTCGCCTGACAAAAAAGTGGTGGCTGCCGTTATTCAAGATACATCGGTACACAGGACTGGGACTGGGGGTATCCATTGTGACAACCACCTCACCTTTGTTTGAATTTTTACTACACGGCGCTACTCGCACCTATAGTTACTTTACCATCTGAGAACGGATTAGTCAACGGTAAATTTCGGCAATTTGAGAAAAAATTCAAACATGCCAAAAAACTCCCGGCAACTGGCGGGTCGATGCAAGCATCGACCCCTACAGCTTGTCGGGAGTCGGCAGTTCTTTTATTTTACGGCAGGGCTTACGCCATCAGTTCCTTGACGGTGGCGGCCAGCTTCTCGTCCTTGCAGGCGGGGAAGAAGTTCTCGGCGAAGTGCTCACCGGCGAAGGCGCCCTTGACGAGGTCGCGGTCCAGATCCTTCAGGATGTCGGACAGGTCGCGGAAAGCAATGGCGCGCACGCCGTCCAGGATCTTCTTGTTGCGCTGCTCGGGGACAACGCGCTCCTTGGGGTAGCCCTGACCGTGGCCGAAGCCGAACAGCTTCTCGAAGATGTACTCGAGGTTCAGCTCGCCGCCCCAGCCGAAGCCCTTGGCGAAGGGCAGAGCCACCGCGTTGCCGTCGTTGACGTGGGCAAAGGTGTAAGCGTCAACGGGGTCCTCGACGTGGCCGCAGATGACGCCGGGGAAGCTGTTCAGAGCCAGCATAGCGCCCTCACCGGTGCCGCAGCCGGTGATGACGTAGTCCGCAGCGCCGGAGTTCAGCAGCACAGCGGCCAGGATGCCGTTCTGAACGTAGGTCAGCTGGGCGGCATCGTCGGCGGCATACATGCCGTAGTTGACGACCTCATGGCCCATCGGCTCGACGACCTTGCGCAGGGTGGCCTCGATCAGGGCGTTCTTGGCGGCCTGGCTGTTCTCATTGATCAGAGCGATTTTCATAATGGTTTTTCTCCTTTTATCGTCAAATTCACATTACAAGCTGACGGAAATACGTGGTGTTGATGCTCTTGTCGAGCTTGGCCATCTTGGCAATGCAGCCGTCCAGCGTATGGGCCACATCGTCCAGGCTGTGCCAGTTGGCGGCCTGCGGCTTGACCTCCTCCTCGAGCCAGGGGGCCACGTCGGTGTGGGAGCAGGCACCCTCGATGAGGTAGGCACCCTTGCGGGCGGCCTGGGTCTGCGGCTCGTAGCCGTCAACGCTGCCCATCATCGTCATGGTGAACACACCCTTGCGGTTGCGCCCACCCACGATGAGCCGCACGCCCACCGGCTGCACCGAGACCGTGGCGGCCTTCTCGCGCAGGATCTTGACGACCTTCTCCAGCGTCAGGTACTGGGTCTGGTACTCGTCCACCGCGTTGATGATCTGCACGGCGGCCAGCGTGTCGCCCGCAAAACCGACCACGACGTTGCGGTTGATCTTGCGGACCTTGGGCAGGTCGTTTTTGAGGATATGGGGCTTTTCGCCGGTGATGGGTTCCTCGACATAGCGGCCATCGCTGACCATGGCGCAGAAGGTATCACCGCATACTGCTAAAATCGCACTCATTGTTTTTCGTCCTTTGTTTTTTAATGGTACGTCTATTGTAGCACGAAATGCCGCGGGGTGCAAGGCACGCTTGACATGGCCGCGGCAGTGGGGTATAATAACTATAGAAAAGGCGCTGCGACAAGCGGTTGGCCCTTTCAGGTGAAAGTTAAAAGCTCAAACTAATAACCGTCACCGGCCAGGGTGGCGGTTATTGCTTTTTACAACTAAGCTCAAAGTAAAGGTCTTGCGACCGATATAGAACGTAAATGTAAAACGCATGGTCTCACCTCCTTTACGGAAGTGTGGCCAACCGCCTGCCGTTGTGTGCAGCGCCTTGCCGTCTGTTGTGAAACAGGCGGCTTTTGTATTATAGCAGAAATTTCGACGGTATGCAAGAATTTTTGCAGCGATCTGCCGGACGCTGCGGGCGGATATGGAATCCGCCCCTACGGTGTAGGGGGCGATGCCCGTCATCGACCCGGAAGCGTTGTGACCGCCGCCATGTGCCGCGGGCGAACAATGTTCGCCCCTACATCACCCCTTTTGAATTGTATTGTAGGGAGGGGTTTTGACCCCTCCGCGGGCCGATGCAAGCATCGGCCCCTACAGAAACGGCCCGCCGGGATTTTTTTCCGGCGGGCCGTTTTTCTTTAGTTATTCTTGTAATAATTGATCAGGCAGCCGTCCGCCAGGATCCGGCGCTCGGCGTCGGTCATCGCGCCGAGCTTGACGGTGAACTTCACCAGACCGCCGTCCGGCTTGACGGCCACGGCGTCCAGTTCGTCCGCGGCCTCCAGCAGAGCCTTGCGGACGCCGGGCAGGTAGACGTAATCGCCGTTGTCCAGCGCGCCGGGGTTCTCCACCAGGAACGGCAGCATGCCCCAGTTGATGCAGTTGGAGCGGTAGCGCTTTGTGGCATACTCGCAGGCAAAGTTGGCTGCGCCGCCCAGCACGCGCTGGCAGCTGGCGGCCTGCTCACGGGCGGAGCCGTCGCCGGGCTTGTTGGCAAAAATGGCCGAGCCAATGTTGGTGTTGGCCGCGTCGGGCGCGTAGCCCAGCTTCTTCAAATCGTCGTAGACACGCGCAACCTCGGCGGGCAGCACACCTGCCTTGCGCTGTTCGTCCAGCGCCTTCACGGCCTTGGCGTTCGGCACGTAGGCCGGATCCTTGCGGGAGAGGGTGAACTCCGCCAGCCGCAGCGGGTTGGAGCGGAAGGACGACGTCTCGCCCGACGGGATCAGCTCGTCCGTCGTCGTGACGGGGTCGGTGATGTAGCTGACAATCTTGACCAGCAGGTCGTCGGTCAGGGCGGGCTGCTCGGGCCAGTCCTTGATGTTCGGGCCGAATTTCAGCGCGTAGTCCGGCTCCGGATGACCCCAGCCGTTGTAGACGCGCTTGTCGTAGACACCCTGCTCAAAGTGGTAGTCGGGCACGGTGTACTCCACGTCGGTCAGCTCACTGGCGGCGGTCAGGTAGCCGCCGTTGGCCGCGGTGGCCGCAATGGAGCGAGCATCCATCAGGGCGACGGCGCTGATCTGGCCCTCGCCGGGCTTGGAGCCCTCGCGGTTCGGGAAGTTGCGGGTCGTGTGGCGGATGGAGAACTCGCCGTTGGCCGGGGTGTCGCCCGCGCCGAAGCAGGGGCCGCAGAAACACTCGCGGAAGATGCCGCCGGCGGAGACAATGTCCGCCACAGCGCCGTTTTTGACCAGCTCCAGATAGGTCGGCATGCTGTCGGGGTAGACGCTGAACTTGAACTCACCGTTGCCGCAGCTCTTGCCTTTGATGATGTCCGCCACGGCGCAGATATTTTCATACGTGCCGCCGGAGCAGCCGGCCACAACGCCCTGGTCAACGTAGATGCGGCCATCGTCGCAGATCTTGCCGACGAGGTCCATCTCGACCTTGCCGCCCAGCTGCCTGTTGGCCTGGTCCTGCGCCGCCTGCAGGATCTCTTTGGCGTTGGCCTTCAGCTCGCGGATCGGGTAGGCGTAGCTGGGGTGCATCGGCAGCGCGATCATGCACTCGACGGTGGAGAGGTCCAGCTCAATGCAGCCGTCGTAGTAGGCCACGTCGGCGGGCTTCAATTCCTTATAAGCCTCGGGGCGGCCATGCTGCACAAAATATTCCTTCGTGGTATCGTCGGTCTGCCAGATGGAGGACCAGCAGGTCGTCTCGGTGGTCATGACGTCGATGCCGTTGCGGTAGTCGGCACTCAGGTTCGCCACGCCGGGGCCGACGAACTCCATGACCTTGTTCTTCACATAGCCGTTGGCGTAGGTCGCGGCAACCAGCGCCAGCGCGACATCGTGTGGGCCGACGCCCGGAGCGGGCTTGCCGGTCAGGTAGATGGCAACGACCCCGGGATAGCTCATATCGTAGGTGCGGCCCACGAGCTGCTTGGCCAACTCGCCGCCGCCCTCGCCGACGGCCATCGTGCCGAGGGCGCCGTAGCGGGTGTGGGAGTCAGAGCCCAGGATCATCCGCCCGCAGCCGGACATCATCTCGCGGTTGTAGCTGTGGATGACGGCCATGTTCGGCGGAACATAGATGCCGCCGTACTTGTGGGCAGCGGACAGGGCAAACTGGTGGTCGTCCTCGTTGATGGTGCCGCCGACAGCGCAGAGGCTGTTGTGGCAGTTCGTCATGACGTAGGGCAGCGGGAACTCCGTCATGCCGGACGCGCGGGCCGTCTGGATGATGCCGACATAGGTGATGTCGTGGCTGGTCATCGAGTCGAACTTCATGCGCAGGTCCTGCATGGAGTCACCGGTATTATGGGCCTTCAAAATGCCGTAGGCGATGGTGCCTTTTTTGGCGTCTGCCTCGGTGACGCCCGCCGGGGCGGAAGTCTGAGGCACGCCGTTTACAAGGTATACGCCGGTGTCGTGCAGCTTCATGGGAAAACCTCCGTTTTTGCAAATAAGAAATAAAAAATAATAAATAATAAAGATTGTGGAGTTTTCTCCCGTTGGTCGAAAACAAAAACGTAGGGGCGGATTCCATATCCGCCCGGACACAGGCAGCCGCCTTGCGGGCGCATATAGAATGCGCCCCTACGATGCACATTTTTTGAGCGGAGCGCCAGCGACGCGATCCACCGCATTTATTATTTTTTATTTATTCTTTATTATTTGAGCACCGCTTACTCTGCCAGTCGGCTGATGATTGCCTGAGTAAACTCCTTCGTTCCCGCAGTGCCGCCGATGTCGGCAGTGACGACCTTGCCCTCCTCGACCTGGGCCAGGATGGCGGCATTGAGCTTGGCGGCCTTGTCAGTCTCGCCAAGGTCGTTCAGCATCATGGCAAAGGCCATCAGGATGGCGCTGGGGTTAGCCTTGTCCTGCCCGGCAATGTCGGGGGCAGAGCCGTGGACGGCCTCATAAATGCGGGTGCTGTCGCCGATGTTGGCGCTGGGCGCAAAGCCCAGGCCGCCGACGAGACCGGCGCACAGGTCACTGATAATATCGCCGTAGAGGTTCGGGGCGACGAGCACGTCGAACTGCTCGGGCTTCTGCACCAGCTTCATGCACAAAGCGTCGATGATGCAGTCGTCCGCGGCGATCTCGGGGTACTCCGCGGCGACCTCGCGGAAGGTGCGCAGGAACAGGCCGTCGGTCAGCTTCATGATGTTGGCCTTGTGGACTGCCGTGACCTTTTTGCGGCCGTTTTTGCGGGCATAGTCAAATGCAAAGCGGCAGATCTTCTCGCACGCGGGGCGGGTGATGAGCTTGACGCCGTTGGCGATCTCGTCGTTCAGCATATACTCGATGCCCTTGTAGAGATCCTCGGTGTTCTCGCGCACGATGACAAGGTCTACATTGTCAAAGCGGGTCGGTACGCCCGGCAGCGTGTGCACCGGGCGCAGGTTTGCATAGGTGGAAAAGCGCTGGCGCAGCTGCACATTGATGCTGCGGAAGCCCTTGCCGATGGGGGTGGCAGTAGGGCCCTTGAGTGCCCAGCCGCACGCTTCGATCGCATCCAGCGTGCCGGGGGCGATCAGCTCGCCGCTCTCGGCGGCGTACTCGGCACCAGCAGCAAACTCCTGCCATTCAATGCCGGTGTTCAGTGCGGCGGATACCTCGCGGACGCTCTCGGCAATTTCACGGCCAATGCCGTCGCCCGGAATCAGAACTGCTTTCATAAATAATACTTTTCCCCTTTCCCTGTCTTACTCTGCATTTTCTGCGGTATACCTAACATACTACCCGGTTTAGGGCCGGTTGTCAATCCGCATTTTTACACAATAGGCACATTTTGGGCCGCCGGCTTAATTTTTTAAAGCCTTTTCCCGAAGAATTTAGAAAAATTTTAAGTTTTCCTTGACGAATTTGCGAAAATGCTATAAAATCAATCTATCAGGCATATTGGTAAGGGAAGCCAGCAGTGATATGCGCCTGTATAAGTATGCAAAGTATATAAAATTGGTCAAAGAGAGGGGTACGCATGATGTATTACCCGGACGTCCCGGCCCTGGAGCCGGATGAGCTTGAGCTGCTCTGCCACGAATATCTGGAACACAACGCCACCCTTGACCCGCATCTGGCGGATCAGATGGGCGTCAAGCGCGGCCTGCGCAATCTGGACGGCACCGGCGTGCTGGCCGGCATCACGAACGTTTCCAACGTTATCGGCTATGACAAGAAGGAGGACGGCACCATCGTGCCCATTCCGGGCCGCCTGGTCTACCGCGGCATCGACATTGACACGCTGGCCGCCGAGGCCGACGCCCATGACCGCTTCATGTTTGAGGAGGTCATCTGGCTGCTGCTGTTCGGCTCCCTTCCCACGCAGGAGCAGTACGCCAAGTTCCGCAAGCTGCTGGAGCACCACCGCGAGCTGCCCCAGGGCTTTGCCGACGACATGATCTTAAATTCGCCGTCGCCGAACCTGATGAACAAGATGGCACGAAGCGTGCTGGCCATGTACAGCTACGACGAGCACGCCGAGGACAACAGTCTGCCCAACATCCTGCGCCAGAGCATCAACCTGATCGCCGAGCTGCCCACGATGATGGTCAACGCCTACCAGATCAAGCGCCGCGTCTATGACCGGTCCAGCATGTACTTCCACCTGCCCACCGAGGGCCAGAGCACGGCGGAGCATATTTTGAGCACCTACCGCGCCGACCAGAAGTTCACCCACGAGGAAGCGCGTCTGCTCGACCTCTGCCTGCTCGTCCACGCGGACCACGGCGGCGGCAACTGCTCGACCTTCACCTGCCGCGTGCTGTCCAGCTCCGGCACGGACACCTATGCGGCCATCAGCTCGGCCATCGGTGCGCTGAAGGGCCCCAAGCACGGCGGCGCGAACCTGAAGGTCATGCACCAGCTGGATTACATTCTGGAAAATGTCGAGGATCCGTCCAACGACGACGAGGTCCGCGAGTTCCTGCGCAGGATCCTCCGCAAGGAGCGCGGCGACGGCGGCGGCCTGATCTACGGCATGGGCCACGCCGTCTACACGATGAGCGACCCCCGTGCGCAGATTTTGAAAACCCACGCCAAGAGCCTGGCCTACAAGAAGGGCTACGACGAGGAGTACGAGCTGCTGTGCAGCATTGAGCGCCTGGCCCCGCAGGTCTTTGCCGAGGAAAAGCACGGCCCGAAGAAGGTCTGCGCCAACGTGGACCTGTTCAGCGGCCTGATCTACCGTATGCTCGGCATCAGCGAGGACCTGTACACCCCGCTGTTTGCGATTGCCCGTGTGCCCGGCTGGTGTGCCCACCGCGTCGAGGAGGTCGAGTTCGCGAACCGCATCATCCGCCCCGCCTACAAGTACCTCGGCAAGCCGCAGGAGTACGTTCCGCTGGAGAAGCGATAAGATCGGTATTTTCCCGGTGCAAGTGTGCACCGGGATTTTTTGTTTGGGCAATACCGCATAATTCCCGCCTTACGGCTTAAGCATCGCCCCGGGGACCCTGCGGCTGCCGCCTCGTTTTACGCCTTCTCGCTCTCCCACCGGGCCACCAGCGGGGCGGCCACAGCGGAAAGCGCCTCCTGTGCGGTGTTGATGGCATTCACGTCCACAGGGGTCAGCTTGTCGGCCTTTTTGTGCTTCAGAACGCGCTCCAGCGTTCTTTCTGCTTCTTTGATTTTAGTACGGGTCTCGCGGTCCAGCGCCTTGCCGGCCTTGCTGCCCAGCGCGGTGTTCACGCGGTAAAGCGCGGCCTCGCCGGCGTTCAGCGCCTCCAGCGCGGCCTTGCGCTCCTTGTCCTGCCCGGCAAAGGCGGCGGCGTTCTCCTTGGCGCGTTTGATCTCGTCCTCGGTCAGGTTCGATGTGCCCGAGATCGTGATGCTCTGCTGCTTGCCGGTGTCCATGTCGCGCGCCTTGACCTTGACAATGCCGTTGGCGTCGATGTCAAACGTAACCTCGATCTTCGGCACGCCCGCCCAGGCACGCTTGATGCCGCGCAGCGTGAAGGTACCCAGCAGCTTATTGTCCTTGGCAAACTCGCGCTCGCCCTGCAGCACTTTAATTTGCACCGTGTTCTGGAACGGCGCGGCGGTGGTGAATACCTTGCTGAACCGCGTCGGGATCGTGGAGTTGCGCTCGATCAAATGCGTTGCCACGCCGCCGACGGTCTCGATGGAAAGGGTCAGCGGGGTCACGTCCATCAGCAGCAGATCCTCGCCGGGGCCGGAGAGCATCTCGCCGCCCAGACGTCCGGCCTGCACCGCCGCGCCCAGTGCAACGCACTCGTCGGGGTTCAGCGATTTGGACGGCTCCAGACCGGTCATCCGCACGACCTTGGCCTGCACCGCCGGGATGCGGGTCGAGCCGCCGACCAGCAAAACCTGATCCAGGTCGCTGGCCGAAAGGCGTGCGTCGCTCAGGGCGTTGCGCACGGGCAGGGCGGTGCGCTCGATCAAATCGGCGCAGAGCTCCTCAAATTTAGCGCGTGTCAGCGTAGTTTGCAGGTGCAGCGCACCGTCTGCCGCCATCGTGAGGAACGGCAGATTGATGTCGGTCTGCTTCGCGCTGGAAAGTTCTTTTTTCGCCTTTTCGGCCTCCTCGCGCAGGCGCTGCATCGCCACGCGGTCATTCGTCAGGTCTACGCCGTGTTCGGCCCTGCACCGGTCTGCCAGCCAGTTGACGATGCGCTCGTCAAAGTCGTCGCCGCCCAGAAAGTTATCGCCGCAGGTCGAGAGCACCTGCACGATGCCGTCGCCGATGCGGATGAGCGACACGTCAAATGTGCCGCCGCCGAGGTCGTAGACCATGACGGTCTGGGTGCGGCCATTGTCCAGCCCGTAGGCCAGCGCCGCGGCTGTCGGCTCGTTGATGATGCGGCGCACGTCCAGCCCGGCAATGCGCCCGGCGTCCTTCGTGGCCTGGCGCTGGGCATCGTTAAAGTAGGCGGGCACGGTGATGACCGCCTCGGTGACAGGCTCACCGAGATACGCCTCGGCATCGGCCTTCAGTTTTTGCAGGATGAGGGCGCTCAGCTCCTGCGGCGTGTAGCATTTTCCGTCGATGGGCACGCGGGTCTCACTGCCCATCAGCCGCTTGACGCTGGACACGGTGCGGGGGGCGTTCGTCACGGCCTGGCGCTTGGCGGGCTCGCCCACCAGCCGTTCTCCCACCTTGGTGAACGCGACGACAGAGGGCGTCGTGCGCTGCCCCTCGGCGTTGGGGATGACGACGGGCTTGCCGCCCTCGACCACCGCCACACAGCTGTTGGTAGTCCCCAGGTCAATTCCGATTATTTTTGCCATGGTGGTGCTTGTCCTTTCAAAAAAGACACTTTTGAATCATAATTCTATTGTAGTGCCTGCCGCCGGGAAAAGTGTTGCGATTTCGTAAATAAATTGAGGAGAATTTTATAAACCTGCGGGGCCACCTTCCCCCCAGGGGGAAGGCTAAGGCAACACCGCATAATTCCCGCCTTACGGCTTAAGCACCGCTCCGGCGGCTGCGGCACGGCATCTGCGTTGCCAAAATGCTCGATAATACACAAAGTATTATCTGCGCTTTTGGCTTAGCAGCTGCCGTACCTCGCTCGCCGTATCGGCACTTAGAATTATGCGGTATTGCCCTAAGAAAATGTTGACGCACACGCCCCAACGTGCTATAGTTAGTTTAAAGCACTAAAGAGGGGGATTTCTATGGCACGCACCGCGACGGTCACCCGCAATACGCGGGAGACACAGATCACGCTGACGATCGACCTGGACGGCACCGGCAGGGCCGACCTGCACACGGGCATCGGCTTTTTTGACCACATGCTGGACGGCTTCGCCCGCCACGGCCTGTTTGATGTAAGCGTCACCTGCCGCGGCGACCTGGACGTAGACTGCCACCACACCATTGAGGACATCGGCATTGCGCTGGGCACGGCCATAAAAGAAGCGCTGGGCGACAAGGCCGGGCTGGTGCGGTACGGCAGCTGCATGCTGCCGATGGATGAGACGCTGGCACTCTGCGCCGTCGATCTGGGCGGGCGGCCCTACTTTGTGTATGACGCCAGCTTTGCAGGCCAGAGCTGCGGCGGCATGGACACCCAGATGGCGCGGGAGTTTTTCTACGCCGTATCGTACAGCGCCATGATGAATCTGCATCTGAAGGTGCTCTACGGGGAGAATGACCACCATAAGCTGGAGGCCATGTTCAAGGCGTTTGCCAAGGCGCTGGACGCCGCGACGCGCAGAGATGCGCGGATCGACGGCGTTTTGTCCACCAAGGGGACGCTGTAAGGGAGATGCTCGGCGGCGGGAACGACGGGCGCATAAAGAATCCGCCCGCGGCCGTTTCCCGCCGTGGACAGCATATACATTAGGAGGGAAAGCAGTATGTACAAGGACATCATCGACACCATCGGCTTTGTGGAGAGCTACGACCCCGAGCTGGGCGCGGCTATGCAGCGTGAGCTGGGCCGCCAGCGGCAGAACATTGAGCTGATCGCCAGCGAGAACATCGTTTCCCCCGCCGTCATGGCGGCCATGGGCAGCGTGCTGACGAACAAGTACGCGGAAGGGTACCCCGGCCACCGTTATTACGGCGGCTGCCAGTACGTCGATCAGGTCGAGCAGATCGCCATTGACCGCGCCTGCAAGCTGTTCGGCGCGAAGTATGCCAACGTCCAGCCGCACTCCGGCGCACAGGCCAACCTGGCCGTCTACTTTGCGCTGCTGAACGTCGGCGACACCGTCATGGGCATGGACCTGTCCCAGGGCGGCCACCTGACCCACGGCTCCCCCGTGAACATGAGCGGCAAGAACTACAACTTTGTCTCCTACGGCGTCTCCGCCGAGGATGGCCGCATCGACTACGCCGCACTGGCCAAGCAGGTCGCGAAGGTCCGCCCCAAGCTGCTGGTCGCCGGTGCGTCGGCCTATCCCCGCGCCATCGACTTTGAGAAGCTGGCCGAGATCGCCCACGGCTACGGCGCGATGCTGATGGTCGATATGGCGCACATTGCGGGTCTTGTCGCAGGCGGCCAGCACCAGAGCCCCGTGCCCTACGCCGACGTGGTCACCACCACGACCCACAAGACGCTGCGCGGCCCCCGCGGCAGCCTGATTTTGACGAACAACGAGTATATCATCAAGCGCATCAACTCCGCCATCTTCCCCGGCACGCAGGGCGGCCCGCTGGAGCACGTCATCGCCGCGAAGGCCGTCTGCTTTGGCGAGGCGCTGAAGCCGGAGTTCAAGGAGTATGCCCGCAAAATCGTTGAGAACGCGAAGGCGCTTGAAGCCGAGCTGACCGCCCGCGGCGTGAAGCTGGTCTCGGGCGGCACGGACAACCATCTGCTGCTGATCGACCTGACCGACGAGGACTGCACCGGCAAGGAGCTGGAGCACAATCTGGACGAGGTGCACATCACCGCGAACAAGAACACCGTCCCCGGCGAGAAGCGCAGCCCGTTTGTGACGAGCGGCGTGCGCATCGGCACCCCCGCCGTCACGACCCGCGGCATGGGTCCCGACGAGATGAAGGTGATTGCCGACTGCATTGCAGACTGCGTGTTTGACTTTGCGAACAAGAAGGACGAGGTCGCCAGCAAGGTCGAGGAGCTGACGAAGAAGTTCCCGTTGTATGAATAAGCCTTGATTGAAAAATAGAAAGCCGCTGCCTGTGGAATGCACATGGGCAGCGGCTTCTGTTTGTGCGCAGGGGCGGGGGCGGCGTCCCCGACGCCCCGCGGAGCGGTCAAGACCGCTCCCTGCGATGCAAAAGATAAACGGGCGGCAATGGCAAGGCTGCGGGCCGGGCATGCCCGGCCCCTACAGGGTGGCGGCAGTACAAGCGGCCCGGGAGGGATGAACTTTTCCCTTACGGATCACGGTAACGGGAGGACGTAGGGCGGCCAGCCCTCTGGCCGCCGCAGGCGTGTACGGCGGCGGAAGGTTTACGGATCGCCGCTGTAGGGGGCGGCGTCCCCGACGCCCCGCGGAGGTGAGCGGCGACGGGAGGTACACGGGAGGGATGAATCCCTCCCCTACGGATATACCGTTGACGGCAGTTTCCCGGGAGGTGGCGGAGGGGTCAAGACCCCTCCCTACAAAGCAAACCGTTAAGGGGGATTCAACCGTTAGGCTGCGGGCCGGGCATGCCCGGCCCCTACAGGGGCATTCATGATAGCCACGCCCTCGCCAGCGCCTGCGCCACCTCCTCCACATCGTCCTCCTTCAGGGCCGAGTACCCCGCTACCACGGTATCCGCCCGGCAGAGCTCGGGCCGGGCGAGATAATACTCACTCAGGCCGCGCAGCCGCACGCCCTGCTGTGCCGCGGCGGCGACCATGGCACGCTCGCCGCCGGCTCCCGGCAGCGTCAGCAGAAAATGCAGCCCGCTGTGTACGCCGTCCAGCTCCACGCCCGGCAGCGCCGCGCGCAGCGCTGCCGCAAACGCCTCCATGCGGCGCTTGTAGGCAAGGCGCATCCGGGCAAGATGCCGCGTGAAATATCCGCCCGCCATGAACTCGCAAAGCGTCTGCTGCTCAAAGCGGCTGACCGTGTTGGCGTAGGTCGCAAAATCCCGGCGATAGCGCGCCAGCAGGCTTTGCGGCAGCACCATGCAGGCAATGCGGATGCCCGGGGCCAGGCTTTTTGAAAACGTCGTCAGGTAGACCACCGGGCCGTCCGGGCCCGCCATGCCCTGCAAACTGGGCAGCGGGCGCGTATCAAAGCGGAACTCCGAGTCGTAGTCGTCCTCCAAAATGTACCGCCCGGGCCGGGCCGCTGCCCAGGCCAGCAGCTGGGCGCGGCGGGTCGCAGGCATTGTAACACCCGTCGGAAAGTGATGACTGGGCGTCAGATAGCAGAGGTTTGCGCCGCTTTTTTCCAGCGCGTCGGCGGGCAGGCCCTCGCGGTCAATGTCCACCAGCGTGCAGGGAATGCCGCTGTTCTGCAGGACCGTCCGCGTGCGGAAGTAGCCGGGGTTCTCGATGGCCGCCATGCCGTCGCTGAACAGGTGCGCCAGGCACCCGAGCAGATACTCAATGCCCGCGCCGACGACGATCTGCTCCGGCGTGCATTCCACACCGCGGTACACCGACAAATATTCCGCGATCTGTGTGCGCAGCGGGGCGTCGCCCTGCATCTCGCCGCGCTGTAAAAGCTCGGGCCGCTGGTAGAGCAGCTCCTTCTGGATGCGTCCCCAGCTGCGCGCCGGGAACAGCGCCGTGTCCACGCTGCCGGTGGACAGGTCGTAGACCGGCTGCGGCGCGGCGGGCGGCTGCGGTACAGGGGCGGCGGGTGCGCGGCGGGTGCGGCTGTGCAGCATGCCGTAGGTCTTTTGCACATAAAAGCCGCTGCGGGGGCGCGGCTCGGCCAGACCCTCGGCGGCCAGCATCTGGTAGGCGGCGTCCACCGTGTTGACGCTGACGCCCTGCTGCGCAGCCATCGTGCGGCGGCCCGGCAGCGGCGTTCCGGGTGCGCGCTGGCCGGTGCGGATCTCATCTGCCAGGGCGGCGTACAGCTGCTCATACAGCGGCGTTTTTTGGCCGGCATCCAACTCTATCATGACAGTCCTCCATACTGGCCCCATAAAAAATTTAAAAACTGAGCATTTATTCAGAGCCAGAAATCAGTATAATAAAAACATACCTTCCCGGAAGGAAAATGTCAATAGAGGTGTACGAAACTATGTCTACCGCAACGATGTGGCTGCTGCTGTTCGTCGTAGCAGCCCTGGCACTGCTGATCGCAGCGCTGACCAAAACGAAATTCACCGTGCAGAAAATCAGCATCATCGGCATCATGGCCGCGCTGAGCTTTGTCGCGTATGAGTTCTTCCGCATCCCGAACGTCTTTGGCACGGGGTCCAGCTTCCATCTGGGCAACACCTTCACGGCGCTGACCGCCATGCTGCTGGACGGTGTGTCCGGCGGTCTGGCCGGTGCCATAGGCCTGGCGCTGGCCGACGTTGTCGCCGGTGACCCGGGCTACGCCATCACGACCTTTATTCTGAAATTCATCATCGGTCTGGTCTGCGGCGCGGTGTCCCACAAGGTCATCCACCTCAGGACCTTCCCCACCGGCAACAAGCTCAAGTACGTGGCCGCCGTCACGGCGTCGGCCTTCAGCGGCCTACTGGTCAACGTGTTCACCGACCCGTTCATCGGCTATTTCCGCAACCTGTACATCTTTGGCCAGCCCGCGGAGTTCGTCTCCGTCGTGACCAAGATCGCCAGCGGTGTGACGCTGGTCAACTCCCTGCTCTCCACCGTCTGCGCCGTTGTCCTGTACATCGCCCTGCGCCCCGCCCTGGAGAAGGCACATCTGCTGCCGAAGGAGTGATTCTCCCAAAGCCTTCCCCTTGGGGGGAAGGTGGCCCCGCAGGGCCGGATGAGGGGGAAGCCTTTTAACACAGCTATCCTCATTTCTGTTTACCCCCGCTTCGGCGGGGTTTTTGTTTTGCGGCAAATTATGTAAAAATTGCGAAAAGACTGGCGTTCCGGTGGAAAATGGTGTAAAATGAGTTTACATATTGTGTAAACACTCCATGCTCCCACGCGAAAGGAGCCTTTCATGGCAGGCAAAACCAAATCACAAAAGAAAAAAGCGCTGGATATGCGCAGCAAGATGTATCTGGTGCTGGCTCTGTGCAGCGTCATGCTGCTGGTCAGCGTCGGCATCTCGCTGGTGCTCATCGGCGGCATCGACCTCGGCGGCGCGGACGCCCAGAGCGTCTCCACCGTGGACAGCGCGTCCATGGTCGTCGAGAGCGGCTATAATAAAGAGGAAAACACCATTGATACCCAGGCCTACACCTCGACGATCCTTGAGCAGTCCGCCGACGCGGGCGACAGCTATGTGGACGAGACGCTGTTTCTGGGCGACAGCAACACAGCCCGTATGTACCGCATGTTCGACTATTGCAGCTACGACAACGCCATCGGCTCGGTGGGCATGACCGCCAAGAGCCTGGTGACCTTTGCCTGCGTGCAGGTAAGCACTTCGTCCGGCTACATCACGATGCCCCAGGCCGTGGCGAAATTGCAGCCGCGCCGGGTCATCCTGACCTTCGGCACGAACGACCTGAACCCCGGCTATAAGGCCGCGGACTTCGTCAAAAACTACCGGACCGGCATCGAGGCCATCGTCACCGCCTACCCCAGCGTGGACATCATCGTCAACGCCATCCCGCCCATCGGGCAGCAGCACTCCAACCAGAGCCTGACCCAGACCCAGGTGGACGAGTACAACAAAGCGCTCGTCGAAATGTGCCAGGAGAAGGACTGGAAGTTCCTGAACAGCGCCGAGGTGCTGAAGGATTCCGTCACCGGCTACGCCAAGAGCGGCTATGTAGAGACGAGCGACGGCATCC
>ENA-OQLC01000679-OQLC01000679.1-human-gut-metagenome-genome-assembly--contig:-NODE-679-length-19977-cov-5.881256_pt1 | contig 19977 bp, 16 predicted proteins | sample MGYA00242653_ERZ504807 | MGnify/ENA primary metagenome ERZ504807 (study PRJEB26092, sample SAMD00036381) | human gut metagenome | host: Homo sapiens | study: EMG produced TPA metagenomics assembly of... | reverse complement strand
CGAATGTACATCATCGAGCTGTTAAGCGAGATGATGTACAAAGTATAAGAATCGAGTAGGAGTCAGCCTACTCGATTATATACGATTTTGGTGTATACAATGAGGTGGGATGGTGTACAAAGTATGCGGAGCGGCAGCTCCTTCTGCAAAGCTGCACTATAGCAGCAGATCATCTATCTTCACATAGTCTCCCATCCGGTATGCTTCAATTGCATTTCCATTGATCACATAGAACTTTTCGTTTGCATACACACCGCGGGTTCCAAGATAAGAATTACCGTTGACTTCCTCCTGCATCTGTACCTGGAAGCCCTGATCTTTATCGTAAGAAAGGATCACATACTGGTTGGCAGATCCGGAAAGCGGAAAGCCGATCAGATTCTTTTCCGGATCAACCAGTGCTGCACGGTAGTCAGAAAAAACATCCGAGTAATAGTACTGATCCAGTGTGTACTTGCTGACTTCCTTCACATCCGAAGGATCACTGATATCAAACATGGAGATCTTTACCCCGTTTGTAATGCCATTTTCGTCGGTATCCATACCGATGCCAAGAAGCAGGTTATCACTGTAAAAATGCAGGTATTCCGAAAAGCCGGGAATTTTCAGCTTGCCAAGGATCTTCGGATTCTCCGGATCGGAAAAGTCTACGGAGAATAAAGGATCTGTCTGTTCATAAGTTACAAAGTAACCGGTATTGCCCAAAAATCTTGCGGAATAGACCTGTTCATTTTTGGCAAGATCCTCGATCTTACCGATTGTTTTCAAATCTGCATCCAGCACATAGACTGCATTGGACTGTGAAGAGCTTCCGGCATTGTGCGTAACCGTTGTCACCAGCCGCAACGTATTGTCATACTCATCAATGCTGAAGGAATCGTTCAGATATCCTTTTACTTTGCCCTGGGCAGAGCCGGAAAGTTTTCCTTTATTGTAAGACAGCTTGCGGAGGATCGTCTGATTCTTTGCCGCAAGATTATCTGCGAGGATACTGCTGTTCGCATACTCGTAAATATAAATGTTGTTCTCACTCACATAGACTTCGCCATTCTCAGACATGACTGCTTTCTGGTCTGCTGCCTTATCCGGACTGGAAGCGGAAACGGAGCTGACAATAAGGTACTGGTCTGCTGCATGGTTCGTTGGGAGATAGATATCCGACTGCTTCAGAAGATTGTCACCAACAAGCGGAACATAGGAAGGATAATCTTTTTTGGTGATCGTATCGTAAATATAATAGTCACTGAATACATACAGGTATCCGTCTTTAAAACGTGAAGTGCGGTAGTAACCACTCTGATCCACGGTTCCGATGGATTTCGGATTGTTGATATCTGTCAGATCGTAAGTCTGGATACGGGTACAGCTGCCGCGGTACAACGTCTTGCTATCAGAATCAACCTGCGTGTTCTGCATGTTGCCAAGGACAAAAAGCTTCTGGTCACTTAAGTAAAATTCGGATGCCTGAAAATTCTCATTCAGCGAAATGCCGGAAACAACCTTCATCTGATCAGACCGGATATCTACAATGGAAATTTCCTGTGAGTTTGCTTTCAGTGTATAAAGATAACTTCCATCCGTTTTTACAATGTCTGCTTCACCGACGCCCTCTGTGCGGATGTTGGTATCGGAAAATGAAGTATCCACAGCACGTGCAGAGGCTGTTGAAGAATCCGAAGAGGAGCTGGAACTATCGGTACGTGCACCATTGTCGGCTGTTTCAGTTGAATACATGACAATTCCGCCGTCGGTTGAACCGGTAACAGATGAAGAATCCAACTCATCCTGATAAGATTGCAGGTATGTGTAGACTTCATCATAATCGGTTGCCGTCTCTAAAGTATCGGAAGAGGCAAGCTTACCGGAGGATGTACCGATTGAAGAACTGCCTTTTGTGGAAGAAGTGGCTGAGTCTGAAGAAAGATTCTGCTGGCGGATGTGGGCGCCAATGCCGACAACCAGTACCAGTGCGGCAGCGATAAGTCCTCCGCGCATCCGGTGGCCGCGGGAAAATCCATGCTTTTTCGGGATATGTCCGGAAGCCTGAGTGCGGTTATGCTCTTCCAGCATTTTCATAATCTGATCCGGTGCAAGGCTTTCCGGAACAGGAGTTTTTTCCGTAGATTGTTTTATTTTATCCAGTATTTCTTTTTCGTGATCTGTCATATGAAACACCTCCTATTACTCTTTTATCCTACTCTTTCAGAAGCCAGCTCATCTTTTCGAGGGCACGCTTTCTGCGGGAGCGGACTGTATTCGGGTTCATTTTTAGCATTTCTCCGATCTCTTTACTGTTGTAACCGCCATAGACGGATAAGCCGATGATCAGCTGATCGTCTTCATCGAGAATAAGAAAAGCACGCTCGACATCTGTGCGGAGTCCGTCACAGTATGTAGCAGAAGCATGATCTTCTTTCAGCTCGGTCTCGGTCCGTTCACGGCTCTTTAACTTCCGGCGGCACACATTTGCCAGAATCTGAAAGATCCAGGAACGGAATGCTTCTTCTTTGCGTAATTTATGTATATTCTCATAGGCGGAAAGAACGGCTTCACTGACGGCGTCTTCTGCATCCTGCGGATGATGCATCATGCAGAGCGCAAAACGATACAGATCCTGATAAACCGTCTTATATAATTCTTTAAATGCAATTGCATCGATCATAAAGTCCCTCCTCTCAAAATCGGTTCTTTGTATATAAGAGTATAAAAAAGTCGGAAGTGTTGCAAAAAGGGACAGAAAAATTTCCGTCCCTTTGAAATCATATCATTTTCTGAGAAAAATTAACCTTTGTAATAGTTGATCAGACATCCTTTGAGGATGATCTCACGTTCTGCATCCGTCAGATCACCGAGTTTCAGATCGATCTCTTTCAGATCATCGCCTACGACATAAGCCTTGATCGTGGAAGCTTTGTCTTCTACTGCTTTGCGGATATCCGGCACGAAGAGATAGTCACCGTTCCTGAAAGAAAGCTTTGTGTGTTCCTCTTCGGTAATAAACGGAAGCATGCCCCAGTTGATCAGGTTCGAGCGGTAACGTTTGGTTGCGTACTCATTCGCAATATTCGCCCAGCCGCCGAGAACCTTCTGGCAGGAAGCAGCCTGCTCACGGGCAGAACCATCACCAGGTTTGACCGCAAAAATGGTACTTCCGACACCGATATTTCCTTTGCCGACTTCCGGATAAGACTTCTGGATTGCTGCCATCACCGGTTTTAATTCATCCAGTACATCCAGTGGACAAGTACCTGCTTCAATCGCTTTCTGGGCTTTCTGGACCTCTTTCGCGCGTCCTACATAGGCAGGATCCTTTCTGGAAAGTGCAAATTCAGCAAGTCCAAGCGGGTTGGAACGATAAGAAGAAGTCTCGCCGGACGGGATCAGTTCGTCTGTCGTTGTAACCGGATCGTGGATCTCAGATACAACCTTCAGGATCAGATTCTCAGGAAGAGCGCTCATTGCCGGCCAGTCTTTGATGTTCGGTCCGAATTTGATCTCAACCGAAGGATCAGCAACGCCGTGGCTGTCAAATACACGGTTGGCGTAAATTCTGGAATCAAAGTGGTAGGTCGGGTTCTTGTATTCAATATCAAAATCTGTTGCCGGAGTAAGGAAACCTTTGTTCGCAGCAGTTGCGGCAATGGAACGTGCATCCATAAGGGCAACAGATGCGATCTGTCCACTCTGCAGCTTGCTTCCTTCGCGGTTCGGGAAGTTACGGGTAGAGTGACGGATGGAAAATGCATTGTTTGCCGGGGTATCCCCTGCACCGAAGCACGGTCCGCAGAAGGCTGTCTTCACGATCGTACCGGCTTCCATCAGGTCAGCAACCGCACCATTTTTCACAAGCTCCATGTAGATCGGTGTACTTGCCGGGTAAACACTGAAGGTAAATTCATCTGATCCGATGTATTTGCCACGGATGATGTCTGCGGCAGCACAGATATTTTCAAAACCGCCACCGGCACAGCCTGCGATGATACCCTGATCGACATAAAGTTTACCATTTACGATCTTGTCCTGAAGAGAGTAATCCACAGCACCGTCCAGGCTTACCAGCGCGCGCTGCTCTACATCGTGGAGAACATCTGCAAGGTTGGCATTGACATCCTCAATGGTGTAGACATTGGACGGATGGAACGGCATAGCGATCATAGGCTTGATTTCACTCAAATTGACGTATACAAGACCGTCATAGTAAGCGACTGCGCCAGGCTCCAGTTCCCTGAAGTCATCACTTCTTCCGTGGATATCGTAGAACTCTTTGATCTTGTCATCGGTTCTCCAGATAGAAGAAAGGCAGGTTGTCTCTGTCGTCATAACATCGATTCCGATACGGAAGTCTGCACTTAATTTGCCAACGCCAGGTCCGACAAATTCCATGACCTTGTTATTGACATAGCCATTGCCGAAGGTTGCGCCGATGATAGCAAGGGCAACGTCCTGCGGTCCGACACCTTTCACCGGTTCGCCGTCCAGATAGATTCCGACAACGCCCGGCATCTTGATATCATAAGTCTTGTTCAGAAGCTGTTTTACAAGCTCCGGTCCGCCCTCTCCCATTGCCATGGTACCGAGTGCACCATAACGGGTGTGGCTGTCAGAACCAAGGATCATCTTGCCGCCGCCTGCGAGCATTTCACGGGCAAACTGGTGGATAACGGCCTGATGAGGCGGAACATAGACACCGCCGTACTTCTTTGCACAGGTCAGTCCAAACATGTGGTCATCTTCATTGATCGTACCGCCGACTGCACACAGAGAGTTATGGCAGTTGGTCAGAACATAAGGGATCGGGAATTTCTCCAGTCCGGATGCTCTTGCAGTCTGGATGATTCCGACAAAGGTAATGTCGTGCGAAGTCAGCTTGTCAAATTTGATCTGAAGCTGCTGCATATTACCGGAAGTATTATGTGCACTTAAGATCCCATAAGCCATTGTCTCTTTTGCAGCAGCTTCTTTTGTTGTCTCAATCCCTGTCTTGCTTTTTACGGCAGCAAGTGCATCAGGTGCATCTGCAATTACCTCAGTACCGTGTAAAAGATAGGCACCGCCTTCGTATAATTTCACCATATCATGTCCTCCTATTTTCTGTTTTCTATGAATTTCATGTGGTCTGCGACCATCAAAGCAATCTTAAATGTCAGGGCGTCCTCAAAGACTCTGACATCCAGCCCGGTCTGCTTCTGGATCTTCTCCAGCCGGTAGACGAGCGTATTCCGGTGGACGAAAAGCTGTCTTGCTGTCTCCGAAATATTCAGGCTGTTTTCAAAAAATTTATCAACTGTGGATAAGGTTTCTTCGTCAAACTGATCAACGGTATTTCCGGCAAATACTTCTTCCAGGAACATCTCGCATAAGGAAACGGGAAGCTGGTGGATCAGCCGTCCGATACCGAGTTCGCGGTAGGATAAAATATTGCGTTCCGGATAGAAGATACGTCCCACATCCAGAGCCATGCCTGCTTCTTTGTAAGACTGTGAGACCTCTTTGAGTTCGGGAATGATGGTTCCGAAGGAAAGCCGGACATTGACCATAGCTTCGGTGTTGATCGCATTCACCAGCATATCGGCAGTCGAACGGATCGTATCATAATCATCCGTACTGTCAAGGGACTTGATCAGAATAATATGTCCCTCATCTACGGCAGTAACAAAATCGCCGGTTCCCGAGGAATAAATCCCGCGGATCATATCCAGGACGATCGTGTCATCTGGATTCTTCGGTTCGATCAGATAGACGACTCTGCGCTGCTCCACTGTGATACCAAGCTTTTTCGCCTGGTTGTAGATATCTACGAGAAGCAGGTTATCCAGGAGCAGGTTCTGGATAAAACGGTTACGGTCAAGACGTTCGCTTCCGGATCTTAAAAGGCTCTCCAGCTGGCAGACACTTAAGCGTCCGCTGGTATGCACATCAATCTCATTGTTGTGCTCGATCACGAAAATATAAGTCAGTTCATCATCATCATAAACCGGAAACAGACCATAGCATTCATCCAGGTGCTCCTCCGATACGCCGGTAACCTCCAGCTCTTTTAAAAATGAGCAAACTGCTTTTTTCACTGAAGGTTTCTCCTTACCTACAGCTGCAAGCATCACTCCGTCTGTGTTCCAGATGGAACAGTTACACTCGATGATATCCCCTATTTCATTGATTGTTCTCTGTAAAATCTGGTTGGATAACAATCCATTCACCTCTCCATTCTTTTCAATATATGACAAATGGGAGAATTGCGAAATTCCCCCATCTTCTTCTGACAATACAATCTGATATTATTTTAGCAAATGTTTCACACTTTAGCAAGCTAAAATGAAAAACGTTCTCTCTTATTCGTCTTCGTCATCGCGTCTGTCAAGCATGGCAGCAACGATTTCAAGAATCACAGCAAGACCGATCATAGATGCAGCGGCAATCTTTCCAGCAGTGCCGGTTGCAGTCTGTGCGATACCGCCAACAACCGGAACAGAAAGCTTTACTTTTCCGATGTAGTTGTTGTAAGGGATCGGATTCATATCTTTTTCCTTATTGGCATCCCCTTTGGTGATAAACTGTCCCATCGCCGGGCTGTTGGATACTACACGGTGGGTGATGATCGAGCCGTCTGCATTGTTGCTGTAAAAAGCAATGACATCATCTTTGACGATCGTGTCTGGTTCTTCATGCCGGACATAGACCAGGCTTCCCGTCGGGATCGCCGGTTCCATGCTCCCACTGATTACGGTGTACATCTGAAAACCAAAAGCTTTCGGAAGCGTCAGCGGAATATAGGCAAGAATCAGTACTGTCAGTAAAACAGTGCCCAGTGCACTGCAAAATGCAGCCACCGGGCTTTTCTTTTTCTTCGTTCTCTTCAAAAAAGACTTCTCCTTTAGTGCCGCGCTTTTTTATTTTGCACGTTTTTTCAAGAATACGATCAGTCCTGCGAGAGCTGCTACCGCAACAACGATAATGCCGATCCCTGCTGCGATCGGAGTCTTGCTCGTCTTGTCTTTCGCATCGATATTTCCTTTTGGAGTGTCTTCATCATCCAGATCTACCAGAGACTTTGGTGTCTGTTCATCCGGTGCGGTGGTCGTATCGTCTGTCGTATCCTGAGAATTGTCTGCATTCGTTGTACCACCGGCAGTACCGCCTGTTGTAGTACCACCCGCTGTAGTGCCACCTGCTGTAGTGCCACCTGCTGCAGTACCACCCGCTGTAGTACCTGTACCAGTACCGGCGGCTGCACCTGTTGTACCGGCAGCTCCGGTTGTACCTGCTGCACCGGCAGGAGTTGCGGTTCCAGGAACTGTTGTTGTGACGGTAGTTGTTGTCTCAACGATACGGTCTGTAGCTCCCGGTGTGTAGGTAAACGTAAATACATTCTCAGATTCATTATCACTCAAAGTCTTCGTAAGTGCAAGAGCATCCGGAATATAATTTTCAACGTAACGGTAAGCAACGACCGGCTTGTCGCCGACGTTTCCGTAGAAGGTCTGGCTCTCTGCCAGTGATTTACCGGATGCATCCTGATAATTTACGGTATAGGCAACCATGTTGCCTTTGATTCCGTAAGCGACTACATAGTCGGCATCACCTTTGACGGTAAAAGCAGGAGCATCAAGTGGTTCTGAACTTGCATTATCACGTCCGCTGAGGCGGATTCCTTTGACATAATATCTATCGTCTGTTACCTGAATATTGTACAAAGCAGTATTGTCAAAAGAAAATCGAGATCCATAAGAAATGTCAGATACTTCAATTTTGCTCTGACCATTGATGGTTCCTTTGTTACCTGCGGATAATGTTACCTTGTAGGTATACGGTGTAGTATCATCTGCCATAACGCTCATTGTGGATGCACCGAGTGTCATGGATACAGTCAGAAGAGAAACCAGTAATCTTTTCCATTTTTTCATCTGCTTACTCTCCTTTCTGTCTGCGTCTTTTTGTGTTCTTATTGAGTGTGTAGATACCATATGCAAGAAGGATCAGTCCACTGATGAGTGCAAGCACACAGAAGAGAAGAACTCTTGCGGTATCACCGGTTTTAACGGTCTTGGTTGTCTTAACAATCTTATTCTTGGTGATGGTTTTGCCGGCTGAAACCTTTTCTACTGCAAAGTTCATGCGGAGCTTTGCGAGTGTGAGCTGATAACCGTTGCCCTGTGTCTCACCTTCAACACCGACGGTAAGGTGTACCGTTCCGGTATTATTGGAAGCAAGTCTTCCGAGGTAGAAATATTCTTGGGTTGAGCTATCGATCTGCTTCAGACCTTCTCCTGCTTTGGAAGCGCCTTCCCCTCCGACAGTTGTACTGTCATAGAGTACCTTTTCGGCATTATCACTTCCAACATAGGTCAGCTTGTATTCATAAGCACCACCTTCTGCGGAAGACTGTGCATCCTCCAGCGTCTGGATCACTTCATTGGTCATGTACCAGTCGGTATCCGTACTGTCGGAGTTCTTAAGCTGAACCTTGAGCTCGATGCTGTCACCCGGCTGGATATTTGCCAGCTCGTCAGTCACATCGGAGCTTTTAAAATTACTGTCCATCTTGCCGCCGGTGAAATTAACCTGCCATCCGTCGGCGCCCTGATAATCTTTTGCAAATGCAGTTGTGTGTACCCCTGCTGCCATTATCACTGTCATGGCGAGGCACAAAATTTTCTTTTTCATACTCTGTACCTCCCTACTGTAAGCTCAGTGTTGTTTCGTCGTCTGATACATTGACATCTACGCCCCAGGCACTCTTGATTGCGTCCTTTGCGTTGTGTGTCTGAACTGCATCCACCTCTGCGTCAATGTGGAAGGTGTAGCCATTGTACTTGTAAGTATAAGTGATGGTTTTACCTTTTGGTACCTTTGTTACATCCGATGCAATCGAAGGATTGATACGGAGTGTATCGGATAATGCCGGTGTCGGTTTACCCGCTTTGAGAGCTTTGGTATAATAAAGAACGGTACGCTCTTTATACTGGTCAGACTGTTCAGACTGGTAAGACTGGTCTTTTGCAATCTCCCATCCATTGTCTGTAAGGAAGTTCAGCTCGATCAGATCCGGTGAAAGGTTCGTGTTCTTATTGCCTTTTTCGTCCTGCCAGCTTTTTGTGATGATCACACGTACAAAGGTGTCGATCGTACCGCTGTTCTTGACGCTGATTGCTTCGTTATATTTCTTGCCGGGTGTAAATGTCTCATCCTTTCCAAGAAGGTCTGTGAGAAGTGTACCTTCTGAGGTTCCCTTCCATTCATTGTTCGATACATAATCCCGGCTGCTGACTACTTTGTCATTTTCCAGAAGAGATACGCCGATACTCTGCATATTCATCTGTGCGGAATAATTCTCACTGTAGTAAGTGAGTGCGGCGCGTGTACTGCCGACAGTGCTTCCAACCAGCAGGAGTGCTGCGGCTGTCAGGACCAGGGCAGGTTTCTTTGGAAATGATTTCTTTTTCTTTTTCATTCTCATTACCTCCTACTCTGTCGTCTGTGTGCTGTCGTCTTTGATTACATGGTTCCAGTCGGCGTATGGATTGCCGTCCTCGTCGTAGAGAACCGGGGTGCATTCCTGGATGACTACGATGTTGAATTCTTCCGGTTTGTCATTCCCTTCCGGGAACTTATAAGTAATATTGAGTTCCTGTTCGGTTGTCTTGCCTGCCGGAAGGACATCGTCGTAACACCAGTAGGAGACATTCTTGTCATTCTCGTCGACCATTTCGGTCCATCCGCCGTCCGGAGCGTTGTATGTAAGTGCTACCGGAGCGAATGCCGTTACTCTTACGAAGCAGTCATAATCACCGATATTGCTGATCGTGACATGCTTCCCGTTTTGATCTACTGTTTCATTTGGGATGGTTTCTGTAAATCCCATATTCATTGTTACACCGCCACCGGCTGTCGAATAGGTTGTAAAATACGCCATCGCGCTTCCAACTGCCAGGGTTCCGGTAAGAGCAAGTGTTGCTGCTGCCATGATAAGTGGTTTCTTATGTAACTTTCTCATTCCGACTCCCCCTTCCTAGTTCTTTTCTGCCGGTTCGGTGTACTGATACTGACCATTTTCGTCCAGCTTGAAATTATTTTTTACACCGTAGCCGCCATTGGTACGTCCATCGTGTTTGTTGATAAATGAAACCTCTGCCGGTCTGAATTCTACTTCGGTTTCTTTTTCAGGATTAGCAATGATGTCTGTTTCCTGACTTTTAGCAGAAGCGAGTTCATAGCTTGCACCGCTGTAAACCTCCGTTACCTTGACATGAGAGCCGGCAGGAATCTTCGTGATCGTTACAGAATCATTACCTGCTGCGCTAAAGGTAAGTTCTTCGATTCTGGTTTCTTTTTTCTCATCCAGTGTTGTGATATCGATCTGGAATACGAACGTTGCATTGTTACCGAAGGTAGCATTGTGATCTACCAGTTCCTTGTTGATCACCAGATTACCGTATCTTACGTGCTGTTCTGGTTTCAGACCAACTGCACTGTTGTATTCTTTGGTCAAATCGTAGATCCAGTCATCACTAGCACCGTTACCACTGTAGTAGTTATTGGTCGGAAGTGATACAAGGTAAGGAGTAAAGGTATAAGTATAATTGGTTGTAATCACTTTTGGTGTATCTACAAGGTAAAGTCCGGTCTTCAATTTATCTTTGTAGCCTCTTCCATTCTGCAGTGTAACGGTTTCGGTTGGTTCAACAACCGTATTTCCCTCAGAATTTGTCAACTTCCCTTGTGCTGTTTCGGCACGTTTTGCCCATGTAGCAGCTGCCTTATCCAGATCATCAGCACTTACGGATGAAAGATCCAGTCCGGTGAATGCATCCGTTACGGTGTAGTTGCCGGATTCATCAACCGAAGCAACTTTGTACAGATTGACCTGAACAGTAACGCCGTCATTTAGAAGTTCACTGCTTCCCCCAATGTCAAATTGGATGGAACACTCTGCATCGGTATCGATCGCGTTTGCGGCTTTCGCACCCGGAAGAGTGAGCAGTGGAAATGTAAGAGCGACAGCTAAGAGAAAAGTACTTCCCTGTTTTAATCGTTTATTCATCATCGCCTCATGTCCTCCTTAAAAATCTTGGTTATTCTTTGTGAGCTTTTCTCTTGGAAAGGAATCGCAAGAGAATGATCACAAGAATCGTGATTGAAAGTCCTAAAATTAAATAGAGCATATAATAATTCTGAATGGCTTTTACCATAGAATCTGTAACTGATTCGGTAGCATCCTCTTCGCCGTTATATGGAACTCTGGTTCCTCTTACGAGAAGACGATGGGAGTTGACTCCGTATGGTGTACAGGTAAATAAAGTTACCTGGTCTTTTCCTTCTTCAATCTGGAGTGCTTTCTCCAGTGTTTCATGATCGTCTTTGTCTACCATCGGAAGAATCTGGTCTACCTTGTAGGCAAGGACTTCATCCAGTACATGGATGTAAAATTTATCGCCAACTTTGAGCTGATCGATATCGGTAAAAAGCTTTGCGCTTGGAAGTCCACGGTGAGCTGCGAGAACACTGTGGGTACTTTCCCCTCCGATCGGAAGCTTTGTGCCGTTCAGATGTCCGACACCGGTCTGCAGATCCTTGTCACCGGTGCCATGGTAAATGGCAAGCTTGATGTTGATCTTCGGAATGGAAAGATATCCCATTACTCCGTCATCTGCAACGTTCAGGATCTTCCAGTATTCGGTGTCTTTGATGTCATTTTCATCTTCACCGAATACATCTCCGTAGAGGTTGTTCTGCTGAATGGTATCATTGAAAGCTTTTGCCTTTTCCCACTCAGAGGTGAAGTCCTCCGGTTCCATGTCCTGTATTGTATTGTCATAGCTGCTTATCAGCTGATTCTGTCTGTAGGTGTTCCACTGGTTGGATACCGTCGGGTAGATCAGAATCCCAAATCCTATCAAGAATAACAGACCGAAAAGGAAGGTTGAGATTTTTCTTTTCATAGGCATATTCCCTTTCTCGTTCTTATTCTCTTTTTAAGAGGTCTCATTTTTCTTCTTTTGAAGCTTCTTCTCCTTTAAGTATAACACAAGGATGAAGATTGTGGTAATTACAAGACCAATAATTACCCATAAAAGATAATTTGTATGAAGACTGATTCCGCTGAGCGGTGTCTTCTCATCGGCAACTTCCTGTTCCACATAAGGTACTCTGTGACCACGGACCAGAAGTCGCTCGGTATTGACTCCGTATGGAGTACAGGTAAGAAGTGTTACAAGATCTTTTCCTTCTTCTACTGCAAGAGAGGAAGTTTCTTCCGGTTTTACTACGGAAATCTTGTCGACTTCATAACATAATGTTTCGTTTAATACATGGATCAGAAAATGATCGCCTTCTTCCAGCTGATCCAGATCGGTAAAAAGAGACGCACTCGGAAGTCCACGGTGTGCGGAGATAACGGCGTGTGTACTTTTCCCGCCGATTGGAAGAGAGCTTCCTTCCAGATGTCCGGCTGCCTGTTTGAGAACATCTTCGTCGGTAGTGTGGTAGATCGGAAGCTTGATGTCAATCTTCGGGATCTCCACGATTCCCATCATCTCGTCACCGGCAATATTCAGAGCATCCATGTAGGACTGGTCTTCTTTGTCACTGGCTGCGGCTACTGCAAATGAGTCAGGAAGGATACTTGGAAGTAATGCTTCGTTGTAAGCTTCTGCTTTCTGCAGTTCTGCGTCATAATCAATCTCATGTGCTGCATCCTTTTCGGATACAGTCTGTTCATAACTGCTGATCAGTTGCTTCTGCCTGTAGTTATTCCACTGGTTTGCAACGAATGGATACAGCAGTAAGGACAACCCGGCTAAAAATATGATGCCAATAATAAGTTTGTTTGCTTTGCGTTTCATCCGAACTCTCCTTGCTGTTGTATTATTTTTTAGGAATCCGGGGCGACCTGCCCCGGATTCAATATCTGATTATAAATAATTATTGCAATTATTTGTTGTCTGATTTCTTGCGGCTTGCGAAGAACAGACCAGCTGCTGCGATCATGATAACGCATCCAGCGATTGTGAAGATTGTAGTACCGATACCACCTGTTGATGGAAGAGCGGAAAGCTTGCTATCTTTAACCTGAATAGTTCTATTCTGATGTTCACCTTCTTCAAGTGTTACATTAGGAATATTATTATTGACAGAATATCCTTCTGGTGCAAGTGTTTCTGTGATTACATATTCTCCAGCACCAAGACCTTTAACTGTCACGACACCCTTTTCGTTAACGGTAACATCTGTAACTTTTTGTTTTCCTTCTGGAATAACAGTATCTTCTGTGTATAATGTGTATTCGCCAGCGCTTAATTCGACAAACTCAAGAGTTGTCTCTCCTTTTTTAATGGAGAATTTGGCACCAGTTAATGGATTTGGAGTAGTTTTATTATCATCAGTTTTATTAATTGTGATAGAGCCTGAAGTACCAACTACTTCAGATGGTGTGCTATCATAATCGCTGGTTGCTTTATTGCTGTATGTACCATCATCACTGGTTACTACTGCTGTGACTTCAACACGAACTGCAGCAGCATGTGCGTTTGAGGTTCCGATATAATCAGAAGTAAAACTAACAGTTACGGCTTTATCTTTAACACCTAATTCGCTGATAGTGTAGTCAACATTTTCAGTTAATTCGGTTCCACCAACAGATACTTTAACTCCAGTAACTTTCATACCAGTTGGAGTATCTGTAATAGTAAATGTTCTATTAGTATTATCGTCGGCATAACTTGGAAATACTGTGTCAATGTTAAATTCTACAGTTTCGCCTTTAATAACAAATGTCTGGTTAGAATTTTTTAATGTTTTAACTACAGTATAAGTTTCACCTTTTGCACTGATTTCTTTTGAAACAGGTTTAATTAAATTAGAATTTTCATCATAATCATAAGTACCTGTACCCATTACAGTATAGCTAGTTGTATCACCAGAAGCTGTGATTAAATATGCACCAACTTCTAAGTCTGTAAAATCGCAAGAGGTGGTATTTACATTTTCTTTTACAGCATTTGGAGATGTTGGTAAATATTTTTCAGCTAATTTAGCATAATCAATTTTTGCTGGTTTAGTTGTAAGATCAACTAAAGAAGGATCAGATTTTAATGCGTTTTTTACCCAATCTGTTACTTCCCAACTGCTAGTTGCATCGTTAAACTTAACAACCTGATAAAGATTCAAAGTAGTATTATCATTTGCTGTTAAATTTTTTACAGTAATCTTTGCTGTCGCTGCTGGTGCTGCGAATGATGTCATACTCATTCCGAATACCATTGCCAATGTCAATAACATTGCAAATAATTTTTTCATCTTTTTCATATTGTTGTCTCCTTTTCCTTTTAGGGCTGTGCCCAATTTTTTTATTGTCCCCTCATACGGGAGATTAACTTGTTTTGTGGCTGGGAGCCACTGAAAAGTAAATACGTTTGATTATCTTTCCAGCACCTCCCTACATTTGTTTTTATATAAGATCCAAACGGCTATGAGCATTAGCATCATACCGCCGATCATATACAGGTAAATTCCGGTGCCTCCGGTTGATGGAAGTGAATATAATGGTGTGTTGTTAAAATAGTAAGTACAATTTGTAGGAGTACTATCTTCACCAGTTATTTCTACTTTTGAAACTATATTTGTTCCAGAGGTCTTTGTAATTGTCCACTGTGTAGGATTCAATGAATATCCTTCAGGTGCTTTAATTTCTTTGAATGTATAGCTATCAGTTACCCATTTGTTGAAAAGAATAGGTGTGCTACAGTTTTCATCTGCATACCATTTTACTAAACCGGTATCATCAGAAAGACCGTAATATACATTTTTAGATTTTGTTCCGGTTAATGAGAACTTAGCACCAGCCAGTTTTGGATGTTCATTTGTAGTAGGATTTACACTTGTACTTTGCTTATAGATTGCAAATACATTTACTTTGTAAATACCTTCTACAGATTGATCAACAACAATCTTTCCACCTTTTGGTACGGTTATTTCTTTTAATTTAGAATCGTTGATTGTCTTTTCTTCTGTTTGCGGTGTATCAATTGTTTTGCCAGCATCTGCTAAAATTTTGTTTCTTTCTTCAGATGTTTTCGGAATAAATGTTACTTTTAATTTGTACTGTTCAACTGTGTTACCGATTACTGTTGCTAGATGATCGCCATTTACACTTTTTGAATCAGGTACAAATTCAAACTTAAATTGTCCAACAATATCATTCGTATTAGGATAACTGTAATCTTTTGTGATGGAAGTACCAGTTCTTAAAGACTTGATTTCTTCATCAGTTAATTCTGGAATACCAGCATCGCCTAAACTAAGACTTGTTTTACCATCTAATTCGATAACTTTGTAAGCGTCCAACAGTTCTTTAGCAAAATTGTTGGAGGTAATAGTTTCATTCTTGTAGAAAATAATTTCTTTATTATCGAGAGTATGATTTAACAGTTTTACATTTACTGACGGCTGTGGGAATGGCTTTGTATTTGTTGTTCCATCATTGAGATATATTCCCGAATCAGAACCGTTAGTAGGAATTACATTTCCACCGATAAAATCATCTTTTGCCTGAATCTGGAAGTTTACGTGCCAACCAGGATTTGTTGGATCTTCAGCATTTCTGATTTTGGCAGCATCACCAGTCCAGATGATGGTTGTTGTTTCGTTAGCATTTTCTGTGATTACAATAGTGTTGTCAGCCTTTGTATAAGTTGTGGTATTTGTTTCGGTGTTTTTTACACCTTCTACATTGCCAACTAAAGCAATTCGGCTTGCTTCTGTTAATTTGAATCTTGTATCAATCGTATCTACGATTTTTGTAGGTGTTACGGAATACAAATCACCGATTTTCCCTGCAAGAGCTTGAAAGATTCCGGTAAGTTGTTCTTTATCGCTTGTGGTGAAAGCGTATTGGTTATTACCAGAAGCTTTTGTTGCTATGTAGTCAGACAAAAATGCGGTATCTGTAGTTAAGGTGTCGTGATTGTAACTACTACCCCCCCACCAAGTGGTTGTTGAATGAGCACTCCTGTCATAAGAGGAATCACTATCCCCTTTATGCCAGTAAATTTGAGAATCTTTGGAATCTCTTCCAGTTTTAAAGTAACCTACAGTGTAAAGAATCGCATTACCATCATTTTCAGCTTTAATTTTTTCAGCATAATTGCAAGCTTTATTGGCAGACATACAGTTGAAACGTTGATGCCAATCATTACTAGCGCTGCCTGCTTCATCATAATGTCCTGGCATACCATCTGTAAAAAGCAATACATATTTATTAGAATTATGAGCAGCTTTAATTTTTGTGTATGCTTGACTTAATGCGTCTCCCATAGGGGTTCCACCGCTAGTGGTGGTTTTCTTATCGATGAAAGCATTTAATGTATTAACCCCAGCGTCTGTTAATGTACAATAATCCCGTACGGTTGTAGTATCGCTACTGCCTTCATTTCCGCTGAACCATACGATAGATACTTCACTTTCAGGAGAACTTTCTTTTAATGTTGAAATAAAGCTTTTAGCGGAATCTTTTACTGCGGTTAAACCGTCAGATTCAAGAGAATCACTTGCATCAAGTACAAGAACTACGCTTGCCTTTTGTGCTGCTACATCAGGATTTCTACCGGTAGTTGCTGCATCCAGATTAATCTGAAAGATACGAGAAGATTCATCTATTATCTCAGCAGTTTTTTCGTTTGTAAGATTCTTCTCAGCTTCTTCCTTTTCTGTACTGTTTGCGATTGAGGTTACGCTTGTTTGAGTACTGTCACCTGTTTTATACATTTTGACTTCAGAAGTAGTAACAACTACTGTCCAGGTATCTTTAGAAGCAATGTAGCCGTTTGGTGCACTTGTTTCTTTAATAATGTATGTACCGGAGTACAGACCGCCAAAAGTAACTGTTCCGTTTGCACTTGATACAGCAGTATCTTTTACTGTAGTTCCATCAGAAGCATATAATGTAAAGGTTGCTCCTGCTAATGCAGTACCGGAAGTAGTTGTCTTTGTAAAGGTTAAAGATTTCTCTGCTTCTTCTGAGTTAATAACTTTACTATTAGGAAGTGTAAACTCCATCTGACAGTTAGAAGCATAAGCACCACGTTCCATATAAAGGATTGTTAAGGTGTGTGTTTTATTTCTTTCATCTTCGCTTAAATTTTTTCTGTCTTCAGGTTTATAATTATCATTTCTAAGGATGGTTTTCCAAAGGTCAACGCTTTTATCTAAAGCAGAGTGGATACCACCGAGATCGATAACTACATTTCCTCCATTTTCCTTCGCGTCTAAAACTGCCCAAAGGTCATCGTCACCTTTAAAGGTATAATTCAAATCTCCGAGATAATCTCCGATTTTAAATTCGATATCATAACGCATACCGAAATAATCATTATGATCATTGTCGTTTGCTGAATCGGGATTATCATTTCTTATAGAATCAAGAGGATAGAAATTAGCACCTTCCGTAGTGTAGCCACGTAAAACGGATTCATTATCCTTTTTCACATCGGTTAATTTATAGGTATCACCGGAACGGGAAAGGCTTAACTTATATCCGCTGAGAACCTGTTTGCCGGATTTTGTGTCTTTTGTAAAAAATTCAGGTTCGTACATTAGCTGTCCTGAAGAGTTCGTCCCCATGTTCAGAGCGCCGGTGCTGAAGTTGACACCGGTTATGATTCCGGTAGTAGCATTCTTATCACCGAATACCCTACCATTTACGTAGTTTACATTCCAATTACGTGAATCTGTATTCCAGGTATTGATGTATATATCTGATTCGTTTATCTTTACTTTTGTGTCATATTTGTTATCGTTATATTGATCTTTTATTAATCCACTTGCAAAACGGGTAGCGCTACTAGAGTTTTCATCATAATTGCTTGAATTGTTAATACTTGCATTATTGTTACCTTTGACCTGATAATCAAACATCTGTACAGATTCATCAGAAGTACCAGTTGTAGCGGTATAATATACTCGATAAGTCTGATTGTCAGTGATTACTTCGTCACCTGATAATTCAGCGCCTGCACTATCATCTGCATTGACTTTAACAACTTTCTGAGCGGTGTAATTACTAGGTGAGCTGAGATCTTCGATTTTCTGTCCTTTGTTTAGATGAACCGTAGAATCTCTGTATAATGGAGCTGTTGCATTCTGTAAATAATGCTGAACTGTAATGTCAACGCCACCGTCTGTAGTAGTAGTAATTACATAGGTTGAAAAATGATTGGTAGTCATTGTAACGGTATCTTCAGCAGCAGTTCCGGAAATATCATTTGCAGTCTGATTGGATTCATCAACATGATATACTTCTACATTTTCTGCATTTGTAAGATTTTCCTTAACTTCGCCACCTTCGAATTTGACATTTACATCGCCGGTTGGCTGTGTTTCGATACCATCTACAAGAAGCTTGATATCGTAAGCTTTATATGTAGCAATTTTGGTATTTGTTTCATCTTCTTTTTTCTTTAATGCGATTTCTACATCTTTTGTTTCTTCTTCATTTAATTCAGAAGCAGAGATCTCATAATTATTACCTTCTGGGAAAGAAGAATGAGGACCAGACATTGTAATAGTGGTTCTGTTTACTGTTGTTTGAATAGAAACATCGCTTTCTTTTTCAATGGCTTCCTGCTCAGCTACAGCAGAACTATCTTCGGTAGTAGGTTCTTCTGATACATTTTCTTCCGTTTGCTGTTCTTCTTGAGTTTCTACAGCTTGTTCTTGATTTTCTTCTGCTTCTGCTACAGGTTGTTGCTCGTCAGTCGAGTCATCCATGGATGTAGCCACCGGTTCATCTGCCATTGTAGTGGTCTGATCCTGGGCTTGCGTATCCAAATCATCAGCAAATGCTGATATCGCACTGCTAAGCACTAATACCATGCAAAGCATGAATGCTATTAAACGTTTTTTGATTTTACTTTTCATGGCGTCCTCCTTCTATTCCTCAATTCTGACTTCATAATTGTTATCAAGTGCTCCGTCTATCAGCTTCAATAATTCAAGGGCACTGCGGAAATGCTGCTCTCGCTGCTCTTCCACCCAAGTAACGCTGCCCTGCCAGGTACCGTTCTGCTGATCCATGATTTTTATTAAAAAAGTTCTTGTATTTTTTTGCTTTTTATTCATGTCAGTTTTCATCTGCCCTTCCTAATTATTTAGACTTTTTTATCTTATATAGGTATTGTATCTGACAAAGCATTACGTGAATCATTACCAATAACGAAAAATATTAACTTTTTTAAGCTATAACAAGAAATAGTCATGTTTTTGTAATAATATAATGATTTGATATCAGGGTCAAAATGTCAGAAAGCCGATGCAAGCTTGCTTGCAAGAGGATTTTTGACCTCTTGATCCGCCAAAAACATGAGTAAGTAGCCATTTTTCAAAGAAAAATGAGCGGATTACGAATGCTTTTGAGGACTGCGAGAGTGCAAAGCACGTAGCAATCTGGTATCAAAGGGGTCAAAATACCTTTGAACCCCAATATCAGGATTTGTAGGAGTGCGTAATATTTGTGTCTGACTCTACTATATGTATTGGGATATTAGAATAGAAGTAAAAGTGGGGAATAATGTGATGGAAGTGCAAAAAGTATAGCTTGTGGGGAGCGCATAGAAAAGGAGTAATCTGGTTATAGCGGTGAGGGAGAGGGATTTTCCGGACAAAAAGATCCTGTGACTGATATTGGGGAGATGCACTGCATCTTAGACGGTGATCAGTCACGGGATGGGGGTAAGGGTTATTTAGTTTTTATTCAATGCCTAATTCTTTTAATAATTTCTTTTGGTATTCGATGTCTTCGGTAGCGCGTTCGAGGTCGCTGTAGCGTTTGGCTTTTAGGAGATATTTGTTTAGTAGTTTAAATTCATTTAATTCAGCACGTCCTTCCATAAGCCCTTCTTCCCTACCTTCTTCTCTGGCATCTTCCTTCAAGGTTTTCTCATATAAGTCTTTGTCATATGTCGTCAGGATCATATTCGTCACCTCCGC
>ENA-OQLC01000669-OQLC01000669.1-human-gut-metagenome-genome-assembly--contig:-NODE-669-length-20227-cov-24.973995_pt1 | contig 20227 bp, 20 predicted proteins | sample MGYA00242653_ERZ504807 | MGnify/ENA primary metagenome ERZ504807 (study PRJEB26092, sample SAMD00036381) | human gut metagenome | host: Homo sapiens | study: EMG produced TPA metagenomics assembly of... | reverse complement strand
TTCTTACTTAATTACAAGGGCCGCTTTCGCAATCTTATTTTCATTCAATAGCGAAAGCGGCCGCACATTTTTGAATCTGTGTCAAGTATTTTTTGTAAAAAAAGGTGCAAAAAAGGAACCCCCACCATATCATTTCTGATATAGCGATTCCTATTATATCATCTTAACTTAATGACATTGGGCAAGAATACAGATTGCCTTTTCGCCTTTATTAACGTGTCTTTCAAAATTCTTTTGCCATGCCTTATATCCGGCTACAAGTGTTGCTTCCGGCCTTTGCATGGCGATAAGTAAAGTGTTGTTAAAGCTGTAATTATGAAATTTTGACATAGTAGAAAGATAAGTCTTGTACTTTTCGCTCTCAAAAAGCTCCTTTAATCCTTCCTCTAGCTTGTCTGTGATTTCCTGTACTTTTTGTTTTTCTGTTCTTTCGTCTGCCATAATAAACCTCCATATTTTCATTTTTTGCACGACAAAAGGCAGCCCGCTCTGGACTGCCTTCTGCATAATATATGCTATTTACTTCTTGTTACAAAATTACTATCTAATTCGATTTCACTTATTGCAATTTACTCCTGTCTCCTTTCTATTATTGATAATTATCATGAATATATTTGTCTTTGATAGATTATATAAACTATCAAAGGTTATAATTTTAGGAAATTTTGCTGCACTCTATATGCATTATCTAATTCTTCCCATGTTGAAATACTTAATGAATGGATCTTTAAACAATAATCCATTATAGTCTTTCGCAAATATGTATCCACCTTTTTTATTTCATTAATATCTGGTTCAATTTCAAATATAGATTTTCCTCCATGAAGTATCGGATTTCTATATTTGTTTTTCAGTTGCTCATACTTTTGTTTGTTCCGTAAATAATCCGCCTTATCAATAGCTAATATTGTAAAAACTAACTTTATTACCTTTTCTTTATTATAATTTCGTGGATCGATTCCATCAAAAGTATCAAATAAGTAACTAATTCGTTGTGTCCAATCTCTGACATATTCTGACTCACAAATATTCACCAAAGAACGCTTACACAAATTATCAATATAATTTGCATTACCAAACAATATTTCATATATATCATCTTTATAAAGTTTGATACAATTATATGCCTCGCTAGGAATCTGATACTCACTGAATACCCTTCCTGGTACAAATTGTAAGAACAATTCTTCCTTATCTTCTACAAACTCATAAATTGCCCTAATGCCTGTTCTTAACCCAACTCTGGGAGGTAATACTTCTCCGTTTAGAATATCACCCCCTGATAGCATATCATAATACAAACATTCATTGAGCTCATTGCAAATGTAATCCACAAATTGCTCCCTTATTATTGGTGAACGCATGTATTCATCACTGATTTTAGGCAGATTTAAACCTATAACACGCGGATATCCATCATCAGCTCTTTCACAGCGATATAATATTTCTATAATATATTCAAAGTCTTCTATTGAAAAATCATTAAAAATAGATTCATAATCTTCCCCCAAATCTTTTGATACATAATTTTTATAGTATCTATCATATTCGAACTGATTGAAACTTGGAAGAAGTAAATAGTTTCCCCTTTTCTCTGGATAGCTAATCTGTAATCCTTCCAACGTTGCAACATATGTTGTCCTTTGAGAATAAACGACTGGTAATCCCGCAAGTGATTGCTCTTGTGGCATTTTGTATGAATACTTGCTTACTTCATTTAAAATATATTCTTTTAGCGATTCAATACTAGTTATTTCACTATCAATTACCTTTGTACAAAACCGTATTATTATATTAAATAGCTCCTGATTTATCTCATGTGCTTTTCTAATCGATACTAATTCATCTATTCTTTTCCCCTTATGAACAACCTCAGTTCTTATTTCTTTCGAGTAAAAATATAACTGCGAACTAATAACATCAAAATTTGATTGATTTTCAGCAACAATTGATAAAATTATTTTCTTGTTATCAGTAAAACTGTATGTATCACAAAGTCCCATTCCATCTATTTTTGAAAACAAAAAAATAAAACATCTTGTCTCATCAATAATCTGCAATGCCTCGCATGCCTCGCCTATATATCGCCTATATAAGTTATATACTTCGTCATTTCTGTGTGAATAAATCACTCTATATAATCTTGTATCATTATTCTCTGTCACACCCAGATCAAGTCCAATTCCTTTTTGCATTAAATAGAACTCTTCTTCTCCATTTATATATGCCCCGATTGAATAATCGTCATTGATTGAAAATAGCATTCTTTTACCATCTATAAGCCCAGGGATTCCTATAGTATATTCCGGTCTATTAAATGGGCATTCTAATATTCTAATGTAATCAAACCGTCTATTTGCATCATTTAGAATTTTCTCAAAAATAGTAATATCATTATTTATCTCACTAATATCATATTTAGATGATAATAAAAGAAAAGGTAAACCTGTTAGTTGTTCTGTAAAGAAACTTCGATTGTGTTCTACAATTAATCTTAATTTCTCCTTTTCATCATCTAAAAGATTACTATATTCAATAGCCTCATTTGATACATCTCCTGGGAAAAAAATCATATCTCCAAGTTTTAATACGTACTCTAACAGTACACGTTGTACAGGCAAAATATATAAATTCACTTTTTCATAACCCCTTTCTTTACTTTAATGAAACAAGACTACACAATTTTCAGATTCCATCCCTTCTGTTGTAACTTCATCTGCATTTTTTCATCCACAAAATCAATAGGAATAGCAAGGCAAATCAACGCTCTTGCTCTTGTCATTGCAACATACTGGCATTTTAATCTTTTCTCTGAAGAACTCTTCATCCTTTTGGGTGGTTCTCCACACAGATAATCAAGTATTGATTTCATATTATGTGATTTCATAAAAGTCTCTAACACCAAAGTAGCTAAATGTGTTCTTCCTTTAACAGAATGGATACTACCAAATTCCATATCAACCTCGAGTTTTGTCTCTTCGTCACAGTACACATAATAATTTGGCAATAGTTTTTTATCATCACTATTTTCATTGCTCTTTTCTTGATCTTCCACCCATTTTCCAAATTTTTTTGCATCCTCATTGGGTTCAGTTTCAAATAGAGACAATATTTTTTTCATAATAATAACCATAGACTTCCAATCTTCTTTAGAAATTAGATTACCAAAATCAGCAAGTAACATAAGTAACTTTCTGAAATCCTTTTTTTGTTCATCTGATAATAGTTTCATAATAGCATTGATTGAATTTCCCGTAGCAGGTATATAATTACATTCCTTAGCTTTATTAACTAATCGTCTAAGACCTTTACAAATCCATTCAATCTGCTCTGATTTTTCTCCATTATTCTGAAATTCTTCAATTCCTTTCCTAAAATAATCAATCAAATTTTTAGGAGTGGTTCTCTTGTTTGCTTTTCTAGCTTCATAAGCATTCCAATAATCATATATTCCTTTGGGAAATTGATTATCTTTTGTCTCTTCTTTTTTATCATGAATCATCCCAATTACATGAACGCCTTCTTTTTCATAAGTTTTCAGTTCCTCATCACTAAACGTATCCAATATAAGTTGTCCAAATTCATCTATTACCTGAGCTGCATTCTCCTTTTCAAATAAAAAGATTGTATGTTTGATTCCCTTTTGCGTAAATTCATTGTCTGTACCATCCATTTGAGCTTTTGAAAGAGCAACAGTATTGGCTAAACTTGATATGGATGAATCAAATCTTCTGCTTTCACTTAAAACAAGTGCATTTTCCCTTGGAAAATTTCCCGTTGTATTATCAGCATATAAATTCCCATATATTGCTTGATTACTATCACCAAATCCCTGCCTTATGCTCAACTCTCCATCACTATTAAAAGCCTTTTTGAGCAAATCCCATTGAAACGTATCTGTATCCTGAGCTTCATCTATAAACAATATAGGAAACCTTCTCTGTATAGCTTTAGGTATCTCATCCCATTCTTTCAAAACTTTTTGAGCATATAAAAGCATTTCCCCAAATGTAAAATATCCATCTTTTTGAGTTTTCTCAATAACTGATAACAAAAGTTCATTTGTTTCTTCATTTTTAACTCGCTCGATATTCCCTATATTATCTCGATATTCGCAAATCGTCTCACTTTTATATTGCATTTCTAAATAGTAACGTTTATTTCTTGGTAATTTATTCCATCTAAGTGAGTGGACAAGCTCCGTATCTATAATATTGATTTCATATCCGTTTGACTTTAACCATGGTAAAGAAACATATGTATCAAAAAAAGAATGCACTGTACCTATAAAATGCGGATACGATAACAATTTTCGCCCAATCTCTGTGTTTCCTAATCGCTCTTCTATCTCTTCTCTTGCCACATTTGTATGCGATAAAACACAGATGCCAGCATTGGAATATGGCCATTTCTTTGCAAGAATTGCCAACTTAGCAACCAATATAGTTGTTTTACCGCTTCCCGGAAACGCCTGTATATCAACAGAATCCATATTTTTTAGTACATTAACTCTAGCAAAATCAAAATGAACTTTTCCGCCCATCATCTCTTCTACCCACAATATATCTTCGTCAGTAATCTCTATATTTGCTAATTTCTCAATTTCCAATCAATTCACCCCTTAGTAACATATATAATTGCACTTATCAAATAATCCGGTAATACCTTTTTCAAGTCTTCAGCTCTGTTTATATATTTCTTTTCAAGATTAATCGCTAATTCTTGTGCGAAATCAGCTTTTGATGCTTTTTTCTTTTAAAAAAACTATAAAAGCAAGCTGCTCTTTCTTCTTTAGTTTTATAAGCATTTATCTTTTCAATTAATTTATCCTTCTTACTTGGTCTATTCTTTTTTTCATAGCTTACATTTATTACAGAATCAATTAATATTTCCTTCATTTCTTCATCCTGTAGCCCTATATACGCTAAGTCATATTCTAGTGTCCAATGATTGGCTACAAATGTTTTTACTTTCTGTCCATCTGCTTTTTCTTTTATCTCATTAACATGGTTTTCTGCTCCTAATACTGAATAATCAGCCTCTGCTCGCCATGCACGTTTACTTTTCTCTGGCCATGTATCCTTATCATCTGTATATTTTTCATCTATACAAATTCTTGGAGCACAATTGGGCATAATATCTCTATCTGTAACACATGCAACATTTACATCCAACTGTTTATTCTCATCTTTTCTTTGAAATATCCTTGCATATCTTCTCAATCCGGTACTTCTAACATCAACAAGCGAAGTACCATAATCTGTAAAATTACATCCCAATAATTTGGATAATGTAGGTAACAGCAATGCCTCTCCAGGACCTTCTACAATTATTACACTTCTTGCAAAAAACAGATTTGCTTTAGTTGCATCAAGGTATTTTTCCAAATAAAGATAATCATCTTCATCCAATTTTGTCTGCTCTTTCTCAAGAGAATATACTTTACCCGATTTCACAATCACAATGTTCGATAATTTTACAACAGAAGCCAATAATGGCGAATGTGTAGTAATTATAGTCTGTCTATTCCCTTTCTCAGATTCTTCTTCTAAAGATTGAATTAATTTTAATTGTCTTTGTGCATGTATATGTGCTTCTGGTTCCTCAATCAATAAAAAACAGGATTTATTATCTCCTATTTCCTCATTATGTAATAGTAACTCACATGCCATACTCATAATATTACTTGTCCCAAGTCCAACTCTACCGCACATATCACTGGCATCTTTATCTACTGCAAGATCTAATTTCTCCAATAATGCCATCTCTTTTTTTATTTTATTAGAATTTGACCCTGTAACTTCCAATCTTGTTCTTATGTTATCCTTTTTCAAAAGCATTTTTTCTTGCAGTATTGTCGTCATTTCTTCGTTGATTGAATCTAGTGCTGGATGTTTTGCTAAAAGTGTATTTGAAAGATCTGCTACTCCCGCTATGGAAAGATTATGAATATCAATTTCCTCCTCATACTCATCAACTCCTTGATCTACAACAGAAATATGTTGCATAATTTGTGATAGTCTTGAATGTCTTCCAGCCTGCATTTCACTATATGCATCTCTCAAGGCACGCAAGTATGTAGCTCTTAACAATTCTCTTGCTTCTGCAGATGGTGATGGTCCGTTTCCTTCTATTCCTGTTGAAACATTTACCACTGGGCGAGGCGGATTGAATGATGATAAATATCTGCACGTCCAATGTAGATATAAACATGGAATCTTTTCATTTTCATCTTCATATGAGAGGCATTCCAAAAAAGCCCCTCGTTCATCTTCATTCAATTCCTCAAATTTACATGTAATTTTAATTTCTAATGTTGCATCTTCTTTGTAAAAATCTTCCTGCTCCACTCTATACCAGTTCATATCTGTAGTTCCAAGAACTAGTTTTATTGCATCCATGATTGCTGATTTTCCAGAATCATTTTCTCCAACAAGAACATTTAAACCTTTTTTGAAAGTAATACTATGCTCATTTCCATCAAAACATCTAAAATTCTTTATTTGCAACAATGAAAGATACATATTCCTCAACTATCCTTTCTTTTGTTATCCGATTACACCTTATCTTCGTTTTATAGTTTTACAACACTTACAATACTTTCCAGTATCCTGCCTTTTTTGAACCAACCCGCTCTATATACCCATTTTCTCTTAAAAATGATATATTGTTTTCTACTGCTGTTTCACTCACCCCTAATATATTATGAAGTTCTGCAGTTGTAATGTTCGGGTTGTCCCTCATTTCTGAAACAATTTTTTGCCTTCTGGAATTTAAAGGTTTCTTATCCCCAACCTTTTTCCCAACTTTATTCCCAACCTTATTTATTCTCTCAAATGGGATAGTAACAACAATGGAATTCTCCCTAAATGAAAATGCATCTTTTCCATACATTTCCGTAATTTTAGGGACTCCTCGACCAGATTTCTCACTTATATGCAGTTGAAGAAATATCTCGGATAATTTTTCATTTACAGGGATTGATTCTCCTAAGAAAAATCCCTCCATGGTCTGTGCCGGAGCAAGTGTTCCCCTTGATAGTATCTCTATTCTGTCGGAAAATACCGAAATCATAGGTTCATTTCCTTCCACCCATTTATTGTGCAGGACGGCATTAATGACAGCCTCACGAAATGCCTTGTTATCAAATAACGGAACCTCCTTTCGTTCAACGACCCTGTCTGTCTCATCCGCCTGAATCAGGTTCAATACATCTCCATAACGTAACAACTCATCCAAACTGTATAATAAACAGTCATTTCCAAATTCACGTACAGAGAAAAGATTAGAGCCTTTTGTTTCTCCATCAAAAATAGATACACGAAGCGGAAAATGAGAATTATCCGACAGAAGCTGCGCTAATATATTAAACTCGCCTTCTTCTGTTTTTAGCCCCAGATTCTTAATAAACGTCTTTTGATTTAGAACAATACCTTTGGAACCGTAATATCCAAAGAGTTTTTGAAATGTAAGTTCCTGGTATTTTGCCGGTACTGTTTCTATCGTTTCGGTTCTTCCATCCAGTATTTTGAAAAGTTCAATTTCTCTCTTAGGGTAATCTTTCATATTACATTTTGATGATCCTATCCTTAAAAACCTCTTTTCTTTAAATGCCGTAGGAATCTCGGTTGCCGCAGGAATTACCAAACCAACGACTCTCTTTCCATAAATTTCTGTTTCTTCAAAACTAAAATTTATGCTTGGTGACAGATTTCTCGCAAGATAATTCTGATACGGTTCCTTGTTATATTCACAATACTGATTAAATGTTGTTCCTACAATTTCATGGGTTGTATCATTTACACCCCAAATGAAATACGCATATTTTTTATAATGAAAAGCCGCCGCATTTGACAGGGCAGATACATATTCGCCTAATGCCTCAGGCTGAAACCAGTTTTCCTTAAATTCAAACCATTCCTGTTCATCACTTAAGGCACATAAGTCTAAAACAATTTGTTTAATATCCATTAGTATGCTCCTTTACCCAACTTTTATTCCCAACCAAATTCATTATATCATGTTGGGAATAAAGTTGGGAATAAAAATAAAAAATTTCAAATTATCTTATAAGGTTTCTTCTTTTCCCTTTGCCTTTAGTGGCATAGGCTTTTCTGTATCTCCTCCAGTAACCTTTGCTTTCATCACCTCCAGCTTCGCCTTCAGAGACACTCTTTCTGCAAGTGCATCTGCATACTGTCTGATGCCCTTATCCTGCCCTGTACCCACTGTTTTCTCTGCAAGCGGAATATTCTTCGCCGGACGGTCTGCGACCTCTTTTTCGTTCTTTGGAGCTTCCGGCTCATCATCCATATCAATTCCGTCATTACCCTTTTCATCCATGTTAAGCAGGGCATTCAATGCTGACAGACGCTCTAACTTCTCTGCAAGCTCCGCTTCCTGTGCAAAGGGCTTGGTTACTTCCACCTTTGCGGTTTCTAGCTGATGCTCCACAGTTTCAAGTTTTGTCTGTGCTTCCATAAGCTGCTTTGGCATGGACTCCAGTGCATTGTTGATACGGGAGATATTACCGAGTGGGTCTGAACCGACTTCCAGATTGTGTGAAAGCTGTCCTTTTAGATTCATAACGAATTTGTGGTTGAATGCATCAAAGGATACTGCCATCTTAAAACCTGCATATTCGCCAATGACCGCAGGGGCATTGACTGTTTTTATTTCCTTGCACATCTCCACAAGGGCTGTTCCGGCTTCTTTTTTATCCGTAAAGAGCTTATCCCCCACTTTCATGGAAAACTGCTCTTTATCCACCGGAAGATTTACTTTCGCAGTCTAAATGTCAGCCTGCATCCCTCTGATACGTTCCTTCAAAATCATAATCTGCTGAGGATAATGCTTTGCAATGTTATCCTCCAAACGGTATTTCTGACTGGTATGGTTTGCTTTCATAAGTTTCAATTTTAAAACCTGAATATCAAGGTCCATCTTCTCCTTAATGTAGGGATTTCCTGTTGCTAAAGCCTTGACCTCTGCATAAGTAAGTGCCGCTTCATCCACATCCTCACAGGAACGTATTGGAGAAATATTGCTTTCTTCCGTCCGGATTGTCAGACCGTCCAAAACACAGTCATTATTCTTTACTACCTGATGAACAGAAACCGTTGCATCTGCAAATTTCTCCGGTAAAAAATCCTGTATCTGCTCTTTTACCTGTTCTACAAAATCCTTATATTCCATTACTTTCTCTCTCCCTTCCCGGTATTCTTCTGTGATTTGTCTGCCAGCTTCGATACTTTCGTCCCATACAACTGATAACGCTTCATCATGCTCTGCTTGTTTGTTTCCGCAATTTCTTTTTCTAACTGTTTCATTCCTGGTTTCCTCCTTACTCTGCATGTGTTCCAAAAGAAAAAGATGTATTATCCTGTTTCTTTGTACTGAATTTTGCTTTTACATCTGCTACCTTTTTTTCCAAAACTCCAAACATAGCCTCTACCTGCTCTGCTGTGTATTCATAAGCAGACCTATTGGCAAGATGTTCCAACCTTCCAATCGTATCAATCGCTTTATTCATGCGGTATTCTCCAAGACGGATGAACTTCTCCGCTTTGGTTTCATTATTCTTTGCCGCAGGCTCCTCATCCCGTGTTCTGGCTCCATTAACAGTTACATTTTCATTTACTTCATTCATGTTTGTATCCTCCATCTTTCTAAATAAGCGCAAAAAAGACGTATGAAACAGTTACATCTCATACGCCTTTACGCTGTTACTTACTATAATTGGGTTATTCAAACTCTAAAAATAAAATCAACTATACATTAAATATTTTCTGCAATACACTATATTTTTCATCCGATATTTTACTTGAGGCAACAACTTTATAATCGCGATAGAACTGAGGAATTATATTTGACATCCATAAACAACGTACTGTTGTAAAAGCCACTCCTACTGTACTTTCTAAATTTTTTGCTAAAATATCTTCTATTTTACCTGCATTTTGACTTCTAAAATTGTGTTCTAATATATCATTTATTTCTTTTCGCATAGAGAATATACTAGAATACTCGTAATCTCGAATCTTATCAGCCACACAATTATAGATATCAATAAATACTAGACCATAGTGTTCCTTGGTATCATTAACTTTTGATAGCTGTTTGCATGCTTTTTTGAAATTCTCTTCCAGACCTCCAATTGATTTTATTCTTTTACATTCCACATATACTGTAATGTTTTCTTTTGTTGCTACTACATCTGTTAGTTGATTAAAATCAATCGTATATCCCCAACTCTTAAACCATGATGCCACCAATAGTTCATATAAAAAATCTCTCGGTTGATCTGCCTTAATTTCTGAATTATAAAAATCAGTCCCATATACAACCTTCTGTAATCGTTCTTCAAAACCTTTACTCTGTTCATCCATGAATGCATCATACACTTGCACAATCTGAATGCATTCTTGCATTGCATCATTTAGATTTTTAAACTTCTGCTCTAAATCAGTAAGACTATTAGGATTTCCATTTCTATAAAACTCTTCAATATATCCTCTATATTTCGAATATCTTGACAGTTGTGATTTTAGTCCTTTTTTGCCTAACCATTGAATAACCTCATCCATTTTTTCTATAAAATAACTAGTATTTGTTAATTCATATGACATTTGATTTATATGACCCATGGAATAATTCCACCTTTCCGTAAAAATATATTAAAACACCTATTAGATATCGATTATTTTGCAACATCTATTAAAACAAAGCATACCATAATCACATTTATAAGTCTTTTTCCCATCCAGCATACTCTTAATCTGCATATCGGAAAGTACAGTCCCCATTGCCCTGCCAACATTCATACCACACTTATTTTTGCAGTAAGCTCCATATTTTCCCTTTACCACATCACCGCCACATTTCGGGCATTTTCCAAGGGCTTCCTGTACCAGTACCGTTCCTTTCGGATCAGTGACAACATAAGACGAGTGCATCTGCATCAGGTTCGGCTTCACAAAAAAGTGAGTTTTACCGGAACCGGAGCCACCAATCACAAGAATATTTTTATTTCTTGCATACTTCGGCTCTTTCGGTCTGCCCGACATCATCAGTCGTTCTGTCTGTGTCAGAAGGACATCATTTTCAAACATAGAGTCCATATATGGCTCTATGTCCTTGGCATTTCCCCATGAAGCGTTTTGTCAAGTGCCTTTTTGAGTTATTGACGCAACATAGGCTCTTTTTTCCACGATAAAGCCCCACGCGGTCATACATGAGGCTGTGGGATTATGGTTGAAGTGGCGAAGTGGCAAAGTGGCAAGGTATCTGGATTTTGCCACTTGGATTTTGCCAGTTCACTTTTTTAGGGCGTGATACCATGCTGCGCCGATACGCTTTGAAGTAATGCGCCCGTCAAGATTTTTCTTTGCCGCCCGGACAGTACGGGCAGAAATCCCTGCGTCGGCTGCGGCTTTCTCTATGTCCTCGCTGGCAAGCTCTTTCCCGTCTGCCAGTAGGTCAAGTATCAGCTTTTCAGCCTGTTCGGTTTTGGTGGCGTTATTGCCGCCCGCACCGGACAGCAACTCGTCGGCGGTTATATCATATTCGCCTATCCACTCAAAGCCTGTTTCCGGGTCAAGGCAAAAGGCAACGGGCTTTCCCTCCGGCGCAAGGGAAGATTTGTCGTGAATGATAACACGCACATTCGGCTCACGCTTCACGCGCCCGATTAAAAGGACGCTCCTTGCTGCGGCTCTAAAGTCGATAGAACCTAAGCCCCTGTATGCGCTCTGTCCTCCGGCAGCTTTGTTGAGGTGTCCGATAAGGATAACGGCGCACCCGGTACGCTCCGCAACTTCGGCAAGGCGACGAAAAATGGGGCGCACCTCGTTTGCCTTGTTCATGTCAGCTTTGTCGCCCATATACGCCTGTATGGGGTCAAGGATAATCAGACGCGCCCCGTTCTGTATGATTGCTTTCTCTATGCGCTCGTCGGACAGGGTAAGCTCCCGTTTTGCTTCATCAATCACAAGCACCCGGTCAAGATCTGCGGCAGCTTCTATCAAGCGGGGCTTGACGGTATCGCCCAAACCGTCCTCGGCGGTCTGATAAATCACTTGAAACGGCTGCATGGGCTTCATGCCCGGAAGCGTCCCGCCAGTAGTACAGGCAGCGGCAAGGCGCAGCGCAAAGGTGGTCTTTCCCTCGCCGGGGTTGCCCTGTACTATGGTTACTTTCCCAAAGGGGATATACGGTTTCCATAGCCATTCAACGGTCTGTGTGTCAACCTCGCTCATTCGGATAATCTCAACGGTTTCTTCCTGTGGCGGCTCTTTCAAGCCATAGACAGCTTCCCGCAGATATTTCCCGTCTGTGATTTCATTCCGGCGCGTCTGCACCTCGTTCCAGTCTTTGAAAAGAGGAATAAGGCGGTGGACGGTCAAGCCCTCCGGCATAAGCTCCACAAGGCGGCTGCAAGCGTCGTTTCCGGCTTGGTCGCTGTCAAGGCAGAGATATACGGTCTTGATGTTCGGGCGGTCAGAGAGAAAGCGCATAAGGGCTTTATCTCCCACGCCACCCAGCGCAAGATAGCTTTGCTTTTGCCAGTCCTTTTTGAACAGACAGAGAAAAGATAACAGGTCAATAGGGGCTTCAAAGACAAACAATCTTTCGCCATCGCCCCGATAGCAGAAGTTAAAGGCTTTGTCGCTGCCTTTCACATCAAGCCGGAAGTTCCCGGCTGTGCCACGCTGGTGGGCGTAGCGTGGTACTCCGTCCTCGTCCCGCCCTACGAATACGGCGTTATGGTGGGCGGCTTCCTCGTAAATATCCCCGGTGGAAAAGAAAAAGCCCGACACATCTTCATCAATGCGGCGAACGGCTGTGAGGTAGTTCCTCACTATGCGGTTGTCGGGATTGCGGGGCGGCAATCGGAAGTCAGAAAAGGACGCGGGGCTTGGTCTGTCCGGCGGCGGTGCTGCGCCTTTTTCTCCCGTCAGCAGTTCTACGGCTTCGGTAAAGCTCTTTCCGAAAAACTCCATGACAAAATCAATGGGTGCGCCGCCTTTGCTTTGGCTGTGCCTGTACCATTTGTTTCCCCGGATAGTCAAGCTGTCATGCCGTTTCCAACGGTATTCCTGTCCGGCGCGGGTAAGCTGCTCGCCCTGTCCTTGCAGAAAAGAAACAAGGTCGGCTTGGTTGGCGCGGTCTATTTGTTCTTGGGTGTAATACATAGTTGATACCTCTCTTTCTGTGGTTGAATTGTTCATAGTTTTGATGTAGAATGAAACCGAAAAATCGGAAGTTAGTGAGGTGCTGGATTGTGAATGAAAGAGAAAAAATTATTCACTTATGGTTTGAAATGTGGCTTACAAAACAGGATTTAGGTATTGATGATATTTTTGCAGAAGATGTAATTTATACTGAAAGTTGGTGTCCAAAATATAATAACCGTCAAATCGTAAAACACTGGTTTCAGGAATGGAATACTCGTGGCAAAGTCGTTGCTTGGGAAATCAAACAATTTTTCCACAAAGGAAATCAGACGATTGTGGAGTGGTATTTCAAAAATGAAATGAACAATGGGAGCATAGAGGAATTTGATGGAATTTCGCTGGTTGAATGGACAAAGGATAATAAAATAAAATCATTGAAAGAGTTTGGTTGCAATTTGAATAATTATAATCCTTATGAGCATAGTGACCAGCCCGAATTTAGGGACGAAAGAGCAAGTTGGTTTTAATATTAGGTATCAATAGCATCCATTTTATCAGAAAACATTTAGGACGGACAGGCAAAATAGCTTGCCCGTCCTTTTCTTTATCTCTCCTGTTCCTGCCGCTTGGTGCGGTTCTGTGTCTGCTCCGGCTGCTCGGCTTTCAGCGCAATATCCACGCATTTGCGTATCTTCTGAAGCTCGGCAACTTCGGCGCGGGCAGCTTTCAGTTTGGTGTAGTCGGTATCTCTCTGCGCTTTGAGGTCAGCGTATTCCTGTTTCCATTCGGAGATAGGCAGCGTCTTTGTATCCGTCAGATTTGCATGGAGATAGCGGCTTGCTGCGTTCCATAGAGTCAGCTCGGCGCGGTGGGCTTCCTCATACTTATCCCGTTTGTTCGTCCAGCCATTTTTCAGCTTTTTCAGTTCGGCATGAATGGGCTTGTACTGCAAATAATTCTCGCCGTTCTCTATCAGCTTTTGCAGCTCTTTCATGCGCTGCTCGGCGGTTTTCATTCCCTCCCGGATAGAAAAGGCTTCATCACTGACAGAGGAAAGAGAAGCGTCCAACTCGTCAAGAGTGGAGATACCATGCTCCGCAAGATAATTCGCTGCCTGTGATATGGTTTTCAGTTCGTCGGCTGCGTGTTGGTGCTGCCAGCTCTGCGAATACTTCCGGCTCTTTTCCCTCTGAACGCTCAAATACCTCATCAGAAGATTTGCAAGGTTCGGGGACTTTGGCGGCTGTGGTTTTCTTGGGGCAGTTTCCCACGCCGCAAGCAGTCCGGCAATCCATTCTTTGAGGTTGCCGATCTGCGCCCGGATTTCCTTTATCAGTCTGTTTGATTTGCGGATAGCCCGGTTCAGTTCGCCTTTCTCGGTGGCTATGCCTTTCTTCTCCATTTGACAGGCGGCTACGCCCATGTGGACAGTGGGTATCTCGTCAATTCCTCTCTCGGCGTTGCTGCGGTGGTCGATACGCTCTGTGCTTCCGGCGTGTTCAAGATAGCTGTTTGAAATATCAGCCCACGCCTTGCGCCACAAGAGGGCGTTACCTTTGTCGTTCCAACCTGTGAGGTCAACCTTGTGGGTCTTGTATCTGCCGCTTGGCAAGCGTATGCGCTCGCCGTTCTCGTCAAGGTCATATTCCTTTTTGGACTTCGCCGCCCATGCGCCGCGCTCGTCAAGTGGTCGCATAGTTAGCATGATATGACAATGGGGGTTGCCACTGTCGGTGTCATGGATAGCAAAATCCACACACATTCCTTTGGAAACAAATTGAGAGGAACAGTATTCCCGGACAAGCCGTATCTGTTCCTCTCGTGATAATTCTATGGGGAGTGCTGCGTCAATCTCACGCGCAAGCTGGGCGTTTCCGGCTTTCTCATAAAGCTCCACGCTGTTCCATAAGGTAGAACGGTCAGAGAAAGAGGGTGGGGCATGGGGCGGCAGCATGATTTCGTTATGGACAACGCCGCCTTTGCGGGTGTAGTCGTGGGTCATTCCGTCCCACTCGTTTGTCAGCTTTTCGCCGCTTCGGTAGGCGGCTGCGGCAACGGCTGATTTGCCTTTGCCCCGGCTGACTATGCTAATGTTACAATGGTAAATGGCTATGGGTATCACCTCCAGTATAGCGGATATAAAACTTGTGGAAAATGAATAGCTTGCGTAGCAAGGTGTTCGATTTCCGCAAGTACACAAAAGGGTAGACAGCGCAAGCTGTCGCAGGGGAAGTGTAGCGTCCCCTGTCTGCGGCAAAGCCGCCAATCGTAGCGCGGGGTAAAATCCCTGTGCGAAGATAAAGCCCTCGGCAGAGCGCACACGCCCGTTAGGGTGTATAAGTGCGCCCTTAGTGTCTAAGGGATTTATTCAGCGTCCCCGTTCTCGGCTCGTTTTTTCAGATATTCCTGTACCGGCTCACTCGTCAGTGCAAACCTAAGAAGTGCTGCGGCTTCCTCGTCGGTCATGTTCTTTGCTTCCGGCACAATGCTTTCAAAGACTGCGCCCCGGACGATAAGGCGGTGGCTGCGTGTTCTGCGTTCCTCTTTGGACAGCTTCTGACGCAACATCTTTTCCCGGTTCTCAAACTGGCGGATTTTCTTCTTTCCGTCCTCAATCTCGGCTTGCAGCTCCTCGCGGGTTTTCTCTTTTGGTTTTGTCATGGTTGGTCGCTCCTTTCTGCTCATAGGCATAGAAAAAGGACAGTCGATTTTCTCGGCTGCCCTTGTGAGTGGGTTATTTTATTTATGTTGTGTGCTGTTGAAAAAACACTTTATCCGATGTTCAATACATCATGGATTACCCAGGGTTGAACTGTAACCATAACCATATATATATAAATTACAAACAAAAGCACTTCGACCGTACCATTAACATTCTCGGATTGAAGTTTTTTTCTAAAATTATTCGGCAAAGCTTTTGATAACAGATAATAAATCCAATATCCCAAACAGGCTCCAGCCGTATTTATAATAAGGTCATTTATATCCGATGAACCCCAGCCAAACATCTGAACAATTTCAACAGATAAAGAGAATAAAAAGCCAGTTAATGCAACTGTCTTTATGTGATGATACTTTTTATACAGAAATGGCAGGAAAACTCCTAAAGGTACAAATAAAATTAAATTAAGTATAGTATCTATTGGTCCGGTTATCATACCGAGAAACGGAATCAGGGAAATCTTTGGACTAAATGATATTGTGCTTGTATAGCCAATACCTGCTACGGTTAAAATTCCAAATAGATAATAGCAAAACACAAATACAGCAGCAATATGAAGAAGGCTTTGCTCTCTTCCCGATTTTCTAAGATATAAAAAATACAATATGAGAATTGGAACTATAAACACATACCCGCTAATTGAACGGATAATAATGTCAGAAATTGGTAACATTTTTTTCACTCCTTTACTTGCTATCAAAAATTGTTTTCAAGTATATTATACATAATCGTGAGCCAAAATTAAAGTCGCATATTATTAAGTTTTTCTTCAATTTACCTGAATACCTGTGCTTGTATCTACATCATTTTAGCCTGTCGGCGGCGTTGTTCTCTCTGGCGTACCGCCGCGCTGCTTCCCGGCGTTCCTCGCTGTATGGGGCGGTCAGACGGAAAGAGAAACGCCCCTTTGCAATATCAAACTCCATGCAACCTGTTTCGGGGTCTGTGTCAGTCTTGCAGCACTCGTCGGGGTACTGCTCGGCATAAGCGGCAAGCCGCTTTTTGAGGTTGGTGTTGTGGGTGCGGATATGGATAAGGGGGTCTTTCTCGTCAAACCATATATCAGTGGTCTTTTCCTGTTTGGTAAGCCCTGTTCTCATGCAAGCTCCTTTCTGCGCCCCTGTTACGCAATAGGGGCATTTTTCGGGTGTTTTCCTCGACTCTTGACTTGGGTAAAACGGCGTTTTTGACGATAAAAACCGCCCAAACGGGGAATGTATCGTCGGGGCGGCTGTTATCGCAAGATTTCTGTTTTTTCCGGCTCTTGACCGTCAGACGCAGAAAAACGCAGACTGTCGGCAAGTATCGTTTTCAGCAACTTGTCGGAGAATGTTTCTGTGCCGTTGGGATTGAAAAACAGCTCCGCAACAATGGTCTGCCCGTTCCTCTGTGTCGTGATAACTCCGTCCGGCTTAGTCAGTGGGGTAGGTGTTCCTTTCTTTTCTGTCAATCGGTTTCTCCTTTCTCCGGGCGCAAAAGAGGGACTTCCCGTAGTTCGGAAAATCCCTCTCTGATGTTGGCTATTCTGTTTTATGGTGCGGACAGTGCAGCGGCAGCCTGCGCCTTTTTCTTCGCCCGATATTCCCGCGCTTTGATACGGTCATACTCCCGTTGCTTTTCAAGATTTCTCGCCCGGTATTCTCTTGAATAGTTGCGGTGGTAGGCTCGGCTCTTTTCCTTTCTTGCTTCTTCGATTTCCTCACGCATTTGCCGGATTTCCTGCTCTGTCGGCTCTGCAAGCTGTGTCAGTTCATTTTCAAATCTGCCGATATGGTTAAAGTATATCCCGATATGCTGAATAGCCTGTTTTGCCCTTTTCTTGTCGCGTTCATGCACTTCAATCCGGCTGATAAACTCGTTGAGGATAGTCGGGGTAAGGTCGGTAAAGTCAGCGTAACGGTCTATCAGCTTTACAAACTTCTGCGCCCGTCCTCCCGCGTTTTCAAAAGCGGATAGCTGCTCCCTAAGCTGTTCAAGCTCCGCTTTCAGTGAGTAGTATTCTTCGGAATACTTCTGCGACATCTGCTCATAGCGGTCTTGTGGGATAGTACCCAGCACGTTGTCCTCATAAAGTTTATTCAGCACCTTGTCAATCTGTTCAAGGCGCGTCGTGATTTGCGGGATACGCTTCTGTTGTTTCTTTACTTTGTCAGTCTGCTGCATGGCAAGGCTCTTTTTCACTAAGACTTCAAACTCTGCCCGGTTGCTGATAGAGTATTCCGCGATTTTTTTCAGCACATCTGCGACGGTCTGCATAAGCAGATCCGCGTCCATGATGTGCGGAGAGCTGCACTTGGGATTTTTGGCTTTTCCCTTGTGGTACTCGCTGCAATAGGCAACATGGCGCTTGCCGCCGTTCCTGTAATCTATGCGGATGTGCATTTTTGCGCCGCAGTCTTTACAGAAAAGCAAGCCTGACAGAGGGTGGATTTCTCCGTCCCCGTTGGGGCGTTTGACAGGTGCGTTTTCCAAAATCCGCTGCACATTTTCAAAGTCGGTGCGGTCGATAATCGGCTCATGCACATTTTCTGTGATGTGCCACTGGCTTCTGTCTACATAGTGGTTTCTCTTATCTCGGAAATGCTTTGCGGTCTTGAAGTTGACTACATCGCCGCAATACTCTTGCCGCGTGAGGATATGGGTCAGCGTGGCTTTGTTCCACTTGTAGCGGTTATTCTCATTGAGCGTTTTATTTTTACAAGTCCCCCGCCCCCGGTCTTTCATGTAGAATGTAGGGGTCGGGATTTGCTCCTGTGTCAGATATACGGCGATTTGGTTTCGGTTTTTCCCGTCCAAAAACAGACGGAAAATAAGGCGTACAACCTCGGCGGCTTCCTTGTCAATTATCCAAAAGTCCTTGTTGTCCGGGTCTTTGATATAGCCGTAAGGGGCTTCGGTGGCAACCGGCTTTCCGCTCATGCCTTTGGTCTTAATGCCCGTTTTCACTTTTTTGCTGATGTCCTTTGCGTACCACTCCGACATGATATTGATAAAAGGGGCAAACTCTAATGTGTCAGGGTTTTCGCTGTCTATGCCGTTGTTGACTGCGATAAAGCGTACATTGTTCCGTCTGAAAATCTCCATAGCGTTGCCGACTTGGAGATAGTCGCGCCCCCAGCGGGTAAGGTCTTTCATAATGCAGACACCGATTTTGCCGCTTTCCACATCTTCAATCATGCGGGAATAAGCAGAACGGTCAAAGAACCTGCCGCTTTCGTCGTCGTCAATGTAGTGCCGGATATTGGTTAGGTGCTGTCCTTTGGCGTAGTTCTCCAAAAAGATTTTTTGGTTCTGTATGCTGTTGCTCTCGCCGCCGTCCCTGTCCTCGTCGCCTACGGAAAGGCGGGAGTAAAGGGCTGTGATTTTATTGTAATTGCTCATGTGCATATCCCTCCTGCGTCTATAAAGGTGTTGTTTACAGTTAAGATTATGCACTCCACCTTGCGGAACCGTATTCTACACCCTGCCGGAACTTCTTGGCATTCTTGACTTTGTAATACACTACAAGACGGAGTGCTATGCCACCTTGTCACAGAAATATCCGACAAAGATATATGGAAGATTCAAAAGCACCAGCTTTTTGGTATCCATACCTCCGGCTTTTGCTTTCAGATTTTTGGGGATTGCTTTCAGGTCCTTGGTTATTCCTTCAATGATGTTACTCAAAGGCTCTGCCCCCTGTCCTTATTCTTTTCCCGGCTCCGTTCTCTGTTCTTATTCTGTGATACCACATCTTTTAAGCATTTCAGTTTCTCCCTTACAGAAGTCCTGCCCTTTCGTTTTTCATTACCATAAACAAATTCCTTGAATGCCTGTGCTACTGCATCGGCATCCCTGCCCTTGAAAAATACCACATATTTTGGTGGGTCTGTTGTCTTATCCTTCTTGACGGCAAAATCAATATTGTATTTACGAGCTACCCGCTCAAAGGATTTGATATTGCCATCCGTCACTTCGATAAACGAAACTCCCACACCCTCGCCAACTAGTTTTTTCACAGAAGTTTTACCATGCGTTTTCTGCGCTTTCTGTCTGCTGTGGTTCAGATACATCCGCATTGCAGCCTTCAAGACGTTGGCATCCAGTTTAGCGGTCTTAATTACAAGAGCGATTGTTTTCTGCGTTACTTCCTCTTGCATAAGTACCTCCGTTCTGCATTTGCTGTGCGTATGCTCCGCTAAGGTGGAACATACAGCCGATGTAATAATACCTCATAACTCTCCTTTCCGCTTCTGGACATCGTGTCCAAAAGCAATCAAAACCACCGGCTTAGCCGGTGGTTTGTACTAGCCCTATAAGGGCTTATTACCGACGCTAAGTCTAAAGACTC
>ENA-OQLC01000634-OQLC01000634.1-human-gut-metagenome-genome-assembly--contig:-NODE-634-length-21146-cov-6.016470_pt1 | contig 21146 bp, 15 predicted proteins | sample MGYA00242653_ERZ504807 | MGnify/ENA primary metagenome ERZ504807 (study PRJEB26092, sample SAMD00036381) | human gut metagenome | host: Homo sapiens | study: EMG produced TPA metagenomics assembly of... | reverse complement strand
ATCAAAATGCTGGATTATTTGGATGAGTATACTAACTTTCATTTCAAAGAAGAGGAAAAGCTTCAGGAAAACGCTGGTTATCCAGAGAGAGAAATGCATCACGAAAAACATGAAGAGTTTAAAAAGACAATTCAGGAACTGTATGAATACCTTAAGGATTATGAAGGACCAACGGATCAGTTCAGTGAACTTGTACAGAAAAATGTGATTGACTGGTTGTTTGGACACATTAAAACATATGACCGCTCTGTAGCGGAATTTATTTTTATGAGAGAAAATCCTGACCGGTTATAAAATAAATCAGTAAATGCGTTTTATCAGAATTTAGACAAAGTGGTGAATGTTCTTATGATGAATAAACTTTGAGAATACTGTGTCGACACTAAGAAAGTCACAAATGAACAGGAAACCTATTTATTTCACAGTATTACTATGAAATGATATTTTCCCATTGTTACCCTATGTTGTGGATAACATATACACATATTTCCAAAAGAAATTCAGGTAAAAACTTGCCAATATATGTACAGGTGTATTACTCATTTGTAGATGGAATTCATATTGGTGAGTTTGTGGATTCATTAGAAAAATATTTTGCAAATCTTTAACAACCAAATTCAAGTTTGGCTGACTCACAACAATTTAATATCAAACTAATACAAGCACTTTAGCCAATAAGGTTAAGGTGCTTTTTTTGCGCCTTGAAAGGAGGTGGTAACAGCTAAACACATCGGGAAAAGCCCGATTTAATCATTACAACAGGCATTGCCTGATTATATAGAGTTACTTTTAACAGCCAGCTAGGGATTGTCCCTGCTGGCTTATTTTTTTATCAAAAAGGAGAGACACAACATGAGAAAAGAACAGATTATTACAACTAACAACAATCAGATGGAGGAGAAAGGCATGAAGAGCAGATTCATTCACTTTAAAAAGAGATTCGTTCCGGCATTATCCGGAGCACTTATGGGAGTAATGCTTATGAGCACTACTTGTTTTGCAGCAGGTACAGGTACTTCCGCAGTAACACAGCCACTTGAGAACTTAAAGACACTTATTATTGCTGTCATTGGTGCGGTTGGTGTCATCATTCTTGCAAAGAATGTTATGGAGTTCGCACAAGCCTACCAGCAGCAGGATTCATCTACCATGAACTCCGCTCTGAAAGGAATTGTGGCAGGTGTCATGATGGCTGGTATTTCAACAGTTCTGACATTCTTAGGCTTCTAAGATTGGGGAAATGCATTTCCCCTTTTAGTAAAAGGAAAGAGGTGAATAACAAGTATGGATATTTTTAAGCTTGGAGACAAGATCCTTGCACTTCTTGAGGCGGTGTTTGGGTTTTGGAACAATCAGATATCCCTGGTCTTTGCAATGCTTGGACAGTCACCGGTCAGTTTCAAGGGCGGAGGTCCCTGGGCAGTTATTGAGGGTATTGAGCCGGTCTTTGTAGCGGTCGGTTCATCCCTCGTTGTGCTGTTCTTTGTTATCGGTTTCTGCTCGGAAAGCATAGATGTAAAAGATGAGATGAGGTTTGAGTCTATATTTCGTATGCTTATCCGACTGGGACTTGCAGAATGGTTTGTTGCAAATAATGTCACGATCATGAAAGCGTTTTTTACTTCCATAGGAAATCTGGTAGGACTTATATCTGCCGGGACAACGACACAGCTTGCTATTGACAGTACACAGGCAGATATCATTAAGGAACTTGGATTTGGTGAAAGTCTAGTAATGCTGATACTTACAGCTTTGCTTGCAATCATCATTATTATCTGTGGATTTTTCATCATTTACACAGTGTATTTCAGGTTCTTAAAGATACTGATTATTGTGCCGCTCGGTGCGATTGCCTGCTCCACGATGGCAGGAAACAGAATGGTCAGTCATACAATGGCTACCTACTGCAAATATTTTCTTTCGTGTGTGTTTGAGGCAGTAACGATGGCACTTGCGATTGTGGTATGTAATGCATTTATCAATGCAGGACTTCCGGCATTTACAGGAAGTTACGCTGACTGGGCACAGACGCTTATTTATTTGTGTGAAATGACATTTACGATAGCAATGACTGTTGGAAGCGTGAAGGGTGCACAGACACTTACAAGCAAGGCATTTGGATTATAGAAGGAGGCAGAAATGGATAATGAAAAGAAACAGGTTACTTATAATTCAAGCATAACCGGAGAAACGCAGGTGACATTTGATATCCAGCAGTATATGAATAACATGGCAATGTTTATCGGTCTTATGTGTAATGAAGATGGATATGAGGAGCCTTTTGGGGATGTGACTGTGAATTTGTCGGTTGCAGCACCAAATTACTGCGGATATCTGAATGTGAATGACATGCCGGATATTGAAAAGTTTATTACAGATAACGACCTTGGAGAGTTTACTGGATTCACGCAAAGGAGCGGGTTCTGTGAATATCCTCTTTATCTGTTCAATGTAGACAAGCTTAGGGAACTGTGTCCGGATGGAATGGATAAGTATGAGGCGAATATTGGAATGACAAGAAAGCCGGAAACAAAGGATTTATCAAGATAGGAGGCAGCGACAATGGTAATCGAAGTAAACAAGGATATAGACCGCTATCAGGAATCGGTTGCGATGGGACTTACTGCAAGGCAGCTTATATTTTCCATTGCAAGCGTAGTGGTCGGTGGCGGTATCGTCCTTCTTCTTTACAAGTATATCGGTCTTACGGGTTCTGCTTATGTGGCAATTCCCTGTGTGGCACCGATTGCACTTGGTGGTTTCTATTCCTTTAATGGGATGAATTTCTACGAGTATATGGGAAAGAAACTGCATTTTATGTTTGGCAACAGGGCGCTTACCTATGTATCAACAGAAGGAGAGCCTGCAATAAAGCAGTTAGAAGCAGAACAGAATGAACAGGTAAAGAAGAAAGGCAGAAAGGCTGAACCGGAGACTGTAACAGCTGATTCGGCTGTAAAGAAGCAGGAGGAGTTTGAAGCGATGAAGAAAAAGACGAGAAACATGCTGCTTGGACTTGTCGCAGTCATTGTGGCGGCAGTAGCAGGCATTGCAGCATATAAGGCAATGCATTAGAAACGAATAGTATCTGACCGCAAGGTCGGGAACACAGCCCGCAGGGTGAAGTTCCCGGCGGGCTTTCATTATAAGAAAGCGAGGTTAGAGACATGGGTTTATTTACAGACGGATTTAAGTTATTAAAGAAGGCGAGTGAGCCTTTGTATAAGACACCTAAATCCATTCAGGAAACCATAGAGATTATGGCGGTGGCTGAAAACGGCATTTTTGAAGTAAGCAAAAATAAGTATTCCAAATGCTACCGCTTTCAGGACATCAATTACACGACAGCAACCGAGGATGAGCAGATCGGTATTTTCGAGAGATACTGTAAGTTCTTAAATTCGCTGGACTGTAATTATAAGATTACGATCAACAATAAGAACAAAAACATGGATGAACTCCGTGACAAGGTTCTGATTGCTGAGAAAAACGATGGCTTCAATAATTATAGAAGTATCTACAATGACATCATTGAGGAGAAGATTATTGAGGGCAGACAGGGGATTGAGCAGGAGAGATACCTGACAATCACGATTGAGAGAAAGAACTTCGAGGAGGCGAAGGCACAGTTTGCAACCCTTGAGGCAACGATACACAAGGCTTTCATTGAGCTTGGGGCAGAGATCGTGCCGCTTAATGGCAATGAGAGACTGAAAGTGCTCTATGACTATTATCATCTTGGAGATGAGGGCAGCTTTGATTTTGATATCAAAAAGGCAAAGAAGGTCGGGGCAGATTTTAGAAATGATCTGTGCAATGGTATGGTGAAATATTTCCCGGACCATTTTGAGGATGAGAGTAAATTCTGCAAGGCGCTTTTTATCAAAAAGTATCCGAGCAGTTTGTCAGACAGATTCATCAATGAGATTACTTCCCTTCCGGTTCATTCCATCACGAGCATTGATGTGGTGCCTGTTCCCAAGGATCTGACAACAAAGGTGCTTCAGAAGAAATACCTTGGTATTGAGTCGGATATCATTAAGCAGCAGAGAGTCCGTAATAAGAATAATGACTTCTCTACGGAAATCTCATATGCCAAGAGAACGGAGAAAAAGGAGATTGAGGAAATCATGGATGATGTCCGTGAGAATGACCAGTGCCTTTTCTTCGTGGGAGTAACTATTATTCTTATGGCAGAAAGCAAGAAGGAGCTTGAGAGTGTATGTGAGACTGTGGAGACTATCGGAAAGCGTAACAGCTGCACGATTGATACACACTACTTAAAGCAGAGGGAAGCTCTCAACACAGCACTTCCGATTGGTGTAAGACAGGTGGAGACAATGCGTACCCTTCTTACCCAGTCACTTGCTGTACTTATGCCATTTAATGTGCAGGAGCTTAATGATAGCACGGGCAATTACTATGGTATCAACCAGATCAGCAAGAATGTGAATATCGGCAATAGAAAGAAGCTGATAAACGGAAATGGATTCGTTTTCGGAGTGCCGGGTTCCGGTAAATCCTTCTTCTGCAAGATGGAAATGGGCAGCGTATTCTTGTCGGGAGATGATGAAATAATCGTCATAGATCCAATGAACGAGTACTTTGATATTGCCGAGACTTATGGCGGAACTGTAGTAAATATGTCTACCTACACGGATAACTATGTGAATCCGCTGGAGATGGATGTATGGAGCCTTGATCCGAATGATTCCAAGGGAATGGTAAGAGAAAAGGGCGAGTTTATGCTTGGACTTTGTGAGCAGTGTATCGGGGACAGCTTAAATTCAAGACAGAAGTCAATCATTGATCGTTGTGTGAGAAAGCTGTATATCGACATTGCAAGGAGCAAAGAGAAGTATATCCCGGTGATGAGTGATTTTTACGATATCCTTATGGCACAGCCGGAGGATGAGGCAAAGGACATTGCATTGTCTTTGGAGCTTTTTGTAAATGGTTCACTTAACATCTTCAATCACCAGACAAATGTGGATGTGGATAACAGATTCACAGTATATGGTATCAGGGACTTAGGTACAGAGCTTAGTCCTATCACAATGCTTGTCATGATGGAGTCTATTCAGAACAGGATTGTTGAGAATGGCAAGAGAGGCAAGGCAACATGGCTCTATATTGATGAGTTTCACGTCCTGCTTAATTCCGAGTATTCTGCAAAATATCTGCAGCAGCTCTGGAAGAAAGTAAGAAAGCAGGGAGGACTTTGTACCGGTATCACGCAGAATGTCGTCGATCTGTTGCAGAACTATACAGCAACCACAATGCTTGCAAACTCTGAGTTTGTGGCACTCTTAAAACAGGCGAATACAGACAGTTCCAAGATGGCGGAAGTTATCGGGGTATCAGAGGCACAGCTAAGATTCGTAACCAATACTGCATCGGGAATGGGACTTATCAAGTGTGGCTCGGTGGTGATTCCGTTTGATAATCAGATTAGTAAGGATACAGATTTGTACAGGCTGTACAATACCAACATTCACGAGATAATTGAGATGAAAAAGCATGCAAATGAAAAATGTTAATTCTTTATGAAGTCATGAATTTTGGATTGACATATTTTCATATGACAGGTAATATAATATTAAAGACAGGCAACTTGAGTGTCTGCCAAGCGGCAAAGTAAGGTGTTGTGCCAGAGAGCAGTGCCTTATGAGCTTTATAAGGGTTTGACATTTACCACAATCTGGCTAGAGGTTAATCCTCGAAAGAAAATGTTAGAAGGGCTCTGCTTATGCAGAGCCTTTCTTAATCTAAGGATGTAGTGGAGAACTGTAATGAGGAATGTTTTAGATTGCATAAATGCATTTATTCCGCTATTATCAACCGAATATGAGCTTGTACTAGGGAGAAAAGGTGTTTCAGTTACATTAAGAATTTCATTTGATAAAAAAGATTGTTTTCATCTTATGGGATTACAATATCTGGTAGACAGACCTGAATTGAGCCGAGACAGAGGCAGAGTATTTGATGAGATAGCAGATGGAACAATTACAATTGAAAAAATAGAGTCATCAGATTTTTATAATAAGATAGAGCAAAGAGTTCATTTCCTGCCATTGCTTGAACAAATGATTGATAGTAATGATACTGTGTTTAAGTATAATAAGAAAGCAAATATGTATTCAATGATTGAGGCTGATTATCTTATGGAAAACAACGTGGAGAGCAGGAATCTATTTTTGTTTTTATCTAATGATGAAGGAGATAATTATTTCTGTCGTTCATTTTTTCCAGAGGAAAAGATGGATTATTCAAAAAATCAAGCATCGTGGACACTTCTTTATAAGAAAAAGATTGATTTATCAACCAGAATAGAGACAGTTCTTTACAATAGAATTAAATAGATTTTTACATAAGCCATTTGGACTAATCATCCAGATGGCTATTTTTTTACCCATTTTTGGGTAATGGATGTAGAAAGAAGGTGAGAACATTGAAGATAAAAAAGGTTGATGACAAACCTATGGTCATTCACACCAAGGAGAAAGCCAAGATTCATGCCCACGAGCCAAAGGGTGCCAAGATTAAAGGCAGCAACATCTATACAGTAGAGAGAGGTCCGAAAGTGCATGATGCTAAAGCCAATGAAATGGATAAAAAAGCATCTGCAAAATTAATGCTTCAGAAAAGTGCTGGTGGAAAGAGTACTTATAGAAAGAGTACCATTCATCAGTCGGAGGCTAAGGATAAAGGTCTTTCTAAGTTTAAGCGTAACATCAGAGAGTCAGGAACTTCAATCAAGACCAAGAATACCAATCTTCACATTGCAGGAAGAACAGGAGCACTTGCAGCTGGGGCAGTAACGGAGCAGGTGGAGGGCGGGCAGGAGGTATCGCAGGCAGCATATCTTGCATATGAATCAAGCCGACCTGTTACCGGAACTGCTTCCAAGGGTGCAGCACTTTTCAGGAAAAAGGCGGCAGTCGAGGCAAAGAAGCGTATCAAGAAGGTAGAGGCAGGAAAGAAGCTGGCAAAAAGGACAGCAAAGAAAGCTGCCAAAGATACTGCCAAGACTGTAGCTAAAGAGACGGCAAAAGAAACAGCCAAGACTACTGCCAAGGTTGCAACGAAAACTGCCACAAAGGCAGCTGCTACAGCGGCAGGAACAGCGGTTGCACCGGGAGTAGGCACGGCAATCGGCATGGCAGCCGGATATGCGGCAGGTGTGTCCATAGAGGTCAAGGATGAAAAAATGACCAACCGGAGCAGGAAGATAAAATTCTTTCTGGATAAGATGAAAGCACAGGAGAATCAGACAGACAGCGTGGCAAAGCTGGTAAAGGATCTGATTGTGCGAAAAGCGATTACCTGGGTAAAGGCAGCGGCACCGATTGTTGGATTGGTGCTTTTATTACTTGTTCTTGTAGTTGCCATGATTGCGGTTCCGGTTATAGCGGTGATAGCAATCCTTTACAATTCTCCATTTGCTTTATTTCTGCCACCACTTGAATCAGGAGATACCGTGCAGACAGTAACGAGTGCTTATGTGCAGGAGTTTAACCGGGATGTGAATACGAAAGTGAATGAGCATACCGGATATGACCTTGGAGAGCTTGTATATGTGGATTATGAAGGTATGGAAGAAAACCCAAGCAATTACTATGACATCATGGCAGTCTATATGGTCAAGCATGGTGTCGGAGATACTGCAACAGTCATGAATGATACTTCAAAAGGCTGGCTGCAGGCAGTTGTAAATGATATGTGTTCATACACCACAAGCACAGGAACAAAAGATGTGGAAGAAACAGATGCAGACGGTAATGTAACTACTGTCACGAAGTCGGTTCTGTATGTGAATGTCACACTAAAATCGTACAGGGATATGATTTCGGTCTATGGATTTAATTCTGATCAGGTGGAAATGCTTGAGCAGATCATGAGTCCGGAGTTTATGGGACAGCTTGGATATGCCGGAAGCGGAAGTGGCGGCGGAGGCGGAAGTCCGGGAGTAAGCTCCATGACTGAGGATGAAATCAATGCCATCCTTAGTGGAATTACAGACAGCAGGCAGAAAACAGTCTGCTCCTATGCACTTCACAGAGTTGGCTTCCCTTATAGTCAGGATTTAAGAGATAGCGGTAACTATTATGACTGCAGCTCCTTAGCCTATTATTCATGGAAGGATGCAGGCGTGGATATTAGTTTCGGCGGTGCAACCACAGCGGCAGCGGAGGCACAGGGACTGGATGAAGCCGGAAAGACAGTCTCCTTTGATGAGTTACAGCCGGGAGACCTTATCTTTTACAGTTTTACAAGCAATGGAAGATATAAGAACATCAGCCATGTGGCAGTATATGTCGGAAATGGCAAGGTGGTAGAGGCACTTAATGAAAGTCTTGGTGTGGTCTACAGGGATGTGGCAAGCACAGGAAAGATTGTTGTGATAGGAAGACCATAACAGGAAATTTGCAGAGAGGGCATAGTCCCTCTCTGAGACTGGAGGTAAGAATGGATTTAAAAGATATGATACTGGTAACAGAAAACGACAGGGGAACAGAGACAAATATGCTGATGACTCTGGATGATTATAAGAGTTTTATAGCAATTGATGACATGTCAGAGCTTGCAGACCATCTGTTGCAGCTTGGAAGGACACTTGGTGAAGCAGATAACTTCACAGAGTATTACAGGGCAGCAAATGTAACTGTATCTGCGAGATTCTGTCTGGATGATATTCAGCTGGGACACTTTCTTCAGGGATTTTATAACGATTCCAAAGAATTTCGGTTTGATAAAGAAGCCAGTTCTTCTGAATGTGTTGCAAAGCTTAAGGAGATTGGAATGACCGATAAGGGCTGGGTGGATGATTTTAACCTGCATTATGAAATGGAGAACCGCTCATTTGAAAGGGGACAGACATTTCATAACTTCAATGACCATGATTACATGGTGCTTGAAGCATTATCACCAAGGAATCTTGTGGTGATGGATATGAAGTCAGGTTCCCTTACAATCGCCCTTGGTGCGACAGAGTATAAGCGTTATCCGAAGGATGAGAAGCCTACAAAGGACAATACCACAATCGGGGTATCGTGGGAGCATGGCATTTATCTAGGTTCCACACTTTCAACTACAAATTTCAAGGCATACAAGAGGGAGTATGGCACACCGGAAAAGATAGAGGATATCTATGATTACAGGGCAAAGCTAAAGCAGAAGTTCTATTTTTATCAGGATATGTCAAAGGATGATGATGTACCAAAGAAGCTGCAGAATGACTTCCTTCACCAGATGTATGAGGATTTTGGAACGATTGAAGAGGACTGTTTTTACGACAGGCTGGAAGATGGAAAGTACGATGAAGGCTTTAAGGAAAGACAGGTAAAGGAAGAAAAGAGCCGGTGATGAGATTTTTACAGGAGGCGATATCATATGGAACAGGAATTTGATGTTGAGATAAAAGAAGTGCTTTCACGAGTACAGAAAGTAAAGGCAGAGTCGCTTGACGATGCCATCAATAAGGCAATGGATATGTATTATGCAGAGCAGATAGTCCTTGGAGCAGAGGACATGAAGGGAGTTGATTTTGCGCCTATCAGCGAAGGTCAGCTCCCTTCTTCATTAAAAGAAAACGGAGGAAAAGCAAGATGAAAAGTGATTCAACAACAGTAATTAAGAACATGGAGTTTTTAGTAAAGGAACTTCATAAGGAGTGGGACAGATCGGGTGCTTCTAAGGCATCCGTTATTATTTCCCTTGAGGAAGTAGATGGTATCAATGATAAGTTAAAAGAGATTATCTATCAGACACAGAAGTCAGTCGATGAGGATGAGCTGACCTTTAAACAGAGCATTGCAAAGTCCAAGGAGTGCTATGTGATTCTTCGTGTGGTGCGTAAGATTGCAAAGAAAAAGGATAAATGCGAAAAACAGGCAATCGACAATGAATTTGCAATCGAGCTGGATAAGGATGAGTTAAAGCTATTTAAGGGATTGTTTGCAGAGATGTTTAAGTAGAGGAGGACAAAGGTATGGGCGTTGATATGAAGGTCAAAGCGATATACGATTCTGAAATTGGTAACATCACCAGATCAGAAAAGAACTGGAAGGATGTGTTAAAGGTCGCAGGTCAGTTATACCGCTATGAATTTGACAATATCGTTATGGTAACAGCTCAGAGACCTCCGGAAAAAAGCACACTCATGGCAGATTATGATACCTGGAAAAAGGTGGGAAGATATGTAAAGCGTGGTGCGAAAGGCTGCGCCATCTTCCCGTCAAGGGCACTGAATCCACGCATGAGGTATATCTTTGATATCAGTGATACCGGAGGGAAGAATGTCAAACTGACATGGGACCTTGAGGGAGAAAATCTTAAGGATTATGTGGATTTTCTTGTGTCAGAAGGTCAGATTGAGCAGTACGATAACAGCGACAGGGAGTCTCTAAAAAATATATTAAAACAGTTTACAGGAACAGATGTTTGGCTTATAATAAAAGAAGAGTTCGGAAACCGAATGACCGAGCTTATGCAGCTATCAGGTAGTGTGATAAAGGAAGAAAGTAAGAAACGCAATGGCTTACAGCAGGAAATGGACATGGAGCAGCTTGTATATGCAAGTGTCATGTATGCTGTAGGGACGAGATGCGGATTTGACTTATCTGTGCAAGAACAGGATTTTAGTCAGATCGTAAATATCAAAGACGAAGAGATCATTTACCGTCTTGGTTCCATTGTATGCGATGTCTCCTGTAGTGTTCTTAGAGAATTTAGTCGTAACTTAAAGGCAATCGAGAGCGAAAGGAGAATTGGATATGTTAGAAGAAATGACTTACAAGGAAGTGGACGGACTGCTTTATCCGCAGATAGAGATGCCGGACGAGACGGAGGATCTCACGAAGCTGGGCAAATACGGAAGGATGGCGATGAACTATCTAAAGGAGAACGAGCCGGCAAGATACAAGACGCTGATGAGATTCGGGAAGATGTACGAGAAGATGTCAGCGGTAGAGGAGGAAGCGAATCAGCTCTACGACCAGCTGGAGATGCAGTATCTGGCGAAGCACAAGCCACAGAATCCGTCATCGACAATGGAGATGTGGAAGATAAGAGAGCAGGCGAAGATGCAGGCAGAGGAAGTGGTACTGAATCAGATAGTGATGCGATTCCACTAGAATCAGATGATACAGAACTGAATAGGGAACTTGATGAAATCAATTCATTGGGTGTTAGTAAGGAAGCCGAATATACACAGGCTTCCTTTTTTTTCGACCAGAATGGGCAGGCAAGCATTGGCACCATTCATACTGAGGACGAAAACAATAATCAGTTTATGCGTCAGTTCGAGCAGGACAGAAAAGCTGCATTAGCAGGTAAATACAATTACCTGAATCCCAAAAAGTCTGCAACAGTACCAGGTGAGTATATCAAACAGGTGCTTATGAGAGGTACAGGCTTTGTCGGTGGCAAGGGCAGGGTATGCAAGATTTTTGAAACAGAGATTGATGCAGGAACCAGGGCAAAGCGTATCAAAGCAGAGTATGGTCAGGGAGGTGCAGGCTGGCCGGTTGACGGACTAGGGCTGCACGGATATGACACATTTCATGGGAATGGACTGCGTTTTCAGTGGCGAGATGAGGATGGAGAGGTTGAAGGATATGTTTCGTGGAAAGATATCGAAAAAGAGCTTGGTGTCCTTATTCTTACAGGAGAATACCAGTCTGAGACACCTCGTATTGATGAGCTTGCGATGGACGGACTCCGTGAGGATGATGAGGTCATTGATGCCGAATACCGGGAAGTGGAACCGGAGGAGGCAGAATCAGAGATTGATGATTATGCAATACCGGATGAGCCGGAGAGCTATGCTTCTAATAGAGATTATGTAAGTGCAAAAGGCATGACACCACAGGAAACTGCCGATGAAGACCGCATGGTAACACAGGCAGAATATGGTGCAGAGATAGAAGCTGAAACAACTGAAAAAGATCCATCAGAGCTTAAGTATATTACACCGATTGATTATGCCAAGCGTATTGCAGAGCTTGATGAAGACCTGCGTGATGCGGCGGAGATTCTTGTAACAGATTGCAGCTGCTACACTCCGTTTAGGGCATTCCTTATGGATGTGGTGCAGTCTGATTTTGCATTTATGCCCAATAAACTTGACCTTATCAGGGATATTGCATTAGGGACAGATAATGCAGAAAGAAAAGCATATTCCAACAATAAGTATGGTCTTGTGGAGTACTCAATCAGAAGCGGATATGTGAAGATCAGCTATAAGAACAGGAATGGTGTGCGTAAAGAAGGTGCTCTCGATTGGCGTGAGTTATATGAAATCTTATCTTATATGGTAAAACAGCCATTTTACTGCGGAGAAGACCAGAAGAAGTATTATCAGGAGACAAAGCAGAAGGCTGACAGGGATAAGATGAATCCGGTCTATAAGAGATTCTTTGATATCGAGGATAGTGTAAAAGCCAATCGTCTTGAAACCAGGGAAAGAGCAATAGCGAATGGCTGGGAAACCAAGATTGATGAGAATGGACATGTGGTTTCAGATGATGCAGTATCAGTATCTGTGGATGATATTCAGGCTGATACAGAATCACAGGAAACTGTAGATTTTACACCAAAGCAGGAACCAGTACAGCAAGTAGAAAGTCTTGAAAATGAGAAGAATGTTGCCGGGCAGACGAAACACAATTTCCACTATAACCTCTGGGAAATGGAAAAAGGCGGTGCTAAGACCAGATACCAGTGGAATATGGATGCAATCCGCACTTTAAAGCAGATTGAATCAGAGAACAGGCTTGCCACACCTGAGGAACAGAAAACTCTGTCGAAGTTTGTCGGATGGGGCGGACTGTCACAGGCATTTGATGAGAATAACGCAGGCTGGAGCAAAGAATATGCAGAGCTGAAAGACCTTTTATCTGATGAGGAATACAGTGCTGCAAGGGCAACAGTAAATAACGCCTTTTATACTTCACCGGAGATTGCCATGTGCATAAATTCGGCACTTGTCCAGTTTGGTTTCAGAGGCGGCAATGTATTAGAGCCATCTATGGGTATCGGTAACTTCTTTGGAAGTATGCCGGCACCAATGCAGAGAAGCAAGCTGTATGGGGTGGAGCTTGACAGCATTTCAGGAAGAATTGCAAAGCAGCTTTATCAGAATGCCAATATCAGTATCACAGGATTTGAGAATACCACATATCCGGATAACTTCTTTGATGTAGTTGTCGGAAATGTGCCATTTGGTGATTATAAGGTATTTGATCCAAAGTACAACAAGTATAACTTCCGTATCCACGATTATTTTCTGGCAAAAGCACTTGATCAGGTAAGACCGGGAGGCATGGTTGCAGTAATCACCACAAAGGGAACACTTGATAAGGCAAATCCTACTATCCGAAAGTATCTGGCTGAAAGAGCAGAGCTTGTGGGAGCAGTAAGACTTCCGAATACTGCATTTAAAGATAATGCAGGAACCGAAGTGACAGCAGATATCCTGTTTTTGCAGAAGAGGGAGAGAAAGATTGATATTGAACCTGACTGGGTACACCTTGGTGTAACTGAGAATGGCATTGCAGTCAACTCTTATTTTGCAGAGCATCCGGAGATGATGCTTGGATCTATGGAATATGACACAAGGATTTACGGACAGGACAGCAGATATACAGTCTGTGTGAATAATGATGAGAACTTCAATATGTACGAGGCTCTCAATAAGGCAATCGGAAATATCAAAGCACAGATGACAGATTTTGAGAGAGTGTCAGATGAGGCGGAGCAGACGGAGGAAGTTATCCCGGCTGATCCGGATGTGAGAAACTACACTTACACATTTTTTGAAGGAAAACTCTATTACAGGGAAAATTCCGAGATGGTAAAAAAAGAAGTATCACAGACTGCCGAGGAGCGAATCCGAAGCCTTGATGAAATCAGACAGATAACAAGAGAGCTGATTGATATCCAGATGGATGGCTGCAGCGAGGAGGAGCTTTCTGATAAGCAGAGACTTCTTAATGTAAAATATGATGCCTTCGTAAAGCAGTATGGAGCCATTACTTCAAAAGCAAACAGAATAGCATTCAGGGATGACAGCGATTATCCACTTCTTTGCAGTCTTGAGGAAGTAAACGAAGATGGGGAGGTGAAAAAAGCGGATATGTTTTATAAGCAGACGATTAAGGCAAAGACTGTCATAGACAGGGTTGAGACTGCTGTGGAAGCATTAAATGTATCCGTCAATGAATTTGGATATGTAAACCCTGCCTATATGCTTTCTATCTATGAGCCGGATATTACAAATGCAAAGGAAGAACTTGCAGAAAAGTCCGGACAGACAGTGGATGAGATAACGCTAAGTGATGATGCATTAGCAGAGATTAGAAGGGCAGTCCTTGTGGAAGAGCTGGACGGACTGGTTTTCCTAAATCCAGACCGCTACAACGAGAACAATCCCGACATCGGCTGGGAGACAGCAGACGAGTATCTTTCGGGAAATGTGAGAGACAAACTTCGTGTAGCAAAGGCTATGGCGGCTGATACAGACAATCCGCAGGCAGAAAGATTTGCAGGCAATGTGGCAGCACTTGAAAAGGTGCAGCCGGAATGGATTGAAGCCTCGGATATTGATGTAAAGATTGGTACGACATGGATTGAGTCGCTTGATTATGAGCAGTTTATCTATGAGCTTCTCAATACACCAAGAAGAGCAAGGGCAGTCAGAAGCCAGTTTTACAATACAGGCATTCAGGTACACTTAAATAAGATGAGCATGGAATGGTTCATCGAGAATAAGAGCATGGATAAGCATTCAGTGGCAGCTACTAAGACTTATGGTACAAGCCGCATGGATGCTTATTCTATTTTTGAGGATACGCTGAATCTTAAAACTGTAACAGTAAGGGACAGGATTGATGACGGTGATGGCAAATATCATTACGAAGTCAATAAGAATGAGACAATGCTTGCAAGGGAAAAACAGAACATGATCAAGGAGAAGTTCAAGGAATGGCTGTTTGCAGAGCCGGAGCGAAGACAGAAATATGTGGAGTATTACAACGAGACATTCAATAACATCCGTCTGCGTGAGTATGACGGAAGTCACTTACAGTTTCCGGGAATGAATCCGGCGATTGAGTTAAAGCCACATCAGAAGAATGCGGTGGCAAGAATCCTTCTTGGAGGAAACACCCTGTTGGCACACTGCGTTGGTGCCGGAAAGTCCTTTGAGATGATGGCTGCCTGCATGGAGCAGAAGAGACTCGGACTTGCCAATAAGACGATCATGGTTGTTCCAAAGCCGCTTATCGGTCAGACGGCATCAGAGTTTTTAAGGCTTTATCCGTCAGCAAATATCCTGGTTGCCACAGAGCGTGATTTTGAAAAGAGCCGCAGGAAGCAGTTCGTATCAAGGATTGCAACAGGTGACTATGACTGTATCATCATGTCGCACTCGCAGTTTGAAAAAATCCCGATCTCAGCAGAGAGAAAGGAAAGAATGCTTAACGAGCAGATTGATGAAATCAGCTATGCGATTGATGAGATGAAGGAGCGTAACGGAGAGCGATGGACTGTAAAACAGATGGAAAGCCAGAAGAAAAAACTGGAGGAACAGCTGAAATCCTTGTCAGATGAGAGCAGGAAGGATGACCTTATTACCTTTGAGGAACTGGGTGTAGATTCTATCATGGTAGACGAAGCGCACAATTTTAAGAACCTTGCGATTTTTTCCAAGATGAATAATGTGTCAGGTATCAGCAGCAGTGGAGCTAAGAAGTCAACGGATATGCAGCTTAAATGCCAGTATCTATCAGAGATAAATGATGGCAGAGGCATTGTATTTGCAACAGGTACACCAATATCCAATACCATGTGTGAGATGTATGTCATGCAGCTTTACTTACAGAAAGCGGCACTTGAAGAGATGGGGATTTATCACTTTGATTCATGGGCAGCGAACTTTGGTGAAGTGACAACAGCACTTGAGCTTACTGTAGAGGGAAGCGGTTTCCGTTTTAAGAGCAGGTTTAATAAGTTTACGAATCTGCCGGAGCTTATGAATATCTTTAGAGAGGTAGCTGATGTGCAGACCGCAGACATGCTTGACCTTGATGTGCCAGCCCTCAGAGGAGGCAAGCCTATTATTGTGGAGTCGGAGCCTGACTGGTATGTGAAGCAGGTTATGGAAGACTTTGTTGTGAGGGCAGAGCGTATCAGAGGTGGTGGAGTTGATCCAAGTGTGGATAACTTCTTAAAGATTACCCATGAGGCAAGACTTCTTGGAACAGATGCAAGACTGATTGATAAGGATGCACCAAATAATCCTGACGGAAAGCTCAATAAGGTAGCAGAAAATGTGTGGAAAGAATATGAGAAAGGAAATGCCAACGGTCATATAGGCTGCCAGCTTATTTTTTCGGATATCGGAACACCGGGACCGGATAAGGATTTTACAATCTATGATTATCTGAAGGAAACGCTGATACAGTATGGTATTCCGGAGGAAGAGATAGCATTTATACACGATGCCAAGACCGATGCCCAGAGGGATGCACTTTTTAAGGAGATGAGGACAGGTAAGAAGAAAGTCCTTATCGGTTCTACAGATAAGTGTGGAACAGGTGTCAATGTGCAGACTCACCTTGTAGCAATGCATCATGTGGATTGCCCTTGGAAGCCAAGCTCCATTGAGCAACGAGAGGGACGAGGTATCAGACAGGGCAATGAAAATGAGGAAGTTGCAATCTACAGATATGTTACCAAAGGAACATTTGATGCATACAACTGGTCGCTCGTCGAAAATAAGCAGCGATTCATCAGTCAGGTCATGACAAGCAAGGCAGTAAGCCGAAGCTGTGAGGACATCGACGAGGCAACACTTTCCTATGCAGAGATTAAGGCAGTCGCCACAGGCAATCCTCTTATTCGTGAGAAGATGGAGATTGACAATGATGTCCAGAGATTAAAGCTTTTGAAGGCTTCCTATGACAACCAGAGATATGGCTTGCAGGATAACTTTATGATTAAGTACCCAAAGCTGATTAAGACAGCAACTGAAAAGCATGCCAATGTCCGTGAGGATGTAAAGGCAAGGGATAAAGAGCTGATTGATAATCCGGAATTTGCCATTACCATAGGCAAAGCAACCTATACTGAGCGTGTGGATGGTGGAACGATGATGCTTGAAGCAATCAGCAAATGCAAGACCGGAGAGACAACTGCAATCGGTAAATTCCATGGATTTGAGCTGCTTGTGGAAAAGAACTTCCTTGGCATCAATTATATGGTGCTTCGTGGAAAGACTGAGTACAAGGCAGAGCTTTCCACAAGTCCGGTCGGCAGTATGGTGAAGTTGGAAAACCTGTTCAACGGACTTCATGAGAACATTGATTTCCTGGAAAAGAAGATTGAGCAGTATCAGAATGACCTTGAAGCATCAAAGACTGAGTATGACAAGCCATTTGCGTACAGCAAGGAACTGGAAGAAAAACTGGCTAGGCAGTGTGAACTGAATGCCCAGCTTGACCTTGAGAACGCAAAGGCTGTGGATGCAGACCTGAGCGGACCGGAGGAAGAAAGAGAAGCAGATGACAGGATGGAAGCTGCAGCAATTGTAGCTGAGGATAAAGGCACTTATTCAGCCGACAGAGAGTGCAGAACACGATAGGAGAGTGAATAATATGAGCATAAGAAAAGTGGTCGCAGGACTACTGATTACAGCAGGGATTGCCATTATGGCAGTCCCTTTTTTCTGGCGGGCAACAGGAGAAAAACAGACAGAACAGCTCATAAGTGAATTTGAGCAGACATTGGAGGATGATTACGATGAAGAAACAGATGTGGAGGAAGAGCAAACCTCCATTAGTAAAGAGGATGAAGCCATTCTTAAAGAAGGCGGTGTTATCGGCATCATTGAGATACCGGGCTTAGATATCAGGTATCCGGTAATGGAAGGAACCACAAGTAAAGTACTTAATGCCGGCATTGGTCATATAGAAGAAACAGCAGGAATCGGTGAGAGTGGCAACTGCGTATTGTGCGGTCACAATGGCAGCAGATATGGCACATTTTTTACACCACTAAGTCAGATATCCATAGGTGATGAAGTAATGATAACCGACAAAAATGGACAGAAGCATATCTATGAGGTAACAGAGACAGATGTAGTAAATCCGTATGATAACAGCATCAAGACACAGGGTGATGAAAAAGAACTAACTCTTTTTACCTGTTCCCAGAAAGGAACCATGCGTTTTGTAGTCAGGTGCATTTATAAGGAGGCGGTGATGGATGAATAAGAGATACCGGTTAGGTGAGATAGAAGAGGCAGTATCGGAAATGGAAGAGCTAATTGACATCGGGGATGATATTGCGGAGATTGATGATGAATTTCAGATAGTCGTAAGCGGCTGGTCTGTGTATGTCGAAAGCCTGAATCTGACACTCAGACAGGGGATAGCCTGTGCATGGGATGAGGATGAAGGCTTATTTATGCCTGATTTTGATGTGACTATCGTGTATGAGGGGAACATTGAAACACAAGAGTGGCTCTATTACGAGCAGGACGGAATGGCCGTTACACTTGGCAACTGGCTTAATGGCAGATTGTCTTGTGAACAGATAGAACAGCTTTGGTGTGAGCTTATCATACCGGAGCAAAACAAAGAACAAAAAGAAAGCGAGGAATAGCATATGAAGTATTCAGTTAAAGTAAACGAAGTAAGGGCAAAAGAGGGCAGCAACATCAAAGGATTTGCAACAGTAGTATTTGGTGATTCATTTAAGATTACCAATATTGCAATCCTTGAGAATAAGGACAAGGGAGAGCTTTTTGTTTCAATGCCTAGATACCGCTCCAATGAGCGTGATGAAAGCAATGGTGTGATTTATAAGGATGTGTGTAATCCTATCACAGCAGAGTTTCGTGAGGAACTCTATACCAATATCCTTGATGCCTATGCAAGAATCAAGGAACCGGAGAAAGAGGAGACACAGAAGCAGGACAGAACACAGGAAATGCCAGAGTTTTCCGTAACTGTGACACCTTATGAGAGGGAAGGCAGTAACATCAAGGGACTTGCACGCATTTATTTTGAAAACAGTTTCATCGTAAATAATATCAATATCGTGCAGGGAAAAGAGAAAATCTTTGTATCAATGCCTTCTTATAAGACAAAGCAGGTGGATGAGCAGGGCAAGCCAATCTATCAGGATGTCTGCTATCCGGTCACAAAGGATTTCAGGGAAAAACTCTATAATGAGATTATCTCTGAATATGAGAAAGCAAAGGATAAGAGCAACGAAAAGGCGAGGGAGAGTGCCGAGAAACATCATGGCAATCCCGATAAAGAGAAGGACAAAGAGGCTACACCCTTTCGATAATTAGTAATCAGGGTACAGGGGCGGCCAAGGCTGCCCCATTTACAGAATGGAGGAAACAGAATGGATATGGAAGCAGGAAAAACACTTACCAATGAGGAGGTCATAAGAGAACTTCTCGAATTACTAAAGAAAAATGCCATGAAAGAGCAGGCAAACGATGTATTTGAGATATGCAGCTATGTGGATGGACTGGAGAAAAAGATTGATTCCATGACGGAAGAACTCACCAATATGCAGAACCAGATCAAAGAAATGCAGGAAGATACACTTGTCAATAATGCTAAAAAGGCATTGTCAGAAGCACAGGAGCGACTTAATGCCAGATGTGAGCAGATAAAGTCGCAGGTATTGGAAGTGAAAGCACAGGTCAAATCTACAGCAAAGAGCATAGTTGATGAAGCAAAGGAAAAGGGAAGAGCGGCACTTTACAGGGTGACAGAATTTGTAGGAATCAAGAAAAGACTTCTCAATGTCAGAACAGCGGTAAAAGATATGATTGTATCTACAGACAGGGATATTGCAAGGACAGCACTTCTTGCAAAGGGACTCCGTGAAGCTGGTCAGACCATAAACAATGCGTTCCATACCTTTGCAGATAAGCCGGAGGTGGATTATTCGCAGAAGGAACAGAAACACCCTTTCACAAAGGCGGTACTTGCCCCTATGAAAGCAGTGAAAAAACTGCTTGTATCAATGGAGCTGCAGCTGGATGCCTCGATTGATAAGCTGGATAATCTGGCTATGAATGTGCAGTTTGATAAGGAAAAGCGTATGGAGCACACAAAGGATAAGGATCAGAAAGCACCGGATACAGAAAGAGAGATCATCTACTCACCGATGGTAGCTGAACCACAGGAGTACAAGTATAATGCAGATGCTTTTGAGGCAAGAAAAACATCGGAGGCAAAGCAGGAAACGGCAGGGAAGGAGCTGCCAAAAGTCAGGGAAGATAAAGCCAGATAAGTTTAGGGGCGTGGGAGTAAAATCCTGCGTCCTTTTTATTTGTCTGAAACAGTTTATGATCTGGAGGATGTTTCAAGAAATAACCAGAATGGACTAAAAACAATAGATTTATTTGCTTTGTAAAAAATACCTTGATTGAACTTTAGGTTTGATTTATGAGGATTAATTTATTTGGATGGTCGTTTTCTGCAAAAATAGGTCACTTTCTGCAATGCTGATTGAAAAGTATAGATTTCATGTTATATTAAAACGGTAGACGCTAAAATGTTCCTGATGTGCTATGGAAAGGTTTTAATAACTAAAAAAAGGAGGGATAGAATATGTCAGTGGCGATAAATTCAAATTATTATGCAGGATACACTATGAATTCAGCCAATAAGTTTAAAAATGTATCAGACTATTCAAAGTATTTGACTAACAAGTATAAATGTTTAACTCCATGCAAAAATGCTTCTGTATTGATTGACGGAAGTGTAATGCGAAAGGCATGTGGAGATGAAAAAACTGCGAAATGGCTTGAGGAAAATTTAGCAATTATGCCAGATGTTATACGAAATGCACAGAAGGCGGCAATAAGTCATGGTAGTAAACTGATATCAGTGGAGTTTAAGTTTACGAATAATGGAACCGAAATGACAACCTGTGGCATTTTTGGAGAGACTGGTACGGATTCAGAAATTGACAAATGGCTGGAGAGAATGAAAGAGGATAAAGAAAAAGAAGATAAAAAAACAGAAAATATGATTGCTATAGAAGCGACAACTAAAAATAAGGTAGGTTTTGATACATATGCATAGTATCAATTTCTATAATTTTGAAGAAAG